>Ga0137436_1000016_pt1 | contig 54610 bp, 115 predicted proteins | sample EasRivERMGT119_2_FD_102328 | JGI IMG/M metagenome (GOLD analysis project Ga0137436, IMG submission 102328) | Soil microbial communities from meander-bound floodplain in the East River, Colorado, USA - East River MetaG ERMGT119_2 | ecosystem: Environmental > Terrestrial > Soil > Floodplain ...
ATCCACCAATGATTAAGGTGCCAATATAACCATCCAGATATATGGACTCCATTTATATTAACACCTCCCTTTATTTTCTCCTCTTCCCACTTGATGAGTTGTTTAAATTCATCTGTTCCTGGTGGAGGTAAATTCTTTATGTTCTTGAAGAACTCTGTTGATTTAATTTCCATTATTGTTGTTTTCTTTTAGAAAACCCTCTATCTGTTTTATAATATATCCAGTTAGATAAGCTTGAGGTTCATCATTCTTAAGGTCCAGTTCAATGTGGCATTGTGAAAATATCATATTGACAACATGAACAACTTCATGAGAGATAATAGACCAATTTATATTACTGATTACTATAACATATTCATCTTCACCTTCCACATCAAAAGAGAATCCTTCATAAGGTCTATCTCCTACCTTTACATCATATAATCTTTCTATCTCCTTATAATCATCTGTAATGATTAAAGTGACTTTAGCATAGTATATAGGAATATTGAAGTCTAATTTTTTCATGTAGTTATTGCATTCTATGAGGAACAGTAGATGAACCTCTTGCTTCTTTTTTAACTTCATCTTTCTCTCTCAGTTTATCTACCACTTCTAGAAGAGCAAGATAGTTTTTCATTGTTTCCTGTATAAACTTTCCTTGGGCCTCTATGCTTGCTATTACCATTGGTAGCAACCCTCCTTTCGCTGTGGGTTTCCATTCTATTCTATCTTTCAGTTCATGCATAGGATTATCATTAACATATTGCTTCCAGGAAGACAATTGTTTTTCTGCCCAATCAAGTTCTGTATTTATATAGTTGTTCTTTCTTACTGTCATATTAAATCGTTTAGACTTTCGTCTGTTAATTTTGTATCTTCTGGTGCAGGAAGTCTTTTAATCTTAGCGTTCTTAGCTACCCATTCAGGATTCATATATTCATCCCTTGTTTGTATGATTAATTTATCCTGACCTACCTCCTTATTATCAGAGAATAAATCAATATAGTCTACACCACTGTCATATAGCTCTATCAACAAGTTAATTAAGCTATCTAATTCTAACTTTTCAACTTTAAATCTCTTTTTCATCATTTCTGTCTATTTCTTTTTCTTGTTCTGGAGTAACAACAGGTCCCCATTTATCTTGGGGGCAAGAGCAAGAAAGACATTTCGATTTAGGGATAAGGCTACATCCACAATCTGTGCAATGTTCATCTGTACGTATGGTGTGATAATTGACAGCATTAAGGGAATTAAAAGGACAAGCTCTACATATGGCCAACCTTTCATCAGATACTTGCTGAATAACATCCTTCATATACTCATCAGGGAGTAGGTGATTCTTCCACCCTTCATAAATTTGTCTTAGGCTCATTTTAGTTTTGGTTTTAAATGTTCTATGTTCTTATTAGTTGTGTTAATACGAAGTAATGTATTCCTAATGAGTTCCTCAGGGGATAAAGGATCATTTAAGAGTATATTATAAGCTTTCAACTGGGCATTATATTTCTCCATTTGTTTGTGGGCTTTTGTTTGGCTGAACACAAACTTTCCAAATCCTGACAACTCAATACTGTTGTGATGAGTGGTAGCATTTAATGCTTCTGTGAACTGAAAATTAATAACAGAGGTGAGGATCTTCTCAGGAATGTTCAACTTCAGACTCAACTGCTTGATCAAATGCTCTTTCAAAGGCATGCTTATTGGCTGCTTGTTTATCATTGTTGTTCATCGTTAGCGTTATCTGTAAAATAAGAGGTTTGGAAAAGTCAAGTACAATCATTGGATTAACAATAATCTGTTTCCCCTTCTTAATAAATATGTGAAGTTTTTTAAGCTTCGAGATTATATTATTAATAGTAGGAAAAGATGAATGATACTTAGAACAAAATTCCTCTCTTACTGTAGCATAGGAAATACTCCCCCTAATGGTTGAAAAAGCAATGAGCTGAATTTCTCTCTCAGTCAGGTGTAGATTGTTTATTGTGGAAAGAATGCTGTAATAGCACTGTGCCACATGAAAATTGTCCTGGCTGATCTTTTCTAATTTTTGTATAGTCACTGTTTCCATAATGTAATTGATTATAACAAAGGTATGAAAAATAATGAGTTTAATTATTTTTTTTTTTTGAAAATTGTTTGTGGGAACGAGATGGGTGACTACCTCCAATTCCAACCCCACCCAGAAATTGGGGAGTGGGAATGCCCCCCGACAAACAATTTATAACCTTAAATTTTATAACGATGCAAACAGAATTGATTATTTGGAAAGATGCTGTTAATAATAATAACATGCAAGAATTGGGTAAAGCTTTTGAACTATTTAAAGGCTGTAAAACATTATTTGTTACTAAGAACGTTGACAAGCGTGTTGTTGTAATGTTTAAAAATGATAAAGAACAAGTTAGCACTGTAGTTACTACTGCAACTGTTAACAGGTTATTTAGAGAAGGTAAAATTACTAAAGCACAAATGATTACTTTACCAGTGCTACGTAGTAGAATTACTGGTGCTGAGGAAGATACTTTGTGGTTAAGTTTACCAGCTACTGGTTGGCAAGATATGGTTAAACCTGAAGAGATTAGTGCTGAGAAATTTGAAGACTTTGCTGTTTTATAACAGCATTGTCTTCATATATAAGAGGTGGGATAAATGGGTGGGGCATTCCCCAAAAACTTCATTCAAAGACTAAAGTTATACCTATATATATAGGTACAATTATCTAAATAGGCATTTATTGCATTATTCTTAGTAAATAAGATGAATTATTGAGAATAATGTAATAAATTAAACTTTCTACGGCGAGCACATTAACTTATTCGCAATAAAATGGGTAGGAGAAAAGTGTTGAGATACACATCACAACTAATATTTGTCTTATTAAAAGTACAATAAACAATGAAATCATTTAAAATTATATAGCATTATGTCTAGACAATTACTATTAAAGATAAAACAGGAAACTATTGATAAAGAAATAGAATTAGAATTATCTAAAGGGAGAACAATATATAGATTATCTGGTAAACCTTATGATATTGATACAATATGTAGGATGAATAAACAACATTTTACTCAAATTGATAATAATCTTGTATCTATAGATAATAATGATTTTGATGCTTTATCTAGTTGTATGAGAGTACAAAATGTGAAAATGTTTCCTCTTATTAAGGTTTAAAAAAAGAAATAGATAGTATGTATATTTTTCCTTTATATACATACTATTTCTTAGTGAAATAAAGGAATAACAAACAATTATATTATGGGGAAGACAATTGTAATACCATTGAAAACTATTCATTTAGACAATGTTAATAAGATAAGTAGTTTTATTAATATTAGTACTAAGGCTATTGCTTCTTATACATTTAAGAGTAGTCAAGATTCTGTTTATTCTTTAATTATTAATCATAATAATAATGTAACTCCTGAGGATTTTATATTTATTGGGAGGATCATTGCTTTAAATGATAAAATATGAAGAAGTTTATAGTTATTGTACTTATTATCTGGATAGGTGGTAGTATATCTAATTGGTTAGGATATCATGCTGGTGCATTATTAGGGTTAATTGGGTATATTGTTACTCTTTTAATGATATTTTTTGTAGGGTGTGATGATTCATTATCATCAAAGAATTAGAATATATTATTTAGGTGTATATGAGGAATAGTTTAAGTTAGATTATTCCTTTATATACTTATGATAATAGTATATTCATTGGGTTACAAGGATTAAAAAACAAATAACAACAACAAACAAACAAATAAAATAATGGCTAGAAAACATATAAAATTAGGATATTTAGTATGGAGTACTAATGAGAAACAGATGTCTTGTATTAGAATATTGAATATTGTTCAAAAGTCTGAAAGATTATCTAGTAGAAGATTGAGTAGAAATGTAGTAAAAGTTGAACCTGAAACTGTATAGCATTATGAAGGAATTAAATGAAATACAGGTAAAGAACTTCCTAAAATTTGCATTAGCATTAATGGATAAACAAAATCAATGGTTAATAGATGGTAATAATGAAGAGTCTGTTAAAGCAGCTAATAATACTGTTCATGGTATAATGTTATTGTTAAATGATATTATTGGTGTAGAAGAGTTTATTAAAACTTATGCTAATACTCCTGATGAAAAGCATTTATTTGCTATTATGTTGGTCTCAAGTAATTTTGTAATTTAAATATTATGAATGAAATTCAGAGAAAGAATATGGTTTGGATGTTGAATAAAACCATTAAGAAACAATATGAATGGTTACATAAAGAGGAAATTACTTCTGCTTTATTAGCTCATAATACTATTGCTGATATATGTAAATTGTTGAATGGTGAAATAACTGTTGATGCATTTATGTTGTTACCTAAAGCAATACCAGAAGAGAATGAACTCTATGGTATATTATTATTTAGTAATAAAGAAATATCATGAGAGTATTTGTTAGAATATTTGCAATATTAATGATTGGACATATGATAATTGATTATTGTATTAAGTATAATAGTCGTATTTCATGGCTTATTGTTATGTCAATAATAATATGTCTTGTATTATTGGTTTTATATTTCTCAGAAGAGAATTAAAAATACTTCCTGCATATATAGATGATTTTATCGGAAATTTAATTGGTCTATATTATGCAGGTTTGTTTGATTTTTGTGTTGTTTTTTAGGAGTAGTTTAGAGAGTAATTTAGCTGTTACTCTCTTGCTATTTCGTTTAATGACATAAACAAACAAAAGGATTAAATGGCTGGTCACTCATCGGGTTAGTTAACCATTATTTGTATTTATTGATTATTTATACAGAGTGGCCAGTACATTTATTATTGTTTTACCTCAAATTATTAAATTATGCACGGAATTATACTTTTAAAGGATTTAAAAGCTCAATATGAGCGTAGTAGTGAAATACAAGAGACATTTGGCTCTTTCAATAAATATGCATTATATGTATGTGAAGGAGATTATACTGTCTTTGATGAAACATCAGGAGAAATACATGAGATATTACATCCTGAAGATGCTGATTAGTTATGAAGTATATTGTTATACCTATAGCCATCATAATATATTTATGGTGGTTATTTCTTTCTATTAAGGATTTAAGAAAACGTTGGAAAGAACATAAAGCTGAAGTAGTTTATCCAGAAAATCTTAAAGACTATACTGTTATACTTTTTATACTTCATGGAGGATATATAGCACTTATTATTATATATACTATTATATGTTTTTGTGATAAATATTGGGATGGTTTTTAATTAATTGTTTAATTTAATTTATATTATTATGAATTCACTTGAAAGAATGCGAGATTTTATTGATTGGATGGAAAATAAAATACAAAATGTTCATGCAGCTCAAAAAGAGCCTATGCTTAGAGCATTATTAATTGTTGCTAAAGAATAATAACTATGATAAATTCAAAAGGAATATTATTTGTACTATTATCAATAGTAAATAAGTATATGGCTCATATTTGGTAATTCGTGTACACTAAGTCCCAATGAGAGCCATGTTTAAAAAACTCAATAACCTTGCAAGATGTTGAGCACACCAGTTTCTTATAGTATGGTAATTCTACTAATACAACTAGCGAACTATAAGTTTTAGGTGTAAAACACAAATAATAATTTAAAATTAAACAACATGAAAAAAGTTTTGTTAAGCAGTAGAGTTGGAGTAAATGGGAGATATACATTTATATCTAGAATTAGTGAGGATTATGTAATGCCTCAGAATACAGCAGAGGTTGAATTTGTACAGGGTACAATTGACAACAAGATTGTTGAGGGTGTGGAAATTGATGATTTGGTAATTATATTACCACACACTGATGAGGTTCTTATCTATGAAAGTGGATATGATTTTGTAGAACTTTAATATTAGAGCTATGAAATTTACATTTAATCACAGTGCAAAAACATTTGGTGAAGCAACAGGTATGACTCATGAAGATGATGTTATACTAGATAGTAAGATTAAACAAACAGTTGCTGAGGAATTAGAAAGTGAATTAGGTCTTAGTCAAGTGCTTGAGAATATGATTAATAGATGTTCTCCTGAAGAGTTAGCAATAATGGCTCTTGAACATGTTAAATATTTAGCCAAAACTCAAGCGGTTATGCAAATGTTGAGAGTTAAGAGTGTGGCAAAACCTCAAAAAGATGTTGAACGAGATAATAAAAAATCACACGAATAGTTATGCCTAAAGTAAAAATTAGATTAGATATATTGCATGAATTAATTCATAATTCAGTAAATCCAATAGTTGCATTTGATTTAATAGATAATAAATATATTGCTCCTGAGATTCCTCATAAAGCTATTAATTCTCAGAATGAAATAATGACTTTTACTTCATTTGATAGGTGGAGAGATAAAGTATATTATTTTATTCCCAAGTATAGATGGTATAAAGAAGATAATAGTGATTGGAATTCTGTTGAAACTGAGATATATAAAGTCAAAGTGGAATATGGAGTTAATAGATTTTCTATGTCATTATTTGAATGGGAATTATGTTCTAAAGAATATGAAAAACAGATGACTGTTATTTCAGAAGGAGATTTACAAATTATCAATACGTCAGGAATTTCTGATCAAGAGATGAATCCATCTACAGATTAGTTCTAATACCTAAGCATGTGTTTAAACTGCTTACTATTAAAAAACAATTAAAAAACACAAACAAAAAATTATTAAAATGAATCACCTACATTCAATTATTAAAGAAGAAGTTAGCAAGTTATTTAAAGCCATTTTAGAGGGCATGGATGGTCCAGATGATGATTGTATCCTTGTAGGGTATATTACTCGTTGTATGGACCTTATTACGCTCTATGAGGGTGGATTTACTGTTGATGGGTTCTTAGATAATGTATTAATCCCCGAAGAGAGAGAATATTATTCTAACATTTTAAAAGACGAAGAGTATGAATATACTGAACTTGAATACGAGAGTAGTTCTAATGGGTATTAGGAGTAATTTATCATGAGAAATATATATAGAGTGGTATACTGTCTAAATTCTGACAGTATACCTTTATCATATCCTCATGAACGTTATTATGGTAGTATGAGAGCAGCTGAAGATGCTGTTAAAATATTTGTAGATCTTCATCATTCACTACCTAATAAATTATTGGCTGAACGTGGTATTGCTATTGATATAACATCAGGAGAGCTCTTAATTAAAATAGAACCTCTTAGATTTAATTCAAAAATCTATAGTCTATGAATATCTTCTTTAGACTATTACTCCTTATATCACTCATAGTATTTTTGAGTGGTATAATGGTTGATGGTAATCATATTTATGGTGGGATAGGAATAATACTTTCCGTAATTTTGTCATATGTTTATAACAACTTTAAAAATTGGAAATTATGGTAATTGAATCGTTAGTATGCATAGCTATAGCTGTATTGATATTCTTATGGGCTTATCATAAAATATTAAGTAATAAAGCAGGTTATGATAGATTTCATGACTATTTAGAAGCTAATCCTAAATGGAAATGGTTGATGATTGTGGATAGTCTATTAGCAGCAGTAGTATTTATTGGTACTATAATAGCTATTATATTTCTTATACAAAAAGTAATAAGTTATTAAGCTATGGTAATAGAAGCTAAAACAGGCATAGAGATAATCTATAAGAATATTGCAACTATCTCTCATATGGCTCTTAATGAAGAGCTTAGAGAGTATTTAGAGAAGAATCATTTGAAACAATCTAAGTATTATTTTGTGGATGATGGTTTACACTTCAATCTATATTTGGATAAGAAGGTACGAGTAAGAGTTAAACTTAATTCATTGTAATTATGGCATATGTATTGGAAACAGATGTTTTTGTAAAGGAAACTAAACTAGTTGATGTCTCAGTTGAAGAATATATTAGTATTAAAATTAAGAGGTTGAGAAAATCTAAAAATTATTCTCAAGGAGATTTAGCTAATAAGTTAAAGATAAATAGAAGTTCAATTTCTAATATAGAAAAGGGAAAACAAAATTTAACACTTCAAAATTTAGAAGCTATTTGCAAGATTTTTGAGTGTAAATCTTCTGATATATTACCTTTTTAAACTTAATTCATTGTAAACTAAGAGAGTGTTAATAGCACTCTCTTTTAATTTTAAAGTGTATGGAACGTAGTATTATTTTTATATTGGGAATGATAGTAGGAGGTATAATTACTATATCTGTTATGTTTAGTGGTAAAATTAAATCATCTGAACTTATAGTTCCAGAGATTGAATTAACAGTTCATAATAATGTAATAGATACATTATATGTTTATAAAGCCAAGTAATATGGTACTTAAAAAAACAAAGTGTTGGGTAACTCTTGAGGATTTGCTTCCAGGGAGTTTATTTTTATATAAAGGTACATTGGGTCTTAAAACAGAATATCGTACATCTGAAGGAGCTATTGAAGCTTTTATAGTGGGTAGTGGGGAAATGTTTTGGGGTGGAATTGATACTCCAGAACAACAACTTAGGTTGAGAGTAAGAAAAGTTAAACTAATAATTGAATAGTAATGGGAAGATCAAAAATTTCAAAGAATGGTATGCCACCTTATGAGAGAGATAAGAGTGGAAAGAATAGTTATTCAAGTGATAATCATGTATCATTTGTGCCTTTTAAAAGTAAATCAAAAAAATCTAGAAAAAAATAGTTATGGAAGGTAAATTGTATACTAAGGAAGAGTTAAAAGAAGCTATGGAATATGGCTTTGATAGTGGATATCAATATGGATTTACTGATGCTTCAGAAGAAGAATCAGTTTATGCAATAGAGCCTTTTAAAAATAGAGATGAGACTATTTTTGAAGATTGGTTTAAAGAAAATAAAGCTGAATTTATGGTAACAGATAAAACTATAGATGAAGCCCTTGAAAGATGGGATGAACATAATGAAGCTATTGGTAATACTAAAGCAGATAGACAAAGTTTTATTGATGGTACTAAAGCTCAAGCTGCATTAATGTTTACTGAGAATCATTTGTTCTTCTTTGCTGGTTATTTAAGAGGAGCACAAGAAAAAGATCCTCTTGCAGATACAGGAGAGGTGTTTAAGGATTTTTTACAAATTAAACATATGATACCATGAACAGCTGGAAAATAGGAGATGTGGCTATATGTGTAGATGTTAGTCGTATTGATATTCATCTTAGTAGTGGTAGTCCACCTCAATTGAGATTAGATCATAAATATATTGTTGCAGGTGTAAGAACTTGTAGTAAATGTGGAAGAGTAACTCTTGATGTTGGTTTAGGAGCAGATGATATAATAACTAGATGTGGTTGTGGGCAGCTTTCTAATGATATAGGTGTTCATTGGTGTAACTCTGCAAGATTTAGAAAAGAATATACTGAAGAGCATCTTAATGAGGCTGTTAAAGAAGAGAATTATGAATTAGCTAGTGTAATTAGGGATCAATTAAAAAATAAATAGTTATGAATTGGAAAGCAGGAGATACTGCTCTTTGTATTAAAGTGGGTAGATTGGATGGTTATTCAGATAATGTTGGTAAGAAAATAACACATTCTCCAGCATTAAGATTAAATCTTAAATATCATGTAAATGATGTTCATCATTGTAATTGTGGTTGTGTATCATTAGATGTAGGTTTGGTTAGTCCTAATCCAGCTGTAGGAACTGAATGTGTATGTGGAGCTTATAGTGCTCCTGATGGTATACATTGGGCTAATGCCATTAGATTTGTTAAGGAGAAGAGTGATAGTAATGAGGAAGAGAATGTAGAAGAACAACTTAGAGAGGCTGTTGAATCAGGTAATCAACAATTAGTTGATGAGCTATTAGATAAACTCAAATTAAAGTAGTGTTATGACTAATTATCAAATATTACAGGTTCCTCATAATGCTAGTAAGGAGGAGATTAAAAAGGCTTATAGAAGATTAGCAAGGGCTTGTCATCCAGATGTGAATGATAATGATCCTATTAAGACTCTTGAGTTTATGTCTATCAACACTGCTTATAAGAATCTTATGAGTGATGTGGGTTATACAATACCTGCTAAACCTTATATCAAAGTGACTAATGTTATGGAACATATTGAAACAGGTGGTTGTTTTATTGAGATAGTATGTGATCATATAGTTATGATGACTATTGAAGAACTAACTATTCTTGATTATCATTGGACTTTATTAGGTATTAAGGAAGGTAGAGTATATGTTTCTAAGAAACATTTAGAACAACTTAATTATAGTTTTGTATTGAGGGGTATTACTCGTAATGATGAGGTAGTAAGATATAACCTAACTGTTCAAAAACCTGTCATATCATTAACTAGGTTTCAAAAATTTGTAAAATTTATTAAATCGTTATTATCATGGAAAAAGAATTAAAAAAGCTGTTATACAGCTATGGTACATTGAGTAGTCTTGAGAGACTAACTCTTAGAGAGGATATCCTTAATTTATATAAGGGTAAAAAGACCTCTATTATAGTTCAAACTGTAATTATTACAGTGTTTGCTATGTGTATGTTACGTATAATCTTTGGGCCCATATAACATGAGGGCTTATGATTATGCTTTGGCTAAGAAGATTATAGATACATACTGTAGTCTTGGTAACTTGCATTCTGCTTTTATGGGTATGCATGAAGCTTGGTTCTTTACTGCTGAGAGAGTATTCTATGATGGTAAATATACTAAGAAGAAACTTGAGACCTATGAAGATGGTGATGAGCTTAAAATCTGTGGTATTCATCAAAGTAAATGGGCTACTCCTGTAATTTCAGTAGTGTTCAATGATGGAGAATCTCTTACTTTCAACTGTTATACAGGAGAATGTACTATGGATGTATTAGAGAGAATTACTTGGATGAATAAATGTCTTGAACAAGAGAAAAGTGATGCTTCAGGTATGGTTCAAAAAGAAAGAGAAGATTTATTAATAGAAGATTTTAAATTATGAAAAAAATTATCTTATTAGGAATGATAGTATTATTATCCTCTTGTAATGCATACAGGATAACTGATGCACCATATTCTGTAGAGTGGGCTTGGAAAGTTGATAGTCCACATGGTAAATATAAATATCGTATGACACACAAAAATACATATTTTATTTATTATAGTAACACATTGTATCAAGTGGGACAGATATTGTTTATCAATTAGTAAAAAACAACAACAACAAAAACAAACAATTATGAATTCAGTCAGTACAATAGTATTTTGGAGTGCTGCTTCTAATCCTAAAGGTGAAATACAATATCACCTTCATGTTGAAGAAGAAGACAAGATTGTTACTCCTAAGGAGTTAAATCATATTATGGATATGGCAGAATTCAATGACATTCCTATAATATCTTTAAATTAATATACATGGAAACACAGCTAAAACAATTTAATATTTATCATCCAGTGGGTGGTAATATGAATCATGAGTGTAGTCTAGAGGGCTACACTTATGAATTTATAGGCTCTATTAAGAGCGAGAACTTAGTTAGAAGCTTTTATTTGAGCCAGAATAACTTTAATCCTGCATATGCTAAACTAGGTAAGAGGTCTACATCAGTGGGCGATATTGTTTCTGATGGTAAAACAGTGCATATGTATCAATCTATGGGTACTAAAAAGGTTCCATCTAAGGAATCTTTATACACTATGATAATGGAATTAGAGAAGGATGTTATTGATATTCTTTCTATTCCACCTCTTGATGATGAAACTATGGACCAACTACTAGATAACTGTTATGAGTAATATGACAGAACAGCGAGTAAGTTTTGACACAGCTTTAACTATTAGAGAAATAGGTTTTATAGGTTATAAATCTAATATGCACTATAGAATAAGTGATAGGAGTTTGATTAATGGATTAATAGAGGATTATACAGATCATAATTTGACTGAGAATTATTTATCAGCACCTTCTCAATCAGTAGTACAACAATGGTTGAGAGAAGTTTATAATATTCATATAGTAGTTTGGTGGTATGATGTCCAAGATAAATTTTATTATCAAATAGGATTTAAAAAAGATAATGTAGTCAAAGTTCAAAGTGGAGATATTTCTCAATTATATGATACTTATGAATGTGCATTAGAACTAGGATTACAGGAAGCTTTAAGACTAATTGTAAAAAATAAAACAAATGAAAAAATTTGAATATCTATCTGTAGAGTCAGCAAAGTTTGTTGACTCAGACAGGCTAAATAACTTAGGAGCAGGAGGATGGGAACTAGTTTCTCATAATACTGTTACTCATGAAGAAGATAATACTCTTTATTATGAGCATTATTATATCTTTAAAAGAGAATTATTATGAAAAAAGTAATAGCAATAAAACAGGATAATGTACCACATTGTCCTGTTTGTAATCATACTCTTGATTGTCATACTGGTACAAATCATAATCATCTTCCTAAAAATAATGATATAAGTATCTGTATTAATTGTATAAGTACTCTTATTTATGTTGTTACTAAAGATTGTTTTGATGTTCGTATTCCTACAGAAGAAGAACAGAAAGAGTTAGATGCTAATGAGGAAATCATTAGAATAAAACGAATAATGATGGCAGTAAAATCTGAGAAATAATGAGTTATGCTGATGATTTTGGTCATGATATACCACCTGATGATTATCCAGGTGGTAGTGGCTATAAGATAAGTGCTTATGACTATATGAAAAAGAGCAATGATTCAATTATTATGAGCTTTATTGCTATCCATAAGGATACTGATAAAGCTCTATTAGTTGAGTTTGATGATGGTAAAGTTTGGTTACCTAAGAGTAAGATTTGGTCTCTTAATAAAGAGAAGTTCAATATTATGATTCCTAGGTGGCTATCTGAGAATTTTAAATACATTAAAGAATAGTATTATGAATAGATTACTAGCAGTTCAAGTTCCTTTAGAAGCCATTGATATTTTTATTAATAATATAGGTTGTTTGCGATATAGCACAAAATCTTTTAGCCAATGTGTAGAACCACATGAAATGGGTGTGTATCTTGAGAAGGGAGTACATGATATTGTAGGAGATGTGATTATTGATGAGAAGAGATACATTATTATTGATGTAGAGAACTATTAATCCTTATCTGATTGAAATGGATATGAGGAGTATGAAATAAAAATACCCAACAGGTGGGTATGACTTTTTAAGGTCCCTGTTGGGTATAAATAGTACTTTTAGGTACTATATTATTGTTTCTTTAGTTTCTTAAATGTATTGGGCTTGAATTTAGTACTTACATTTAAGTCTACTTGTTTAGCTTTTTTGTTAGTTCTACAAAAACTATATGTTTGAGTATCCTCATCACATGGGATAAATTTTACTGTTGACATAATTTCTAAATTTTAATTTATTTTTTCATTTTAAGAATTAAAGGGTTTCCTACAAGATTTGCAATCTTGTAAGAAACTCTCTTATTGAGAGGGAAATTAAATTGTTTCTTGAAAGTCGTCATACCCTTAAAACCCTTAAGAATGCTCTCACATTCAACCCTCACATCTCTTATTTTCTCTAAGTAGTGTATAGTGAGGCAATCAATACTTTAATTTACTTTCCTTGTGCTTAGCACAAATAATGTAAGTAAAGATACTGAAAAATTTCTAATTAAACTAATTATTTTTGTTTAATAACCCAGTAAAAGATGAAAAAATCAACCCTTATAAAAGACCTCTATATAACAGTGAGAACTAAGAACATTCTTATTGTTATGGGTATATATACCCTCGAAGACTTACACTTAGCTTATTTATTGGATACAATTCCAAAAATAGGTACTGTTGTAAGGCATTATCCTTATGTTAATATAGATTTAATCTATAGTAACAAGGTTAATGAGGAAGTTAAAGAATTATTGAGTCAGTATTCCTTTGGTGTACTTGATTTAGATGATGTAGGAGTGTAATCAATTATTAATTTTATATTTAAAACAATGAGTTTATTCAAAAAACACACAGCAAGCAATCAGAAAAAAGCTAAAAAGGCTTTAAAGAAAGAGGCTATTAAAAATTCTTCAAAATTTGTACAAGCACAAAATGTAATGGCTGCAGTTTTGACTAGTGGTAAGGATGCTAAAACAGTTGCTAAAGCTGTTAGTAAAATCACAAAGGACATGGCTAAGTTTCACTATCGTACTCAAATGGTTATGGGTGCTTATGAGCTCCTATTTGACAAAGAGTTGAATATTGATGATGAGATGGATGCTGTTATTGAAAAGCATTATCCATTAATAATGGATGCAGTAACTCCAAAAGTTCCTGGTTCTACATTTAATGAAAAAGATATTGATGATAAAACAGAGCAACGTATTGCTAGAGCTGTATCTAAATCATTAGGTATTAAAACTGACTGTATCAAAGTATCAAAAAATGTAGCCAGTAGAGATATTCTTGCTAAGTTAAATCCTCATGATTATGGCAGTTTTGAAGAGTATATGGATGCTGTTCATGCAGCAACTGAGAAAGAAGCTGAATTATCTGGTAAATCAGGTGAGGATATCATCAAAGATGCTGTTTTAAGTAAAGTGGAACATGATTCTACTGCTAAATCTATTAAGTCCAAAGCTTCTTCTAATGGAGAGGTGAAAAAACCAAAAACAGATGCTTAATAGAAATTTAACTTCAGTTAAGGCATTTGTTGTATTTTCATTAATACTGGTGTCTGGATTTACAGCAGGAGTAGCTTTGAGTTGTAATCCAATTCGTAGAGATACTCAGAATCTAGTATTTGTTACTGAGAGTGATGAGTATATTGAGATTGAGGTAGGACAAATGTTGTATGTCAAAGAAGCTAAAGGTGATACTATCACTGTACGTGAAGTGTCAGATGATGATGCTAGAAGTTTACTAGAAGAACACGGACAAGGCTAATGTATGGCTAGAGGTGTCTATTTATTCTCCTCAAGGGAACTTGAGGAGATTAGAAAGATAGAGGAATCAATGCTATTGATTTTCTCTATGGAAAAGCCTACTAACGATAACTTAAAACTATACAAACAACTTTCATTGAGGTGGGAAAAACTAACAGGTTGGAAATCTTATTAAATTATGGAAAATACAGAAAATAAAGCAGTTCAAACAGTACTAACAATATCCAATACGGACATTGTTACAATGTTGATGGTTCAACAGAAGAAAATATTAGAGGAAAGAATTCCTGATCTTAAAACTATTCTTAATGATATAGAGGAGATTTATAGATTAAAGGTAAAAGAAACTCTTAAGCTAAGAATTGCAGAGAATGAACATATTGTTCCTCTTAGAGAAGCAATATATACTATAAACAGAATCTATAATCCAGATGTGGAGTTCAGAGTAGAGTTTAATCAAACAATTGATGAGTTAGCTACTACTATTATTTTGAATACTTTTAACAGAGGCTTTTATTGTTCTGTTAATAGAGATGTGGAGATAACTTATCTCCCAAGCTTAGCTGTATATGTAGGAGCTTCAGGTATGGATGAAGAAGAAAAAAGTAGACTTGCAGATAGGTTTCATTGGGTTGTGGATAATAATTGTTATGAGATTCCTCATAAACACAAAGATATTATTGTCATTACTCCAGAGCATAGAGATGCTTGGAAAGAAGCTCATGATAAACTAAATGAAATTCATAAGCTTATTAAAGATGACAGTAAATTGAAGGAACAAATTGTTGCTAAAATGACTGAGAAAGCCATAGCAGCTAATACAGAGCTTCAAACTATCATTGGAGATATACTATTACTCGAGTAAATTATTAACCCTTTAAATCGCACTATTATGGGACCTTAGAATAAGAATTATTTATTTATTACTTACTTACTTTTTTTACCAATCTAAAATATAGTTAACCTACTATCATTTAAACAAATTTAATCGAACAAAAAAATTTAATTTTAAAACACATTATTATGTCAGATTTACAAAATGCATCAGGAACTCCAAAATTTCAAATGATTTTAGCTTCTAGCGGTCAAGGATTACTTGACAAAAGAGCAGAGCTTATCTACAAAAAAACTAAAGCTGCCCTTGAGGACAAGCTTACATCTTTAAATCGTAGAAAGGATTCAATTGAATATGAAATCTTAAACTTAACAGATTTGTCTGTTGAAACTAAAGATTCATTGCGTCCTGGAGATAAAAGTTACAATCCAGTTGCTTGGGTTGATAAGTTGTGTGATTTAACAATGCAACTTGAGTTGTTGGAAGTAGAAATTAGAGTGGCTGAAGAAGTTCAGGCAGAGTTCTTTTCAGTAACTGAATAAGCATGTGCAACAAAAAAGTCTATCTAGCTAAGTCTAACTTAGCTAGTGGACTTGATGTTGAATATGTCAAGTCCAATTTATCCCGTATTGAAGGAATTGATATTGTTGAATATGGGATGGGTGTAAGTCCTTCTGCATGTGCAGCTCTTGTGATTGTTACTAAGACAGATGATTTATTAGATAGTGATGAGATATATGTAAATAAACACATAGCTACTATTCTTGTTGAGTTCTTAGAGAACGAAGATGAAAATATGGAAGAACCTGGAGATCATGTTTATATATATGCAGGTAAAGGCTCTTCAGCTGGTACTTCTGATATTGAAAAAAGTACTCCTCTTGCAGTAATGTTTACTGATTTTTGGGAGGTTGAGGAAGAAGATGCTAGTTTTGATAAACATACTGTAATAGAATATGATAATGATTCAACAGAGTTGTTATCACATATTAGTGCAGATCTTGATGCTCCATTTAATAGATGGAAAAAAGTATCAAGACACTATCAGCCTGAACCAGAATTTGCAGTACCTAAACTTGAAGATTTAAACAGGTGGAAATGTTCTCATCCTATTCATAATCATGAAGAGAAAGCAAAACCAGAAAACATTAGCTCTTTTCAAGGTGACTTGAGAATGCTTCTTATTGGAAGAATGAAATAAAATAAAACTCTCCTCATATACAATTGAGGAGAGTTTTTAAATTAGAAAGCAATTAATAAAACAACAAATTTTAAAAAATGACGAATTCAGAAATCGAACAAGAAAATTTTGTCCTAACAGATAAGTATGTCTTTATGGATAAAGCTATGGCTATTCTTGATGTTGCATTAAAGACTGAAAAGAATGTTATATTATATGGCCCAGGAGGTCATGGAAAATCAGAGCTTAGTTATGATTTTCTAGTTGAGAAAGGAATTATTCCTTATGTATTAACTTTTGGTACAGGTATGACCGCTGATAGGTTATTTGGTGGATTGAATATTCCTGTTCTTCAAAATGATGGTAAGATTGAGTATTTAGTGGAGAATAGTTTTATGAACCATGAATATGTAATCTTTGAGGAAATGATGGATGGTCAAGACCATTTGTTAGAACAATTGAAAGATATTTTATCTTCAGGGTATTTCAGAAATGGTACTCAGGTATTCAAGATTAAAACTAAGCTTATTATTGGGTGTACCAATAAAACAAGAGCAGAGTTTTCTAAGAATAATTCATTGAGAGCTTTAATGGAAAGATTTCCATTAGAATTGAATGTGATGTGGGATAACTACACTGAAACTGCTTATAGAACTTTGCTTGAAAAAAGATTTGGAGAAATTGACCCAATGATGCCTTTTCTTCTTCAGGAGTATTCAAGGAATAGTATAGTTATCAGTCCAAGGATTGCTTTAGATAGTTATGAAATCTTTGAAGTATGTGGGCCAGATTCTTTAATGTTTATTGCTGAATTTGTGCAGAAACCAAACTTAATTAAGGACTCTTTGAAGAAATTTGAAGCTACTATTAAGTTTAAACAAGCAGGAGCTGAGGTTGAAGAGCTAATTGCTAAGTTAACAGCAAATGATAATAGAACTGTTGATAAAAAGAGAATATTTTTAGAAGATTATAAAGCACTTAATAGTGCATATTCTAAAATTAAATCTTTTGTGGTAACTGATGATTTAGCTGCTACTCATGCTTTAATGGTCAAAAAGATTTCTGATGAAATTGGTAATAATTCTGAAAGAAAGCAAAACTGTGAAATTAAAGTAAGAGAACATGAAACAAAATCTCTTAATAAGAAACAGAGAGCTGCTATTGTAGATGTTATAGGTTCAGTACAAGCACAAGCTGAACAGCTTAAAGATGCTTTAGTAAATGATAAAGACTATCCTTTCTAATTATGGGAGGGCGTTCTAAACCTTGGTTCTCACCAAGGGCAGTAGTGGGTCCTATTAAGACAGGACCTAATTCTTATCGTTATGAAGCTAGGAAGAACTTTGACAATGAACTAGATGAATCTGAAGACATTAATAGTGACTTCTATGCTAGTAAGTTTGAGTATCCTAGTCATGTATCTTGGAGAGAGAAAAGAAAAGCTGATAGAGAGAAAACTTATAATCATGCTTTACAAGCTAAACCTAAGTTTGCTTGGACTCCTACAAGATGGTCAACTTTCTCTTTTGATTCTTTTCTAGGTACAAATGTTGATGATAATTCTAATTTGTTTGTGAAAGAGCCTGAGAGTTATGTAACTCCAACTGTTTCAGAGATTAGGGCTAAAACTAACTATTGGACTGATACGGATATTAGGAGAATTAAAGAAATAGCAAGAGCTTGTTATCTAAAAATGATTGATGACAAAGATTATATTGCTGAAAAGTTCAAAAATCAAGAAGATTCTGGTTTATCTGAAGAAGCTTGGAATGCAAGAAAAGCAATCATTGATAATGTGTATGAAGATTTTATTCCTGGAATTAGTCCTTTAGAACAAGCTTTAGCTGTTAACACTCGTATTAGAGATGCTGATGCTGCTAATCATAAGCGTGAATATAAAGCAGATAAATATCAATCTACATATTTCAGATTTAGAAGAGAGAACTATGCTGATCCTGTATTAAACAATCAACTTGAAAAGAATGCTTTGAGTGGTAAAAACAAATTGGAAATTCTGGATAAGATTTCTATTATTGGAGAGCTTGGTACTCAATTCAAGGTTGAAAAAGAATGTGGAGAAACAGAAGTTGATAATTCTAATCATTTCAAGATGAAGGTTATGAGAGATTATGACCAGCTTCAGAGAATTGAGATTTATCAGAGGTTATTTCCTAATTTTGATCAGAAGTTCTTCACTAAGAATCTAATTGTTAATGTTCCTGTTAAGACTAGTGAGTTAAAACAGAAGATTATATTGATAGTTGATTATTCTGGTAGTATGGACTATGAGAACAAGCAAAAATGGGTAAATGCTCTATTGATTGACAGATTTAGATATGTTATAAAAGGAGAGGCTGAAATTTTCTTTAGTTTCTTTGTATCTAGTCCTAATCAATTACATTTTACTCATCTTAAGAATGAGGAAGATGTTAATGAATTCTGGAAAAAGTTCTCTAATCATCCTTGTGGTTCATTCACTGATATGGGTAGAATTGTGACTCATATTAGTGATGAGATAATTAAGAGAAAGAGGTTATGTAATCTTGACATTGACTTATCTGCAGAGAAACCTGAAATTCTAATCATTAATGATGGTCAAGATGAGGTAGGATACAAATCATTTCCTTATAAAGTGAATGCTATTAGCTTAATGTCTTATAGTAGTGAACTTCGAAAACTGTGTGTAAACTCAGGAGGTAAACAAGTAAGGATATATGAAGATGGTAAAATCAAAACCTATGCTAAAGAAGTAGCATAGGTTTTTAATTCTTTTTATTATGACTAGAGAACAATTTAATAGTTTGCAAACTGGAGACCATCTTTTGATGTATAATGCTAGAGTTAGAGAGGTATTAAAGGTAACTCAATGTTGGAATCATTGGGTACAATTAAAACCAAGAACTTCTATTACATTGAAAAAAGTTGGTGGAAGATATAATACTACTTATGTTTATGGTGACATGAAGAATAAGGTAGTAGGAGTTTTTAGGGTTAAAAAAAATCCCCATTAATAGTGGGGATTACCTTTATGTTTACCAGGGTTATCTTTAACTTTCTTTCGTCCTTGAGTACCTTCTTTATCATTGTCACGTTCTTTTTTATTCTTGTATACGTGAACATCTTTATGTTGAGAGTATACTACTCTTACATGATTATCAAAGTCATCACCATTTACCCATTCTTCTCTATTATTAATGTATCTAATGTGGATACGAGTATTGGTAACAGCTAGGATATATACCTTATATGAGTTATACTCATAGTAATCACCCACACAAATATGGTGGTTATAACATTTTATAGGGCCTTCAGTGTGTACTGCACAAGAGGCAACAACCATAAACATCAATAGTAAGATTAGCTTTTTCATTTTATTTAGATTTTAAACAAAGTTACGTAAATTTATTAACCAAAAAAAAACAACAGTGAGAACGAACGAAGAAATTTTAGAAAGACATGCATCTGAAGATTCATTTGATATTTTCAATGCACAAAGAACAGCTCTTTTATGTATGTTACCATATGAAATAGCTAAACCTCATCTGGACCCAGTCTATGTACAAAAACATGAAGATGGTACTCTGCAAGATGATGAGAAATGGAAGGAAGGTTGGGATGTTAAAGACCAAATCATTGATTATCTTCCTCATATGTATAAAGCTATGAGAGCTCATAATGATTTTGAAATCAGTGTGGGTGTATGTTATCTTAGAATCTGGGTATGGACAGAAGACTCAAGCTTCTATGATGTAATTGACCATATGTTTGAAAGCGAAATGCTTGATGCAGGATTACTAACTAATGCCATAGCTAAACATTATGGATATGAGGATTCTATAACTGACATTCCTTTTGAGGAAATAAATACTGACGAAGATGAAACTACTACTTAGAATAATCGTAAGTGTATTATCATTATTTGGAGCTGTGCTCTCAGTAATGAATTTGTTTAAGGCACTCAATAAAGGAAATCTCTTTGTGAGTGCTGTTTCAATAACCTGTTTAATTATAATTGTTTATTTTACTATAAAAACGAAACTGTTCACTGAATTTAAATCTAAAAAAGAAGAAGAATGATGATCATTTATTTAATTATTACGTTTTTAGTTACCTATTTTGCTATTAAAAAGTGGAGTGATGAGATGTTAAAGAAGGTTAAAACTTCTAAATATCGTGAATGGGCAGATACACCAGAATTCTGGTATATAGTTCTTACAATAGTATTTTGGCCTGTAGTTGTCCCAGGCTATTTTCTATGGAAATTAATGGACAAAATAACAAACAAAATTAAAAAAAAAGATGAAGAAAGTCTTTAGTATTGCCTTATTCGGAGCATTGTTAGCAATGTCTTCATGTACAACAGCTGATTCGGGAGAAGTAGCATTGATTGTAGATCAAATTGGAAACTCGAAAGGTATCCCAAATGTCCAGATGGAATCAGGATTCATTATGTATTTTCCACCAACCCAGGATGTGTTTACCTATCCTACAAGCGTGCAACATGTTGAGTGGCTCAAAGAAACAACTTCACAAATTGATGTTACCTCAGCAGATGGAGCATCCTTTGGGCTAGATGTAGCCCTAAATGTAAGATTGGTAAGAGATAGAGCTGCAGAACTATTCATTAAGTACAGAGTTCCAATGGAAGATTTAATAAAAACTCGAATTAGAGCCCTGGTTAGAAAGGAACTTGTTGATAATTCCGTTAACTTTGCATCAGATAGTTTGTTGCAACATAGAAATATCTATGAAACAAATGTATCAAGAACATTAGCTGTAAGGCTAGAGAAAGAAGGTTTTCTTCTTGATAACTTATCTATTTTGAAGATGGACTTACCAGAATCATATAGAAATGCTATCAATAAGAAGATTAGGGTTATACAGGAAACAGCAACTATTAGAAGCCAAACTGAACAGGCTACTCAAGAAGCTCTAAGAAAGGTAGCAGTAGCTAAAGGTAATTATGAAGCTGCTCAATATGATGCTAAAACTAAAGAAGTTATGTCAGCACCTAAAATGTTAGAACTATATAGAGCTGAAACAGAAAGAATTTGGGCTGAAAAAGGTACAAGTCCTTATGGAGCAAACAATGTATTTGGTACTTCTTCAGGATTAATTCTGAATAGGTCATAAAATTAAAATCTAAACCCTGATAGAAACTATATAGTAATATATAGAATGGATATAGCTGTATGAGATATGCTATTATATACCATTGGGAGCTCTCAGCAGTGATTCGAAAAGCTATGCAGTTTTAAAACTCTTATAGAGCCTTACAAACTAGAATCGCGTGACCTTACCTCTTATACAAGCTCCGTAACTGATAACTCGGTAAGCTATAAGAAAAGGTGCTAATTTTTAATTTAAAAATAAATGTTATGAAAAAGTTACTTTTGGGGCTTATGCTCCTGGTCTGTTTGTCTGGTTTCAGTCAAACTAAAATTCTTGGAGTGTACAACACTGGTAATTCTACTGGTGCTGAAGCTATTTTTTCTTTTAAACCTTTAGAAGAACGTGTGTATTCTTTAGGAGCAGGTATTACTGGAGGTAATAACTTCAAAACTGAGTATGGTATCCTTACTCAGGATGTTACCAAAAACTTCAGTATTGGTGGAAAAGTAGGTGGATGGAACCCATGTGGTCATGGGCAAAATAATACCTATCTGTACTATGGAACAGTTGCTTATCTTCAATTTACAGGAAAAGATAAAGGCTGGGTATTAGGTACAGAATATGATAATCTTAAACATTTTAGTTTTGGTTTAGGTTATAAATTTTAAGCATAGATTACAAAGTTTTATACCCACTCCTGAAAAGGGGTGGGTATTTTTTTAATATAAATGGAACACAAAATCGAACAAAAATGAAAAAATTAGAAATTAAAACATTGGGAGCTAACTCAAAGAAAGGATTTTCTTTATTAGCAGGCATAAACAGACCTGTAGTGCCTAGTCATGTTACACGAATGGCTAAATCAATTGAACGTATGGGTGTTATTAGACCTGTAGTGGTGGCTAAAGCTGACTTTTTAGGAGTTAAAGATGCTTTGTATATAATAGATGGTCAACATTTATTTCATGCTCTATTGAGACTTGGAATTGATATTCCTTATACCGAAATAAATGTTTATGATCATATAGACTTAGTGGATAATATCTCCCTGCTAAATAGTTCTTCTAAATCATGGTCCATGAGAGATTATATACAAGCTTGGTCATCAATTAGTGAAGACTATGATAAATTGCAGAATTATTTCAATATTTATGACATTGAATTACAGCAATTGGCAGAAATCTTAATGGAGAACAGTTCTAATGCTAGAGCTGGAGGTAATAGTAATATAACCAGAGTGATTAAAAAAGGTCAATTTTCAATTGAAGATGAAGATTTGGGTGTATCATTGTTAAATAAGGCTACTGATGCTATGAAAGTAATTCCTAGATTAGATAGATCTTCTAATAGAATGTTTATTTCTAGTTATGTAAATTTTGTTACAACAGAAAAAGGTTATAATCATTCTGAGTTCTTGAAAGCTTTGATAGCTAATAAAGATAAATTTAAGCTATCAACACAAGACCCAGATGAGTTTAAAAAATTATTTAAAATCATTTTAAAATGAAAACTGAACAAGATGGAATTTTAGAAAGCTTAGGAATGACTGCAGAACAACTCTCAGAGAGATGTTCTGAGTTTCCTATGTTTATTGCCAAAAAAGCACTACATAAAGAAGAAATAGTGCCTTTAGACCTTGTAGAATTTATTAAAAATTTTTATACCTATAATGAATTGATCTACTTTTCTCTTACCTATTTGGTGGAGAAAAGTTCTAAAATCATGGAAGACCCTATGGCTCAACAACTTCTTAAAGAGTGGGGTAGAGCTAACAGAAATAAGTAACAATTTTAAATCAAATATTATGTCAAGTTCAAAAACAAATTCAGAATTATTGCACTCTCTAAAACAATCAAACAAGATTGCAAGAGAAAGCAGAGCTAAAAAGTTAGGTTTTAGCTCTTACAGTGTGTTATTAGCTTTTCTTGAAGGAGCTATATTTAGTGGGAAAGGGAATGTTCTCTATTCCTCACCTGTTAGTGGTAGTAGTAGCTCTACTAGCTCTAGTAAGCCTAGCACTAGTAAGACTAGTAGTAGTACTAGTAAGTCAAGTAAATCTACTGCTAAAGTAGAAACTAAAAAGTCTTCCAGTAGCAAACGTATAACTATACATGTTGTAGATGTATTGGATGCTAGTGGGTCAATGAGTGGTGGTAAGTTTGTTTCTGCCATTAAGGGTATTAACATGGGTATTAAGCAAATGAAAGAGGATATTATTCCTGTAGATTATACTTACACTCTATGTGATTTCTCTGATGATATTATCTTCAGAAATATTAAGACTCCTATTAAAATTGTTGAATCTGTGAAAGGAGAAACAAGAGGAAGTACAGCTTTATTTGATGCTATTGGTATGTCTATTGATCATATAAAAAGTGGTCTTAAAAGTGATGAGAAAGTATTGGTAAATGTTTATACTGATGGCCAGGAGAACTCTTCAAGACATTATAAAGGAGCTCAAATTGCCAGTGCTATTAAAGAATTATCTACTCAAGGGTGGACATTTACATTCATAGGTACTGATGTAGATGTTAAATATGCTCAAAGTATCCTACATTTTCACGAATCTAATACCTTGGTTCATGATAATACTGCACAAGGTATGGAAAAATCATTTACTGCAAACAATCTATCAAGAAGTGCATACTCTTCTAAGGTTTCTAAAGGAGAAGATGTTAGCATAGGCTTCTACAAAGACATTAATTAATCTTTAAATTTTTAATATTATGACTTCAAAAACAGCAAAAGCTCCTTCAACAACAACAGGAGTAAGCAAAGGTTCAATCCTTAGTGAAACTTCTTTCTATGTAGTGAAAGAGGTAAAAAGTGATGTGGTTATTGTGACAGATGATTTTGGTCACGAAATTACATTAGGTAAAAAATATGTAGACCAAATTACAGTGTCTGCAGATTGGTATGATTCTGAGGAACCAAAATCAATGACTGAATTGGCAGAGATTTTTATTAACAGCCCTCGTATTGCTATGTCTGTATCTTTCATTACGAAATCTACAGAGAAAAGTAAGAAAGAGTTTGAATCTGAAAAAGCATCTAAAATTCAAGAAATTCAAAACGCAAGTTTGAGTAGTGCTTCAGCATTGTTAAGTGATTTGATTGAAAATCCTATTACTAAAATAATTCCTGGACATTTGAGAGTTATCAAAGGTCGTCATTATGGAAAAGTTGATGATTTAGGAAGAATTCATTTCATTGATATGGAACTTGGTCGTGATGCAACTAAAACTTATGATACACGTTCCAGACAAGTGGATCCAAGAACTCTTCAATGGTTAATCGTAAATGGGGTGAAGTATTTTCTAAAGTAAAATGCCAACAATTGAAGAGGCTCAAATAAGAGGCTTTCTTACTGCCAAAAGGATTAAATTACCTCATATTGATAGAACTATTGAACTTCCTGATGATATTATATTAAAGAAACAAGGATGTGGTAATATAATTCTTGAAGATATTAATGGAATTTCTTCTTTTAAGGAAAGTAAAGAAGATTCTTTTTCTTGGACAGCAATAGTTTATTTTGCTGGTAGTAAGAAATGGGCAACTATCACTCAACACAGAGAACTTATGAAATACAAAGAGCATTGGTTAGATGGAAGATATCTCAAGGTAATTGATGACAGCTGTATACAACATTATCATTTAAAAAATGGTGATTATTTATTATTTTCACATGTGGATTCTGCTGATAATGAACATTGGGGAGATTCTACTTATAAAGAGGGACACTATTATGGTGGTAAGGCTCATAATAAAAATATGTTTGAACTTATGCCTGAAGGTTTTGTGCCTCCTAAAGTAAGTGTGTTTCCTGTATTGAAAAAGTTTCCTGAAAGAGGAGTATGTTGGAATCCAACTCCAGAATTAAAAAGCTATTTGGAGAAAAATCGTCAGTATTCTAGTGGTATAATTAAAGGTTACAGAGGAATAGCTTGGAACTTAGATAGTGTATGGGGAGTAACTTCAAGTAGTAGTCAATCATTATATGACATTTCTCAATTACAACCATTTATAACTACTCCTGTAGAACCATCTAAAATAGGATGGGGGTATTTTAAAGCACCAACTATTGATAATTTTGAAATAGGTAGGTATTATTATGTTAGGTTTATTGATGATTCTACTAAATTCATGGTTACAAAATGTACAGGATTTAATACTAATGATAAAGAACGTATTAATGGACCATATTTATCTAATATGAAAGGTAAATTTAATTTTGAGCCAAGGAATACTCCTTGGATTAAAGGTGGTAGAGAAGTACGTTTAGCATCAGAGGAGGAAATAACTTGGTTAGATGCTTGTATTGAAGCAGGGAAATTTATAGAGCTGGAAAATGTCAAAAGAAATCCAGAGCCTCTACCTGCATATGTGAAGGAATATCCTTTAACTCCAGATGATTGTTATTTTCCTGATAAATGGGCTTTAAAAGTTGGTCAGCATAATAGAGCTATTATTGCTGAATTTCTTAGAGACCATAGTTATGAATGGTATCATTATAAAGAAACTTGGGAAGTTAGTCCAGGACCAGAGAATGGTAGGTATAATAATTATTTTCATTATCCACCAACAGGAGAACCAATGCATTCAGATTTGAAGGTACAAGAAGGTTATACATTAATTACAACGGAACAATTTAAACAATTTTATAAAACAAAAAATTTTAAAGAAGATGAAAAAAGATCAGGAAGTACCAGCACAGGGAGCATCATTAAAATATGCAGACCTAATTTCGAAATCAGACACTCAGATCCAATCAGAGCAGTTAGCATTAGATGTACAAAAAGCAAAATCTCAGTTGGAGGTTAACATTGCTCAAACAGCTTTTGATTTAACCAAAGCTACACAAAAGTATTATGATTGTATGCGTGCTAATCCTTATAACTTGCAAAGAGAGATTGAGGCTTATCAAGAGGTGAATAGACTTAGTGAAGGATTGGAGTATGCTAAAAAGGTTTTGGAGGAACGATTCTGAAACCATGATACTCACATATAGCGATGAAGGACTTCCTATTGAGTTAGATGAGAACAATTCTTTAATTATGTATAAAGACACTTCGGTGTCTTTTTACATTATTAAAAAAGCTTTTGAGAGTGATTTAGATAGAGTACAATTAACAAACACATTAGAGTTAACAAAAAAAAATGGTTTTGTAACCTTAGGGTGCTTAACATTAACGGAAAACAAAGTAAAACAATTAATTAAATTAGTATGGAAGCAATTAAAATCGTACAACAAAGTTGGGAAGTAGAGAAAAAAGCTGAATTGGTAAAACTTGGTCAAAGTACCAAACCTTACAATGAGATTCTAGCTCATTTAGAAAGTGAAATTGAAAATGCTGGTCGTATGACCAATTTCGATTACAAAATTCCATGTTTCATGAATGATGGTATCTATCAGTTGAATAGAGCTATTGAGGAAATTATTGGTGTGGCTCATGTTCAAGCAGGTAAACAACCATCAGGTGGTGGGGACAGACCTATGGACACAATTGATATTCAATTGGCAAACGGTACTCGTAAAAAAGTTCCTTATGGTAATATTGATTTACCAGACATGGGAGAAGGTGCTATTATCCAAATTGGATATGCTAATAACTTAAAAGTTCTTCATGTGAGAGGAAAATGTCAATTCAAATTTAATCCTTTGATTGACAAGATTATTGCTAGAACTAAAGAATTGTTAAACACTGATAGTATCTACAAAAATCAAACTTTTGAAATCAATGCCAGTATTGATGGTGGTCAGCCACAAATTGTGGATTTGAAAGGATTGGATAAAGAAATCATGATTCTTTCTCAAGAAACTGAAGGAGCATTGAGTCCTTTATATGCAAGAATTCTTCATGCAGAAAACTGTAAAAAAGCAGGTATTCCAATGAAATTTGGTGCAATCCTTGAGGGACCATATGGTACTGGTAAAACTTTGTTAGCATTTAAGCTGGCTCAATTGGCTAATGAGCATAATTGGGCAGCAATTTATTTGAAATCTCCAGAGTTGCTTGCTGACACTTTGAGAATGGCTAAAACTTTGGACAAAAATGGTAATGGTATCATTGTTTTCACTGAAGATATTGACCAGGTTACCAGAGGAGAGAGAACTGTTGCTCTCCAGGATATTCTTAATACCTTAGATGGTGGAGATACTAAGGACATGAATGTAATTGCTTTGTTCACTACTAATCACTTGGAGCAAATTGATCCAACTTTCCTAAGAGGAAAAAGAATTGGTACAATTATCAGCATGTCTTATTTGGATGCTTTTACAGCAGAGAAATATGTTGCTGCATTCTGCAAGAAAATCAATCTTGAAGGAAACTTTACTCCTGTATATGAATTGATAGGTAGTAGTAACATTGCTCCAGCCTTTATGGCAGAGATTATTGAAAATGTTAAGTCTACAATGGTTATCCGTGGAGACAATACTGTTGGTGCAGATGAATTCTTAGGTTGTGTTAAATCTTATTTGAGACAAGTTGCTTTGTCAAGAACTAAAGATAATTATGTAACCAATGAACTAGCTTTGGCTAACTCTTTGAAAGCTGTACTACATGATGTAGGATATTTCACTGAGGTTGAAAAAGTTGTAAGCGATGTTTTAAGTAATTCTTAATTATTTCCAGTAAATAGGAAGGGATAAAACCCTTCCTATTTTTATTAAAAAACAAAGTATAAAAAGAAATGAATTGGCATCAAAAATATAAGGACAATAGAACCTTTTCTGAAAAGTTAGCTGATAATGTAGCCAGTATTATGGGTAGTTGGAGATTTATTATTATTCAAACAATTATTGTATTTTTATGGATGGTAATGAATATCTTAGGTATAATGTATGAATGGGATAAATATCCTTTTATTCTCTTAAATCTATTATTCAGCACTCAAGCTGCTTACGCAGCACCTATTATTATGATGTCTCAAAATAGACAGAATGCAAGAGATAGAGTTAAAGCTGAAGCAGATTATGAAACTAATAAGGAATCAAACTTTGAAATAGGAGAAATCCTTAAGAGACTAGAAAGAATTGAAACTGAGAAGTTAGACAAGATTATGAATAAATTGGATATACAGGAACCTGAACAAACAGATGAAGATCCAATGGAAGCTTTTGAAGCAGCAAGTAAAATTTATTTTAAATCTAATGAATTTATGGAAAGATTAGCTTTTGAAGAAGGGGCTAAATGGCAGGCTAAACAATTTAAAAAACAATAGTTATGAGAAGAGCATCATTTTGGTTTATGACAGACGCACAGACTTTTATTAAACCTAAAGGAAATAATTTACAAGAAATTGTAGATGACTTACATAGAATATCAAAAGATAACAAATTTGGTATGATATGTCCTGTAATTATTTTAGATAAAAAAGGAAAAGAACTTAAAAGAGTTGGTCAATACTGTCATGTTGATGGTATGGGAAATGTAGATACTACAAAATGGCTTTCTGAAATAAAAAAAATAAAATGTGTTCGTGAATATAAAGATGAATAATCTAAAAAACAATAATTATGAAAAAGTTATTTTTAGGGTTAGCCTTGATGCTAACTATGGTGCTAACAGCACAAGTTGAAGAACTAAGAGAGTATACTGCAATTTATACTACTAAAAAAGGTGAGGAACCTGTATTTAAATTAAAGAATACTACTACTTATTTGTATTATGAAAATAGAAATATTGTTAAGACAAAGGAAGAAGGAGGTAAATTTAGTTATTTTGATCTAGCTGATGAAATGAAACATAGTTATGATGATGCTGGAAATGGTTATACAATGGGTATGTATAATTTTATAGATTATAATACTTTAGTAGGTATTCAAATTTATGATGATACTAAAAAAGGAATTAGATTCATTTTCCCTATTACAGGAACAATAATTCAATATTATTAATTATGAGAAAGTTATTTTTAGTAGTAGCTCTTATGCTAACTGTAGTGCTAACAGCACAGGAAACTAGAGAGTATCACAATCAATTAGGGTATTATTCAGGAATGCCAGCTACTCCTGTAAAAGCAAATATGAAATTTGTTATTTCCTCTGATAAAACCATTATTAACCTTTATCCTGCACCTACAGAAGGGAGTATGTCTATTTTTGAGTTAATGCCACCATTTATTCTTACAAAGAAAACTGACGCTGATGGAGAAGAATATTATACTGCTATGTATATAAGAAAAGAAGATGGTCTTAAGTTATTATTTGATATATATACAAAACCTAAATTAGGAATATCTGTTACACTAATGGATGGAAAAACTACACTTTTATATCAATAGTTATGCAGCTTAAAACTTGTCACGTATGTTTTGATCCCAAGCCCTTGTGTATGTTTAAATTAACATCTAAAGGGCTTTTTACACATCAGTGTGATGATTGTAGAGCTGAATATCATAGGCTTTATAAAGCAAGAAAAAAAGAAGAATTATTAAAACAAAAATAATATGGATTTTTTCAAAAGAATAGGAGAACAAAAACTAAATAAGTTATCTACTGTTACAGATCCTTTTAGTAAAGACTGTATTAAAGATATTACTGTTTATTGTAGAGAAAAAATGTTTGATAAAGGTGTATGGTATGCAAAAGGATGTGTACAATTTAAGAGAGGAAATACAACTGGAAGTCAAGATTTTGAAGGAGATACTTTTGATGAAGTAGTACTAAAAATTAAAAACTTTATAGAGAATGAATTATAAATAAAACAACATGAAAAAAGGACAGAAATTAACAACAGGAAAGATTAGAAGAGAATTAGCTATTCTTATTGAGGAAAAGAAAAAATCTTGTACTACAGAAAAAGAAGAAAATCATGCTATAAATATGGCAAGAAAAGAGATTAATCTTAAGTATGGTAAAGATTGGAGAGATAAATATAACTCTGATAATCAAAGTTATGATAAGTGGTGGGGAGAATGTAATATGGATGGTTCATTTGCTTATAACGGTGTAACTGATGATTTTTAATTATGGACACACTACAAGCATTTATACAATGGTATCATAGAATGGGAGGAAAGTATAATGAGAGTTATAACGAACAAATTAAATCTAAACTTATGGAAACTAAAGTAAAAAATAGTTCTTTCAAAGAGAGAGCTGAAGAAGTTAAAAGGAAATATAATCATAAATTTTGGAAGAATGTCTTGAAAAATGTTCCAGACATTAGTAAACTTAAATTTGAGAAAAAGTAATATGCCAGAATCACCTAAATCACCATATAAAGGAGTCTTTTGGGTTCCAGTTACTAAAAAGTTTAAATCTTGTGTTACATATGAAGGAAGAACTCATCATTGTGGATATTATGATAGTCCTTTAGAAGGTGCTAAAGCAAGAGATAAACTAATAATGAGAATGGGACTAAAAATTGAATTACAAATATTTAAACCAATAAAAAACAACCACTATGAATGAAACATATTTATTAGAAGGAGAACTTGCTTTTGTAAGTTATATGCCTTTAGAATTAGAAATAGGAATGCATTTTCTAAGTAAAATTACTGTAGGGGTTATAGAACCCATATCTTTATTTTTTACATTAGAACATATTCCTGAAGAACCAGAATTATTTATGAGCCTTTATGGGGCACCAGTGAAAATGGTAATTACCATTCCAGGAGATGATGAAGAAATATTAGCAGAAGAAAATGAGATTGGATGGTTTGATGAATGTCCAGAATGTGATGAAGGAGAATTAGTTCCTCTTTCAGATGTTCACATTAACATTATCATCAATGAATATGATGGTATGGTAGATTTAACGTGTGATGAAGATGGAGATATTGCTACAACTGATGGAAAAGTAATTCTTTCATATGTAGAAGAAGAAGAGGAGGATGATAATGGAGAATAATTATTTTTTACTAGATGCTAGAGCAGGATTTCTTGCTTTAGGGAATGATGGTGTATTAGACACTGAAGACAATGGTAAATACATTCTTCTGGTTGGAACACTAGAAGAATGTTGTAGTGCAGCTAACAGACCAGATGCTATTCTGTCTGTAGTGAGTGATGATAAATATAATATCCTTTGGGAGTGTCTTAATCAATGTGGCCATTGGTCACTTAAACATTTAAAAAATGAGCATAGTAAAGATCAAAGTCTGTGAGGTATGTGAATCTCCTTCTGTTATAGATAAAAATTGTACATGTGTATGGAATCGTAATTATCCTGTAATAGAACTTGAATTTGAACAGTGTGATTGTTGTGGACATATAGAAGACCAACCTATTGATAGTGAGTTTAATGATGTTCAAAGAGGTTGGACTCCAGATGATTTAGAACAGTAATTCGTATATTTGTATAATACTAAAATCAACTACATATGAATTATATAATCACCAAACACCCTGAATTCTTCTCTAAAATAGGGGAGTATAATTTCTGTAATTTGGAAGACATGGAACTTCCTGATAAGATTGCTATAGATACAGAAACCACAGGTTTAGTAGCAAGGCATAATGATATATTCTGTACTCAAATTGGTACTGGAAAGGATAATTATATAATTCATATGTATGATGATAATTATCAGTTTGAAGATCTTATTCCTTATATACAAGACAAGGTTCTTGTAGGTCATAATATCCTGTTTGATCTTGGGTTCTTCTATAAACATGACTTTTGGCCTAAGGATGTGCGAGATACAATGCTTGCAAGCAAGATATTATACAATGGAGACCCTACACAAAGACATGATTTTGGATTTGTTATGAACCGAGAGCTTGGCGTAAAGTATGATAAAACAGAACAAAAGAACATTCATATTGTCAAGCTTAGTCAATCTAGTACTATAGAATATTCCTTTAATGATGTTGATAGGCTTATAGAACTTGAAGAGTATATGTGGAATAAAATCTATCATGGAGGATTCTTGCCTACTTACCAACTTCACTGTAAATATGTCAGAGCTCTTGCATATATGGAGCAATGTGGTCTTCCTATTTCCCCCACTAAGTGGAAAGCTAAAATGGAGCAAGATATTCTTGATTCTGAGAAATGGAAGAAAACTGTTGTAGAATATATCTTTGACAATCTTCCTTTCTATGCCAACAGACAAATGGATATGTTTGAGAATGTAAAGAGAATAACTGTTTCAGTTAGTTCTCCTATACAGATGCTAAAGATATTCAGAGGGTTTGGTATTCCAACGTTAGATAAGTATGGAAAAGACAGCATCAATGAAGATGTTATAAGCAAATCCAAACATCCTTTTGTAGAGATGTGGCTTAACTTTCAAAATGCTAATCATAGAGTAAGTACATTTGGAGAAGGTATATATCAAAGGATTGAGAATGAAAGAATATATACTAATTTCAATCCAATGGTAGATACAGCAAGACTCTCAACCAGAAGAAAAGAGATAAATTTCTTAAATTTCCCTGCAGATCATGCCACAAGAGATTGTTTTGTTGCTAATGAAGGTAATAAAATAATTGTTTGTGATTATAGTGGTCAGGAAACTGTTGTAGCAGCTGATTTATCAGGAGATGCAGCAATGACTAAATCAGTTCTTGAAGGAGCAGATTTGCATTGTTTATTAGCTAGAGTGCTCTACCCAGAGATTGAATCACTTACTGATGAGGAGATTGTGAAAGATCACAAAGATAAGCGTAATGCCTCTAAAGCACCAAGATTTGCTATGTCTTATGGAGGAAATGCTTTTACCATCCATATGAAAGAAGGTATCCCTTTAAAACGAGCTCAAGAAATTGAGAATGGTTTTAAAGAGCTACATTCAGGACTATATGAATGGGGTGAGAAAGTATTTCAACAAGCCATAAAAGTAGGATATATTGAATCTGCAGATGGTTGGAAGCTGAAACTTCCTTTCTTTGATGAGTTTCTCTCATCAAAAGCTAAGGTTGATGCTATTACAAGAAGTGAGTGGACACAATATAAAATTGGTAAAACTGATTATAAAAAGTTCATAGATGAAAAGGAGAAGGGCAATAAGTATGCCATTCAACATCCTTCAGCTGTAGAATTGTATAAGGAGAAGAAGAAATTTGTTTCTAAGTACTTCAAAATGAAATCTGAGTATCAAAGACTCTGCTTAAATAATCCTGTTCAATCACGCTCAGCTCATCAGATTAAGTTAGCTGCTCTAATTCTATTTGATTGGATAGTAGATAATAATCTACAATGGATAGTCTTAATGTGTAATTCTGTTCATGATGAACTTGTTGTTGAAGCACCAGAAGAGTATTCAGAACTTGCAAGAGATCAAGTACAAAGTGCTATGCTTGAAGCAGGAAATCATTATTTAACCAATTTAACTATTAAAGCTGATGCCAACATAGGTAATTCTTGGGGTGAAGCAAAATAACTAAAGCTATGAGTGGACTATATATTTTAAATGGTAAAGAACCTGTAATGGTTAATGATGTAATTGAGTGGGCTAAAGGCTTTGAAATAAATAATAGAATAGTTAAACAGGATTATATAGGAGAGATTTTTGTTTCTACTGTATTCCTAGGGATAGATCATTCATATGGAGATGAGCCACCATTATTATTTGAAACAATGATATTTGGAGGAGTACCTGATCAATATCAAGAGCGTTATTCTACTTGGGACGAAGCTGAAGAAGGACATAAGAGAGCAATAAAATTTGTAAATGATGGAAAAGAAAATCAACAGGGAGAACATAACCAGACATCTGATTGAAAAAGAATTAGAAATGGTTGGGAAAACAATGATGGACACGCTTGACGATGATAATTGGTACTTTAATAATACCATGACTCTAGTTCAATATGAGGAATTTAAAAAATATTCTGTAACTCTTATCAAAAAGATTTTTAAATGCAATTCTAAGAGAGCTTCAGATACATTCGAATGGTTTAATTTGGCTTTCGGTTTGAGAATTAAAAATTAATATTATGAAAAATATTGTAGGTAAAGTACGAGTTACTAATACCGAATCTAGAACAGGATTAAGATTTTATTTGAATAAAGATTTTACAGAATTATTAGGGGATAGTATTATTTTTCTAGTTAGTACTATGATAATAAAAAGACCTAACATAGATAGTCATCATACTTATTCTATTAAAAACAAACAATTTTCTTTCCCTATGAATACTGATGAAGTATCAAATTTTGTTGGAAGTTATAAAGTTATTCAACAAGATGAAGATACTTTTAAACTTAAAAAAATCAAGAACAATGCACCATACAATTAATTTTGTTGATTTATTTGATTGGGAAAAAGAGAGCGATTTTTAACTAGGAATAAGAACTTTTTTGTATATTTATAGTATGAAAACATATATTTATATACTAATAGATCCTATTACTCAACATGTTAGGTATGTAGGAAAAACTAATAAACCTAGATCTAGGTTTAACGAACATATTTCTAAATGTTCTAAATATAATAATTATAAAGATAATTGGTTAAATTCATTAAAGAAGAAAGGATTAGCTCCAGAAATGGTAATAATAGATGAAACTTTAGATGAAGACTGGGAATTTTTAGAGCAATGGTATATTGAGTTATTCAGATCATGGGGATTTAAATTAACTAATGCTGCTAAAGGTGGGAAAGGTGGTGCAGGTATAGTTAGTAGAGAGCATGCTAAAAAAGTTTCTGTAAAACTACAAGGTTTAAAACGTTCTCCTGAATTTTGTAAAAAGGTTTCAGAAGCCATGAAAAATAGAATTATCTCAGACGAAACCAGGGAGAATATGAGAATTGCTGCCAAAAAAAGATCTATAAGTAAAGAAACTAGAGAAAAAATGGTTAAATCTAGATTAAAGAATGGTAATTATACTAATTGGCAGAAGAAAAAATCAACTTAATTAAAATTATTATGACAGATTATTCAGTTAACTTCATAGATCTTTTCGATTGGTCCTTGGAGAGTGATAGACATTATTTCCAACTAATAAATGGGTATGAAGAACATTTATATGAACAAAAACCAGCTAAAGTAATAGTTAAACATAAGAAAAATGATAATAAAATTAACAAAAGAGCATTGGCAAGAGCTATCAAAAAAAGGTTTCACCCTTGACCATATATTTCTTCTTATGCTTATTAAGGAGGGTCACATCATAGACCCACTTATTACAGACAGTATGAAGCTAGATGCTTTACATCAGAGCTTAATACGAAAAGGTTTAATTACTGACACTAATGTAATTACTCTTATTGGACAAGATTTGCTTGATTTTATGGCTACTAAGGTTGCTAAAGCTATTGTGAAGAAGAAACCATCTACAAAGGAATTTGATGAATGGTGGGAGTCTTATCCATCTACTGACCACTTTGAATATAAAGGAAGAGTCTTTACAGGTAGCAGAGGTATGAGAGTACAAAAAGAGAAATGTAAGCTCAAATTTAATGCCATTCTTAATGAAGGAATTTATACAGCTAAAGATATAATTGAAGCAACAAAGTATGTTGTAATGCTTAAGAAAGAAGCTTCTTTAAAGAAAAAATCTAATGAGCTTACTTATCTTCAGAATAGCTATACATTTATCAATGATGGTCATTATATTCCTTTTGTAGAATTAGCTGAAAAAGGAATTCCAATTACAAACAGTGTGTCTAATACAAGCGGTGGAACAGATATTTAAAAATTAAAATTATGAATTATACGAAATTATTTTATTGGTTAACAGTAGCAGACAATGCTAAAATATTTTTTATTGTGTTTATGTCAATATTCTCACTAATCTCATTTATATCAACTATATGTTACTTTACTCTAGGTGATGAAGGTGATAAAGAAGCACAAACTATGGCTAGAAAATGGATGTGGTGGTCATATCCTTTTATGATGTTTTTCTGGAGTCTATTTATATTTACTCCTAATAAGAAAGATGCACTTCTTATTGTAGCAGGAGGCCAGACTTTAAATTACTTAACTACAGATAGTATATCTAAGCAAATTCCAAGAGAATTAAGCAGCTTTGTAGTTACACAATTGAAAAGTATGGCTAAAGATGCAGCAGTAGATTTGAATATTTCTGATCAGAAAGATAAAATGCTTGAGAAAGCTAAAACTATGACTGCAGAACAGTTAATGTCTGAGATGAAGAAAGATACTTCATTTGCAAGAGTAATACTTGATAAATAAATATTATGATAAAGTTCATTAAAAATAGTCCACTTACCTTTCTTTTTCTATTAATATTAGTAGATATAATTATTGGTGCTATTGGTATGGAATATCCTAACTTAGATTTCTTAAGACTTATAAGTGTAGGATTAGCATTTGTACTAATAATAGTGCTCTTCGTAGGATTTTTTATAGCGATTAGAACAATGTTAAAACATGGAGTATGAGTAGAACGAATAGAAAACCTTATACCAGATCTAAGAGATTTGATAAGAAATGTAGATGTCATGGAGGTTGTGCATGGTGTTTAGGAAACAGAATGCATAAACACATTAAGAAGATTCTAAGAATGAGAGATCAATTAAAAGATAGAAATTATGAAACCTGAAGAGAAACAAAGCTTTTTTAGAGGCTGTTATGTAGTAGTAGGAGTAGCACTTATATGTTTTTTAGCACTAGGATATATTCTTAGACTGAAAGGATACTTATGAGCTCCTTTGATGTATTAACTGATGAAGTTAATAAAGGGCGTGATGGTAGAAATCGTGGAATACCAATGGGCTTTAACAGGCTTAATCATTATATAGGAATAAGAAAAAGTATGTATTATCTAATAGGAGGTCTTACTGGAAGTGGTAAGACTTCCTTTGTAGATGATAGTTTCATACTAAATCCTTGTGACTGGTATATTGCTAATAAGGGCAAGACAAACATAAAACTCAAAATCATTTATCGTTCTATGGAGAGAAGTAGAACTTATAAGATTGCTAAATGGGTGGCTAGGAAGATATTCTTAGATCATGGAATTAGTATCCCTGTAAATAAGCTTCTCGGTTGGAATGATAAGATGAGTGATGAGGAGTATAAATTGTATCTATCCTATTCTGGCTATATTGAGGAGCTTGAAAAGATTATTACTATTATTGATGGGCCTGAGAATCCTGTAGGTATTGCAAAAGAACTAAAAGAATATGCTCTTGAGAATGGTCATATAGAACAGATTGATCAGTATAATAAACGTTACATTCCCAACGATGAAAATACTATTACTCTTGTAATTATTGATCATATTGGTTTGTTGAAATCAACGAAAGATCTTAACACTAAAAAAATGCTCATAGACAAGATGTCTGATGAACTGCGATATGCAAGAGATTTTTTTGGTTTCAGTCCTGTAGTTGTGAGTCAATTTAATAGAGACATTTCCAATATTGTTAGAATTAAGAATGGAGATGTTGAGCCTCAATTGGATGATTTTAAAGATAGCAGCACAACTCAGGAAGATGCTGATGTTGTTATGGCTTTATTTGATCCAATGAGATATAAAGTACCTGATCCTTCAGGGTATGATACAGGAAAGCTTGTTGATACGAGTGGAGCTAAATTCTTTAGAAGTCTTAGGATTATTAAGAATAGCTATGGTAGTGATGATATTAGAATTGGATTAGCTTTCTATGGTGAAATTGGTATGTTCAAGGAATTGAACAAGAAAAAGGATATGACAGATGCAGATTATGCTTCTGTTATTGATAAATCTTGGTTTTTAAGATGATATATGATGCTTATTTACCACCCAGACAGAAAGTGTTTGAGGAAATTAAGAAAGCTTGTGTAGACATGTGGAAAACATATGATAACAGCTATGGTTATGTAGATGAGAAAATAGAAAGAGTTGAACAGATACGTAATGAAGGAGCAGATGTGATGTTCCTATTAAATATGTTTCATCACACTATGAAAGAGTATATTATTAGTACTCTAAGCCCAGAAGCTAAGGATTATATTAAATATTATAACAAAATCAATGAAGAAGGACTTAATCCAGAGAGAGATAATTAATCTAATTTTGCAAGCAAAATTTAGAGGTATTGTACTCTCCAGTGTTAGAAGTGGAAAGACTAGAATTCTCTTAGAAGCAATTAGAGAAGATTGGAAATCTGATAGTATGCCTAGTGTATTGGTATGTTATCCTAATATTGATATTAGGAATGCTTGGGAAGCTGAATGTGATAAAATTCTATATCATCCTGATGTTTCTTATTGTACTTATGCTTCTTTGCATAAAATGGTGGACACTATTTGGGATTATGTTATTTTTGATGAAGCTCATCTTATTCCTGAAGAACACAAACTACCTATTGCTGGTCAAATGGCTAAGAGTAATAAGAAGGTGATATTTGCATCAGGTACTTACAATGATATTACTTTAGCAAATATTCAGATTGCAACAAGTTTACCACTTATTGTAAACTATACTACAGAAGATGCAATTAAGGATGAATTAATTAGTGATTATACTGTATATATTCATCAGTATGATTTAGATCCTCTTCAGAAGAGAGAGTTTGGTAGTAAGAATAGGAAATGGTGGTCTACTGATGTAAAGGAATTAGCTAGGCTTACTAATAGAGTTGAGAATAGTTATGGTGAGAATAAGATGTTGGCAGCATTGTCAAGAATGAGATTCATCAACACAAATACTTCTTTATATCATGCTGTGAATAAGTGGATATTAGCTAATCTTGACAAGAGATTCATACTCTTTACAGAGAATGAGGAATTTGGCAAGAGGTTTCATCTTCCTATGTTCAATAGCAAGAGTAAGGATGATGTTGTTATGCAGGAATTCATCAATCAGAAGATTAATAGACTCTGTCTAATTAAAAAAGGTAGTAGTGGAATCACATACCCTAAATTAGACAACATTCTAATCACTTCAATTAATTCTAATGGAGAAAATTTAGAACAAATGTTAGGAAGAGCACTACTCACAGACACTGAACATTCTGATATTCATATCTTTGTTTCACGTAAAGAATTTCAGTTAAAGTGGTTAGAATCAGCACTTTCGAACATCAATAAGGATAAAATTATTTGGATAGATCAGGTAAAAAACGTATCTTTATAGTCCAAAAATAACTAAATAAATTAGAAATTTATGAAAACAGCGGAACAAGAGAAATTTAAATTACCAGACGAAATTAGTCAAGTAACAAATACTAACCCTAGAGATTTGGTTATTGTATCAATTCCAAAAATGGGTAAAGGGACAATTTTAGGATCAATGACTAGAGAAAGAAATGCAATTGTATTAGATTTGGAAAAAGGCGGATATGAGTATATTCCTGCAAGAAAACTTTCCACATATACAAATGATAGTACTACTCAATGGGAGAGTTTTCAGAATTACATTAAGTACAGAAATGCTTTACTTGAACAAAAAGGAAAGTATGATTATCTGGTAATTGATGGACTTTCTGATTTAGATGCTTTATCTGAGATAGGAGGAACCCTAGCTTATATGAGTTCTATTCAAGGAAAGAAATTTAATAGAGAAGGAGGAACTGAAGTAGGAAGAAAGTATGTACCAAGTGAATCAGAATTTAAATCTGTAAGTACCCTGCCCGAAGGATATGGATACAGACACACAAGAGAATGGTTTTTACAGCAAATTGATTTCTTCAGACAAATTTCTCCTTATAGAATTTATGCAGCACATATCACTGATAAATACATCAAAGATAATGGTAAAGAAGAAGTAACAGGAAGTGAGATTGCTCTAACAGGACAGTTAAAAAGAATTTTTGCATCAAAAGTAACAGCCCTAGCTAAATTAGTAGCTGAAGGGAATGAAAGATATTTAAACTTTGATGTATTAAATGACTCAATAGTTGCTGGTTCCAGAGCTCCACAATTAGAAGGTAGAATATTAATTTCAAAACATGACCCAGCAACTAAGGAAACTGAAACTTTCTGGGATTCCATCTACAAGTAATGATTTATGGAAACAAATAAAACATATTATGTATACAGACATATAAGATTAGACACTAATGAAGTGTTTTACATAGGTGTAGGTACTAAATCCAATAAATATACAGAACTTACTGAATATTATAGAGCACACTCTAAACACTATCGTAACTCATTTTGGAAGAGTATAATTAGAAAAACTGAATATATAGTAGAAATTTTATTTGAAACAGAAGATCATAAACTTTTACAACAAAAAGAAATAGAGTTTATAGCTTTATATGGGAGAAGAAATCTTGGTAAAGGTACTTTAGTAAACCTAAATGATGGTGGAGGTTGTAATACAAACATGATAGTTTCAGATGAAACTAGAAAAAAACAATCTCTGGCTAAAAAAGGTATTTATAAAGTTTCTCAAGAAAATAAAGAGAAGTTAAGTAAATTATATAAAGGAATAAGACCATGTAAATTAGCTCAGGAAAATTCATTAAAAGCTAGATTAACTCCTATTTCTCAGTTTACTTTGGAAGGAATATGGATTAGGGATTTTAATAGTTTAAAAGAAGCTAGAGATTTTTTAGGTTTAAAAACACATTCACCTATATCCTCAGTTCTGTCAAATAAATATAAAAGTTGTAGAGGCTTTAAATGGGAATATAAACAAATAATTAATTAACAAATAATAAAAATTTAAAGTTATGTCAAATATTGGAGGTAAAAAAAGAGAGTCACAAGGAGAATTTACTAAGAAAGTAGGATTGTTCAGTGCAAATGTTTTGTGTGTAAATCCAAGTGAGAAAGAGTATAAAGAAATCCTTGGAATGGAACTAAAGGAAGACAGTAAAGCTACTGAGTATATTAGTGAAAGAGATGGAAACACAGTGTTGAGAATTGATTTTTGGTTGGAAAATACCAAATCAGCAGGAGATGTTACAGATAAGTTCAAAGTGTCCTTCTTCTTAGAGGATAAGGATAGATGGAACAAAGATGATACCAAACAACAATTTATCAATAGTATTGGTAATTGTGCCTGGGCTTCAGATGAAAATGATTTACCAGATTGGTTCAAGAAACGTGATTATAGAAAAGCTAAATCAGGAGAAGAAGACCTATATGAATTCATGAGAGCTTGGTTAAACAAACTTGATTATCGTGATGCAGAAACTGCACTTGATATTGAGTGGAAAAAACTCATGAAGGGTAATATTAAAGATATTAAAGACCAAGTTGGTGGAGAATGGGCTGGTGAAGTTGGTTGTTTAGCAACAGTTATTGTAAAAGATTCTGAAGGAGAAACTAAAGAATATCAAGGAATATATAATAGAGCTTTTGTACCTACTTATTCCCTAAAACACTTCAGACTTATTGATTATAATGATGAAGTTGTATTATCAGCATTGAAACAAAAAGCTGAAAAATTCCCTAAGGACCTAAAACCTTATGAAAGATTCGTACTAAAAGTGACAGGAGAATATGGTTGTAAAGACTTCTTTAGGTTAAGTGAACTTAAAGAGTATGATGCAACTGAAAATCCTGTATCTACAGATGCACCAATAGCAGAATCAGGAGGAGCAGATTATTAAATAATCAAAACCCCTATCTGATAAAGGTAGGGGTTTTATTTTCACTCTACAAAATGATACGAGGGCAAAAAAGATTAGAACTTACTCCTGAAACCCTTTTTCAAAGAATTACCCAATATGATATATTTAGGTTTTATATGCCTAATAAAGATTGGAAAATCAATCAAGTTACTCGCTCACCATTTCATGAAGATAAAGATCCCTCTTTCCTAATAGGAAATAGAGGAGGAAACTTGACTTTCATTGATTTTGCTAATACAGCATGGAAAGGAGATTGTTTCACATTTGTTAAACTTCTTTATGGATTAAGTTCCATGAATGATGTTCTTATGATGATTGATAAAGATTTTGGATTAGGATTAGTAAATCAGAGTACTAATACTTCTGTATATAAACAAATTAAAGCAGAGTATAAGCAGCCTGAAGAACTTGGGAAGAGATATGCTAATGTCCAAGTAATAACCAGACCATTTCTTAAAGAAGAATTAACTTATTGGAGTGAGTATCATCAGGATATTCAGGACTTAAGAGATAATGATATTTTCTCAATTAAGAGAGTTTATCTCAATAAGCAAATATTCAGTATTAAGGAAACAGATTTGAGATTTGGTTATTATTATAATGGTCATTGGAAAATCTATAGACCACATTGTTGTAAAAAAGAGAAATGGGTTCCTAATAATGTTCCTATCCATACAATGGAAGGATTAAGCAATATAAAGGATTCTAAGTACGCTTTTATCAATAAGAGTAAGAAAGATTACATGGTGGTTAAAAAGCTCTTAGAAAGCACCTGTGCAGTCCAGAATGAGGGTATAGCATGTTTTACTGAAGAGAATGTGAAGTATCTGAAGGAGAATAGTAAAAGACAAATATTAAGTTTTGATAGTGATATTACAGGAGTAACTAACTCTCAGCAGATAACAAAGATATTTGGATTTGATTATTGCAATGTTCCTAGAGAATACCTTATTCATGGTATAAAGGATTGGGCAGACTTAGCTAAAAAGTATGGTATGGAAAGAGTTGAACAAATTTTTAAACAAAAAGGATTATTATGAGCACAGAAGATTTGATTAAAGTCATTCAGGATAATACTGAATGGTTAGAAACCTCTGAAGGGGATTTAGTTGAATGTATTGGTATTGAGAATCTTGAAACGATATTAGAAATAGCTTTAGGAGTTCCTATTAAAATATCTCAATCATGAAAGAAGCAGTAGAAGAACTAATAAAAAGTTATGAGGTTAAAATTAGTTATCTTAAACAACTAATGATAAATAGACAACTAATTGGGAAACTTTATGTTGTAGAGAAACAAAAATATACAACTCAAATAGAAGGTTATAATCAAATGATAGATGATTTAAAATTATTAAAAAATGACAACAAAGAAAACTAAGTTAGATTGGAAAAAATTTGAACCACTTTTTGGTACATGGGCTTCTAAGATTAAGCCTTTTTTTGATAATGGGGGTTTTGATCCTATATATGAATTCCTAAGAGGAGAAGCTAAAAGGGGTAAGCAAATAGCACCTGCATCAATTAATACCTATAGAGTGTTCAAAGAAACAGATATTAGGGAGTTGAAAGCAGTGATAGTTTGTCAAGATCCATATGCAAAATTCATTAATAAACAACCTATAGCTTCAGGTGTTGCTATGGATTGTAGTATTACTGCCAGAGTTCAACCAACTTTGCAACAATTCTATAATGGAATTGAAAAAGAGTTATATGATGGACTTAATTTAGAGTATATCAACACACATGATTTAAGCTATTTAAGTAAACAGGGAGTGTTATTATTAAATACAGCACTAACTGTAGAGAAAGATAAACCAGGAAGTCATAGTAATATATGGGAGAACTTTACAATCTTTCTATTGAAAGAAGTAATTGCTCCTACAGGAGTACCAGTACTTTTCATGGGTAAGGAAGCAGGAAGTTTTGAACCTGCAATATGTTTAACAAACCCAACATTCACTGTTAAACATCCAGCTTCTGCTAGTTATAGTGGAAAGATGTGGGACACAGAAGGAGCATTTACATTTATAGATAAACATATATGGGATAGTAATCAGGAAACTATTTTGTGGCTTCCTGTGGAGGTTCCTTTTTAGAGTTAATAACAAATAAAATTAGAAATCATGACTGAAGAAGAAAGAAAAGAAGAGTCTGCAATGAGACAAATGTATGCAGGTATAGCTCTACCAGGTTTAATTATGAAATCATCTAGCTATTTAAGACATATGGATATAGCTCAAGAAGCTTTTGAAATAGCAGAAGCTATGATTGAAGAGAGTAGAAGAATAGACAAATTAAATGAAGAAGAAGATGAAAATTGAAGTTAAAGATTTACAGAAAGGAGATGTTGTAATCCTATGTGCAAATGGGAGTTTGTTTGAGGCTAAACTATTAAGACAACCTAAACACTCAATAACAAAGAAACCTCTCAATTGGAAAGGTAGTCAGAAATGGTGTAGTATCCCTTGTCAGGTTAGACAGGAGAGTTTTACCTATCAGGTAGGATGGTCACCTAACACTAGAGCTTGGACTCAGACAAGATATGTTATAGCTGATGGTAAAGACTATAATCAAGAAAAGAGAATAAATTTCACAGATAGAGATTGTTGGTTAATTAAAAGAGAAGAATTATGAGAGTTTATTTAAATGATTTAGAAGAAGGAGATGAAATACTGGTTCCTGTTGTTAATGAATTTAGAAGATACAAAATATTAAGAACACCTAAAATCAGTACAAAGAATCCTAGTAATTATGTTCCAGTGAAAGTTGCATTTCATAACTCCTCTATAACAAGTAAATGGAGAAGTTTTGATCCTTCAAAAGAGGATTTTAATGATACTCATTCTTTTGATTTGAATTACAAAATGTTATGGTTAATTAAAAAAGGAGAGAAATGAGCAAGCTAAAATTAAATATAGGAGGAGAATTAGAAACAGGAGATGTAGTAGGTGTAGCATATAATAACTGTGTTACATTTGGTTGGTATGTTGACCAAGGAGTGAATGGTTCTTTGAAATTTATAACATTAAATAAACCTAAATACACAGAAGATCAATATAAAGATTTTCTTAATGGTAAAAATGTTAACTGGTTAGCAAAGAAATTTGCTAATGGATTACAATTTAAGAATATTGGAAAAGACTATATCATAGCTTTTGGGCCTCATGATAATAGAGCTTTTAAGATAGCAGATCCAGAAGAATTCTTTAAAGACAGTGCACAAGAAAATATGTATAAGGACAGCAAGAGAATATTAACGAACTTAAAATTTCCAGCAAAATGATTCAAGAACGAATAGCACAATCAACAATTTTAGAAGAGGGTAAATCCCAAGGAACAATCGGTATGAGCTTAGACATGGATAGTGCTCAAGTACTGATGCAAATGCTTAGTAAGAATTTATATTCTGATCCTATAGGTTCATCTGTGAGAGAGTGTGCAAGTAATGCTTTAGACAGTCACAGAAGAGCGGGTGTAACAGAAGCTATTATTGTTTCTCTTAAAGTAAATGATGAGAGTAACTATGAATTTTCTGTAGAGGATTTTGGTACAGGTCTAGATGCTGATGATGTGGAGAACATCATCAGCAAATATGGAAAATCTACCAAGAGAGAAAGCAATACTGAAATTGGAATGATGGGACTGGGCTTTAAAAGCCCTTTAGCTTATAGTTCATCTTTCTACTTTATTTGTAGAAAAGATGGGATAGAGCGAAAATATATGATGTATGAAGGAGAGGATGTGAATACTATTGATTTACTTTTTGAAATTCCTACAGAAGAGAGAAATGGAGTTAAGGTTATTATTCCTGTGAAATTTCAAGATAGATGGGTATTTCATGAAAAGATTCAAGAGCAACTTTCTTATTTTGAGAGTGTTTATTTTGATGTGAATGTTCAGAACAATATTATTACCAATGAATTTAATATTCATAGAGCTGAACACTTTCAAATATCAGAAATGAATCAAGATTCTAGCATACATATCTGTTTGGATAATGTTTATTATCCTCTTGATTTTGCTAAGTTAGGTATTGTTGTAATTAATCTTCCTATTGGTTTAAGATTTGGTTTGGGTGATGGATTATTTCCAACTCCAAATAGAGAGCAATTAATCTATACCTCTCAAGCAAAGAAAACTATTGTTGAGAAATTAGCTTTAGTTGCTACAGCTTTGGTAGATAAGTATAATGAAACCAATTTAGATTGTAAAGATATTCATGAGATTTTCAATTATTATAGTGGTACTATCCGTAACATTACTATTGGTAATACAATCATTGATACTTTTAAACTAAAAGGACATTCTACTTCTCAGTTTCAAAAACCAACTTATGCTAATTATACTCTTACTAACTTTGATTTACTTTATAAAAACAGAGATTATTTGTTTTATGAATATAAAGTTCAGCAACACTATGTGAGAGGACAATTCAGACAAGTTAATACTTCTTGGGAATCTACTTTACAATATAATTCTGCTAGAAATATCCATAGAATATTCACTTATGATGAAGGGTTTGTGGGAAATAAGAAATCCTATATAAAATCTCTATTGCCTCTTAATAGCTATGAGGAAGTTAAGTTTATGAGGAAAACTAAAGAGTTCAGCCTTTTCAACAAGGATAGAAATCACACTCATGATAATTATATGACTCTTTTAAATCTAAGAGCTTATCCTAAAGATACTTGGAGAGCAAGAATCAAAGAGTTTCAGGATATAATTCATGAATTGACTAAAGATTATAAACATGTTGATTCTATCACCATTCCTCAAGCTTGGTTAGATGCAAGAAAGAAAAAAAGAGTATCTACAGCTAATGGTGGAACAAGGAGAGTAAAACTTCAGGGAGAGATTAGTGGTAAATTTGCAGATGAACTACAGAGATATGTAAATGGTAAGAGCAGTAAACTAACTCCTACTGTTATAAAAGTAGCAGAGATTAGTTCTCAGCCTCTATTACAGGTTTATGGTAGATCAAAAGATGAAACCCTAATTGACCAACTCTATTCTGTTAATGGTAAACAAAAGATTAAATATTTTGTTCTATCTGAAAGAGAATATAAAGTAGCAGAATCTTTAGACTTACACAATTTAATTTCAATTGAAACTTTTATGGCTGGTAAAACTAAACCATTCAGAAGAATAGTTACAGGATGGTTAATTCACAAAATGATGAAACAGTATCGTTTCACTTTTGAAAAACTTGCTCTTTTATCACCAATTAGTAAATCTTTATATGATGATTTAAAAGCATTGGAGGACTATAGAAACAATAACTATGTTTCTACTGGTGGTACAGAAATATTTGATGCTATGGAAGTAATAGCAGAGAAACATAACTTGTATGATGAAACAGTTTATCCCGAATATAAACACATTAAAGAGTTATTAGATGGTTTTCCTTTTATTAATACAATACTAGGAATGATGCCTTATGTTGGTAGTGATGCTGATAAACTTAAAAATAAAGAAGTTTTGACAGACTTGTTTAAGTATCACAAGATTAGAATAGACTATACCAATTACAAATTAGTATTGAACACGGAAGAAGTAACTATTTAAAAAAAGAAATTATGAGCAAAGATTGGATGAGCCTAGATTGGTTCAAAAAGAGAGTAGAAAATTCGGTAGACAGAGTGCTAGATGAAAGAATTGCTAAAAAGGTTGATAAGGTTTTGGATAAGCTTATGGAATCAAAAGTAGAAAAACCTTATTCTACTTTAAAAATGGTGAATAATAATTTGACTGTAGTTCTTTCAAATGGAAGTATTCTAACTAAACCTGAAGCCACAGAAGAGCATTATAACAGGATTAAAGAAGCTACCAGTAAAGAAGAAATATTAGCTATTATTCAGGACAAAGAAGTTGCTAAAGAGAAAGAAGATCAAGTTAGAGAGGCTAAGAAAATAAGCCACCTAATTGATGGATTCAAACTCTTAGGCACACTTAAAGACTTTACTGTAGAAGATAGCACTGTTTATCTTAAAGGCACAAGTAGAAGTATACCACCTTTATTGGTTGATAAGTTTACAGAGGTTATTGGAAGATATGCCTCAGAAGCAGATATAGAGGATTCTTTGAGCAAGGATGATGAATATCAAGGGCTTAAGAATTTCTTCATGTGGTGTTGTCTAAATCCTAGAGCTGAAGTAGCTAAAGAATTGTATAGATTCTTAACTGATAATAGCTTTAGAATTACTAAACAAGGTTTCTTTGTAGCTCTTAGAAATGTTGTGACAGTAGAATCAGATAATACTGTTGTAGATTTTGTTAGTAATACCTATAACAAAGTTAAAGCTGTTTGGAAGAAGAATCCATATGACTATATTGTATTAAAACTAGACTCAGGAGGGTTTGAATTACATCCAAAAACTAATGAATCTAAAGTTTTAGGAATAGGGAAATCTCTAGGAGTTCTTACAGATTTATATCTGGATTTGCCTAATATGAAGGAGAATAGATTCACAGATGCTTGGACAGGTACTTTTGATATTAGAGTGGGACAAGTTGTAAGTATGCCAATGAAATCTTGTAACTGGAGTACACAAGATTGTGCTGCAGCAGGATTGCATTTCACAAGTGATCAGATTCATTATGTAGGATGTGGAGATACTTCAGTATTAGTACTGATTAATCCAATGAAAGTAGTGGGAATTGGTAAACATAAAGGTAGATGTTATGAGTATCTTCCAATAATGACAGTTCCTAGATATGAAGCAACAAGTATCTTACATGATATTGCTTTTGATACTTTGGAACTAGATGAAGATTATGCTGTTAATGAATTAGAATCTCTTGCTGAAAAAGCTAAAGAAGGATTTACTGCTGAAGCAAGTAAGTATGATTTTAATTTCCCTAGTATATCTTCTGTAGAAATCAACAGTATAGTATTATCCTTAAGTGAGATGAAAAAAACTATAGATCACAGGGTTATAAATTGGTAGTGGATTAATTAGGGAGTACCTAGTGCTCCCTTAATTTTTAATTTTATGAAAAAATTAAAATTATATCATATAAGTGATACACATAGTTATCATGGTTTACTAACTATTCCTAATGGTATAGATATTATAGTACATAGTGGTGATTTTTCTAATTACTATGATATTTATAAGAATGAGCCAGAAGCTTTAAATTTTCTCTATTGGTATGGAAGTCTTGATATTAGGTATAAAGTATTGATTGCAGGAAATCATGATGCATTTGCCTTTCATAGAGGTAAAGAACTAAGAGAATTGTGTCAACAATATAATATTATCTATCTGGAGAATGAATCTGTAACTATTGAAGGATTTAAATTTTATGGTTCACCTATTACTCCTGAATTTCATAATTGGTATTTTATGAAATCAAGACATAAATTAGATGAATTTTGGAAAAATATACCTAATGATACAGATATTTTAGTAGTGCATGGACCTCCTAAAGGTATTTTAGATTTATCTTACAGTAAAGGAAATGCCTTAGAATTTTGTGGAGATAAATCATTATTAAATCATTGTTTAGGTAGATTAAATTTAAAATTATGTCTATTTGGTCATATTCATAATAATGATGGAATTATAAATGCTGGAACAACTAAATTAAGTGTAAAAGATACTATATTTAGTAATGGATCAGTAGTAACAGATGGTAAATTTGGAATCTTGACAAGTCAAGGTAATGTATTTGAGTTATGAAAAAGCCAACTAAGAGAGTAAGCAAGATAGTAAAGCTAAGAAATGCTGGTACTATGTCAGAAGCTACATTTTGGCAGTTTATAAGAAATTCTCTAAGAAGAAGAAGCATAGTATGGAAACCTATATCACTCTGTAAAGAGAGATGTAAACGTAGATATACAGGAGTAAATAAAAGACAGAGATTTGAATACCAATGTAATGTTTGCAAAAACTATTTCAAGGGTACAGAAATTGATGTAGATCATGTAATTCCTGTGGGAAGTTTGCAAAATGCAAACGATTTACCTCACTTTGTAGAAGCACTATTCTGTGAAGTAGATAACTTGCAATGTATATGTAGGAGCTGTCATGATGCAAAAACTAAGATTGACAATGTTAATACTAAGAAGAAATGATGTGTCTATATCAATATTGTGATCATTGTAAAACAGAACGCAACTTTGATCCAGAAACTCTTAAATGTAAAACTTGTAAAAATACAAACAATGGGAGTAAAAACAGTAATACACGTAAACCAACACAACATAAAAGCTAATAAGGATGGAAAGAATAGACCTGTGCTCACATGTAAGACCTATAAATCAAATGTATATGCTCATGAGGCTATTATATATGGTCAGGATGGTTTAATCGCAGCTAAAGTCATTTATTCTCCTAATAAGCCATTAAGTTGTGGTGCTAAAGTTTGGATTGAGACTAATAATGTAATTAAAACTATTTAACTATGGCGATTAAGGGAGTAAACAAAACAGCAGAAGAACGTAAGTATAGAACTATTGAGAAAGATTCTTCTTCCAGTCTAAAAGATTTCAGTATAGACAGAAGAAAGTATTATCGAAAGTATATACTACAGGAGAAAGTAGAAGATAAAGATAATCTTGCTATTTTAATGGGTAAATTGGTTGAGACACTTTTGTTTGAACCAGAAGAATTTGATAACAGATTCTATATGTCATCCTCAGTAAACATACCTACAGGATTGATGTTAGAATTTGTAGAGGGGTTGTATAAGTATTCTAAAGAAGCTACAGATGGATTTGGTGTAGTAACCAGACCATTTGATGAAATTGTAGAAGATGCTTATATATATTCAGGATTTAAAATTAGTAAAGTAGCTGTATTAGGTAAATTTATTGGCAGTGATGCTGAAATCTATTACAGAGAGATTAGAGAGGTTAGAAGTAAAAACTTAACAGTTATCACTAACCAAGATGTAACAAATGCTGAGAAGATAGTGGAAGAACTTCAAACAAATGAGTTTACTAAGGAGATAATTAATTGTGTCACCAGTAATAGGTTCACTGTACTAAATCAGTTTAAAGTTGATGGTTATGAACTATTTGGACTTGAATTTAAGTCCATGCTAGACAAAGTAATTATAGATCATGAAAAGAAAATAGTTCATATCTATGATTTAAAATGTACTTGGTCTGTAGAGAACTTCTATAAAGAATATTATCTGTATAGAAGAACCTATATCCAAGCCTTTCTATATCACACAGCTATGATTTGGTATGTTCAACAACCAGGTAGTCCTTGTTTTGGATATGTTGTTGAGTATCCACAGTTCATAGTTTGTGATAGTATCAATTACTACAGTCCTTTGATTTACACATTAGAAATGGATGATATGGCTGATGCTTATAATGGTTTCACTGCAGGAGATAAAAACTATCCAGGGGTTAGATCTCTTATTAGGGAACTTAAATGGGCAAAAGACAATGATATATGGAATATCAGTCAAGCTAATTATGAAAGCAAAGGGATTGTAAACATTAAAACGTAATGGAATTAAAGAAAACAATAACCACAATTTTCATGGTTCCAACTTTAAAGATTCCTAAGGACAAACTAAGAGAAAATGGGTTTATAAATGGTTATGAATATGATACTGAACATGAAGTTCCTTATCCTAATTCAGTCTATTTATTGTTTAAACCCAAAGATTTAGTTGTTTTTAGAGAATTTTTAGATGATGAATATGAAAGAACAACCAATATTATAGAAGATTATGACTATAATAATGGTTTTGTAATTGTTGTTTACAAACTTAATAGTCAATATATAGAGGACTTTAACCTGATAAAACAGGGTAAATATTCTAAAACCTCTAAAAAGTTTCAAGCAGAATTTAGTAAAACAACAAGGATAGCAAAAGATGGTGTAAGTAAAGATGAGATTTCCTTACAATATAGAATTTTCAATAAGACCCAAGATTTAGTTGATTTTTGGGAAAATAAGTTAGGAGTAGTATTTGAACCAAATCAAGAGGTTTGGGAGACTTATCAGGAAGAAAGAGAAATATTAACGAGTACTAAATTAAAAGAATATGTATAATCAAGAGATTTTTAATAAGCTTGTGGAAAAATATGGTCCACATAAAGCAATTGAAGTATGTGATGTAGTAAGTGAGTTGTACAATATTAAGTATGAGAACTGTAAAACTCAAGAATGCTTAGAAGAGTATGCTTATGAGCGTGAGTGGTGGGCTGAAACTGCAATTAGCCTAAAACAACAACAACTTACCTAATCATGGAAGAATTGTTTGAACTATTTAAAGGAATGAAAATGACTTATCCAAAACATGAAGGAATTGTTTGTGGTTATAATGAAGATAATTTCATCATTGCAGTTGAAACTAAAAGTTTAGATTTCTTCAGAGCCATAAAAAAAGATGATGATTGCTTCATGTTGGATGAGTATAAAGACCTTAAATATAGATATGCATTAGAAGATGAGAGTGCTATAATGAAACAATTTAAAAAAGAAACTAATAATGGCAGCACCAAAGAAACAAGCAAAGGCTACATCAAGTAAGCTTGAGGAAGCTATGGAAAAATTAAATAAGTCCTATGGAGAAGGAACTGTTCTTTCATTGAACAGTAAGGCAGCAAGTTATTATGAAATAATTAGTACAGGTTCTATAGGATTTGATTATATTGCTCTGGGAACAGGAGGATTTGTTGCTGGTAAAATCTATGAACTAATGGGTTGGGAAGGAACAGGAAAATCAACTATTTGTGGACATGCTTCTGCAAATTGTCAAAAGAAAGGTGGAAAAGTAGTTTATATTGATGGTGAACATGCTGTTGATAAGAATTATTTTGAAGCTCTGGGAGTTGATACTGATAGTATGATTTTTGCTCAGCCTAGTAATGGTGAAGAAGGTTTTCAAATTGCAATAGATTTAGCCAAAACTGGAGAGGTAGATTTAATTATAATAGATAGTGATTCAAGTCTAATGCCTAAGAAGGTAGTAGATGGTGATATGGGAGATAGTGCTATTGGTAAGAAAGCTGTTCTGAATAATGGTGCTTATCCTAAACTAAAAAATGCTTGTTCTGAGAACAATGTTTGTTTAATTGTAATTTCACAATTCAGAGAAAAGATTGGAGTAATGTTTGGTAATCCTACCACAACTCAAGGAGGACATGCTTTAAAGTTCTATTCAGATTGTAGAATGGAAGTAAGTAAAACCTTGGCTAAAGAGGGAGATGTAACTGTAGGTAATATTACCAAAATTAAGGTTGTGAAGAATAAAATGTCACCTCCTTTCAGACTAGCAAGTTTCAATATCATTTATGGAGAAGGGATTGATGTAATATCAGAGATCTTTGAACTAATGAATGAATATGAGTTAGGTAGAAAGTATGGACAGACTTTTACCTATGATGGAACTAAATATTCCTTAGAAGATTTCACAGATTTACTATCTGAAGAATCTTTTTATAATAAAATAAAGCAGGATATTATAACTGCAATAAAAGAGAGAAATAACAAAAACCCTAAAATTTTAGTAGAAGATGAAAGTGAAGATCAAAAGATTGTCTAGTGAAGCAGTGCTCCCTAGATATATGAAAGCAGATGATAGTGGAATGGATTTAGTGGCTACATCAAGAATCTTTGATGAAGACGGTTGTGTGGTTTATGGCACATCCTTAGCTATGGAAATCCCAAAAGACTATGTAGGTCTAGTATTCCCTAGAAGTAGTAATGCTAAGAAAGATTTAATTCTTAGCAATAGTATAGGAGTAATTGATCCTGGTTATAGAGGAGAAATAATGCTCAAGTTTAAACCTTCAGGATTCTTTGCAACAGATTTACCAGAAGAATTACCTTCTACAGCTACAGATGTTTATGATTTCATTTGTTTTCCAAAAGAAACTCCTGAAGATCCACAATGGGCTGAAGTGTATCAAATAGGTGATAGAATAGGGCAAATACTTATTGTTCCTCGTCCTTATATAGAATGGGAAGAAGTATATGATCTTTCTGTTACTGAGAGAGGTGAGGGAGGTTATGGTAGTACTAATACTAGTAATGGAGGGTTTGAAGGCCCTACAATAATGTAATGAAAACTTGTAATGTGATAGGGTGTAATAACCCTGTCTGGGGAAAGGGAGTATGTTCTAAGCATACTCCCAAAACTCCACTTAAGAAAACATCATTTACTGTAAATAAGGCTAAAGTCTATGTTAATATATTTCCAAATACAGTGGAG
>Ga0137436_1000017_pt1 | contig 54197 bp, 39 predicted proteins | sample EasRivERMGT119_2_FD_102328 | JGI IMG/M metagenome (GOLD analysis project Ga0137436, IMG submission 102328) | Soil microbial communities from meander-bound floodplain in the East River, Colorado, USA - East River MetaG ERMGT119_2 | ecosystem: Environmental > Terrestrial > Soil > Floodplain ...
AGCTACGGACAGGGCTCGTCATTGGGACGAGGGAGCCCGATGGAGCTCGGCCCCAGCGGGCCCTCCGCGCCTCCGAGCACGACCGTCGCCAGGTAGAAGACGCCCGGTCCGGGCGGCGGCACGTACGTGTCGGTGAAAGGGACCTGGCCGGGCAGGACGTTGCAAAAACGCGCCGCCAGGGGCTCGACGATCGGGTCCTGGGTGTATGCCCCCGTGCTCTTCAGGCGCGCGAGCGACCCGCGGTACACGTTGTAGCCGCTCTGGAACGCGAGCGTCTGCCAGCTGAGGGAGTTCCCGTCGGCGAGGAAGGTCACGCCGAGCACCTCCCCGCCGGGATACTCGTAGGCCCCCAAATCGCTGACCGCGCTCGCGTCGCCGTTGCCGTCGAAGGGACGCGGGAGTCCGTCGAGGTCGTCGTCGGGCGCTGCGCCCTCGAAGGACGCATCGATGCACGCGGAGCTCGTCCCCAGCCGGTAGTTCTTCTGCGCGGGGGAGGCGAACGCCGGATCGACGAACAAGCTCTCGATCGGGGGCGGGGCGCCGCCCCCGCCGTCGTAGACGTTCCCGCCGGTGTTGTTGAAGAAATCGTTCCGCCGGATGGTGCCGTGGAAGGCGGTGTGATCGATGCCGCCGCCGTGGAGCGCCGTGTTCCCCGCGATGACGTTGTTGGTCACGACGTTGGCCTGGTTGGAGGCCGCGTCGTTCAGCCAGATCGCGCCGCCGTTTCCTGCGGGGGCGTCGTTGTCCACCAGCGAGTTGTTGACGATCGAGAATCCACCCGTGGCGAGCGCCAGCGCGTAGACCCCGGCCCCCTGGGCGCCGGCACCGCCGCTGGCGTTGTCCAGAATCAGGTTGCTCTCGATCGTGGTGACCGCGCCTCCGAGGACGCGCGAGAAGACGGCGCCCCCATGCACGGCGTCGTTGTACCGGATGACGTTGCGCCGGACCTCGACCGTCGAGGACGTCGCGTTGTCGATGTAGATTCCGCCGCCGTTGACGGCCTGGTTCGACTCGATCAGGTTCCCCTCGAGCAGGACGCTGCCGGTCTTCGTGGCGATGTAGACCGCGCCGCCCTCGCCGCTGCCGGGCACGTTCCCGGACAGCGCGACGTTGTGCGAGATGACGTTCTCGACGATGTGGGGCGCGGAGCTGGTCGAGCGGACATAGATCCCCGCACCGAGACAGTAGCCCTGCGTGATCGTGTTCTGGGTGACGACGTTCCTGTAGATGACCGGCGACGAGTCGAGGATCAGGATCCCGCCGCCCGCGAATACCGGCACGCCTCCCGTCTCCGAGATCTGGTCGCCGTGCCCCGCCCGGATGGTGAAGCCGGTCAGCAGCGGGCTCTGCCGGGTCCGGTCGAAGGTGACGACGCTGTTCGATAGCCCGGTGCCGTCGATGATCGTGGTCCGGGCGCCGCTCCCGAGCACGCTGACGTCGTCCTTCATCAGCACGGTTTCCTTGTAGATGCCGGGGGCGACCTGCACGCGGTCCCCCGCGAGCGCGTGGTCGACTCCTTCCTGGATGCTGTCGTAGGGGTGCGCCGGGGTGCCGTCCTCGACGCCGGTCACGTTGGCGACGTCGACCTGGATCGTCACCGCGCGTGCTTCGACGGCGGCGAGGGCGGCGGCGATCGCCGCGAGGCCGCCGCGGAGCCATCCCCTGGACATCGAGACCTCCCGGGGGGGAAGGGGAGAGATGGGGAGAGGGCCGAGCGCCCTCTCCCCGGAAAACCAGACGGTGTTACTTCGTTACGGGCACGACAGGCCGGTGCTCGGGCAGGTCAGCGGATCGCCCGGCGAGCACGTTCCAGCGCCCCGGAACTCGATCGTGTAGCTCGGGATCGTGGCCGAGGGGTTGTACTCCCGGACCTGCACGCAGTAGTCGCCGGCAGGCAGGCAGCATCCCCACAGCGAGAAGAACCCGTCTCCCTCATCGTCGTCGCAGCCGATGGCGGTGGAGCCGTCGGCGCTCGCGATCGTGAGCACGGTGTCGCCGATCCCTCCCGTCGTCTCGATCTCGACGAACCCCGCGGTGGGAACGGTGAGCCGGAAGGTGTCGTAATCGCCCGGCGTACCGAGGCTCGCGTCGACCGAGTCGCCGAGGGCGACCAGGTTGGCGGAGGAGCAATCGTCGTTGGGCTCCGACTCGGTCGCCGGCGGCTCGGTGAGGCTCAGCGTGAGGTCGTACGGGAAGTAGTACCCGGCGAAGAAGCTCCACACGTTGACGTAGTAGGTCCCCGCGGGGAGCAGCGCCGAGATCTTCGAGAGGAACCCGTCGCCCCCGTCCTCGTCCGAGTCGATCGGCGTGCCGTTGGAGTCGTAGAGGTCGAGGGTGGTGTCGACGTCGAAGATGTCGTAGCCCCCGGTCTCGAGCAGGATCTGCGAGGGCTGAGTGAGCGTGAACTTGAAGAAGTCGTTGTCGCCCAACGGCGCGAACGTGTGGATGCCGCTGATCGTCTGCCCCGGCTGGATCGTGTTGGCGGTCGCGGGCGTGCCGTTGGGCTCGCTCTCGAACAGGCAGGGGTGCTCCACGTCCACGGCCAGGTCATAGAAGAAGGTGTCGTTCCCGAAGAACGGGACGACCACACCCCGCCAATCGCCCGAAGGCAGGCAGGCCTGGATCTTCGAGCTGGGGACCCCGGGTGCCTGGTCGTCGTTCACCGCGATCAGCGTGCCGTTGGGGAAGCTCAAGCCCACGACCGTGTCGGGGGTCCCCTCGCCCGAGGTCTCGATCCGCACCAGGTTGGCCCGGCTGAGTCCGAACTTCACGAAATCGACGTCCCCGGCGGGGAAGATGCTGTGGTGCTGGATGTTCCTGTTGTCGCGGCCGTTCTGGTTCCCTTCGCCGCTGCCGTTGTTGCGGAAGCCGATCTTCTTGGCCTGGCCGAGCTCGTTGTCCGGCTCGTAGGAGTCGACGGTCGGGATCGTGCACGTCCCGACCTGCGTGATGATCAGCTGAAAGTCGGTGGCGACGGTGACGTCCTCGAAGCCCCCGACGTCCACGAAGTACGTGCCGGCCGGCATGCAGGCCGTCACGATCAGCGAGAGGAAGCCGGGGCCGCCGTCGTCGTCGAACGTGATGAAGTCGCCCGGCGTCGAGCCGCTGCAAGAGCCGTACAGCGCCAGGTTGGTGTCGTCGCCGAAGATGTCGTCCGAGTTGGTCTCGATGCGAACGACGGTCGGCTGGCTGGTGGTGTAGCTGAGCCAGTTGTGGTCCCCGGCGGGGCTGATGGTCATGATCTCGTGATGCGGCAGCGTGACCGCCACCGCGTCGTCACAGGTGTCGTCGCCCGCGTCGAGCGGGACCGAAGCAGCCGTGGCATCGCCGATCTGCAACGCGACACCCGGAGCGCTTCCGCCCTGCAGCCCGGCGATCAGCGAGAGCGTGCTCGTCATGACGTCGCTGTCCAGCACGGGCGACATGCGCTCGACTGCGAGACCGTAGTAGTGCGCCGCCTTGGGCCCGGCGGTCTCCGCGCGGTAGACGTCTCCGAGGGCGATGTAGCTCTCCGCGATGATCTTGTCGGCCTCCCGGTTCGACGGGAGGTCCATGCGCACGACCTTGTTCAGGATGGGGACCGCCTCGGCGGATCGCCCTTCCTCGATGAGGGCCCGGGCGGATACGAGCAAGTCGCTCGCCTTCCTCAGCACGAAGGCCTCCGAGCCGCGGCCGCCGGTGACCCTCTGGGTCACGTCGGCGCGGGTCACGGACGGACTCGCGGCCGTCGCGGCGAGTGCCGCGCCCGTACACGGGACGGCGGCGAGAGCCAGGGCTAGGACTCCTGTCAGATGTCTTGGTCTCATGGACGCTCCCCCCGACCTGAGAATGAAAGCCCGGCGGACGACACGCGCGCCGGGGCCCCGCGATGCGACACGTTCTCCTCCTTTCCTCGACCCAGATGCTTGTCCCGACTTATAAGCCCATGGGGCCTACGAATACAAGCGGATCGTCGAGGCTATCGAGGCCTAGGAACGCGGGCCGTACGCCTTCCCCGGCGTCCCGCCCAGCGCGAGGAGCGTGACGCCCTCCGGCCCGGGCACGATCTTGCGCTTTTGCGCCGGCCCCACGCGTGCGAGAACACCCGGCTCGAGGGTGAACGTCTCGCCTCCGGCCTCCAACCGCGCGCTGCCTTCGAGAACGAGGTAAACCTCTTCCTGTTCATCCTTCGTATGGTCGTGCTCGGGGTAGTCGCTCCATCCCGCAGGAAGACGAAGGATGTTCATCCCCCACGAGCTCACGCCGAGGCTCTTGCCGGCGTACCGGAACCTTCCCTCGCCCTTGTAGCTCTCGAGATCGTCGAACCGCTTGATCGTAACGTCCGTCATGATTGCTCCCGGTGCGCGACGCGCGCCCTGCCCGACAAGAATACGCTCGAGCGCGCGCGCCAGCAGGCCATCGCGATCGGATTGAGCAAGGCGTGCCGCGCGGGCGTCGTGCTGCCCGCGCGCTTCGCGCCGAAGCGGAGCCGGCTCAGCTCTTCGGCGACCCGTACGCGATCTGCGGATAGTACTTTCGCAGCGTGTCCATGACCTTCAAGACGGCAGCGTTCGAGCCCGACGCCCGATTGCGATCCTGGAACTGGTAGCTCGAGCCTTTCACGATCTGAAAGTTGATCTGGTAGCAGAAGTTGTCGGGGGTGCGGGACTGACAGGTGAACCACACCTTCTCGAGCCCGGCGGTCTTGAACTCGAAGTTCTTCTCGGGATCGTTCGCATCCGTCCAGGAGAGTGAGTCACCCTGCATGGTCAGTCGACCCGGACGATCCTTCGTCATGAAGGAGGTCTTCATGACCAGGTCGTCGAAGGAGACCGACTGCGGAGCTCCAGCGGCGGCAGCGGCAGCACCAGGGGCGACGGCGCTCTTCGACATCAGCGCCACGATCGTCGTCTCCACGACGCCCTGTTGCTTCAGGTAGAGAAGGTCGTTGACGGACAGAGCGTACGGCCGTCCGTCGTGCTGAATTTGCTCCGTGACGATGGACTCGGAGATTCCGGACTTGATCAGGCGAACCAGATCGACCAGACGGGCGTCGTCCGGTGCGAGCGGCTCGGGCGCGGCGGCGGGCACGGGGACGCGCGCCCAGACGGCCGCGATCACTTTTTCCGAGACGCCCGCGTCACGCAGCGTGATCAGATCGGCGGCCGACATGGCCACGGTGTTGGCCGGATCGTTGACCATCGAGACGATCCCGTTGCTCGGCGCGCCGGCCTTCTGCGCCGTCAGGATGGAGTCGACCGTGAGTGCTTCGGCAAGTGCCGGCGCAGAGGCAAGCGCCAGGCAGACCACGCCGAGGAGATAACAGCGCATGGGGTTCTTCATGGGGTAGTTCCTTTCACTTGGAGGCTAGGCCCCTGGACGGAACGACTCCATGGGGTGTTGTGCCCCTGCCACCGGAACGCGCTATGGCTCCGGCCTTCTAGCGCGCGGGGCGTCTACGAATACATGACTTCCAGGATCTCGAGCTCGACTTCGCCGGAGGGAAGCGCCGCGCGCACGCGATCCCCGACCGATGCGGAGATCAGCGCCTTCGCGACCGGCGAGACCCAGCTGATCCAGCCGCGTGCGACGTCGGTCTCGTCCACGCCGACGATGCGGTAGCGCACCGTCGGGCCGTCGGGAAGTGTCCGGATCGAGACCGTGGCACCGAACCGGACGACGTCGAGATCGTCGGACGGCGGCTCGACGACGACCGCGGATTCCAGGCTGCGCGTCAGCTGGTGGATCCTCTCGTCCACGGTTGGGCTCCGCGCGCCCGTGGTCTTGACCAAAGCGTCGAGCTCGACCCTCAAGCGCCTCGCGCCGTCCGGGGTCATGTAGTTCTTCGCACCCGGCGGCAGGGGGGAGGGGAGCCGCTTTGGAAGCTCGGGCTCGGGGCGATCGTCTTCGCGCGTGAAGGCCTTGCTCATGGAGTCAAGGATAAACTCTCCGGATGAGCGACCAGCGAGAAGGAAGATGCGCCTGCGGGGCGGTGCGGTACCGGCTGGCGTCGGAGCCGCTGTTCGTCCATTGCTGCCACTGCCTGAACTGCCAGCGCCAGACCGGAAGCGCGTTCGTGATCAACGTGCTGATCGAGGCCGACCGCGTCGAGCTCCTTCAGGGTTCTCCGGTGCCGGTCGAGGTGCCGCGCGACGACGGAAGCAGGCAGCGGATCCTCCGCTGCCCGACCTGTCAGATCGCGCTGGGAGCTTCTACACCCGGCCCGACGTCGCCTTCGTCCGCGCCGGGACGCTGGATGCGCCGGAGTCGGTGACGCCGGACGTGCACATCTACGTCCGGTCGAAGGTTCCGTGGGTGACGCTCCCCGTGTCGGCTCCCGCGTTCGACGCGTTCTACGACGTCAAGGCGCTTTGGCCGGCCGCAAGCCTTGCAAGGGTTGCTAGGGCTTCGGGGCCACCTCGACCTTGATCGCGAGCGCCTCGGTGTAGGTCAGCTCGACCGTATCGCCGACGCTGACGCCCTTGAGCCTCTCCGGATACCGGACCTTGATCGTCCGCGAGTTGCCTTGCGGTCCCACGAAGGTCACCGAAGGGACGCTGGGGTCGATCGCGGTGATCTTGACCGTCACGGTGGTCTGCTGTGCGATCACGCCGGCCGGCTTCGCACCGAGGGGCGCGCCCGCCGCTGCGGCAGACGCCTCCGCGCCGGTGGTCCCGCCCTTCTTCACCTCGTAGGCGATCGCTTCCGTGTAGACCGCTGTGATCAGATCGCCCGCCTTCAACTGGGCGAGGTTCTTCACGGCATCGCCGGCCACGAACGTACTCTCCTTGCCGTCCTCGGTCTTGACCGTCACCTCGCGGGTCTTCTGGTCGACCTTCGTCACGGTGGCCGTGACCTTCTGGGACGAAACGACCGTTTCGCCCTGTTGCGCTACGGCGAGCGTCATGCCGACGAGCGCCATCGCGCCGACGGCGCTGATCCGGAATCTTCTGCTCTTCATCACGGGTTCTCCTTCAAGTCCGGGGGTGAGATTCAGGCTGGGAGCGTAGCACCGGCGGATAGTAGCAGCGGCGCCTAGCGGAGCTGCGCGCTCCAGTTCTGGACCAGCGTCAGGGAATTTCGCGGCTCACCGACGGGGACCATGATCAGGAACTTGTCCCCCTGCGGCGCCGGAAGGGCGACGATCGCCTCGGGCGGCAGGTCGAAGAGCCGTCGCGGCTTCCCGATCATGTCGCTCGCCATGAGCGTCCGGCCATCGGCCGACGTGAAGTACAGCTCGCGCCCGTCGGCGCGCCAGCGCACGCTCGACGCCGTGGCGCCGTCGGCGGAGATGCGCCGGGGCTCCCGGTGCTCCGGAAACCCGTCGACGTAGACCTCGTGACGGCCGGATGCGTCGCTCGTGTAAGCGATGAGCTTGCCGTCGGGGGAGAGCACCCCGCCCTGCTCGGTCGCCGGGCTCGTCAGGTACGGTTTCGTTTCGGTCGCGCCTCTCAGAAGGTAGACGATGTCGAGCCCTTGGCCGCTGAACGGGTCGTCGAAGACGATCGTCCCGTCGGGACCGACCGAGGTGAGCGAGATCCAGCGATTCAGCAGGGAGAGCAATCGCGTCTGACTCCCCGTGCTCGGGTCGATGGAGACGATCGCCGGGTCCCTCCCTCCCGCGAACACGTTGGCGATGAGGCGGTTGTCGGTCGTCGACCAGACCATGCCCCGCGCCAGTTGGTCTTCCTGGATCACGCGGGACGCCGTGCCGTCGACGAGGTTCACGACGCTCCCCGTCGAGCCCGTCTCGCTCAAGGAGATCACGAGCACACGATCGTCGCGGGGAGTCATGTCCGCGGCGACGACCCGCCCCGCATGCCGGAATGCCCTGTCGACGGGCCTCCCGTCCCGCGAGAACCACACGCCGTCGGTGGCTCTCATGTCGGGCTCGTCGTAGACGATCGTCCCGTCCGCCGCCGTCGAGACGGCGGGGGTGCCGATGACTTGCTCGATGACGGCCGCACGCTCGGCGAGCTGGACGATATCGCCCGTCATCTTCTTTCCGGCCGGATCGATCTTCTGGGCGACGAGCGCCTGATCGCGCGGGAAGACCAGGTAGCCCGGCGGGACGTAGCGCGCCGCGTTGCGCCCTTGGAGCAGGGGTCGCCCGACGGGATCGTCGAGCGAAGCGATGTCGCTCTGCATGAGGCTGGGCTGGAGGGCGGGTTGGGTCGCGTAGACGAACGTCCGGCCGTCCGGAAGGAAGGTCGGGAAGCGGTGAGAGATCTGGCCCCTGGTCTTGTCGAGCGTCGTCAGCGGCGAAGGCCGGCCTCCGTCCGCCGCAACCTGGACGAGACCGCTGAACGGAGACGGGGCGAGGACGATGACGCCCGTCGGGCTCCACGCGCCGCCACGACCGTTCGGCGCATCGCAGATCGTCTGCGCCGCGCCGCCGGACCGCGGGATCCGCTTGAGCTTCCCGCCCGCGAAGAAGGCGATGTGCCGGGAGTCGGGGGACCAGAAGGGGAACTCGGCGTCGTCGGTGCCGGAGAGCAGCTGGCCGGCGCCGCCGCCGAGCTCGCGAAGCCACAGGTGCGTCATGTCGGTGCCGCCCGAGACGACGAAGACGACGGCGCCGCCGTCCGGCGCGATCTCGAACGACCCGGGGCCGACGAGGCTCTCGCCGGCCGGCCGCTCGACGCGAAGGCGCATGAGGCGTGCGGGTACGGTCGCGGTCGCGGGGCGCATCAGGGCCCACCCGGCGACGACCGTCGCGAGCACCGCGACCGCGGTCATCACGGCCGCGACCGGGACCCGCCGCCGCGGCTGCCCGGCGAGGGGGGACGGCGCGGCTTCGACCGGCGCGCGCAGGTGGCCCGAGGTCGTGCGGCCGACGAGGGCGTTTTCGAGCTCGATGCGCGCCTCGCCGATGTCGCGCAGGCGGCGCCTCGGGTCTTTCTCGAGGCAGCGGCCGAGCAGCTCGCGCACGCGCGATGGCACACCTGGGGGGAGCGCGGACCAATCGGGGTCCTTCGCGAGCACCGCGGCGAGCGTGTCGCTGACGGTCTCTCCCTCGAACGGCCGCACCGCCGAGATCATCTCGAACAACACGCACCCGAACGCCCAGACGTCGGCGCGCTTGTCCACAGGCTTGCCGCGCGCCTGCTCCGGGCTCATGTACGCGGCCGTGCCGATGATCACGCCGGCGACGGTGCCGAGCGAGGTGATCGTCGGAGACATGCCGCCGTCGCGCGACGATTCGGCGGGGCCCGCGTCGATCGCCTTCGCAAGACCGAAGTCCAGGACCTTGGCGCGGCCTTCGGGGGTCAGCTTGACGTTCGCCGGCTTGAGGTCGCGGTGGACGACTCCCTGATCGTGCGCAGCCTCGAGCGCCTCGGCGATCTGACGCGCGACGTCGACCGCCTCGGCCAAAGGGAGCGGCCCCTGCTTCAATCGTTCGGCGAGATCCTCGCCGGGCACCAGCTCCATCGCAAGGAAGTGCACGCCTCCTTCCTCGTGGAATCCGTGCACGGTGGCGATGTTGGGGTGATTGAGCGAGGCGAGCAGCTTCGCCTCGCGCTCGAACCGCGCAAGACGTTCCGCATCCTCGGCGACGGCGGAAGGCAGCACCTTGATCGCGACGTCGCGACCGAGCTTGCTGTCGCGCGCGCGGTAGACCTCGCCCATCCCACCGGCGCCCAGCGGCGCCACGATCTGGTAGGGACCCAAGCGGTCCCCCGGGGACAGTGCCATTTACTTGTTCAGGTCGTCGTTCTTCCAGTACTTCGTGCCCGCGATGTCGGCGGAGGCCATCAGCCCCTTGTCGGTGATCTGGAAGAACGCGACGCCATCCTTGAACGCGGCGCCCGCGTTCGCGCCTTTGTCGCCCGCGGTGGCCTGAGCCGAGCCGCCGGCCTGCCAGCCCTTGTCCACGAAGTTCTTGAGCGCCGCATCGTTCTCGAAGAGGAAGAGCACCTGGTACTTCTGCCCGCCGAGGCCGAGGCCGATCCCCGCGGTCCCCATCTTCATGTAGGTGCGCTTGCCGGACTTCGGCACCGCGACGCCGCTCCCGCCGCCGCCGCTGATCCCGATCGCAACCTTGACGTTCTCGAAGGCGGCGTAGCCGACGGACTTGCCGTAGAGCCCCTTCGCCGAGGGGCTCTTCGAGAGAACGTCCTCGAGAGTCTTCGACGCCATCGCATCGATCTCGGCGCGCTTCTTGGTCGCCTTGTCGGGCTTGTCTTCCGCGAGCGCCGAGCCCGCGAGAGCGAGCGCCAGGGTCGTCACCACCGCAGCCAGTCTCTTGGCAGTTCTCATGGCTTCCTCCTCAGGTAGGGGAACGAGTGTAGGTGAGCGCCGCTCGAATAGACGGAATTTCTTGCCACGATCGCCCCTCCGGAGTAAAAGTTTTGAAATCCGAAGCTCAAGGAGGCGTCGCAATCATGTCGAGGTTTCTGATCGAAGTTCCCCACGAGGAAGAGGAGTTGGCCTGCGCCCGCATCGTCAAGGTCTTCCTGGCTTCGGGCTCCCATTTCCTGGCGAATGCCGACTGGGGATGCGCCGATGGGAACCACAGCGCCTGGATGATCGTGGACGTGGAGAGCAAGGACGACGCGAGGAACATCGTCCCGCCCTCCATGCGCCATCAAGCCCGGATCATCGGGCTGAACGACTTCACGATGGCGTATATCGAAGACGTTATCTCCCGTCATAGGGGGGAAGGCGCCTAGAGCCATGGGCCACGACGGTTACGACGCGATCGTGGTGGGCGCCCGCTGCGCGGGGTCCCCGACCGCGATGCTCCTCGCGCGCCAAGGCTATCGGGTTCTGCTCGTCGACAAGGCCAGCTTCCCGAGCGACACGATCTCGACCCACTTGATCCAGCCGCCCGGGGTGGCCGCGCTTACGCGATGGGGCCTGCTCGAACGGCTGGCGGCGACGGGATGCCCGCCGATCCACACGTACGTGATCGACTTCGGGCCGTTCGCGGTCTCCGGATCTCCGGGGACTCCCGCGGCCCCGGTCGCGTACGCGCCCCGGCGTACCGTGCTCGACAAGATCCTGGTCGACGCCGCTTCCGATGCGGGCGCCGAGGTTCGGGAGAATTTCACGGTCACGGAGGTCGACTTCGTCGGTGACGTCGTCGCCGGCATTCGCGGTCACGGCAAGGACGGGCGATCCGTGACGGAACGGGCCCGCGTCGTGGTCGGAGCGGACGGATTGCATTCGTTCGTGGCGAAAGCGGTGCACCCGGAGTCGTACCACGAGAAGCCGCCTCTGCTGTGCGGCTACTACACCTACTGGCGCGGGCTGCCGATGGAGGGCCGGTTCGATACGTACGTCCGGCCCGCGCGCGGGTGGGCGGCGTGGCCGACGAACGACGACCTGACCCTTCTCGTCGTGGGCTGGCCCTTCGCGGAGTTCGAGGCAAACAAGAGCGACATCGAGGGGAACTACCTCATGTCGCTCGACCTCGCCCCCGCGTTCGCCGAACGCGTCCGCGCCGCCAAGCGCGAGGGGCGCTTCGTCGGCACGGCGGTGCCGAACTACTTCCGCAAGCCGTTCGGCGCGGGCTGGGCGCTGGTCGGCGACGCCGGGTACAACAAGGACTTCATCACCGCACAAGGGATCGCCGACGCGTTCCGCGACGCGGAAGCGTGTGCCGGCGCCCTCCACGCGTCGTTCAGCACGGACCGTCCGTTCGACGACGCGATGGGCGCCTACCAGGCGGCGCGTGACGCCCACGTCCTCGCGATGTACGAGTTCACGACCCAGCTGGCGACTCTCGAGCCGCCGCCGCCCGATCTCCAGCGGATCCTGGGAGCCTTGCCCGGCAACCAGGCCGCGATGGACCAGTTCGCGCGGGTCAACGCCGGCGTGACCTCTCCGGCGGAATTCTTCGCCGAGGAGAACGTGCGGCGAATCCTCGCCGCGGCGCCCTAAGCCGCGCCCACAATATCCGCTCCTCCCGTCCGTCTACATCCGGTGTGGAGCGCATGGCCCCCGAGCAAGATCGGCGCATCTCCGAGGTGGTCGAGCGGGAGCGCTCCCGGCTGCGCCGCTTCATCCGTCGGCGCGTGCCTGATCCTCGCGACGCCGAGGACGTCCTGCAAGACGTCTTCTACGAGCTGGTCGAGGCGAACCGCCTGCTGATGCCGATCGATCACATCGCCGGCTGGCTTTTCCGGGTGGCGCGGAACCGGATCACCGATCTGGTCCGAAAGAGGAAGCCGGAGGCGGCCGAGCCGCCGCTGCTCGAGGAGCTGCTGCCGTCCCCCGACGCCGGACCCGAGGCGCTCTACACCCGGAGCGTGCTCCTCGAGGAACTGGAGCTTGCAGTCGGCGAACTGCCGAGGGAGCAGCGCGAGGTTTTCGTCGCCCACGAGCTGGAGGGGCGCAGCTTCAAAGAGCTCGCGGCCGAAACCGGAGTGAGCATCAACACGCTTCTTTCGCGAAAACGATACGCGGTGCTGCGCCTACGCCGGCGCCTTCAGGAGATCCACGATGAATTCACACGAGGATAGGGTTCTGCTCACGCGGTGGAAAGTGAGGAAGCTGATCCTGTTCGCGCCGCTGGCGATCGTCGGAATGGGGCTGTTCGCCTTCGCCGGCGGCGAGATCGTCAAGCTGCTGTGGAACGGGCTGCTGCCGCCGTTGTTCGGATGGCGCGAGCTCACCTTCTGGCAAGCGCTCGGCATGCTGGCACTGTGCCGGATCCTCTTCGGCGGCTTCGGGCTGCACGGGGGCGGCCGGTCGCGCATGCGCGGGCGCATGGAGGAGCGGTTCGAGCAGATGACCCCGGAAGAGAGGGAGCGATTCCGGCAGCGGATGCGCGAGCGCTGGGGGTTCGGTCCGGGCACGAGCGAGCCCCCCAGGCCATGACGCTCGACGCCATTCTTCCTCCGAGCATCGATAACGTCTACCGGGGCCGCAAGGCGGCGCTCTGGCTCTTCGTGCCGATCCTCGTGGTGAAAACGGGGATCGCGCTGGGGACGATCTTCAACGGTCGCGCTGCCGCGCAAACGGCCGACGGCATTCCCCTCGACACCTACGGCGCCGCAGGGGCCTCGGCGGTGGTGGCGCTGTTCGCGATCTGGGGGCTCGCGCAGCTCGTGTTCAGCGCGATCGGCGTGCTGGCGCTCGCGCGGTATCGCGCCATGATCCCGCTCATGTTCCTGCTGTTCGCGCTCGAGCACGTCGCGAGGCGGCTGATCTTTCTCTGGAAGCCGATCGAGCGGACCGGGGCGCCTCCAGGGCTCTTCATCAACCTGGCCCTCCTCGCGATGATGCTCGTCGGGCTAGTTCTTTCGATCCGGTCCGCGCGGGCTATTTCGTCTTCGCCTTCAGCTCCGTGAGGGCCTGATCCGAGGCGGCGCCGTATTGCTTGACGCGATCGGAAGCCTCCTTGGCGACCGGGCCGGCCGCCGTGGCAGCGGTCTTCTTCGCGGCTTCGAGCGCGCTCATCAGTTGCTTGTTCTGCTTCGTGAGCTCTTTGACCTTCGCGTTGTCCCCCGCGAGCTTCGCCTTCGTCGTGGCGTCTCCATTCGCCACGACCTCCGCCTGCAGCTTCATGACGCTGTCGTTAGCGGGGGAGGTCTTCGCATCCACGGCGGTGATCCACGCCTGCATGTCCTCGTAGGCCTTCTTGTAGCTGTCGGCCAGAGGCTGTAAGGCCAGGGCGGAGGGTGAGAGCGCTTTCTTGGGGGCCTCGGCGGCGGGAACGGCCGTTGGCTTCGCCTCGGTTGCGGGCGTGGTCTCGGCAGCCGGTGCGGCGGCAGGCGCGGCGGGCTTCTCCTCGGCTGCGGGTGCGGTCTCGGGCGCCTTTGCGGGCGCGGCGGCCGCATCCTTCGCCGGCTCTTCCTTCTTCTCGGCCTCCTGCGCGACGACGGCGGGCACGAGCCCAGTGGCAAACACGAGGGCGAGAACACCGATCGGGAGCTTCATCGAGACCTCCAAAGCTGTGGGGGATCGCGGGATTGTGGTTGCGGAGCGACGAACCGTCAAGGCCCGGTGGTACGATCGCGACCCCTTGAGAACGATTCCGCTCCTGCTCCTTCTCCTTCCCGGGGCGGCGCTCGCCGACCAGGTCTTCCTCAAGGACGCGGGCTCGGTCACCGGGCGGATCGTCGAGCAGACTGACTCCCTCGTCCGCGTGGACGTCGGGGGCGGCATCGTCGGGCTCCCGATGGATCGCGTCGACCGCGTCGTCAAGGGACGCTGCGCGCTGGACGACTACGAGGACCGCGCGAAGAAGCTCAAACCGAACGACGTCGAGGGCTGGAAGAAGCTCGGCCTCTTCGCCTCGCAGGCGGGCCTCAACGCGCAGGCCCAGGACGCCTTCAAGCATGTGCTGAGCCTGGCACCCAACGACGCCGAGGCCAACGGCGCGCTCGGGCTCGTGCAGCTCGACGGACGCTGGGTGACCGAGGAGGAGAGCTACCAGGCCCGCGGCTACATCCGCTACGAAGGCGAGTGGATGACTCCGGCCCAGGCGCAAGCGGCACAAGCGGCGGCCGCGAACGACCAGGCGCGCCGCGACGCCGAGGATCGCGCGCGCGACGCGGAGGCGGCGGCGCGAGACGCCCAGGCGCGCGCCGCGGAGGCCGAAGCGGCGGCGAAGAAGGCTCAGCAGCAGAGCTACTACAACTCTCCCGTCTACTGGGGAGGATGGGGGTACGGTGTGTCGGCCTGGCCCGCGGGGCAGCCGGCGGCACCGGCCACCTTCACGCCCACCTCGCAGCTCCGCAGGATGCCCCGATGAACCGGACGCGCCTCGCGTGGGCCGTTGCGGCGCTCCTCGCGTCGGTGGCGGTCGCCGCCGCGCCCGAGCCGACCGTGAACAAGATCGTCGCCGACTACGTCGCCGCGCGCGGGGGGGTCGCCAAGATTCGATCGGTCCAGACGCTGCGGCAGACAGGTCGCGCGTCCACGGGAGGCGGGCGCGAGGCGGCGGTGACGCGGGAGCTCAAGCGGCCCGGGAAAAGCCGGTTCGAGCTCACGGTCCAGGGCATGACCGCGGTCTACGTCGTGAACGCGGGGACGGGATGGCGGGTCTCGCCGTTCGAGGAGGGCCTTCAGGCCCAGCCCCTGGAGGACGACGCCGTCGCGGAGGCGATGGAGCAGGTCGATTTCGAAGGCCCTCTCGTGGACTGGAAGGCGAAGGGGCATCGCGTCGAGCTGGCCGGTCGCGAGCCCGCCCTCGGCCGCGACGCGTACAAGCTGAAGGTCACGCTCGGAAGCGGCGACGTGCGCTACGACTACATCGACGTCAAGACGCACCGCCACGTTCGGACCGACGCGACGAGGACGGTGCGGGGCCGGGCGGTGCGGCTCGAGATGACGTTCGCCGACCACGCGAAGACGGGCGGGATCCTCTTCCCGCGCACGGTCGAAGTCGCGGCCGAAGGACGCCCGCAGCGCCTGCGGATCGTCGTGGACACGATCGAGGTGAACCCGCCGATCAGCGACGCGCGGTTCGAGAGGTCGAGCCGGGCTCCGTAGCGCGAACGCGCTGATGGTGGCGTCGCGCTTTCTCCCGGTTACCGCACACCTTCATGTCGCACCACCGGCGCGTGCCGCTCTTGCTGGCGTCGAGGAACAGCCAGAAGCACGTCGCGGCGTCGCACTCGCGGACCCGCACGAGCTCGGGTGAGGTCAGCAGCTCCGCCGCCTGACGCAGGACCGGCGCGAGCATCGGCGTCAGATCGGTCGCGTCGTGCTCGAACCGCCATCGGAACCCGTCGCGCTCCGAGCCGACGCGCAGCGCGCCCAACGCTTCAGGGAGCGCGGCGTTCAACGCGTCGAGCGCCTTCACCGGAGGGGCCTCGCCGCGGGCGATGGCCGCGAACAACGAGAACAGCTCCTCGCGCAGCGCGATCGCTCGACGTAGCGCCGCGGCTGCCGCGCGTGGGTGGGCAGCCGCCTCCCGCCGCAGGCTCGCGGCCTCTTCGTGCGTGATCACGCCGGTCTGCTCCGACCAGGAGATCAGCCGGCCATGGCTGGTCAGGTACTCCTGGCTGTCCTTCGGGTCGGCCCTCCGGCTCATCGTGTTCGCGAAATCCAGCGTCGGATGCGCGCCGGTCAGGTCGAACCGGTAGCCGTCGTCCTGAATTTGTCCTTCGCTCATCTAACCTCAATATAGCACTTGACAGGTTAGATGGCACCTCGTACTCTATAACCGTCATGAGTGATAATGAAGGTTATAAATCACGAAAGGAGCCCGTCATGAGCCGATTTACCGGTGTTTTCGTCCTCGTCGCCGCCGTGGTCGCCGGGGGCGCCCAGGCCGCGTCACACGAGAAGAAGCAGACCGTGACGCTGGACCGGCCCGCCGTCGTCGGCGGGAACGTCCTTCCCGCGGGCACGTACCGCATCGAGGTCTCCCACGACACGGCGAAGTTCGTGCAAGGAAAGCGCACGGTCGTGGAGGCTGGCGCCAAGGTCGGGCTCGAGCCCGCCTACTACCGAGGCAACGCCGTCCACTACCGGACGGTCGAGGGCCGCGAGCAGCTGACCAAGATCGTGTTCGGAACCTCGGGCCTCGCGCTCGATTTCACGACCGAGGTAGCGGCGGCCGGACGAGAGGCTCCGATCACCGCGACGGCGGATCGCCCGTAATGCGAGTGGAGTGCGGCCGGCCTTGAAACGGGCCGGCCGCATCGCCACTCAGGGACAGGTCGTGCTCTGCCGCGGCTGCGGCGTCCCGCTCTGCAGCTCGGATCCGTACGGCCCGTCGCCGCACGAGTTGACGCCGCGAACGAGGTACCAGAACGACTCGCCGTCACCCGGATCGTCGGGATCGGTCGTGAACGTTCCAACCACCTCCGTCTCGAGGCAGAACTCCTCGCCGCCGCCCGGACCGACCGGGAGCTGGCTCACGAGGCCCCGCAGCACCGAGGACGCAGCACTTCCGGGCGCCGCCGTCCAGCTGATCGTGGTGACGCCGGCGTTCTGCACGAGCTGCACCGCGTCGCCCACGTCGTCCGGCACCTGCTGCGGCCCCTCGCCCGTGCAAACGCCCGCCGCGCACGCGTCGTTTGCCGTGCAGTCGTTGAGGTCGTCGCACGTGGTTCCGTCCGGCTTCGCCGGGTTCGAGCACCCGGTTGCCGGCTGGCACGTTCCGGCGTCGTGGCACGCATCGAGCGCGGTGCACGTGACCGGATTCGATCCGATGCACGCCCCCGACGCGCAGGCGTCGGTTCCCGTGCAGGCGTTTCCGTCCGTGCAGGCCGAGCCGTCCGGCTTCGCCGGGTTCGAGCAGGCTCCCGTCGCCGGCTGGCACGTCCCCGCGTCGTGGCAGGAATCGAGCGCCGAGCACGACACCGGGTTCGCCCCGAGGCACGTCCCGGAGACGCACGCGTCGGTCTGCGTGCACGCGTTCCCGTCGGTGCAGCCCGTGCCGTCCGCCTTCGCCGGGTTCGTGCAGGTCCCCGTGGCCGGCTGGCAAGACCCGGCGTTGTGGCACTGGTCCAGCGCGGTGCACGACACGGGGTTGGATCCGACGCAGCTCCCGGCGGCGCACGCGTCGGTTTGCGTGCAGCCATTGAGATCGTTGCAGCTCCCGCCATCGGCCGCACCGGCGCAGGGGCCCGGCGCGACGTTGAGCGCGGTCAGCGACGCGGGCGACCCCGGCTTGAACAGGCCGATCGTGATCGTATTCAGTCCGGGGGCCACGTTCGCGTCGAAGCGGAAGTTGTAGAGCGTGCCCCATCTCAGCGCGTTGGCGTTCGCGTTGACGGCGAACGTCTGCGTGGCCCAGCTCACGGACGTCGAGGTGACCGTGGGCGTCCAGTCGGTGCCGACGAACGGCTCGCCGCTGTGGTAGTCCACGTCGTGGAAGCCGACGTTCGTGATCGTCGCGCCGGGTTGTATGGGAACCGTGAACGACTGTCCCGCCCTCTGATTCGTAAGGTTCTGCACCGCGTACTCGTAGTGGTACAGGCCCCCCCCGAGCGAGGTCGCCTTGGCGGAGATGAAGAACGTGCCGTCCGTGCCCTTGATCGTCGTCTGCGTGACACCAGCGTCGGCCGCCTTCCAGGCCTCGATCCCGGCTTTCTGGCGCTGAGTCGTGTCCTGAAGCGCCAGCGTGAAGGTCGGCGCCGCTCCGACCGTGACGCGCCGGTACGACGCGTTGTTCGCCTGGTTCTTGGCGATGGCGTCGTCATGGGTGACGTACTGGCCCTCGACGTAGTACACCGCCCCCGCATTCAGCGTCGGGTTGAGGTCGGTGTCGTGCACCTGGAGGCGCTTGTAGATGGTGCTGGTGCTGGTCTGGTTGATCCGGCTGTCGGGGTAGGGATAGACGCCGGTGCTGGGATTCACGTCCTCCTTCGGCCCGAGCCGCGTCATGGATCCGTTCAGGTTGGCGTCGTAGGGGTCGGAGCAATTGACCCCCAGATGGGAGCCGTTGGGAGGCGGCGTGCACGTCCCGCAGACGCTCCCGGTCAGCGCGGTGAAGCCGTGCTTCAGCCAAGCCTGGCCGATGTGCTCGAACCGGCCATCCTTCAGCCGGTACATGTTCTGTCCAATGACCGGATGTTCCGGAGTGCTGGAGATCCAGTTGAGCCAGCACGTGCCCACGTTGCAGGAGGTCGTGCCGACCGAGTAGGCCGTGATTCCGCCCTCGTTCCCCCAGCGTGAGGTGCCCACGAGGTCCCCGACGATGACGTCGGGAGCCTCACTGCTCCAGAGGCAATTGGTCTGGCAGCAGGAGTTGGCCCCCCCGTTCTGGGAGCTGCCGTCGTCGCATTCCTCGCCGACGTTGATGACGCCGTCCCCGCAAGCTGCCCACGCGGGACCGAGCGTCAGCGCGAATAGGGCCAGGGCGCAAACCAAGACACGGCATCGAAAGCGCATTTCGAGCTCCCCCCGGCGCCAAATCTACGACAGTCCAGCCCGTTCCGGCACGTAGAATCAACGGTCGAGGTGGCGCCCATCCGAGCCCGATCAAAAGCCGGTTCGTGCAGCGTCGGCGTCCCGGCCGACGATCCGGGCCTCCCCGTCATCGGCTCGGGGAGCCTGGCGGGGGTTCGCAAGTCCCGGCGGGGCCCCGTTCGGGCCGCGGTGCTGATCGGCGTCCACGCGATCATCGCGCTTCACATCAGCCATTTCCTGATGAAAGGACGCACCCTCTCGCCGGTCGAGCCCTCGGAGTCGATGTACACGATCGAGCTGGGCTACGTGAACGCCGGGTTCGTATTTTTCGGGGTCGCGCTGGTCGCCACGCTGATTTTCGGCCGCTTCTTCTGTGGCTGGGGTTGCCACATCGTCGCGCTGCAGGACCTGTGCGCGTGGATCATGCGCCGCCTGGGCATCCGCCCGAAGGCGTTCCGGTCGCGCCTGCTCGCCTACGCGCCGATCGTCGTCGCGCTCTACATGTTCGCCTGGCCCACCGTGCTGAGGCTCGCAACCGCGGGGGCAGGGCACGCCTTCCCCGGCTTCACCAACCAATTCGTGACCGGCGATCTCTGGGCGACCTTCCCGGGCCCCGTGTTCGCGGTCCTCACCTTCGCGGTCTGCGGCTTCGCGGCGGTCTACTTCCTCGGCGCCAAGGGGTTCTGCACGTACGGCTGCCCCTACGGCGGGCTCTTCGGCGCGCTGGACTACGCGTCCCCGGGCCGCATCGTGGTGAGCGACGCGTGCGAGCAGTGCGGCCACTGCACGGCGACGTGCACCTCCAACGTGCGCGTCCATGAGGAGGTCCGCCTCTACGGGATGGTCGTCGACCCCGGCTGCATGAAGTGCACCGACTGCATCAACGTTTGCCCGAAAGGCGCGCTCAGCTACGGGTTCGCCGTACCCGCGCTCCTCAAGATCGGCCGGCCGAAGCCACGCGCCAAGATCTACGACCTGTCGCTGCCCGAGGAGCTCCTCGTCGCCGCGACGGCCGCCTTCGCGACGATCGTCTTTCGCGGCCTGTACGACGGCCCGCCCTTGCTGCTCGCCGTGGGTCTCGGTGGGATCACCGGGTTTCTCACGCTCAAGCTCTCGCACCTCGTGCGGCGTCAGGCCGTGAAGATCCAGAACCTCGAGCTCAAGGCGTCGGGGAAGCTACGCCGTCCGGGCGTCGTGTTCGCCGTCCTCACGGTCGGCTGGCTGCTCTTCACGACGCACAGCGCCTTCGCCCAGTGGCATCGGCTGCGGGGCCGCCAGGAGCTCAACCGCACCGAGGTCTCCCGGGAGGAGGGGCTCAGCGGCGCCTTCCGCACGCGAGCCCTGTCGCCGGAACACCCACGGGCGCTGGAGGCCGCCTACCGGCATTTCGAGACGGCCGATCGATGGGGGCTCGCGGGAGTCGTCGAGATCAAGCTGGGCCTGGCGTGGTGTCACGTGCTGCGCGGGGAGCTCGACGCCGCGGCGGCGGCGGCGCGCGATGCGGCGGCGCTGGCCCCGCGGCGAACGGAGCTGAGGAAAAACCTCGCCGACATCGAGGCCGCGCTCCACTTCGAGCGGGCCGCGGCCCTGGTGGAGGCCGGAAACCTCGACGGCGCGGCGCGCGAGTACGAGGCGGGTCTTACGGCGGCCCCCGGCGCGGCCCTCGCGCGATTCAACTATGGAGGCGTGCTCCGCCGCCTCGGCCGTAACGAGGCCGCCATCGAGCAGCTCGAGGCGGCCCGCGACTTCGCCCCCGATGACCCGGACGTCCAGGTGGAGCTCGGGCTGGCGTACGCGGCGATCGGAAGAAAGACCGAGGCCATCGAAGCGTTCGAGCGCGCGATCGCGATCGCTCCGGACAGCCCGGAGGCGCAGCTTCATCTCCCGGACCTGATCCGAAAGCTGCGCGGGGACCCGTTGGCACCCTGACAATTCTGCTCGGCGTGCGTCTCCCAAGCATCGATCCACGTGCTTGGGGGTGGCCATGCGATACGGAAGTGCTTCCGCCGTCGTCCTGATCTTGGCGTCCGTTCTCGCCGCGGGTGGGGCTCGTGCGGGCGAGACTCCGGGCCGGATGCGCTTCGAGCCCAATCGAGGGCAGGTGGACGCGCGGTGGGGGTTCGTCGCCCGGACGGCGGACGGGACGATCCTCCTCGGCGACAGCGAGGTGCGGCTCGGCACGACCGAGCTGACGATGCCGGGTGCCGACGCTGGTGCTACGTGGGAGGCGATCGAGCCTCTGCCCGGGCGCGCGCACTACCTCCTCGGCGACGATCCCGCGCGATGGGTCCTCGACGTGCCCACCTACGCGGCCCTGATCCGGCGCTCCGCCTATCCCGGCATCGACGTCGTCCTCCGGGGGGCGAGCCGGCGCGCGGAGCTCGAGTTCGTCGTCGCGCCCGGCGCCGACGCCTCCGCGATCGCGGTGCTCCGCGACGGCAAGGCGATCGGGTTCGACGTCCCGCGGGGCGCGCGCGCGGAGGTCGTCCGCGTGGGCATCGCCGTGGAGGTTTCCGATCCGGCCGCGGCCCCCGAGCCGCCGCGCCTCGCGGCGGATGCCGAGGGGCAGCTCTTCCTCGCCGGTCGCGTTGCCGGCGGCGCGGCGACCACCTTCGTCACGATGCTCGATGCCACAGGGTCGGACGTGCTCCGGACCACCTATCTCGATGGGCTCGACGCCTCGTCGCCGGTCGCGCTTGCGGTGTCGCCTCTCGGCGAGATCGCGGTCGCGGGCACCGACGGCGGAGATGCGGCCCTCGTTGTCGTCGATCGGTCCGGCCGCAAGATTCTCCGGCGGGCTGTCGTGGGCGGCGCCGGCACCGACGAAGCTCTGGCGGTGGCCGTGGATGCCGCCGGCGGCGCGTGGCTGGCGGGACGCACGACGAGCACCGATCTCCCCGCCGCCCGCAACGCGATTCACGGGGCGATCGACGGATTCGTCGCGAGGGTCGACGCGTCGGGCACGCTCGCGTTCACGAGCTACCTCGGTGGCGAAAGCACGGACGAGGCGCGGGGCCTGGCGATCGACCGCGAGGGGGACGGCTACGTCGTGGGGACGATGGGCGCGGACACGTTCGCCGCCCGGGTGGACGCGAAGGGGATGCTCGTCTACTCGTCGGTGATCGGCGGGAGCGCCGATGCGATCGCGGTCACGAGCTCGGGAGAGGCGGTCGTCGCCGGCACCGGTGGCTCCGGCGCCTTTCTCGCGCAGCTGGACCCCGCGGGCTCCGTGATCTTCTCGACTCCCATCGGGAGCGGCCCCGACGACCGCGCGAAAGCACTCGCGCTCGATCGTCGCGATGTCGCCTGGATCACGGGCTCGCGGGGCACGGGCGTCGACGCGGACACCTTCGTCGTCCAGCTGTCCCTCGAGAAGCGAAGCATCGTCGGTGACACCGTCCTGGCCGGCGAGCGCGATGACGTCGCGAGCGGCGTCGTCGTAGACGGGAACGGCGACGGCGTGGTCGCGGGACTCACGACGTCCGACGAGCTTCCGGACGCCGCGCGGCCGGAGTCCACCCGGGGCGGCGACGTGTTCGTCGCGCGGATCGAGGGTGCCGAGCCGGCCCCGCGCGGAACGTGCCCCGGCACGAGGAATTTCGACGCGAACGTCTCGAACGCGTGGGAGGTCGCCGAGAACTGGAGCGGCAATGTCCTTCCGACCGCGAGCGACGACGTGTGCATTCAGGGATTCAACGTCGTCCTCAACGGGACAGGCAATGCCGGCACGCTGCGCGTCGAGGGAGGATCGCTGACGCTGAACGCCGGAACCCTCACCGTTGCAGGCGCCTCCGAGATCACCGGCTCGCTGACCATCGCCGGCGGCACGATGACCGGCGCGGGGAACGTCACCACCTCGGGGTCGTTCTCGTTCACGAGCGGGACGATCTCCGGATCGGGGGTCACGACATCGAACGGACCCGTGAGCGTCTCCGGCGCGCTCGCGAAGGGTGTGTTCGCGCACCGGTGGGACGTCAACGGGAACGCGACGTGGACCGGGACGGGAAGCCTCGGCGTGGCCTCGGGCGCGGTCGTCAACAACGCGGCCGTCTGGGACTGTCAGAGCGATGCCACGCTGATCTGGACCGTGGGTACGGCGACGGCCTTCAACAACTCGGGGACCTTCAAGAAGTCCGCGGGAGCCGGGACGACGACGGTGCAGGCGCCCTTTTACAACACGGGGACGGTGCTCATCCAGACCGGCCTGATGAACTTCAACTCCGGGGGGAGCAGCACCGGCAACTTCGACATCGCCGCATCCACGACGATGGAGCTCCTCGCCGGCGGCTACGACTTCAACGCCGGGACGACCCTCACCGGCTCCGGGACCCTCCTGCTCGACGTCGCCACGCTCAACGTCAACGCGGCGGTCACCATCCCGGCGTCGATCACCTTCAACATGGCCGGCGGGTTCCTCGGCAGCACCGGCACGCTGACCGTGAACGGACCCCTCAACTGGACCGGCGGCACGATGCAGCACGGGGGCGTCACGACCTGCAACGGCGCGCTCAACATCAGCGGTGCGATCGGCAAGGGGATGCAGCTCGGCAGAACCCTGAACGTCAACGCGACCGCGACCCTCACCGGAACCGGGAGCCTCACCACGTCGACGTCCTCGATCATCAACAACGTGGGCACGTGGGACTGTCAGAGCGACGCGTCGATCGTCTGGGGGGTGGGGACCTTCCCCATGTTCAACAACTCGGGGACTTTCAAGAAGTCCGCCGGGGCGGGGACGACGACGTTCCAGATGCCCATCACCAACACCGGCGCGGTCCTCGTGCAGGCCGGGTCGTTGAACTTCAACTCCGGCACCGACACCAGCACCGGCAGCTTCGACGTGGCGGCGGGGCGGACGCTGCAGTTCGGCGGAAACACTTTCAATCTCGATGCGGGGACGACGTTCACCGGGCCGGGTCGGATCCTCCTCAGCGCCACGACGTTGGGCGTCAACGCGGCGATCGGGATTCCCGCCACGATGACCTTCGACATGACGGGCGGGATCCTGACCGGGACGGGCACGCTGACGACCGCGGGCCCGCTCAACTGGACCGGCGGGACGATGCAGAGTACCGGCGTCACCACCTGCAACGGCACGCTGACCTTGAGCGGCGCCGGCGCCAAGGGAATCCAGCTGTCACGCACCCTCAACATCAACGCCAATGCCGTCGTTGTCGGGACGGCCAGCTTGGGCATTTCGTCGGCCGCGGTGATCAACAACCCCGGTACGTGGGACTTCCAGGGGGACGGCTCGATCGTCTGGGGCGTCGGAACCGCGCCTTCCTTCAACAACACCGGGACGCTCAAGAAGTCCGCGGGGACGGGGACGAGCTTCGTCCAGCTCCCGTTCGTCAACGACGGGGTCGTGCTCGTGCAGACGGGGACGATCAACTCGAACCAAGGCGGAAGCAGCACGGGGAGCTTCGGCCTCTCGGCGGGGACGACGCTCCAGTTCGGCGGCGGGACGTTCAGTCTGAACGCCGGCACGACGTTCACCGGAATCGGGAACCTCCTCCTGAGCGCGGCGACGCTCAATGTGAACGACGCGGTCGCCACACCGGCCACGATCGTCGTCGACATGACCGGCGGCACGATGCAGGCCGCGGGCACCTTCACGGCGGGCGGGATCTTCAATTACAGCGGCGGCTCGTTCGGGAGCGTCGGCATCACGAACTTCAACGGCGCCCTCAACGTGTTCGGCACGGCCGCGAAGGGGATCTCGAGCCGCACCCTGAACACCAACGGGACCACGACCTGGAGCGGTGCGGGGGCGAACCTCGGGCTGTCGTTCGCGGCGATCATCAACAACAACGGCACCTGGGAAGTTCTGAACGACGGATCGATGGCGTGGGGCGTGGGCGGAGCACCGGTGTTCCGGAACCTCGGTACCTTCCGGAAGTCGGTCGGCGTGGGGACGACGACGCTGCAGCTTCCGTATCAGAACCAGGGGACGGTCGACATCCAGTCCGGGACGATCAACGCGAACAACTACACGCAGACCGCGGGGACGACGAAGCTCACCGGGGGCGCCTTCACCTCGACGGCGACGATCGGCATCCAGGGGGGCACGCTCGCCGGCACGGGGACCGTGACCGGACCGGTCGTCGTCTCGGGGACGGGGGCGCTGTCGCCCGGTCTGTCCGCCGGGACCCTCGCGCTCACCGGCACGTACACGCAACAGGCGCCGAACGGCGCGTTCAACGTCGAGATCGGCGGCCTCGCGCCGGGAACGCAGCACGACCGCGCCAACGTCACAAGCACGACGACGCTCGCGGGTGTCCTGAACGTCTCCCTCATCAACGGCTTCGTGCCGCTCCCGGGAGACTCGTTCACCGTCCTCACGTACCCATCGAAGACCGGCACGTTCGCCACCGTCAACTTCCCGTCGGTCGGATGCATCGGGTGGCGGCTGAGCTACGGCGCAACGGCGCTCGTCCTCACGGCGGCGGCCGTTCCGGAGGAGATCGCCGCCTTCACGATGACGAGCAAGACCGCATTCTCGTGGAGCAGCGCGCCGACTTACGCGAACACGACCTACAACGTGCTGCGCGGCGATCTCGACAAGCTCCCGGTCGGGCCGGGCGCCGACGAGACGTGCGCCGTGCCGAGCACCACCGGGACGACCGGGAGCGATGCCGCCACGCCCGTCTCCGGAAAGGGGTTCTGGTACCTCGTCCGTGAGACCGTCACCGGATGCGGGACCGGGACGTACGGGTTCAGAAGCGGCGGCACCGAAAGGATCAGCACCGCCTGTCCGTGAGAGTAGACTCCGCGCCATGCGCCGTCTCGGGATCGCCCTGATCGTCGTCTCGGCCACGGCGCTGGCCGCGGAGCAAACGCCCACCCACGACGAGGCGTTCTGGCGGAAGCTGGCAGCGGATCAATTCGCGGTCCCCGAAGGCGCCTCGCCGGGCGACCTGCTCGTCGAGGCGAGCCCTCTTCTCGGTTCCCCAGACTCCACGCTGCGCGACGGCGTGGCGTACGAGGCCGCCGCGGAGTGGATTCTCCGCAAGAAGATCGTCGAGCCCGCGGGTCTGAGGCGGCTGCTCGCGCTGTGGACGCCGAACCTCAAGAGCGGGGTGGGGGAGAGCGGCGACGACCGGATCCTCTTGCGATCGTTCTCCGCGCTCGAGCTCTCCGTTCTCGCGGCGCGCGACGTGCAAGCGCCCCATCTGGAGCCCGCGGAGCTGAAAGGCCTCGTGGATGCGGCTCTTGCCTACCTCGCCGCCGAGCGCGACCTGCGAGGCTACGACGCCAAGAAGGGCTGGATGCACGCGACCGCGCACACGGCGGACCTCCTGAAGTTCCTCGCGCGCAATCCTCGCGTGACCGCGGCCGACGCGGCGCGCATCCTCGACGGGATCGGCGCCAAGGTCCGGGACGCGGGGATCGTTTTCGCGTGGGGCGAGGACGAGCGGCTCGCAAGCGCCGTGCTTGCCGTCGTGCGGCGCGGCGACATCGATGCGGCGGCCTGGACCGGCTTTCTCGACGGGCTCGCGTCCTCCGCCAAGGGGCTGTGGGACTCGCCGGCGCTCGACGTCAAGCAGTTCGCGACCGTGCAGAACGGCAAGCACCTGCTCGCGCGCTTGCACGTCCTGCTCGCTTCCGTTCCGGACGCGCCATCGAAGCTGGTCGAGGCGCGCGCGCAGGTGATGGGCGCGCTGGAGAAGCTTCCCTAGCCGCTCACGGGCAAGGTAGGAAGCGCACGCGGCGCCGTCGGTCGGCGCTACTTCTCGCGTTTCTTCTGGCGGCACGCTCGTTGAATAGCAACTATGAGGGGAGGAGGCGTAACGATGTCCGGGAGATTGCCGCGATTCGCGATGGGGTCGCTCTTGACGCTCGCCGCCGGCTGCGGCGCGGACGATTCCATCCCGCGCGATCTCAAGGCGCGCCTCGACAGCGTGCTCGACGTCGCGAAGAAGGAGCCCACGCCCGACGAGGTACGCGACGCGATGATGCGCCAGCTCCGCGTCGCGACTCCCGACACCGCGGCGTTCCCCTCGCGCGAGGCGCTCGGCGACTTCTACGCCAAGCACGGACACCTCCTGGTCTGGTCCGACAGCACCGGGAAGGTGCTTGCGCGGACGGCGACCCTCCTCGACGCGCTCGGGCGCGCGGGGGACGAAGGGCTGGAGCCGCGCGACTACGCGGTGGACCGGCTGTCGGCGCTGGCGAAGGAGATCGCGGACCATCCGAAAGGCGAGCGCGCTGCGTCACGCCTCGCGGATTTCGACCTGCTCGCGACAACCGCGTTCTTCCGTTACGCGTCCGACCTGACGACCGGGCGGGTCCACCCCGACGAAGTGGAGAAGGACTGGCGCGCCAACCCACCCGAGATCGACGTCGCACGGGCGCTGGACGAGGCGATCGCGCAGAGCCAGTTTCCGAAGCTTCTCGCCTCGCTACCGCCCCCGCACCCCGGCTATGCGCGCTTGCGCGACGCGCTCAATACGCTCCGCGAGATCGACGCGGCGGGAGGCTGGCCCGCGGTCCCGCCCGGCGAGAAGCTCGGGCCACGCTCGAGCGGGCCGCGGGTCGAGGCGCTGCGGCAGCGCCTCGGGCAGCCCGAGGGCGACCGGTTCGACGCCGCGCTCACGGCCGCCGTCAAGCGCTTCCAGTCCTTGAATGGGATCGAGCCCGACGGTTTCGCGGGCGACGAGACCCTCGCCGCGCTCAACGTGCCCGTCACGGATCGCATCCGCCAAGTCGAGCTGAACCTCGAGCGTTGGCGCTGGATCCCGCGATCGCTCGGGGACCCGCACGTGCTGGTCAACGTTCCCGGCTTCGACCTCGAGCTCGCGCGCGGCGGCGAGCCGGCGTGGCGCACACGGGTCGTCGCGGGGAAAGCGTTCACCCCGACGCCGATCCTCTCCGACCGGATCGTCGCCGTGGTCGTGAACCCGCCGTGGAACGTGCCGGAGAGCATCACGGTCGGCGAGTACCTCCCGATGCTGATCAAGAACCCGCGCGCTCTCTCACGCGACGGCTTCAAGCTCCTTCAAGGCTCCGGCGAGAACGAGCGGGAGATCGATCCGGGAAGCGTGGATTGGCGCAAGGTGGACCCTGAGCACGTCCCGTACCGGTTCCGGCAGGACCCCGGCGGCAAGAACCCCCTCGGCCGCCTCAAGTTCGATCTGACCAACGACCTCCACATCTATCTCCACGACACGCCGTCGGGGGGGGTCTTCGGGCGCACGGATCGTGACGTCAGTCACGGCTGCATCCGGGTCCAAAATGCGCTGGAGCTGGCGGACCGCATTGCGAGCGACGCGGCGCGGGACAAGATCCACGAGGCGCTGGACCAGCCGGAGGAGCGCCGGATCGATCTCGATTCCAAGATACCGGTCCACATCTTGTATTGGACCGCGTGGGCGGACGAGGCCGGCAACCTTCATTTCGCGCCGGATATCTACGGTTTCGACCTCCCGCAGCGCGCCGCGCTCGACCGGGCCGCCGGGAAGGCATGACAGCCGGCGGATCCGGTCCTATCCTTGTCCCTGTCGATGAGAGCCGTTCTGCTCAGCCTCGTGTTGCTCTCCGCTACGGCTGCGGCAGCTCCGGCCGCCGATCTCGAGATCTCCCTCCTGCAAGCGGCCCCCGGGCTGCACCCTGAGGCGCTCCACGCCGCCCTCGCTTCGTGGGAGACCCTGAGCGCGCGGGGCGAGGTGCAGCGCCCGCTCCTGAGCGTCATCGACTACGGGCTCCCCTCGACCGAAAAGCGCATGTGGGTGTTCGACCTCAATACGGGGCGCGTGGTCTACCACGAGCTGGTCGCGCACGGCCGCAACTCGGGCGAGGACAACGCGGTGGCTTTCTCGAACGACGATGGGAGCTACATGAGCTCGCTCGGCGCGTTTCTGACGTCCCGCTCGTACGACGGGAGGAACGGGTACTCCCTCCGATTGGTGGGCACCGAGCCGAACCTCAACGACCGAGCGGAGGCGCGCGCCATCGTCCTGCACGGAGCGCCCTACGTCGACGACGAGGTGGCGCGAAAGCTGGGCCGGTTGGGACGGAGCCTCGGATGCCCCGCGGTGCGTCCCGCCGTGGCACGCCCCCTGATCGACGAGATCAAGGACGGCACCCTCCTTTACGCGTGGCACCCGTCCCTAGCGGCTCCGGTCAACGCTGTTCTTGTCCCAGATCGCGACGCGGATCAGTAGACACCCCGCCTCCGCCGCGTCGAGTCCTGCTCGCGACTGCCGCATGTCACCGTAAGTCCTGCATACGACATCGGCCTAGGGGCACATCGGACGATTTCCTAGCCCGCCATCCGCTCGCCACCGTCACCACAAATGCGTTACTCGTGCTCTCATGAACGTTCAGGCAGCGTGTGTCCGGAGGTCCGACATGAAGCGAGTCACCCCGAGCGGCGGCCCGTCCGTCGCCGATGCGCCGTCCCTTACTGCGCTCGATCGCAAACAGCTCCTACGCGCGCTGCAGCGCGTTCGGTCCGGAGAATTCGACGTCCGGCTCCCGGACACCTGGTCGGGGATCGACGGCGAGATCGCGGAAACGTTCAACGAGATCGTCACGGCCAACCGGAAGATCGCGCGCGAGCTCCAGCGCGTCGGCCAGGTCGTCGGCAAGCAAGGCCGCACGCGCGAGCGCGTGAGGTTCGACCGGCCGCAGGGCGCGTGGGGCGAGATGGAGACCTCCGTCAACACGCTCGTCGACGACCTGCTGCGGCCGACGACCGAGGTGACGACGGCCATCGCATCGGTGGCGCAGGGCCATCTCACGCAGACGATGCGCCTCGACGTGGAGGGCCGGCCTCTCGAAGGCGAGTTCCTGCGATCCGCCACGATCGTCAACACGATGATCCAGCAGCTCGGCGTGTTCACCTCCGAGGTGACCCGCGTCGCGCGCGAGGTGGGCTCCGACGGGAAGTTGGGCGGCCAGGCGCAGGTTCCCGGCGTTTCCGGCGTGTGGAAGGACCTCACCGATTCCGTCAACTCCATGGCGTCGAACTTGACCGCGCAGGTCCGGAACATCTCCGAGGTGACGATCGCGGTCGCCAGCGGCGACCTCTCGCGCAAGATCACGGTGGACGTCCGCGGCGAGATCCTCCAGCTGAAGGAAGCCATCAACACGATGGTCGACCAGCTCCGGTCGTTCGCGTCGGAGGTCACGCGCGTCGCGCGCGAGGTCGGCACGGAAGGCAAGCTCGGCGGCCAGGCGGTCGTCCCCGGCGTCGCGGGCACGTGGAAGGACCTCACGGACTCCGTCAACGCGATGGCCGGAAACCTCACGGCTCAGGTCCGCAACATCGCCGAGGTGACGACGGCCGTCGCCCGCGGCGACCTCTCCCGCAAGATCACGGTCAACGTCTCCGGCGAGATCCTCGAGCTCAAGGACACGATCAACACGATGGTCGATCAGCTCAACGGGTTCGCCGGCGAGGTCACGCGCGTCGCGCGCGAGGTCGGCACGGAAGGAAAGCTCGGCGGCCAGGCGCAGGTCCCCGGAGTCGGCGGGACGTGGAAGGACCTCACCGACAACGTCAACTTCATGGCGTCGAACTTGACCGCCCAGGTCCGCAACATCGCCGAGGTGGCCACGGCGATCGCGCGCGGCGACCTCTCGAAGAAGATCACGGTCAACGTGTCCGGCGAGATCCTGCAGCTCAAGGAGACGCTCAACACGATGGTCGATCAGCTGAACGGCTTCGCGTCCGAGGTGACGCGCGTCGCCCGCGAGGTCGGCACGGAGGGACGCCTCGGCGGCCAGGCCGCGGTCCCCGGTGTCGCCGGAACCTGGAAGGATCTCACCGACAACGTCAACCTACTCGCCGCCAACTTGACGACCCAGGTCCGCAACATCGCCGAAGTGACGACGGCCGTCGCCCGCGGCGACCTCTCCCGCAAGATCACGGTGGACGTGCGCGGCGAAGTGCTCGAGCTGAAGGTCACGATCAACACGATGGTCGATCAGCTGAACGCGTTCGCGGCGGAGGTGACGCGCGTCGCGCGCGAGGTCGGCACGGAGGGGAAGCTCGGCGGCCAGGCGCAGGTGCTCGGCGTCGCGGGCACGTGGAAGGACCTCACGGACTCCGTCAACTCGATGGCGTCGAACCTGACGGCGCAGGTGCGGAACATCGCCGAGGTCGCGACCGCGGTCGCGCGCGGCGACCTCTCCCGCAAGATCACGGTGGACGTCAAGGGGGAGATCCTCGAGCTGAAGGACACGCTCAACACGATGGTCGACCAGCTGAACGCGTTCGCCTCCGAAGTCACGCGCGTCGCGCGCGAGGTCGGCACCGACGGGCGGCTGGGCGGCCAGGCGCTGGTGCCCGGCGTGGGCGGGACGTGGAAGGACCTCACGGACTCCGTCAACTTCATGGCGTCGAACCTGACGGCCCAGGTCCGCAACATCGCCGAGGTGGCCACGGCGATCGCCAACGGCGACCTGTCGAAGAAGATCACGGTGGACGTCTCGGGGGAGATCCTCGAGCTGAAGAACACGCTCAACACGATGGTCGTGCAGCTGAACGCGTTCGCCTCCGAGGTCACGCGCGTCGCGCGCGAGGTCGGCACCGAAGGGAAGCTGGGAGGCCAGGCCCAGGTGCCGGGGATCGCGGGGACCTGGAAGGGCCTCACGGACAACGTCAACTTCATGGCGTCGAACCTGACGGCCCAGGTCCGCAACATCGCCGAGGTGACCACGGCCGTGGCTCGCGGCGACCTGTCGCGCAAGATCACGGTGGACGTGAAGGGGGAGATCCTCGAGCTCAAGGACACGATCAACACGATGGTGGACCAGCTCAACGGGTTCGCCGGCGAGGTGACCCGCGTCGCGCGCGAGGTCGGCACCGAAGGCCGGCTCGGGGGCCAAGCCGAGGTCCCCGGCGTGGCCGGCACCTGGAAGGACCTCACGGACTCCGTCAACTTCATGGCCGGGAATCTCACGGCCCAGGTCCGCAACATCGCCGAGGTCGCGACCGCCATCGCCAGCGGCGACCTCTCGAAGAAGATCACGGTGGACGTGCGCGGCGAGCTCCTCAACCTGAAGGAGACGCTCAACACGATGGTCGAGCAGCTCCGCTCGTTCGCCGCCGAGGTGACGCGCGTGGCGCGCGAGGTCGGCACGGAAGGACGCCTCGGCGGCCAGGCGGTCGTGCCCGGCGTCGCCGGAACCTGGAAGGACCTCACCGACTCGGTCAACGCGATGGCCGGCAACCTCACGGCCCAGGTCCGCAACATCGCCGAGGTCACGACGGCGGTCGCCCGCGGCGACCTCTCCCGCAAGATCACGGTGGACGTCAAGGGCGAGATCCTCGAGCTGAAGATCACGATCAACACCATGGTCGATCAGCTGAACGCGTTCGCCGCCGAGGTGACCCGCGTCGCGCGCGAGGTCGGCACGGAGGGGGCGCTCGGGGGCCAGGCGATGGTCCCCGGCGTCGCCGGGACGTGGAAGGACCTCACGGACAACGTCAACGTCATGGCGGCCAACCTGACGGAGCAGGTGCGCGGCATCGTCAAGGTCGTCACGGCGGTCGCCACCGGAGATCTCAAGCCCAAGCTGACCGTCAACGCCAAGGGCGAGGTCGCGGCCCTCGCGGAGACGATCAACAACATGACCGGGACGCTGGCGACCTTCGCCGACCAGGTCACGACCGTCGCGCGCGAGGTCGGGGTCGAGGGGCGCCTGGGCGGGCAGGCGAACGTCCCGGGTGCCGCCGGCACGTGGAAGGACCTCACCGGGAACGTCAACCTGCTCGCGGCGAACCTGACGACGCAGGTCCGCGCGATCGCCGAGGTGGCCACGGCGGTGACCCAGGGCGACCTCACCCGCTCGATCCAGGTCGACGCACGCGGCGAGGTCGCGGAGCTCAAGGACAACATCAACACGATGATCGACAACTTGCGGCTCACCACGGACCGCAACACCGAGCAGGACTGGCTCAAGACCAACCTCGCGCGGTTCACCGGGATGCTCCAGGGGCAGCGCGATCTCGCGGCCGTGGGCCGCATGCTCCTGTCGGAGCTGACCGTGCTCGTCAACGCCCACCAGGGCGTGCTCTACCGCGTGGAGTGGGGGGACTTCCCCGAGCTCAGGCTCGTCGCCGCGTTCGCCGACCAGGGCGTGAAGGGCCACCCAGCGACGATGCGGCTGGGGGAGAGCCTCATCGGGCAGTGCGCGCTCGAGAAGCGGCGCATGCTCCTGCACGACCTCCCGCCGGAGACCGTCCCGGTCGGCTCGGGGCTGTTCCGGACCATCCCGCGCAACGTCATCGTGCTGCCGATCCTGTTCGAGGACGAGGTCAAGGCGGTCATCGAGCTGGCCTCGCTGTCCGCGTTCACCCCGTCGCACCTCGCCTTCCTCGAGCAGCTCACGGCGTCCATCGGCATCGTGCTCAACAGCATCGAGGCGACGATGCAGACCGAGGCGCTGCTCGTGCAGTCGCAGCAGCTCGCGGCCGAGCTGCAGACCCAGCAACGGGAGCTGCAGCAGACCAACGAGGCGCTCGCGCAGAAGGCGCAGCAGCTCGCCGAACAGAACGCCGAGGTCGAGCGGAAGAACCAGGAGATCGAGCAGGCACGCCGGGCGCTCGAGGAGAAGGCGACGGAGCTGGCGCTCACCTCGAAGTACAAGTCCGAGTTCCTCGCGAACATGTCCCACGAGCTGCGGACGCCGCTCAACAGCATCCTCATCCTGGGGCAGCAGCTCGGCGACAACACCGAGGGGAACCTGTCGATCAAGCAGGTCGAGTTCGCCCGCACGATCCACGGCGCGGGGACGGACCTGCTCAACCTGATCACGGACATCCTCGACCTCTCGAAGATCGAGTCGGGAACCGTGACGGTCGTCGCCGAGGAGGTCCTGGTCGCGAGCGTCATCGACGGCGTGGCGCGCCCGTTCCGTCACGAGGCCGAGAGCCGGAAGCTGCAGCTCGACGTCGACATCGAGGTGACGCTGGCGTCCACGATGACGACCGACGCGAAGCGTCTCCAGCAGGTGCTCAAGAACCTGCTCTCCAACGCGTTCAAGTTCACCGAGACCGGAGGCGTGAAGCTGTCCGTCGCACGCGTCGAGCGGGGCTGGAGCTTCGACCACCCAGTCTTGAACCGCGCCGGCGCCGTCCTCGCCTTCGAGGTCCGGGACAGCGGCATCGGGATCCCGCCCGAGTAGCAGCGGATCATCTTCGAGGCGTTCCAGCAGGCGGACGCCGGCACGAGCCGCAAGTACGGCGGCACCGGCCTCGGGCTCGCGATCAGCCGCGAGCTCGCCAACCTGCTCGGCGGCGAGATCCAGCTCAGGAGCACGCCCGGGCTGGGGAGCACGTTCACGCTGTACCTCCCGCAGACGTATGCGGGCGCCGAGGCTGGGGAGGCCGCCGCGGCCCGCGCGGAGGCGAAGTCGTTCCCGGTGCTGTCGGTCGCGGAGCGGCCGGTCGAGAAGATCCCCGACGACCGGGCCGTGTTGGCACCCGGGGACGCGGTGCTGCTCATCGTCGAGGACGACCCGGCCTACGCGCGGATCGTCGTCGACCAGGCGCGTGAGAAGGGGTTCAAGGTCCTCGTCGCGATGCGCGGCGGCGAGGCCTTGGCGCTCGCGCGCGAGTTCCACCCCACCGCGATCTCCCTCGACGTCTTCCTTCCGGACATGCTGGGCTGGACCGTCTTGAGCCAGCTCAAGCAGGATCCGGCGCTGCGTCACATCCCGGTGCATATCGTCACCCTCGACGAGGATCGCCAGCACGGGCTGGCACGCGGGGCGTTCAGCTTCCTCCCGAAGCCCACGACGACCGAAGGGCTCGACGAGGCGCTGGTCCGGCTCAAGAACTACGCGAAGCCGCGCTCCCGACGGCTGCTCGTCGTGGAAGACAACGAGGCCGAGCAGATCTCGATCGCGGAGCTGCTCGGCCACAACGACGTCGAGATCGATCTCGTCGGCAGCGGAAAAGCCGCGCTCGAAGCGATGCGCGCGCAGTCCTACGACTGCGCCGTGCTCGACCTGCGGCTCCCGGACATGTCGGGGTTCCAGGTGCTCGAGCACGTGCGGGACGACAAGGCGCTCGCGGACGTGCCGGTCGTCGTCTTCACGGGGAAGGAGCTGACCCCCGAGGAAGATGCCCGGCTGCACACGCTCGCGCGGAGCGTCGTGGTCAAGGGGGTCGAATCCCCCGAGCGGCTGCTCGACGAGACCGCCCTGTTCCTCCACCGCATCCTGACCGACCTGCCGCCCGAAAAGCAGCTCATGCTCGACCGGTTGCACCGGTCGGACGACGACCTGGTCGGAAAGACCGTGCTCGTGGTGGACGACGACGTCCGCAATATCTTCGCCCTGTCGAGCGTGCTCGAGCGGCGGGGGATGAACGTCCTCACCGCGGGGACGGGGCACGAGGCGATCGAGATGCTCGAAGAGCGGTCCGACGTCGCGATCGTCCTCATGGACATCATGATGCCGGAGATGGACGGCTATCAGACGATGCAGGCGATCCGCAGGAAGCCCGTCCAGAGGCGCCTGCCGATCATCGCGCTCACCGCGAAGGCGATGAAGGGCGATCGGGAGAAGTGCCTCGACGCCGGAGCCTCCGACTACCTCGCCAAGCCCGTGAACACCGAGCAGCTCCTCTCGGCGCTTCGCATGTGGCTGCACCGATGAAGGCGGAGGACAAGGAGAAGGTCAACATCCTCCTGGTCGACGACCAGTGGGGCAAGCTCCTCGCGTACGAGGCGATGCTCGGCGAGCTGGGGGAGAACCTCATCAAGGCCGGGTCGGGGAAGGAGGCCCTCGAGCACCTCCTGAAGACGGACATCCCGATCGTGCTCATGGACGTGAGCATGCCGGAGCTGGACGGCTTCGAGCTGGCCGAGATCATCCGCCAGCATCCGCGCTACCAGAAAACCGCCATCATCTTCGTCTCGGCCGTCCACCTGACCGACATGGACCGCTTGAAGGGGTACCAGTCGGGTGCCGTGGACTACGTCTCGGTCCCGGTGATTCCCGAGCTGCTGCGGGCGAAGGTCCGGGTCTTCGCCGAGCTCCACCGCAAGACGCGCGAATTCGAGCGTCTCAACCGCGAGCTCGAGGCGCGCGTCGCCGAGCGAACCGCGAAGCAGCTCGAGCTGACCGAAGAGCTGCGCCAGGCCGACCGGCGCAAGGACGAGTTCCTGGCGTTTCTCGGCCACGAGCTGCGCAACCCTTTGGCACCGATCGTCAACGCCGCGAGCATCATGAAGCTCAAGGCGGGGAACGACCCGGAGCTCAACTGGTGCCGGGAGGTCATCGAGCGCCAGGCGCGGCAGCTCACGCGGCTCGTGGACGACCTTCTCGACGTCTCGCGCATCACGCGAGGCGCGATCACGCTGCGCTCGGAGCCGGTGGAGGTCGCCACGATCGTCGCCCAGGCGGTGGAGAGCTGCCGTCCGACGATCGACACCAGACGCCACGGGCTGACCGTCACGCTCCCCGACACGCCGCGCGTCCTCCTGGGCGACCCCGCCCGTCTGACCCAGATCGTCGCCAACCTCCTCACCAACGCCGCCAAGTACCAGGACGACGGGGGGCACATCGAGCTTTCGGTGACGGACGACGGGAACGAGCTCGTGCTCATCGTCAGGGATCGCGGCATCGGCATCACGCCCGAGATCCTCCCCACCGTGTTCGACCTGTTCTCGCAGGCCGGCCGCTCGCGGCATCGCCCCGACGAGGGGCTCGGCATCGGCCTGTCGCTCGCGAAGAACCTGATCGAGCTGCACGGCGGCACGATCGAGGCGCAAAGCGCGGGCGAGGGGAAGGGGAGCGCGTTCGTCGTGCGCCTGCCCCGTCTCGGCGCGCCGCAGGCGGTGCCCCCGGCCGTCCCGCCGGAGGCCCAGCTTCTCGGGATCGCGCCGAAGCGCATCCTCGTGGTGGACGACAACAAGGACGCCGCGGAGAGCCTCGCCGTGCTTCTCCGCATGGGCGGCCATGCCGTCAGCGTGGCCCACGAGGGGGGGCAAGGACTCGAGGTCGCCCTCGCCGAAAAACCCGCGATCGTGTTCCTCGACATCGATCTTCCCGGGCTCGACGGTTACGAGGTGTGCCGCCTCGCCCGGGAGCGCGGGCTGACCGACGCGCGCATCATCGCGGTGTCGGGATACGGCCAAGACGCGGACCGCGAGCGCTCGAAGGCCGCCGGGTTCGACGGCCACTCCGTGAAGCCGGTCGGGCTGGGGGAGCTGACGCGACTGCTCGGGGTGCCCGCCGGGCGCTAGGGGTTCAGCGCCGGATCTCGAACCCGGAGGCTCCCGTCTCGGGCGCTTCCTTCGCCCTCTCCACCCGCTCGACCCGTGCGTGCCGGGGTCCGCGCTCCGCCCACGCCGTCATCCTCGTGACGGCCTCCACCGGGCCCTGCGCCACGATCTCGACCGAGCCGTCGGGGAGATTCCGCACCCACCCGGCGACCCCGCATTCCGATGCTGCCTCGCGGGCGGCGTAGCGGAATCCCACTCGCTGCACCCGGCCGACGACGACGAGGCGGATCCGTGTCTCGTCCATGCGGTAAGTATGCTCCGGAGCCGGCCGGCTGGACGCCTCGCGCCCGAGAACCGAGATTCGGCCGCGCGAGGTGAACATGCGACACGGATGGACCACGATCGGGTTGGGGCTTTTACTTTCCGCGTGCTCCGGTGCGAGCGGAAGCCCCGCAAAGCACGGCTCGGCGACCGTCTCGCTGAACGGCGCGACCTACAAGGTCGGCGACGTCGTGATCGTGATGCAGCCGGGCGAGGACGGCTGGTTCCGGATCGAAGGCGATGCGCTTCCGAAGTCCGACGAGGACTGCGTACCAGGGCTCGCTGCCGGGATCTCTCTCTACGGCGAGCTTCCCACCTCGGTCCACAAGCCGCTCGACTTGGTCGGCAAGCGCCTGCAGGTCGACTTCAGCGGCGACGGCGACGACGCGAACTTCTGCTTCGCGGGGATGGGCGGTCTCGCCGGCGCGGAGTCCGCGTGGGTCACCTTCGACTCGGTGAGCGGCGACCGCGTCACGTTCTCGATGGAAGGGAGCTTCAAGATCTACGACGAGAACGGAGAAGGGCCGGTCGCCACCGCGTCGGGACGGGGAACGGCTCAGGCCAAGACGGTGCGCCACCGCGGAGGAAGACTCCTCGGCGGTGGCACGCGGGATCGCACCGTCAGCTGCCCTGGATCGTCACCTTCTCGATCTTCACAGGCTCGGACGTCTTCCCCGACTCGGAACCCACCGCCTCCATCTTCTTGAGCGTGTCGAGCCCGTCGACGACCTTGCCGTAAATCGTGTGCTTGCCGTCGAGCCACGGCGTGGCCGCGAACGTCAGGAAGAACTGGCTGCCGTCCGTGTTGGGCCCGCGATTCGCCATCGAGAGCATTCCGGCGGCCGTGTGCTTGGCCTTGGGAGAGAACTCGCCGGCGTAGTCGTAACCCGGGCCGCCGGCTCCCGTGCCGAGCGGATCGCCGCCCTGGGCCATGAACCCGGGGATGATCCGGTGGAACGGGAGGCCGTCGTAGAAGCCCATCCGCGTGAGGTAGATGAAGCTCGTCACGTGCATCGGCGCGATGTCGGGCATGAGCTGGATCTTCACGAGCCCTTTGCTCGTCTCCATGAGCGCGACGTAGGTCTTGCTCGGGTCGAACTCGACCTGGGTGGGCTTCGGAACCTTGGTCTTCCAGCTCGAGCTGCTCTTGTCGACGTTCGCTTTCGCAATCTGCTGATCGATGGATTGAATGGCTGGATCCTCCTTGGGCGCAGCCGCTGCCACAAGCGGCAGGGCGAAGGCGGCAGTGAGCACGAGCGAGCGCGCAACGCAGGTCATCGTAGAGTTCTCCAGGTTAAGGTCCCGAATTGTACCAGCGGATCGCCTAAGGGCACCTGCGCCCTCCGCCCATGGTGGGGTGGCCGATGACGGCCGACAATGGCCCGGTTGCACCCAACCGCGGAGGAATACGATGAATACCGACGTTCTCGAGGGGAATTGGAAGCAGCTTCGTGGCCGCATCAAGGAGATGTGGGGAAAGGTTACGGACGACGATCTCGACCGCATCGACGGACGCATGGACCGGCTGATGGGCCTGTTGCAGGAGAAGTACGGATATGCGCGCGACAAGGCGGAGGCCGAGATCCGGCGGCTGAGCTCGAGCGAGGACACCGGGGGCGTTTCATGAGCTCGTACCGGCACGGATCCATCGTCGCCGGCGTCTTGTGCGGGACGCTCACGCTATCGGTCGCCAACGCAGCGCAGCAGCTTCAGGGCGGCGGGACGAGCCCCGGGTGCTAGAACTCGAGCCGGACCCCGGCGTTGAAGACCCGGCCGTCGAGCGGGGCCCAGGCGTCGGTCGTCCATCGTCCGTCGTCCGCGCGGGTGGGGAGGAGCAGCGGGTCGTACCGCGTCTGCCGCACGTCGGTGACGTTGATCGCGTTCACGAAGACCCGCGCCTCGCCTACCCGCAGCTCCGCGAGGGCGTTCGCCTCCACGTAGTCGGGGCTGGTCGCGCGGTACGGATCGTGCTCGAGCGTCTGGGTTCCCGTGTAGGACACCTCGAAGCCGATGCGGCCCCGCCGCTCGGACTCCCAGATCGCGGCGATCTCCCCGGAGTGGCGCGGCGTCAGGGGTACGTCGCGCCGGTCGCCGTCCGACGGGTCCTCGGTCGCGTGCGCGTACGTGTACGTTGCGATGAGATGCGTCGGTCCGTGGACGAACCGCGCGAGAAGCGCCGAGCCGTACGTGCGGGTCGGCGTCGCGGCGTTGGCGAGCTCGAACGATCCGGGGTCGGCGGCAGCGGCGCGAAGCTCGAGCGGCCCGTCGACCCGGGAGCCGAACACCGTCGCGTTCAGCTCGAGTCCGTTCCCGGACCAGCTCACGTCGAGTGAGGCGGTCCCGGCACGTTCGGGCTCGACACCCTCCAGTGGACGCACGCGCCAGAGCCCGATGACGTCGGTGTCCTCGGTGAACGGCGTCGGCGCCGCATACCCGCTCGCCGCGGACAGCCGGAGACGGAAGCCGCCCCCGGGGCGCACGAGCGCGGAGACGAGTGGGCTGAACAGGGTTCCGTCCTCGTCGTCGACGTCGACGCGCGCGCTCGCGGAGACGCCGAAGCGCGCCCCGATCGCATACTCGTCTTGCGCGAACAGGGCGGGGACGAAGTGGGAATCGTCGAAGGCGGGAAGGTCGCGCGACGTGTACGCGTCGCGCTGGAGCGCCGCACCGGCGACCCAGGTGTGTCCGCGGTCGGTCCCGGTGATCGTCCCCTCGAGCAAGGCGAACGAGCGCAGGTCGCGGTTGACGTCCTCGCCGAAGGTGCGGTCGTGCCAGGTACCCGTGAGCGAGGAGCGCAGGGAGACCATGCGCCCGCTGTCGAGCAGGACGTGCCCGACCAGGCCCGCGTCGTATCGCTCCGTATGCAGCCGCTCGCGGAAGGTGGACCCGTCGGGTGCCACGCCGCCGTCGATCGTCCCGCCCTCGCGCTCCTCGATCGTGGCCCCGAGAGTGGCGAACAGCGAGCGCCCCGATCCGTCGTCGCGGAAGAAGCGGGGGCGCAGCGTCGTGCGCCAGTACCCGGGGACGTCGGCCCACCCGTCGCCGTCGAGGTCCTGGTCGTCCTGACGGTGCCCACCTCCGATCAACGTGACGCCCCCGCGATCCGAGAGCCGGCGCGGCAAGAAGCCGACCACGTCCGTCCCGCCGCGCGAGGTCTGGTTGACGAGGAATTGGGGGTCGCCCTCCGGCCGGCTCGAGACGAGGTTGATCACGCCGCCGAGAGCCGTGCCGCCGTAGAGCGCCGTGCTCGCGCCCTTGATCACCTCCACCCGCGCGAGGTCGAGCGGCGGGGTCTGCAGGAGCCCGAAATCGTCGGGCTGCTCGCCGGCGAGCGGCAGGTCGTCGAACAGGATCTGAGTGTAGCGGCCGCTGAGCGCCTGGAGCCGCAGCCGCGCGCCGCCGAGAGCCGGGGCGGACGTCTGAACCTGGACGCCTGCGAGCTCGTTGAGCAGCGTCGAGAGGTTGCCGGGCGCGATCGTCGCATTCTCCTCGATCTCCTCCTGCGGCACGGTCTCGACGCGGATCGGCTGGTCCTCCACAATCCGGCCACTGCGCGTCGCGGAAACGACGATGACCACCTCCTCGAGCCGGAGCTCCGTGAGCTGCACGGTCACGGCGGTCTGGGCTCCCGGCGCTACCGAGACGGCGGCCGTGACGGGCACGAAGCCCAGCCGGGACACCGTGATCTCGTGCCCCCCTTCGGGGAGCGACAGGATCGCCTCCCCGCGCTCGTCGGTCTCGGTCACGGCGCCGTTCGCGGCGACCTCGGCGGTCGCGATCGGCGCCGCGCCGTGGCGCACGCGGACCAGCACCGTTCCGGGCGGCGAGCCCGCGAAGATCGGAAGGAACCACAGTGCGACGATCATCTCCGGCGCGGCAGACTACACGCGGAACGCGCGGCTAAGCCGGGTCGAGGTACTTGACGAAGACGACCTCGTTGCGCGCCTCGTTGTAGAGCAGCTCGTCCACCTTCGCGTGCACGAGCAGCAGTCCGAACCCGCCCGGACGTAAGCCCTTCTCCTCGCGGACCCGCATGTGCTCGATCGGGTTCCCCTCGTAGGAGATGGCGGCGTGGGAGAGGTCCTCGAGCTTGAACCCCGGTCCCGGATCGGCGATCCGGTAGAGGATCATGCGGCGTGCGCGCAGGCACGCGATGCGCACGGTGCGGTTGGGGTCGAGCTTCCCGCCCCATTCGATCGCATTCAAGAGCAGCTCGCGGAAGGCGTAGCCGACCGACTCGCGCACCTCGGCGGTGAGGTCGGCGTCGAGGTGGGCCAGGAACCCCTCGATGCGCGCCGCGGACTCGCGCGAGCAGGGGACGACGAGCTCCACCCAGTCCGGTCGCGCGGACACGACCTCGATCCCGGGAAGCGAGGCGCTCGCGAGCGTCTTTTCGACCATCCCGACGAGCGCGACCGGGTCGACCGGCTTCGAGACGAAATGCAGCGCCTTGCCGCGCAGCGCCTCGAGCAGGGTCTCCGGAGTGTCGTCGGAGGTCATGACCACGACGCGCGCGTTCACGCCGTCCGCGCTCAGTCGCGCCAGGACGTCGAGGCCGGACATCCCCGGCATCCAGATGTCGAGCAAGATGAGGTCGGCTCCCGCCGCCCGCTCGAGCGCTTCGGCGCCGTCGCCGGCGGTCGTGACCCGATGGCCCGCCCGCTCCAGCACCGATTGCAACAGGTGCCGGGTCACCCGATCGTCGTCCACCACGAGGACGTGGCTCATCGCGACCTCCTCTTCGATGCGTCCCGCACGAACAGCTCGAGCGCTTGCTCCAGCTCGAGGAACGCGGGGCGGGCCTCTTTCAGATCGCGACCGGCACCCATCGCCTCGAGCCGTCGCGCGGCCTCCACCGGGCGGGGGGCCGCGAAGTTGGCGACCGAGCCCTTGAGCGTGTGCGCCGCCCGCCGGATCGCGTCGGCGTCGGAGGAGTCCACCGCCTTGCGGATCTCGGCCAGCATGGGCGGCAAGTCGGCGAGGAACAGGTCGAGGAGCTCTCCGAACAGGCGCTCGTCGCCGCCGAGCCGGGCGACGGCGCGTGACGGATCGAACGTGCCCGCGGCGGTCTCGACCGCCTCGACGAGGCCTTCGGCCTCGACCGGCTTGCTGACGTAGCCGTCCATGCCCGCCGCAAGGCACCGCTCGCGGTCCCCCTCCATCGCGTGGGCGGTCATCGCTACGATCGGCACGTGTCCGCCCGACCCGCGCTCTCGCGCTCTCACCGCCGCCGTCGCCGCGAGCCCGTCCATCTCCGGCATCTGGACGTCCATCAGGACGAGGTCGAACGTATGCCCGTCACCCAGGGCCGTAACCGCGGCGCGGCCGTCGCCGACGACGGTGACCGCGTGCCCGCGACGCTCCAGGATGCGGGAGGCGACCTGCTGGTTCACCGCGTTGTCCTCCGCCAGCAGGATGCGCAGGCGGCGCGCCGCCGTGCGGCGGACCGGACCCTCCCGGCTCGCGCCCATGACCCCGCCGCCGAGGACGGTGGCCATCGCGTCCAAAAGGTCCGACTGCTTCACCGGCTTCGTCAGAAAGCCCGCAATGCCGATCCGCCGGCACCGCGCCCCGTCCCCCTGCCGGCCGGCGGAGGTCAGGAGGATCATCGGCACCTCGCGCAGCGCGGGATCGGCTCGTACCGCCTCCGCCAGCATGAAGCCGTCCATCTCCGGCATCTGCCCGTCGGTGACCAGGAGCTGGAACGGCCGCGACGCCTGACGTGCGTCGCGCAGCATGCGGAGCGCCTCGTCGCCGCCTTCGGCGGCGGCCGGACGCATCTTCCAGCTCGTCAGCATCTCCAGGAGGATGCGGCGGTTCGTCGCGTTGTCGTCGACGACGAGCACGGGGAGCCCCAGAAGGTCCGCTTCGGCCGGGGGCGGCGGGGCGGGCTGGTCCTCCTCGTAAGGGAGCCCGAACGTCGCGGTGAACGCGAACGTGCTGCCCTTCCCCACCTCGCTCTCGACCGAGAGCCGACCGCCCATCATCTCGACGAGCTGGGTTGCGATCGCGAGGCCGAGGCCGCTCCCGCCGAAGCGCCGCGTCGTGGACGAGTCGGCCTGCGTGAAGGGCGCGAAGATCTGATCGCGCTTGTCCTTCGGGACGCCGATGCCGGTGTCGCGCACGGCGACGCGGATCGTGACCTCGTCGCCGTCTCGCGAGGCGACCTCCGCGTCGAGCACGACCTCTCCCCGCTCGGTGAACTTGATCGCGTTCCCGACGAGGTTGACGACGACCTGCCGGATGCGCCCCGGATCGCCCAACACGACCGAGGGAAGGTCGGGGGAGAGCCGGCACGCCAGCTCGAGCCCCTTCTGACCGGCACGCAGCGCCAGGACCTTGATCGCGTCCTCGATCGTCTCGCGCAGGTCCATCTCGATCCGGTCCAGCTCCAGCTTCCCCGCCTCGATCTTCGACAGGTCGAGGATGTCGTCGACGAGCTCCAGCAGGGCGCGCGCGGCGTCCTTGACCGTCCTCAGGTAGCCGCGCTGCTCGGCGGACAGCTCGGTCGCCAGCGCCAGGTCGGTCATCCCCATGACCGCGTTCATCGGCGTCCGGATCTCGTGGCTCATGTTGGCGAGGAAGTCGGCCTTGACCCGCGCCGCGTCCTCGGCGCGGTGCCGCGCCAGCTCCAGCTCGCGGACGAGCTGGACGAGGCGCTGGGCGTTTTCCTCCTGGGCCTCCTGGGCGCGGCGGCGCTCGGTGACGTCGCGCCCGATCGCGTAGATGCGCTGGCCGGCGGGGTCGAACGTCGCCGTCCAGAGGAGCCAGCGGTACGAGCCGTCCCGGCAACGGAACCGGTTCTCGAAGGAGACGAGGTCGTGGCCTCGCTCGAGGTTGCTCGCCTGCGCCGCGGAGGCCGCCCGGTCGTCTTCATGGATGAACTCGACCCACGGGCGGGCGAGCAGCTCCTCGCGGGTGTAGCCGAGCGTTTTCTCCCAGGCCGGGTTCAGGCGCTTGAAGTAGCCGTCGTTCCCCGCGATGCACAGCATGTCCAGGGACATCGTGAAGAATTTGTCCAGCTCCTCCTCGGCACGCTTGCGCTCGATGAACTGGCCGATCTGGCTGCCGACGGTCGCGAGCATCTCGAGGAGGGCGGCGTCGGGCTCCTGGATCTCCTGGCTGAAGAACTCGATGACACCCAGCACCTCCCCGCCGAGCACGATCGGGAAGCCCAGCGCGCCGTGTAACCCTTCGGCGCGGGCGATCTTCGCGCGAGGGAAGTTGGGGTCCTCGACGACATCCTCGATCCACGCCGGCTTGGCCGTCTCCCAGACCCGCCCCGGAAGCCCGAGGCCCGTCGCGAACCTCACCGCCTTGCTGACCTCCTCGAAGTTATCGAGCTTCAAGCCGGGCGCATGCCAGGTCTCCACGCACCGCAAGAACTGAGCGCCCGGCGTGACCTGCCACAGCCCGCCGTACGCCCACCCGAGGCTCTCGCAGATGGCGCGCAAGATCCGCGGCGCGGCGTCGGTCAGAGACGCCGATTCGGCGAGCGCCAGCGCGGCCGCGTGCTGCGCGCTCAGCCTGCGCTCGGGTGCGGTGCGGGACGTCATCTCGACGGCTCCGTTCGAGCGATCATAGCCCCGGCCGACCTGTCCAGGAATCGACACCTGAGCGGATCTCGACAACACCACAGGCGCCGCCCGCCGGAGATTCCGCGAGAAACCACTGGCACGCATCTCGCTGACCGCCCCTGGCGGAGGGAATCGAGATGTCTCGTCGCTTGATCTCATCGGTGGTGCTGCTTCTGGTGGTTCTCGGCACCGGGGCGGCCCTGGGGGCCCGGAAATACTCCACGCTGCGGGCCGAGGACGCCGCCGCGGCGAGCCAGCCCGAGCCGGCCGAGTCGGTCTCGGTGGGCGTCGCCGCGACGCGGGACCACACGTCCAAGGTCACGTCGATCGGGACCGTCCTGGCGACGCGATCGGTCACGCTCCGTAACGAGCTGGCCGGCACCGTCGACCGGGCCGACCTCGTCTCGGGAGGGGTCGTCCACGAGGGCGACGTGCTCGTCGCGCTCGACGTGTCGGTCGAGCAGGCGGAGCTTCAGGCCCAGAAGGCGACGGCGCAGCTCGCGCAGACCCTCCTGGACCGCAATCAGAAGGCGAGCGACGAGAACGCCGTCTCTCAGGTCGAGGTCGATCGCGCGAAGGCCGAGCGCGACGTCGCCCTGGCCAACGTGGCGCGGATCGAGGCGGTCATCGCGCGCAAGACGATCCGCGCGCCGTTCACCGCCCGGGTCGGGATCTCCGACGTCCACAAGGGCCAGTACCTCTCCGAGGGAACGCTGCTGACCACCCTGCAGGGGATCGACGGCGCGGTCCACGTCGACTTCGCGGTTCCCCAGCGCGTCGCCGCCGGCCTCAAGCGGGGCGACCGGGTGAACATCTTCTCGGGCGTCGAGGGGCCGCTCCCCGCGACGATCGTGGCGCTCGACTCGAAGATCGACCCCGCGACTCGCAACGAATGGGTCCGCGCGCGGCTCGTCTCTGCCTTGCGCCTGCCGGACCCGGGGGCGTCGGTGCGGGTCGAGGTGTCCGACGGCCCGTCGCTCTCCGCGGTCGCCATCCCGGTGAACGCGCTCCGCAAGGGCCCCGCGGGCGACCACGTCTTCGTGGTTGCCGCCGGCGAGGACGGCAAGGAGCGCGCGCACGTGCGGCCGGTGCAAAGCGGGCCGGTCCTGGGCGAGGAGGTCCTCATCCTCGACGGGCTCGCCGCGGGAGAGCTGGTGGCGACGTCGGGGTCGTTCAAGCTTCGGGAGGCCGCCCTCGTGGCGGTGGCGCGATGAGCCGCTCCTTCACGGACCTGTTCATCCGCCACCCCGTCCTCGCGGCGGTCGTCAACCTCGTGATCGTGCTCGTCGGCTGGCGGGCGCTCGCCTCGCTGCCGGTGCAGCAGTTCCCTCAGCTCGAAAGCTCCTCGGTTCTCATCACGACCGTCTATTACGGCGCCTCGGCCGAGACGGTGCGCGGATTCCTGACGACCCCGATCGAGCGGGCGGTGTCGGCGATCGGCGGGGTGGACTACGTCGAGTCCACCAGCCGCGCCGGCATCAGCACGATCACCGTGCACCTCAAGCTCAACCACGACAGCACGGCGGCGCTCGCCGAGGTGACGGCAAGGCTCCAGCAGGTGCGCTCGGAGCTCCCGCAGGAGGCCGAGCCGCCGGCGGTGGAGATCCAGCGCGCCGACCGTCCGTACGCGACCTTCTACTTGAGCTTCAACTCGAAGGAGCGGAGCGTCCCCGCGATCACCGACTACCTCCTCCGCAACGTCCAGCCGCAGCTCGCGACGATCCAGGGCGTGCAGCGCGTGACGAACCAGGAGGGAGGCCGGCAAATCGCCATGCGGGTCTGGATCGATCCGGACCGGCTCGCGGCGCTGGGACTGGCGCCCGGCGACGTCCAGGCGGCGCTCCGGCGGAACAACTATCTCGCGGCGGTCGGTCAGACGAAGGGGAAGCAGGTCCAGATCAACCTGCTCGCCAACACCGACCTCCGTTCGGTCGAGGAATTCGAGAACCTCATCGTGACCGACCGCGGCGGCGCTCTCGTACGCCTGCGGGACGTCGCGAAGGTCGAGCTGGGGGCGGAGGAGGCCGACCTCGTCGCGAAGTACAACGAGGACGAGGGGGTCTACCTCGGCGTATGGCCGCTCGTCGGCGCCAACGAGATCGAGGTCGCCCATCGCCTCCGCGACGAGATGGAGCGCATTCGCCCGACGCTCCCCGCCGACATGGAGATGCGCCTCGTGTGGGACGGGACCGTCTTCATGCGCGACGCGCTCAAGGAGATCGGGAAGACCCTGGCCGAGACGATGTTGATCGTCGGGCTCGCGGTGTTCTTGTTCATGGGCTCGATCCGCACCGCGATCGTCCCCCTGGTCGCGATGCCGATCTCGCTCGTCGGGGCCGCGATCTTCATGTACGCGTTCGGCTTCTCGCTGAACCTTCTCACGATCCTGGCGATCGTGCTGTCCGTCGGGCTCGTCGTGGACGACGCGATCGTCGTCGTGGAGAACGTCGAGCGGCACGTGCGGATGGGGAAGACCAGGACCCAGGCCGCGATCATCGGCGCCCGCGAGCTGCTGGGCCCGATCATCGCGATGACGATCACGCTCGTCGCCGTGTACACGCCGATCGGCTTCCAGGGCGGGCTCACCGGGTCTCTGTTCCTCGAGTTCGCGATCACGCTTGCCGCCGCCGTCCTCGTATCGGGCGTGGTGGCGGTCACCCTGTCGCCGATGATGAGCGCCCATCTCGTGCACGCGCACGGGCAGGAGGGAAAGCTCACCGCGCTGGTCAACCGCGGCTTCGAAGCGGTCCGACGCTTCTACGCGCGCCTGCTCGACGGGGCGCTCCAGATGAGGGGGGCGATCGTCGTCGCGTCCCTGCTCGTCATGCTCGCCGCGTGGCCGCTCTACTCGTTCTCGCGGAAGGAGCTGGCGCCGGTCGAGGACCAGAGCCACATCTCGCTCTTCCTGCAGGCGTCCCCCGACGCGTCGCTCGCGTCGGTCAACGAGGAGTCGAAGCAGGTCGTGCGGGCGATCCGCTCGTTCCCCGAGACGCGGTTCATGTGGTCCCTCACGTCGTCGTGGGGCGGCTTCGGCGGCCTCGTCGCCAAGAACTGGAAGGAGCGGACGCGCTCGACGGAGCAGATGTACGGCGAGGTCTACGGCGCGGTCTCGCAGATCCCGGGATTGCGCGTCTTCCCGCGTCTCGATCCACCGCTCCCGACGCCGGGAAACTACGACGTCGAGCTGGTGCTGCAGAGCGACGCACCCCCCGAGCAGCTCCTGGAGAGCGTGGGGCAGGTCGTCGGAGCCGGCTGGCAGAGCGGCAAGTTCCTCTACGTGGACACCGACCTCAAGATCGACCTCCCGGAGGCGCGCGTCGTCATCGACCGCGAGCAGGTGGCCGACCTCGGCCTCGACCTCGCGAGCGTCGGGCGCGAGCTCGGCACCTTGCTCGGGGGCGGCTACGTCAACCGCTTCAACTACTACGACCGCAGCTACAAGGTCATCCCGCAGATCGGCGAGGAAGGGCGCGGGTCGGTCGGCCCGCTCCTCGACCTGAAGATCAAGACCCCGAACGGGCAGCTCGTCCCGGTCTCCACCTTCACCCGCATCGAGTCCTCGACCGCGCCGCGCGTGCTCAACCGGTTCGCGCAGCGGAACGCGGTGCGGGTCTACGGCGGCGTGCGCCCCGGCGTGACCAAAGAGGAAGGGCTGCGCGTCCTCGAGACGGCGGCCGCGCACGCCAGCGGCCCCTCCGTCGTGCTCGACTACGCCGGCGAGTCCCGGCAGATCCGGCACGAGGGCGCCGCGCTCACCGTGACGCTCGGGTTCGCGGTGCTCCTCATCTATCTCGTGCTCGCGGCGCAGTTCAAGAGCTTCCGCGATCCGCTCATCGTGCTCGTGGGCTCGGTGCCGCTCGCGATCTCGGGAGCGCTGATCTTCAGCTTCCTCGACTTCACGACGATCAACATCTACTCCCAGGTCGGGCTCATCACGCTCGTCGGGCTCATCGCGAAGAACGGCATCCTCATCGTCCAGTTCGCGAACTCGCTCCAGGAGCAGGGCCTCGACAAGATGGCGGCGCTGCGCGAGGCGTCCCTCACACGCCTGCGGCCGGTCCTCATGACCTCCGCGGCGACGGTGTTCGGGCACTTCCCGCTCGTGCTCGTCTCGGGCCCCGGGGCCGAGGCGCGCAACAGCATCGGGATGGTGCTCGTCACCGGGATGACGCTCGGCACCGTCTTCACGCTCTTCGTGGTCCCGGTGTTCTACTCGCTCATCGCGGCCCGGCACGTCAAGGAGACGGTCGAGGAAGAGGAAGAGGCGACCGGCCTCGTGCCGGCGGAGGCATGACGATGCGACGCACCACGATCACGGTCTTCTCCCTTGCCTTGCTCGCCTCGTGCACGGTGGGGCCCAAGTACAGGCGGCCCGACGTCACGACCCCCGACCAGTTTCGCGGGGCGAACGCCTCGCAGTCGGCGACCGTCGCCGACACCGCGTGGTGGAGCGTCCTGCAGGACGACGCCCTGCGCGCTCTCATCGAAGACGCCGTCCAGAACGGCTACGACGTGCGCCTCGCCGCGTGGCGCGTGGAGGAGGCCCGCGCCAACGCCGGGATCGCGAGCTCGGAGCTGTACCCCGCGGTCGTCGGGAGCGCCGGGTGGTCGAAGACCAAGCAGGCGTTCTTCCCGTTCGAGTTCGACATCCCGTCGGAGAGCCTCTACGACGTCCGCATCGGCCTGACCTGGGAGATCGACCTATGGGGGCGGATCCGGCACCTCAAGGAAGCGGCGCTCGCACGGTACCTCGCGAGCGAGGAGGCGCGGCGCGGCGTGCAGATCTCGCTCGTCTCCGAGGTTGCCAACGGCTATTTCCAGCTCCGGGCCCTCGACTTCCAGCTCGAGATCGCCAAGCGCACCGCCGAGGCCTTCCGCGGAACGAGCTCGTTGTTTCAGAGGCGCCTCGAGGCAGGGCTCGCGTCCACGCTCGAGACCGCGAGCGCCACCGCGTCCCTCACCACGACCAACGCCACGATCCCGGAGCTCGAGCGGCGGATCGCGGAGCAAGAGAACCGCTTGGCGCTCCTTTTGGGGCACCCGCCGCGCGACATCCCACGCGGCAAGCCCCTCGAGGAGCAGATCGTTCCCCCCGAGGTTCCCGTCGGGATCCCCTCGGACCTGCTCAAGCGCCGCCCCGACATCGTCGGGGCGGAGCAGCAGCTCGTCGCGGCGAACGCCGAGGTCGGCGTCGCGGTCGCGGACTACTTCCCGCGCATCAGCCTGACCGCCTTGTACGGCGGGGTCGCCCCGCAGGTGAGCCAGCTGTTCGACGAGGGGAAGACCTGGTCGATCGGCGCCGGTCTCACGACGCCGATCTTCCAGGGCGCGCGCCTCAAGAACAGCAAGCGCGCCGCGCAGGCGAGGTGGGAGCAGGCGAAGGTCGAGTACGAGAGGAGCGTCACGAACGCGTTCGTCGAGGTCTCGAGCGCCCTCGTCGCCTACCAAAAGCTCGCCGACACCGAGCGCGAGCTGGCGGCCTCGGTCGACGCGTGGCGCGAGGCGGTGCGCGTCTCGAACTCGCGCTACCTCTCCGGCCTTTCGGACTACCTCGAGGTGCTGCAGGCTCAGCGCAACCTCTTTCCCGCGGAGCAGGCGCTGGCGCAGACGCGCTACGAGCGCCTCGCCTCGCTCGTCGATCTCTATCGCGCCCTCGGGGGAGGATGGCAGGAGCCGCCCGATGCGTCGTGAGCCGCGTGCTAGCATGACCCTGTATCCACGGCACGAAAGTCGGGTGAGGAGGCTTCCCATCGCCAGCGACGGCGCCCCCGAGCTGATCCACGACGCGCGGACGCAGGGGATCGACCCCGACCCGTTCCCCGCGGCGCTCTCCCGCATCGCCCGCATCGTTTCCGGAACCCTCGAGCTGCGCGAGGTCTTCGCGCAGGTCGCGGACGTGGCGCGCGAGGTCCTACCCTTCGAGGCGATGGGCGTGTGCCGCCTCGAGACACCCGACGTCTTCCGCAAGTACGCCGTGGTGGGGATCGAGCCCGAGGACGAATCGCCGACCAACGTCGCCCGCCTCGAAGACTTCTCCCCCGCGATGCGTCCCGAGCCCGGGCGCACCCAGCGCTTCAACGACGCCGCGGCCGAGCTCGACCCGGACTATCCGATGGACCTCGAGATCCTCGAGTGCGGCGTGCGCTCGATGCTCTGCTCGCCGCTCATGAGCGGCTCCAGAATCGACGGGGAAGTGTGGTTCACCTCGTCGCACCTGGGCGCCTTCACCGAGCGCCACGAGAAGGCCGCCTCGGCGATCGCCGACATCCTCAGCCTGTCCCTCGAGCACGAGCGGCTGTGGAACCTCGAGGTCAAGCGGCGCCGCCGCCTCGACGCGGTGGACACTCTCCTGCCGACGATGGCCGAGACGCTCGACGTGCGCGGCGTGTTCAATCGGGTCTCCGAGATCGTCCAGCCCGTGCTGCCGCACGCGCTGCTCATCCTCACCTCGCTCAGCGAGGACCGCCGCGAGCTGACCGTGGACGTGAGCACGGGCGATCCCACCTCCGAGATGCCGATGTGCTTCCCGGCGGCGGGGCCCCAGGGCACGACCGCCCCCGAGTACCTCCTGGTCCCGGACATCGAAGACGTCGCCGAGCCCTGCGCCGCCCGCAGCGGCTGCCGCCAGCTCGGGATGCGCTCGTTCCTCGGCATCCCGATGAGCCACGACGGCGGCACCCGGTGGCTCCTGTTCCTCTCGCTCAGCGCCAACCAGTACTCCGAAGAGGACCTGAACGTCGCGCGCCGCGTCGCCGACCACGTCAGCCTCGTGCTCTCGCACCAGCGCCTCGCCGCGGAGGAGCGCCGCGCCGCGGAGGCCCGCGAGCGCGCGAGCCGCCTCGAAGAGCGCGTGCAGGTCCTCACGGCCGAGCTCGAGACGACCCTCGGCTATCGCCGGGTGATCGGCGAGTCGGACGCGTGGAAGGGGGTCCTCACGCAGGCGACGAAGGTCGCGCAGGCGGAGACGACGGTCCTGCTCACCGGCGAGTCCGGGACGGGGAAGGAAGTCATCGCGCGCCTCATCCACCGCGCGTCGCCGCGCGCGAAGGGTCCCTTCGTCGGCCTCAACTGCGCGGCGCTCCCCGACACGCTCCTCGAGTCGGAGCTGTTCGGCCACGAGAAGGGCGCCTTCACCGGTGCCGTGGCGGCGCACCCGGGACGCCTCGAGCAGGCCGCGGGCGGCGTGCTGTTCCTCGACGAGGTCGCCGAGATGACCCCGTCCGTGCAGGCGAAGCTCCTGCGCGTCCTGCAGGAGCGCGAGTTCCAGCGCCTGGGCGGCACGCGCCCCGTGAAGGCCGACGTGCGGATCGTCGCCGCGACCAACCGGGACCTGGAGCGGGCTCTCGCCCACGGCGAGTTCCGCGAGGACCTCTACTACCGCCTCCACGTCTTCGAGATCCGTCTTCCCGCGCTGCGCGGCCGGCGCGAGGACATCCTCCCGCTGGCGGAAGCGTTCCTCGAGGAGATCGGCGGCGTGGTCGGCCGCAAGGCGGCGGGGATCGCGCCCGACGCGGCCCAGGCGCTGCTCTCCTACGACTGGCCCGGCAACGTCCGCGAGTTGAGGAACGCCTTGGAGCGGGCGACGATCCTGTGCGACGGCGGGCTCATCACCCTCGAGCACCTGCCGATCCGCGCGAGCGGCCCGCAGCTGTTGCGGAGGACGAACGGGTTCCCGAGCGGGGGCGTGAGGCTCGACACGGTCGAGCGCGACCTCATCGTCGACGCGCTGCGCGCCGCCGAGAACAACCGCTCGCGCGCGGCACGGCTCCTCGGGATCACCCGCTCGCAGCTCTACACGAAACTGCAGAAGCACCGGCTCGACGCGTAAGCTCACTCACCGGTGAGCGCGTGCCAGAGCGACGCGTAGAACCCGCGGAACGTGTCTTCCTCGGGGCGCGGTGCTCCGCGAACGATCAGCGGCACCATCCTGTCGTAGCGATACGGCGTGCCGTGGCTCGCGACGTCGGGGCGCTCGGTGAAAAAGCTGCCGGGCTTCGGCACGACGTAGTAGGACGGCACGAGCTGGTCGTTGGCCGCGCCGTCGCAGGGTGGGACCGTGTTCGAGATCAGCCGCTCCAGCTCCGACCGCGTCGGGTCGAGCTTGCAGACGTCGAGAACGCGCGCGACGCCGGGCCGGGCGAAAAGCCTCGCCTCGAGCTCCGGCGAGCGCTCACCGTAGACGAGCGCATCGGTGGAACCGAGCGCGGTCGCGGAGAGGCGCACGCCGGGGCGGCACGGCCGCTCGTAAGGATCCGGCGCACCGCGGCACCACGGCGGCTCTTCCTCGATGGACTCGGGCAGCGGGGCCACGCCGTGATCGGCGCTGAGCACGACCGCGTACGCGTCCTTCCCCCAGACCTGATCCAACCCTGAGAGCAGGCGCGCAAGCGCGCGGTCCAGCTCGAGGAGCGCGTCCCAGGCCTCCCACGAGTCGGGGCCGAAGCGGTGGCCGACGTAATCGAACCGCGAGAACGACAGCGCGAGGAGCGTCGGATGCTCGCGCTCGCGATGCGCTCGCGCCGCGGCGAGCGCGAGCTCGACGGTGAGGTCGTCGGCCGCGGCGGTCACACGAAAGCTCTTTCCCGTCATGGGGAAGACGTGCGGGAACGTCCGGCCGCCGAGGTCTTCGGCTTCGCCCGTCTCGTCATCCGGCACACGAGCGAGCTTCGAGACCTCGCGGTCGACCTCCCACCGAAACTCCTTCGACAACGTCGGCTGGGCGACCCAAACCGGCAGCGCAGGCGCGAACGCCGTGGAGGTCACGACCTGAGACGTGCGGTCGTCCCACCACACGACCTCCGGCGGACGCTGTCCGGGCTTCACACGGGCCCCGGCGAACACCGCGCCGCGATCCTTGGTCGAGATCGCGATCACGACCGCGCGCGGGTCCTTCGCCAGGAGCGCCTCCGACAGCGTGGGCACCAGGAGCTGCTTCAGGCTCACGCCGGGGCGCCCCGCGATCGGCCCCTTCGCTCCGATGAGCTGCGTGTCCGTGTCCTGCAACAGGGAAGCGACGCGTCCGTCCTTCCGCTTCACCTCGTTGGCGGTGATCCCGCTCTCGCGCGGGACCTTCCCCGTGTACAGCGCGGCGTGCGCCGGAGCCGTCTCGGTGAGCGCGTGCTCGTACGGGCAGCGCTTGATCCACGTCCCGCCGTTCAGCAGGCGCGCGAAACCGCCGTTCTTCGGAAGGCGCGCGAGGCGCTCCTCCGCCACCCACGCCGCGAGCTGATCGACGACGATCGCCACCGCGATGCGCGGCTTCGCGCGCCCGGCAGCAGGCGACGTCGTGAGGAAAAGCGCGCCCGCAAGGAGCGCGGCTAGC
>Ga0137436_1000018_pt1 | contig 51898 bp, 46 predicted proteins | sample EasRivERMGT119_2_FD_102328 | JGI IMG/M metagenome (GOLD analysis project Ga0137436, IMG submission 102328) | Soil microbial communities from meander-bound floodplain in the East River, Colorado, USA - East River MetaG ERMGT119_2 | ecosystem: Environmental > Terrestrial > Soil > Floodplain ...
CGGAGAGAGACTTGCTCCCCGATACGCCGGCATCAACGATGCGTCGAACTTCTATTCGGGCAGCGCGGCCAAGATCTGCGGTCTGCTGGCCGCTTACCAGCTCGCGGCAAACATCAACGTCTTCCTCGGCGCCGGCCCCCCGATCGCGAGCATGGCCGAGCTCGAAACCGAGATCGACAAGGAGTGGAACCGTCTGGGCGTCTCCAAGGATCGACCGGCCGTATCGCAGGTCCTGCAGTTTCACGCCGGCTCGCCCCCGACGGTGACGCTGCGAACGGAGCTGTTGAGTCGCTTCGACGCCATCAGCGCCGGGAACGAGAACGGCTCGACGGCGGTCGTCCTGCTCCGATTTCCGTTCATCGCCTCCACCATGCTCGCCCACGGGTTGTTCAGCCGTGAGACCAAGAGTGGCCTGTGGCTCAACCGGGCGTACGGCCCCATCCACTACCCGACGTCGGCCGATCCCGAGAGATCGATCCCGAATTGGTCCGCGAGCGCCGAGGATCCGTTCCCGGCGGCTCCCGTTCACTGCGTGAGCGCCATCGCGGCCGCGCAATTCTTCACGCTGGCCGCCCAGGGCCGCCTGATAGGCGCGGCCGCTTCCCAGGCAATCTTGCGACATCTTCGGCTGGACCTCGGCGGGTGCGCGGATGCCGACCCCGATCTGGACCTCACGGCGCTCCAATCCACCGGCGTGATCTCGGCAAAGTGCGGGTTTTACGAGGACGTCTGGCACATTCCGCTCTACTTCAAGCACTCCACGTCGGAGCGGGAGTTCGTCGTCGTGATTCTGACCAGCGGCCATCACGCCGGCGTCGTGAAGGAACTCTTCGCCGATCTGGTGGCGCTGGTATGAGCGCGAGGGTCGGGACGTGTTCAGCGAGGCGTGCCGCCGTCAGGCACGCTCGGTCTGCCCGCCGCGAAAGCGGCCATCTCGACGGTGATGAGGAGCAGCGGTTTCGCCGGTTCGATAAGACCAAACTCGATCAGTTCCTCTTTGAGAGTCTGCAGTTCCGCAGGGCTTGTCACCACGCGGGTCTGTTTAGTGCTCGCCGCTTTGAAGTTCTTACGCGCCATGTTCAGGTCGCCGGGGCTCTGTGCGGCCGGGGGCAGGGGCGCTTCATCCTGGTCGACGCGGTACCATTCCACGAGGACACGATGCGTTCCGGAACGCCCCACGAGTGCCTCCGGACGGAAGTCTGGAGCCAGGTAACCTATTTTGTCTCGGAGGGCGCTGAGGATGTCGTCGAGGCTCGCCTTGCCGCGGACGGTGATTGTGGAGGAACTGAACACATAGAAATGATTCCAGGCTGTAATCGTCGACGCCTGGAAGAGCTGCGCAAATCCGACCAAGGACTCCGGATCGAGGCCGATATTGCAGGACTGCAATCGGATCGCGTCAATGCGTGGTTTGCTCACGGAGCCGTGCGCTTTATACCAGGCGTCTACCCCCTCCAACGTCGTCTCGGTGAAGTTCCCATCGTCGTCCTTGAACAGAAATCCACCCGGGGAGGCATGGCCAAGAATAGTAAGCTCAGATATCGTTGCATACCCCGCGAGTGCGTTCGCCATACCGTCCCACGATGCGACGAGCTTGATGTCCGCCTCGCCTTTCAGATGCCCGGTGTTGTAGAGTGCGCCCTCTTTCTGGAGGTCTTTTGCAAGAAGCAGCACGCGCTTCTTTCCGCCCTGAGAAGCGAACGCCTTCCCGCTGGTCTTGGCCATCAAATCTTCAGCAGAGCCCTTCTTGGGCGGGTCCGCCGCCATCACCGACGCGATGATTGCGGAAAAAGCACCTGCGGTGTCTGTCATGGTCACACCAAAGATAACATGCCATTTCCCCGAAGAGAGAGACCATGCCGAATCCGGGGACGACCCCTCAACATTCGGGGCATATGAAGCGATCGTAGACGTTCGGGCAGTGTGAGTCCGAGGTGCTCGAGTAGGATCGCCTGCTCGCGATCCGGACGCACCACGCATCGGATGCGCACCGGGGATAGCAGTTGTCGCCTCCTGCCCCCAACCCCGTGTGAATATTTCACACGTTACCGGTGGAGGGTTTAACAGCATCCAATCATTGCGCAAAGCTAGGCTGGCTGTCATGCAGATAAGATTGTTTCTTCCGTAACTCGCGTCGCGGGGAACGCGGACAGCGCGGATCCGGCAGCCGAACGCGCGCCGGCCACCGGGATCCGGCGCAACCGGGCGCACTCCGCACCGATACGAAATAGGGGGAGCACATGCGCCGCCGTTTGATCGAAGTTCCGTCGGGTTCTTTGCATAGGGTACTGCTCCTGCTTTTGCCGCCGTTGCTCGCGGGGTGTGCCGGTAGTACCGCCGACCGCGCGCAACCTGCGACGCCGCCAGCCGTTTCGTCACCACCGGCGACGTCGTTGCCGCGTGGCGGCTTCAAGCCGATTGCCCCGCCGGGCGAGTTCGAGATCCGGCTGCCGACCCGCACGGTCAAGCCGGCACCGGCCAGCCCGGATTGGCCGCAGTTGTACACCCGGCCGGAAGCGGCGACGGCACGCGCGATCGTGCAACTGCTTCGGGTGCCCACCGAGCAAACCCGCGCGGCGCTCGCCGACGCCGGCATCGAGCTCGGCCAGCCGCTTTCCGGTCGCGCGTATCTCGCGAAGGTCAAACGCAGCGTACAGACGAGTGCGCCGGTATTGCGCGAAGTGCGTTGGATCGGTCCCTGGCTCGCGCAGGACAAGCTCGCCCCTGAACTGGGCCAGCCGCAGCGCACGGCGTGGGCGCGCCGCGTTGCCGGCCAGATGCAACTCGTGATCAAGGTCTTCGCGGATGCGGATTTCGAGCGCACGGTGCAGCAGGCGCAAGCGCTCGGCGCGATCATTACCGGCAAGGCGCCGGCGGGATCGACGTTTACGGCATCGATGCCGGTCGGGCGCGAACGCGAGCTCGCGCAGATCGACGATGTCCGGTTCGTCGAACCCGCGACTCCGCCAGGCGCGAGCGAGTCCGATCGTGCGCGCAGCCACGTGGGCGCCGATGTGGGCGCGATCCCGGCCGGTCGCCCCAACGGCAGCGGCGTCGTCGTTGGCGTGTTCGACGGCGGTCACGCGAGCAGCACGCATCCGGACTTCGGCAACCGATCGGCGCAGGGCGACAGCGGCGCATTCGACCCGCAGCAACACGCCACCATGACCGCCGGCATCATCGCCGGCAGCGGCGCGCGATCGGCAGCCAGCGGCGGCAGCGCCAATCAGTTTCGCGGCATGGCGCCGGCCGCGACGATCCGTTCGTACAGCTTCACCACCAGCAACGATGCGATTACCGATTTCATCAACGACGTCACCGACGCGGTGCAGAACGACGGCGTCAACGTGCTGAACAATTCGTGGGGCGATTTCGGCTGCGCCACGCTGCCCTACGGCGCCTACGTCGGCCGCGCGCCGTTTCTCGACGACGTGGTGCGCGGCGGCTTGGGCCGCCCGGTGACGGTTGTGTTCTCCGTCGGTAACGAGCGTGACGGCTTCTTCGTCAGCAACGCCAATCCGAGCGATGCGGGCTGCATCACCGACGCCGCGACGCCGTTCGCAAACTACACGACCGTCAATCATCCGAAGTCGGCCAAGAACATCATCGCGGTCGGCGCCATCGACTCGGGCAACGACGCGATGTCCGACTACAGCAGCTGGGGCCCGACATTGGACGGCCGCCTGCGCCCCGACGTGGTCGCCTCGGGGCAGCATAACGGCACGATGTCGAACGGCGTGAGCCGCATCGACCCAGCGCTCGTTTTCGGCAACCCGGTCGGCTCCGCCAACCAGCAGGGTTATCGCACGCCCAACCATCCGACGAATGCATTCGAATACGCGTGGTTCACGCAGACCTCGAGCGCCTCGGCCATCGTCTCCGGCGGCGTGGCATTGATGATCGATGCGTGGCGGCGCGCTTTTCCCGGCCGCGCCGATCCGCTTCCCGCGACCGTGCGCGCGCTGCTCGTGCACAACGCGCGCGATCTGGACGACGCCACGACTTGGTACAACCGCGGCCCGGATTACGCCTCGGGCTACGGGCTGGTGCGCATCAACCAGGCCGTGCAGTCGCTCGAGCGCGGCGACGCGTTCGAAGGCTCGGTGGCGCATCAGACCGACGCGCGCTTTTTTGTCACCGTCGCCGCCGGCGCGCCGTTGCGCGTGACGCTCGCGTGGGACGATCCGGCCGCGATCGAGAACGCGAATCCGACGCTGATCAATGATCTCGATCTCGTCGTCACCGATCCCAACGGCGTGCAGCGTTTCCCCTGGACGCTCGACCCGGCGAATCCGACGGCCGATGCCGTGCGCACGCAGGCCGATCACGTCAACAACCTGGAGCAGGTGGTCGTCGACGCGCCGGTGGCGGGTACCTGGAGCGTGATCGTGCGCGGGACCAGCGTCGCGACGGCCCGGCAAAACTTTTCCCTGGTCACGGAAAACGGTTTCGTGCGCCAGCCGGTCGACCTGGTGCTCGCGCTCGACACCTCCAGCAGCATGAACAGCTTGGCGGGCAGCGGCGCGGGCGCGCTGTCGCGCATCGAATTGCTGCGCCGTTCGGCGACATTGCTGCTCGAAACCTGGCGGCTGCACGCCGTGGCGGACGACCGCGTGGGTATCGCGACGTTCAGCAGCAATGTCAGCACGACGCCGAATGCCGTGCCGGCGTTGCAACCGCTGCTGCCGAACTTCAACGCGATCGCGGGCACCGTTGGCGGACTCACCGCGTCAGGTTGCACCGCGCTCGGCGGCGCGTTGCAGATTGGTTTGAACAGTCTGCCGACAGGCGCGATCAACAAGCGTGCGATGGTGGCGATCACCGATGGCATGCAGTCGACCAACCCCTTCGTCGGTGAGGCCGGCACTCCGGCGCGCCTTAGGATAGATACGTTCGCCGCCAACGCGGCGCTGCCGTTCGATGCGTTCTTCTGCACCAATGCCGCCGCCACCGGGCCGGGCGGCGCGGCGATCGTACCGGACGGCATCCCCGTGGCGGATCACGGCGTCGAGATTCACGCCATCGGCATCGGCGTCAACGGCGCGGGCTTCCAGCAGCTGATCGAGCGGCTCGCCTCCGAGAACCGCGGCTTGCATCACTTCACGACCGCGCCCAACCAGGATCTCGATCTGCTGTTCGTCAACGACCTGGTGCGGGCGTTGAAAACCAACACGCTGGAGATCATCGCCAGCGACGCCGGCGCGCTCGCCGCCGGCGCCACGCGGCAGATTTCCTTCCCGGTCAACGGCACGAGCCGCTCGGTGACGGTGGTGCTGTCGTGGCAGGGCGCGACGCAAACCGCGGCGATCGATGCGCAAGTGCTCGGCCCGAACGGCACTGCGCTTGCACCCACTCAGACGCGGCGACAAGGCAACTTCACGCTGTTGAAGTTCGACCGCGCGCAAACCCAAGGCGCGCTGCCGGGCGCCTGGCAACTGGTCCTGCGGCGCGCCGCAGCGCCGACGGTCAGCTACCAAACGTCGATCATTGCCGATGAGTCTTGCCTGCACTACGAATTCGCCACGCCCACCGGCCTTCAGCCCGCCGGCAGTGCCCCGCGCGTCACGGCGAGCGTGTCGGCCGGCGGTCGGCCGCAGGCGGCGCCGCTCGCGGTCACGCTGCAAGTCGCCGCGCCCGCGCAATCGTTCGGCAATCTGTTGGCGGCCTGGGTACCCAAGACCAAAGCGGCGCAGCGTTATCGCAGCCTCATCGCGCAACCGAGCGCACGGACGAACGCCTCCGCCGGCGCAGCGCTCGAAGCCGCGCTCGCCGAGCTGAACGGCAATCCCGCGTTCATCAAAGCCGCGCAGGCGCGCGAGAAATTTGGCGTGACGCTGCGGCCGGCTTCGACCAAGATCGATCCGACCGCCGGCGGCGCGTCGAGCTATGCGGCGGTGCTGCCCGCGCTGACGCTTGCCGGCACTTATGGCGTGCGTTGGCAGATCGAAGGCCAGAGCGCGTGCGGAGTGGTCAAGCGGCAAGAGCTGGGAAGCATGGTCGTGTCGCTCGGCAAGCTCGATCGCGCGAAGTCCTCGGTGCGCGTAACGCCCACGCCGGCCAACACGGTTACCGTCAGCGTCAAGCCGGTGGATCGATCCGGTAACCTGCTCGGTCCCGGCGCGAGCCATTCGATCGGCGTGTCGATCGAAGGGCTCAAGCCCGTGGGACCGATGATCGATCGCCTGGACGGCAGCTATAGACAGACGTTCAGCGGCAGAGCGCGCCGCGCGGCTGCCGCGGAGGTAACCGTAACCGTCGGCAGCGAAACGTGGTCGCAGCGCATCGGCGTCGACGCCAAGACGGGCAAGTAGCGAGTCGGGCCGAACGCGGCAGATATCATGCGGCCCGAACCGCAGCACAGGTTCTCGGGCGGCTCGATATCCCGCCGAGCATCTGGCCTGTGAGTGCGATCGCGGGTCAGCGGGGGCACGCGCCCCCTCAGGGCATGAAGCCGCCGCCGTTGACGTGGATCGTCTGACCGGTGATGTAGCGCGCGTCGGGCCCGCACAGCATGCGCACCACCGCGGCGACCTCCGCGGGTTCGCCGCGGCGGCCGATCGGCGGCAAGCCGCGCCGATCACTCGGGCGGGGCGGCGCGCCGGGCAGACCGCGCACGGTCTCGATGGTCCCGGGCACGACGCAGTTGACCGTGATGCGGCGCGGCGCCAGATCGAGGGCGAGCGCCCGCGTCATGCCGGCGATGCCGGCCTTGGCTGCGATCACGTGGGCGCGGCCGGTCGCGCCCTTGTGCGCCGTGAGGCCTCCGATATTCACGATCGCCCCGCCGCGCACGCGAGTGAGGTGGGGCAGGCAGGATTGGGCGCACAGGAACGCGCCGTCGAGCACGGTCGCGATCACGCGACGCCATTCCTCGAGCTTGATGTCCTCGAAGGGCGTCTCGCTCCTCACGGCGGCATTGTTGACGAGAATGTCCAGGCGTCCGAACTGCTTGACCGTCGCGTCCACCATCTTCGCGACCGCGGTGGGGTCGGTCACGTCGGCGAAGTAGAAGGCTGCCGTGCCCCCGTTTGATTTGATCATCGCCACGGTACGTTTGGCTTCGCTTTGCGAGGTGTTGGCGTTCACCATCACCGTCGCACCGCCCGCGGCGAGCGAACGCGAGATCGCCCGGCCGATGTTCCTTGCGCCGCCGGTGACCAGGGCAACTTTTCCCGAAAGCTCGCTGCCGGCGGTCATTCCCACTTCGTTCATCGGGCCGCCCGTCAGCGCACGTTTTCCAGGAGCAGCAGCAGCCCGCCGAGGATGCCGGTGTTGCCGAGCAGGATGATCCGGCTCAAGTTTCGCTTCGCCGGGTCCTGCATGCTCCAGAAGCGGTGGAAGACCGCCGTGGCCGCCACCGTGAACAGGATCAGGCACCCGGCGCCGATCTCGGGGTGCCAGTCCGCGAGGAGCAGCGCGCAGCCGGTAAACTGCAGCGCGATGCCGATCCAGAAGACGGCAGTCGGGGCCGGCGTATGGGACGCCGCCATGCGATCGATGTGGTCCTTGATGCGCGCCGGGGTCAGGTTGCAAAGCCCGGTGACAAGGAAGCAGGTGACAATGAGCAGCCGCCCGGCCGCGTCGAGCCATGAAGAATCACTGTGCATAGGCAAGTTATAATTTTCGCCGCTTTTCCCGACTAAGGCGTTCGGCCTTGCGCGGCTGAGGCGTCGTGCGCGACAGCGGACAGGATACGCCATGCCCTTCACAACGATCAACGGCATCCGGATCAACCACCTCGTTCAAGGGAAGGGCCCGCACTTGCTGATGTTCGCCCCCGGCGGTTGGCGCTCCGTCATTTCGCGCTGGACCGCTGCCGGCGGCAAGGAAGCCTTCGGGCAGATGGACGGACTCGCGGCGCTTTCGCGCCATTTCACGTGCATTGCCTACGATCGCCGCGAATGCGGCCTGTCGGGCGGCCGTGTCGAGCCGCTCAACTGGGATCTGTATGTTCAGGAAGCCAAGGCGCTGCTCGATCTGGCCGGCGCGAGGGAGGCGTACATCCTCGGCAGCTGCATGGGGGCATCCCTCGCCCTCGCTTTTGCGGTGCGCCACCCTTCGGCCTGCAAGGGACTGCTGCTGCACTGGCCCGTAGGCGGGTACCTCTGGATGAAAAAGGGCCACGAGTTTTTCCGGCGTCACATGGACTTCGTGCGCGCGAACGGCCTGGCAGCGGTGATCGAGCGCGCGTCGAAAGGCGAAAATTTCTGGCTCGATCCCGAAATCGGGCCATGGGGATCGCCCGCCGCGGTCTATCCCGAGTTCGCCCGCGAGCTCGTGAACGAGGACGTGGACCGGTATCTCGATGTCTGCGCGCGCAGCCGGGACGCGATCTTCAACGACACCCTGCCCTCGGGGGCGAGCGGCGAGGAGCTGATGCAGATCGGGGTTCCAGCCCTCATCCTGTCGGGCGCAGATACCCGGCACACGCGATCGGCGTCCTGGGCGCTGAAGGAGCTGATGCCGCAGTCGGAACTGTGGGAGGTGCTGCCGCCGCAGCAGACCGGGCAGAACACGCTGGAGCAGATCCTGCGGTTCAAATCGCGCTTCGACGCGGCTGTGCAGACCGCCTAGGAAGCCGCCCCCGATGTTCAATCGGCTCCCCGGACTCGCGCGCTTCCTGCTCGCGCTGACGGCGATCAACCTCGTTGCGTTCACGGCATTCCGGGGCGCCTTCTGGGCGATGTTTCACGACTCGGTCGCGTCGGCGTCCCGGGCGGATCTGCTCAAGGCGCTCTATCTCGGATTCAAGTTCGACCTCCGGCTCTCACTGCTCCTTTGCCTGCCGCTCGCGCTCTTGGGTTGGATCTCGCCTGCCGATCCGGCGCGGCGGCGCGCCGCGCGAATCGCGTGGATCGGATACCTCGCCGCGGCGCAGTGCGTGGTGCTGTTCGCCTACTTCGTCGACTTCGGGCATTACGCCTACGTCCGGGCGCGGCTGAACGCGACCCTGATCGATCATCTGACGCCCGTCACGGTGGCCGCGCGGGTGGCATGGGAAACCTATCCGGTCCTGCCGGGCCTGCTGGGGTTGATGCTGCTCACCTGCGCGTATGCCTGGATCGTGGGCCGCGCAGCGCGGCGCACGCTGGTACCCGCCGGGAACCCCCTGGGCAAGTGGCCAAGGCGCGCCGCAGTCGCCGCGCTCGCCGCGCTCTATGCGCTGGGGATTTACGGCAAATGGTCGTGGTATCCGCTGCGCTGGAGCGAGGCCTATTTTTCCTCGAGCGAGGCGGTCGCCGCACTCGCCCTCAATCCGGTCCTGTTTCTGGTGGACACCGCCGACAACCGCAGCCGTCCCTACGACACGAACAAGGTGCGCGAGCACTACGCCTATACGGCGTCGCTGCTCGGAATCAAGGCATCGGACCCCGAGAAGCTCGCTTTTGCCCGGTATGTCACGCCGCAGGGCAGGTCCGCGGTCCGGTACAACCTGGTGGTGATCCATCTTGAGTCCTTTGCCGCGTTCAAAGCGGGGATCTTCGGCAACCGCCTGAACGCTACGCCGTATTTCGACGCGATCGCGAGGCAGGGCATCCTGTTCACGAACTTTTTCGTACCCGCAGTTCCGACGGCGCGCTCGGTGTTCACCATGCTCACCGGCATTCCCGACGTGAACCCGACGACGACTGCCTCGCGCAATCCGCTGGTGGTGAATCAGCACACCCTGGTGAACGCGCTCGAGGGATACGAAAAGTACTATTTTCTGGGGGGAAGCGCGACCTGGGGAAACATCCGCGGCCTGTTCGCGCACAACATACCCGGCCTGCGCATATTCGAAGAGGGCGACTACGACGCGCCGCAAGCCGACGGCTGGGGCGTCTCGGATGTCGTCCTGTTCGATAAAGCGCACCGGGCGTTCAGCGACGAGAAGGAACCTTTTTTCGCTTTCATTCAGACCTCGGGGAATCATCGGCCGTACACGATCCCGAAAGACCGGGCCGGCTTCGAGCCGGCGTACGCGGACGCCATGGCGCTCGCGGAAAACGGCTTTGACAGCCTCGCTGCCTACAACGGGACGCGGTTCCTCGACTATTCCCTCGAAGCCTTCTTCGCCCAGGCGCGGAAGGCCCCGTACTTCAGGAATACGGTCTTCGTGATGTACGGGGATCACGGCAACCCTTCTACGCAGCAGACCCCCTGGGAGCAGCTCAGGCTCACGGGCTATCACGTTCCTCTGGTTGTCTATGCGCCGGGATTGATCGAGCCGGGCAGGCGCATAGCCTTCACCGCGAATCTCACCGATTCTCTGCCGACGAGCTTGAGCCTTCTGGGGATTCCTTATCTCAATACCGGCCTTGGGCGGGATCTGCTCAAGCTTGGGCCCAAGGATCCGCATTTCTCCTTGATAGGAGACAACGGGGTGCTGGACGACGAGTTCTATCTGCGGCTGGATCCGGGCGGCGCGCGCCTGTTCCGTTACCGCTCGCAGGCGGCCGCGGAAGACGTGCACGAGCGCTATCCGGAAAAGCTCGCCGAGCTGCGGCGCCTGTACGAGGCGCTCTACGAGACCTCGAAATACCTGCTCTACCATAATCCGGCTCGAGCTCACGTTTCGGAGGAGTCCCCGAAGCGCTGAAGGGCTGTGCAGGCCGGCGGACGACGCCTTGGAAGAGATCGTGAAAGCCGTCAGCGGCCACCGGGAAGAAAAAGGCCACGCCCGTCGGGCGTGGCCTCGGACCGGGAAAGGCGCGGCGAATCAGGCGCGGGCTACCCGCCGGCGCAAGAGAAGCAGCAAGCCCAGCCCAAGCCCCATGAGCGCGAGCAGGGAAGGCTCCGGCACGGCTGCCGTGGTGGCCATGCTCCAAGCGAACAGTCCGTCCATCTCCGCCACGCGGGTGCCCAGACCCCCGCTGATATTGGCTTCGTTCTCGAGGCCCACGGTATAGGTGTTTCCGGCGACGATGGCCCGGGTGAGCGTCCCGATGCTCGCGAAGTTGAGGAGAGCGCCGATACCGTCGCTCCATTGGAAAACGAAGCCGTTAAGGCCGAAGGTATTGGTGCTGCCGCTATCGAAGATGTTCCAGCTCATCGTGAACAGGCCGGTGGCGTCGGCGGTAAACGTGTACTTCCAGTCCGCTCCCGAGGTGAGGATCGCGGAGCCGCTGCCCACATTTGACGTTCTCCAGCCCAAGTCGCGGAAACTCACATTGCCCGACGCCGCATTCGCCCAGGTGGCGGAGGCGCTCGCGTACGTGTCCACGCTCTGGATGCCGTTGACCGCGCTCGCCAGAACACTGGCGCTCAGCGGGTTGAGCGTCGCGCCCTGCGACTGGGTATCCGTATCGGTCACCGTGCCCGCGCCGGCGTTCGACTCGGCAATGAGGTTCAGGGAGGAGGTGATGGGGATGGGCAGTGCAAAAGCAGACGCGCCCCATGCGAGTGCCATGGGCGCGAGGAGCATTGCGAGATGCTTCGATTTCATTTGAGCCACCCTTCCGATAGTTTTTGTCAGGGGCCCTAAGAGAAGAGGCCCTGTTGTGCGTATCCCACGCATAAACCGCGCCTGAGACAAAAATAACATTCCGATCAATCGGTTACTCCAAGACCCCAAGCCGGGGGAAATCAAGTGTAAAGCTGGCCGACATTTCCCAGGCTTACGAGGCGGGCCCCCAACGTCTCGCAGCGCGCGCTATGGGGTGAATCGCATTGATTGTTCGCAAAATCAGTCGCAAACGCGGCGGAATGCAGCCGTGGCGAAGTGTAAAATTTTCTGACCGTCCGTCTCATGGGGAAGATAGCCCGAGCCAGACCGATACGGTTGATATGGGAGGGCTGATGGCGAGTGCTGCGAGCTCCGAAGGAACCGGCGTCGCGGTCGGATGGCCGAGATGGGTGTCGTTGATTGCTCTGGCTCCGGTGTTTGTCGGTCTCTACGTTCGAGTGCTCAGCGCGCCCTCGCCCGGCGGGTTTGTGCCTGCGCAAGCCGCTGCTCGCGCCGCGTCCTTGGCGGAACCGTTCTATGGAGAACAGCTCCTGCCCAACAACACCACGCGATCAGTCCACAGCGCCGCTGCCGCGGAAATCTCAGGCGGAAGGCTGCGGGCGTTCTGGTACGGGGGCAGCCGCGAAGGCGCGGCGGATGTCGCTATCTATACCTCCGTCCATTCTCCGCTCGACGGGACTTGGAGCCCCGAGCGCATTGTGATCAGCCGCGAATTCGCCCAGCGGCATCTTCAGCGCTACGTGCGCAAACTGGGCAATCCCGTGGTGGGCCGCGATCGCAGCGGGCGCCTGTGCCTGTTTTTTGTAAGCGTGTCTCTCGGTGGTTGGGCGGGCAGCGCCGTGAACTTGACGGTCTCGGAAGACGAAGGCGAGACCTGGAGTCCGCCGCGGCGATTGATTGCGTCGCCGTTTTTCAACATCAGTACGCTGGTGAAGGGCGCGCCGCTCCGGTTTTCCGACGGGACGATGGGCCTGCCGGTGTACCACGAGCTGCTGGGCAAGTTCGGCGAGCTGCTGCGCTTGGACGCCGAAGGCCACGCGATCCGAAAAACGCGTCTCTCCTGGGGGCAGTCTTCGTTGCAGCCGGTGATCGTGCCGCGATCGGAAAAGGAGGCGGTGGGCTTCATGCGTCATGCCGGGGATCCCCCGAATCGGATCCTGATAGTGCGAACCGCGGACGGCGGCGTTCACTGGAGCCCGACGGCGAAGACGGTGTTGCCCAATCCGAACGCCGCAATCGGAAGCGTGTTGCTTGCCGACGGCCCGTTGCTGCTCGCGTTCAACAACGCCGAGGAAAATCGCGAAGACCTTTCGCTTGCGCTCTCGACGGACTTCGGAAAGACGTGGCGCATCGCGCACCGCTTCGAAGGCGTTTCAGGCTCCCCGGGCGCGCCGGTCCCGGAATACTCCTACCCATGGATCATGCAGGACCAGGCCGGCGACGTTCACCTGCTCTACACCTGGGGTCGCACCCGCATCAAGCACGTACGTTTCAATCGGGCCTGGCTGGAGAGCCGGCGTTGATGTCCGCAAACGCGATCTTCGGTCTTTCAGGCTGCGGGCTGCTCAGCCTTGCCGTGGTCGCGACCTTGATTCGGCTGCAGCGACTGCCGGTCCGTGTTCGCCTTGCAGTCATCCTGGCCGCCGCCCTGGCGGTGTTTGTTCCCCTGGGCGACCTCTCGGCCGCCGCCTACGTACGGGGCGTTACCGGGGACGTGAGCATGACCACGCTCGTTCTGGCCGGCGCGGCGTGCCTCGCGCAGCTCACCGGAAGAACGCTGATCGGGCAGCGGGATCTGCGCGCACTTTGCTGGCTATTGATGCTCGCCGCCGCGCTCTTATATCCGTTTGCACTCGGATGGACGCAGTTCGATCCGTATGCGCTGGGCTATGGATCGATCGAATTTCTCACGTCCCTGCTGTTGATCACCCTGGCTGCGTGCTGGGCGAGGCTGTATGTCATCGTGTTCATCTTCGTCGCCGCGGCGCTTGCGTATCTCGCCGGTGCTTACGAATCGCGCAACCTCTGGGACTATCTGATCGACCCGCTCGTCTCGGTCTATGCGCTGTTTTGCTTGGGAGTCGGCCTGCGTCGCCGACACCCGGTTCTTGCCCATCGGTAGGGCGGTGAAAGGAAGCTGATCTACTTGCCCAGCATGCCGATCGCTCTCCGGTAGTAGGAAAGGTCGAGGTATTTTTCGGCAGGCGGCGGGGCACTCCCGCCCTCGATCTCGGCGCGGAGCGCGAGCAGGTTCCGGAAGCCCTCCATGTCGAATTGTGCGTCCGGCGTGAACCCGCGGATCGGATCGACGAGCAATCGGTAGCTGCGCTCGGCGACATCGCGGGAGATTTTCAATTTGTCCATCAGGATCGCAACGCACTCGGCCTGGTTCTCCGGCCGCCGCACCCAGCGCAACGACTCGATGTAGGCGGCGATGTAGCGCTCGAGCAGCGGGCCGTTCGATGCGACCCAGGCGCGCAGCGCAAAGGCGCCGTTCGCCTGATAGGGCCCGAGGATGTCCACGGTGTTCCCCAGGCTTTTCATGCCCAGCTGCTCGGCCTGGATGGTAAACGGCAGGTTCAACACCGCGGCGGCATAGTCCTGGTTCTCGGCCATGGCCTTCAGGCGCAGCTCGCCGCGTCCCACCGGCACCACCGTGTAGTCCGCGCCGTCCTTCAAGCCGTGCTTGAGCAGGATTTTCTTCGCCTGGATCGCGTACGCCGTGTTCGGCGCATCGACCACGAGCTTGCGTCCACGCAAATCGGCGAACGAACGGACGTAAGCCTGCACGAAAAACTCGTTCATGCCGCTGTCGCCGCCGGTGACGATCACCACGTCCTTCTTCGCCACTTCGACCATGGCGACGGCGTTGTCCACCGCGGAATGCACGATGTCGAACTCGCCGGCGGCGAGCCCGCCGCGCTGCTTCGTGGAGTTCTCGGTAAAAGAAAGCTGCAGTGCGAGGTCGTGTTTCGCGAACAGACCCTTCGCAATGCCGGCGTGCAGGGGCAGCGCCTTGGCGTTCGGAAAGCTGTTGACGCGGACCGCAACCGGATCTGCAGCGCCCGCGGCCGCGCAGGCGGTCAGCACGGCGAATGCCGAGAAGAGCACGCGGCGGAAAGCGGACATGTGCTGTGGCACTCAATCCACCACGATGTTGCCTTCGCGCGCGATGGCCCGCCACTTCTCGAAATCGGCGCGCACGTAGGCGGCGAACTCGACCCGGTTCATATCCATGACGTCCACGCCCATCGAACGGTAGCGTTCCCGCACGGTTTCGCTCGAGAGCGCACGGCGCAACGCGACGTAGAGCTTGTCTGCGGCGGCCCCGGGCACTCCGGCTGGCGCGAATATCCCCGTGAACGTGCTTGCCTCGTAGCCCGGGACGCCCAGTTCATCCAGCGACGGGACGTTGGGCAGCAGCGCCGAACGCGCTTTCGAGCTGACCGCGAGTGCCTTCAAGCGGCCGCTGCGTATGTGCTCGATCGAAGCGGTGAGCTGGTCCATCATGGACTCGACCTGGCTGCCGAGAAGATCGATGATCGCCGGTCCGCTGCCTTTGTAGGGGACGTGCAGGAGCTTCAGGTTCGCCTGGCGCATCAGGAGCTCGATCGCCAGATGATTGGACGAGCCGTTGCCTGCGGAGGCGATGCTGAGCTGCCCGGGTTTTGAGTTCGCCAAAGCGACGAACTCCTTGAAATTCGATACCGGCGTCTTGGGTGCCGCTGTGAGCACGATGGGAACGGACTGAATCGCGCCGATCGCAACGAGGTCCTTGAGCGGATCGTAGGCAAGGTTCTTGAAAACGGCGGGGCCCGAAGTGATGGTGCCGCTCGAGCCGAGCAAGAGCGTGTACCCGTCGGCGCTCGACTTTGCCACCGCCGCGGTGCCGATTCGTCCACCGGCGCCGCTGAGATTCTCGACGATGACCTGCTGGCCGAGGGCTTCCGAAAAAGCCGGCGCGACGGTGCGTGCCGTGATGTCGACGTTGCCGCTCGGTGGCCAGGGAACGACGATCTTCACGGCGCGACTCGGAAAATCCTGAGCGAAAGCCCACGCGGCGGCAGCCGCCACCGCCACCGCTCCCAGGGCGAGAACCCCTCGCTTGATCATGTGCCCTCCTCCAACTGCTCCGGCGATTTTCGCATACCGGCCTGGTGGCCGTAACGGCCGACGCGGCCCATTGTCAGGTACATGAAAGGGATCGCTCGTTTCGCGGGCGCTGACAATGGATTTGTCGGAATATGCGGGTTATTCTCATGTTTACGGCGGGAAGCGGAGAATCAGGGCCGCCGGTTCCAAATGGGAGTTCCGACATGCTTGCAGCCGAAAGAGTCAAAGTCTTCTGGCAACCCGGGTGTACCAGTTGTCTGAGGACCAAGGAGTTCCTTACGAAGAGCGGGGTCGACTACGAGTCGATCAATGTGCACGGCAATCCCGCCGGCATGGAGGAATTGCGCAAGCTCGGCGCCCGCAGCGTGCCCATCGTCGCGCGCGGCGACCGATTCGTCTTCGCGCAGACGCTCACCGAGGTCATCAAGTTCCTCGACCTGAAGGTGAAGCTGCAGGAGCGGCTGAGCCCCGAGGAGCTGATCGGGAAGCTCAACATCGTGCTGCCCGCCGCGGCGAGATACGTCAGGCAGATCCCGGCCGAGTGGCTGGAAAAGCCGTTCCGCAACCGCAACCGCCCGATCCGCCTTCTCGCGCACCACGTGTTCCGGATCCCCGAGGGGTTCCTCGAGTCGATGCACGACGGCCGCGAGCTGACTTACGAACGCATCATGGAAGAGCCGGGCCCGGCAATCCGCACCGGGGAGAGCATCGCCCGATTCGGCGAGGGCGTGCTCGCGCGCGTCAACGACTGGTGGGCGGGCCTCTCCGACCGCTCCTGCTCGCGCGAGATGAACACCTACTTCGGCCGCCACTCTATGCACGTGGTGCTCGAGCGCACCACGTGGCACCCGACCCAGCACACGCGCCAGCTGATGCTGATACTCGATACGCTGAAAATCGAGCCCGACCGCGGGCTCACCGCGCAAGATCTCGCCGGGCTGCCGCTGCCCGACAAGGCCTGGGACGACGAAAAGGAGGCAGCGTGAGCAAAGACTCTATCTCAGGCCGCGCCGGCGAAATCTCCGCCTTCATCGAGTTCGGAAAAGCGCACCGGCAGCACCTCCCGGGTGGTGAGCTTGCCATTCCCGGATTTCTCCACCAGCACGAGCTGCTGCTTGTCGGGAATCCCGGTCGGGATCACCATTTTGCCGCCGGGCTTGAGCTGCGCGAGTAGCGGCGGTGGAATCAAGTCGGGCGCGGCGGTGACGACGATCTTGTCGAAAGGCGCGTGTTCGGCCCATCCGTAGTAGCCGTTGCCGACGCCGATCTCGATGTTGCGGTATCCGAGATGCTGCAGCCTGTGCCGCGTGTCAAGAGCGAGTTCCTCGATGAGTTCGATGCTGTAGACCTGATTGACCAGTTCCGAGAGGATCGCGGCCTGATAGCCCACGCCGGCTCCGACTTCGAGAATAACGTCCCCGGGGTGCGGGTCGAGCAGATCGGTCATGAGCGCAACGATGAAGGGCTGCGAAACAGTCTTGCCGTACCCCACCGGCAGCGGGGAGTTGAGATAGGCGTAGGCTCGCAGCTCCAGGGGCACGAATTCATGTCGAGGGATCCTGCCCATCGCATCGATTACCCGGGGGGCGAACGAGGACTTGCCGAGCTGCGCCGTGAGGAATACCGCATCGGCCACGATCTCGGCGATCATCTGCTGGCGCATCAGATCATGCTGTCCGTTCTCCATCGCACGGTGCTCAGTGCAAGGAGGGCTTCTTGAGAAGGTCCTGACGGTCGGCCGAGGGCACGCGAATGCGGGATACGGAGCCTTCGCGCACCAGAGTCATCGGCACCTCGACCCCTGATGAGCCGGTACTCCATATTTTCCGGAACAGGTCGGCAAGCCCGCTGACTCGTCCGCCCGCGACCTCGATCACGATGTCACCCGTCTGGACACCGGCGCGTTCCGCAGGTCCGCCGCCCGCGAGGCCCGAGACCACGACATGTCCCTTGACTTCGGTCGCATACAGACCGAGCCAGGGGCGTGCCGGCCGCCGGGCCCGGCCGAGCTTCACCATATCCTCGAGGATCGGCTCGAGCAGGTCGATCGGTACGATCATGTTGCCCTGCACGGTGCGGCCGCCCAATTCTTCCTGAACCATCAGCGAGCCTATCCCGAGCAGCTGTCCCTCCTTGTTTATCAGCGCTGCGCCGCTCCAATGGGGGTGCGCCGGGGAAGTGAAGAGCGCTTCATCCAGTACGTACTCCCAGTACCCGGCAAACTCCCGCTTGGCGATGAGCTTGGCCTTGAGCGCATGTTTGCGGCCGCCGTGACCGGCCACGACGACATCGTCGCCGACGCGGCAAGAAGCGGCAGTGCCCCGCGGAAGCGCCGGCACGCCCAGCCGGCCCAGCGGCTGTACCAATCCGAAGCCGGTCGGCTGATCGTAGGCAAGCGGATGACCCGCGACCGCCGTGCCCTTGTTCGTGTTCAGCCAAAGGGTGGTCGCCTCGGTGATCAGATAGCCGATAGTGAGCACGAGCCCGTCGTCGCGGATGACGACGCCGTTGCCGATGCGTTCGGTACCGAGAATCCCGGCGGTAAAGGCGTCCTCGGGAACCTCGGCGCGCAACAGCACCATCGAGTCGAGCGCCGCCTCCAGGTCGAAGCGCGACTCCTCGGCATCGGGCTGCATCTCGGGCGGAAACGCCCAGTTGCTCAGGTCCGCCATGGGATTTCCCGCGAAATTCTCGCCCTTCATTCTAGGGCAGAGCCCGGCTTCGTGTCAGCTCCGGCGCGATAATTTTCCCGGTACACTGCGTTCGTCAAGGACGGCCGTGAACATTCCAATCAGCATCGCGATGGCTTCCAATCCAAGGACCTGGCCGATTTTCGACGGCAAGGTCAAACCGGACGGGATCTCGCTCATACCGAGTGCCGTACATCCGTCGGAACTGTTCTGGCGGCAGCTGCGCTTTGCCGATTTCGACGTATCCGAGATGTCGTTTTCCTCGCTGATCATGGCAAGATCGAAGGGCGATGACCGCTGGGTCGGTCTGCCGATTTTTACCACCCGGAAGTTTTTCCATGCCGAGATCCTGGTGAGAAAAGATTCCAGGATCGATCAGCCCGGCGACTTGAAGGGGCGGCGCGTCGGTGTTCCCGAATACCAGCAGACCGCTGCGCTGTGGACGCGGGGCGTGCTCGAGCACGAGTTCGGCGTTGCGCCGAAGGACATTCAGTTCTGGATGGAGCGCACTCCATCGCACAGCCATCGCGGCGCAATCGGCTTCTCGCCGCCGCCCGGAGTGACGATCAACCAGATCCCGCCGGAGAAAAACATCGGATCGATGATGCTCTCGGGAGAGCTCGATGCGACGATCCATTACATCGTGAATACCAACCTCGTCGACCGGAGCACCGCCGACCTGTGGAACCATCCGGCGATCAAACCACTCTTCCCCGATCCGCTGGCCGAAGGCGTCCGCTACTACCGCAAGACCGGCATCTTTCCGATCAACCACGGAATGGTGATCCGCAAGGAGATCGTCGAGAAACACCCTTGGGTCGTCCTGAATCTGTACAAAGCGTTCGAGCGTGCCAATGAAATCGCGAACCGGGAACGCCTGGAGCACGCCGAGTATCACTGCGCTGCGGGCCTGTTGTCGGGCGAGGCGACGGAGGCACTGCGTGTGCCGCTCGTGCAGCACGGCATCAAAGCCAACCGCAAGGTGCTCGAGACTGCCGCGAGCTACTCGCACGAGCAGGGGCTGACTTCGCGGCCGGTGGCGTTGGAGGAGGTTTTTGCCGCGAGCGCGATGGAACAGTGAGAGACGGGCTGGCCGCTGTCACCGCGCTGCGGCCTCTTTCCCGAGCAGCGCCTCGCGGAACCTGTGTTTCAGATGGGCGCCGTCCCGCGGCGGCAGCACAAGCGGCAGGCTGTCGCGCTTGACCTTCACCTGAAAGAAAAGCGGACCTCTGCCCCGGTGGATGCCCGAGCGCACGGCCGCAATCCCGGCGTTCCTGCGGACGATGCGAGAATCGGCAAACCCGCACGCTCCGGCGACCGCCGCGAGATCGGTTCCGTAAGCGGTATGCGTTTTCTGCATGCCGGTTTCACCGTAGCGCTCGTTATCGAGCACCACGACGGCGAGGTTGCCCGGGCGCTGCGCACCGATGGTGGCGAGGCTGCCCAAGCCCATCAGCATCTCGCCGTCCCCGGTGACGACGAGCACGCGGCGCTCAGGCTGCGCGAGCGCAAGGCCCAAACCGATCATGCACGCCGACCCCATCGCGCCCCACAGCGGGAAGGTGAGCGGATGATCGCCCGCCGCCGTGCAATCCCACGCGGCCGATCCGAGCCCGGCGACAACGAGAAGGTCCCCGCGGTCCTCCAACAGCGCCTTGACGACCTCGCGCCGATGCAGACCGGCGCTCACGGCTTTTCCAGAAACGATTTGATCCCGATCAGGCGTTGAGCGATCGTGACCGCGACCGCGGCGCAGTCGTCGAAGGCGAATCGCGCCGCCGCGCCTACCGTGGCGAGCGCGTCGGCGGCTCGATCGAGACGAAAAGCTCGCACGCCGCCGAGCCTGAGGGTTTCCGGCGTCGCTTGTCCCATGGGAATCTGCCATGGATTGAGCTCGCCCTCCTCGCCGCGCATGGTGATCAGCATCAGGAGCGGAAACTTGCAGTTCGCCGCGAGCGTGAGGGCGTTGGCGCAGTTGCCGACCCCGCTTGATTGCATGAGGAGCACCGCGCGCTTCCCGCCCAGCCAGGCGCCTGCCGCCAGGCCTATACCTTCCTCCTCGCTCGTGAGCGGCACGACCGCCATGTTCTTGTCCGCATGGCACAGTTCGATCAAGCGCTTGTGGCCCGCATCGGGGACGTAGCAAACCTGGCGCACGCGTTGCGATTTGAGGGCGCGATGAATCGCCGCGGGCCAGTCGATGGCCGCGGCTGACCGCGCTTTCGAGGTTTTTCCCGGCACCGGTTCCTCCCCGGTCAGACGGCCCTTCGATGTCGAAGCGGGTTACTGGTGAACCTTACATTTCTGTTGTACCCGCTGTGCTCCCAAATTTGCACAGCTTACCATCCGAATATCATCTACATGTTGAGGTGACTGGTCGGGAAATCTTCTTGCCGGGCGAAGAAGAAGCGGCACGCAGCATGTATTGCGCGAGCTTCATCCGGCCGCATCGTCGGCGCGAACCCGCACGGCGTTACGCACCGAAAAGGCGCACGAAGGCGCCGTCGGCGCGAAATAAGAAAGGCGTCGAATTCAGGTCTTCGTGCGCCGGCGGCTCGCGAAGCCGATCAAGATCAAGCCTACGCCGAGCAACGACAGGGTCGTCGGCTCAGGGACGGCAACGGCAGTGACTGAGGCGAGCAGCGTCTCGCTCGTGTTGATGTAGGTGCCCCGCGGCGTCTTAACGCTAAAGTTGCTGGCAAAGCTCAGACCGACAAAGAACGGGTTGCTGTCGACCTTGATGAGCAACTGCAGAAGTTGATTTGCGCGATCCGCAGCGACTACTTCCGGGTCGTTCCATGAATCCACGAATGCCAGGACATGCGAGTTGGCGTCGAGCACTTCGATGGACTCGAGGAAATACCCCGGATCGTTGACCCCGAAGAGGTCGAGGTCGCTGAAATCCAGGGAGAGCAGGTTCGGGCCGACCTGAACCGGCTCGAAGCGCAGGAACATGTCGAGCGTGCCGCCCGTGCATGTCAAGGGGTACGAACACTTGTCCGCCGACGTGCCGGCACCGACCCCGTAAACGCCGGAGTTCCCTTTTGTCAGCGGAATGTAGAAATTTATCGTGCCGTCCGCGTCGACGTTGCCGACTTTCACACTGGAACCGATTGCCTGGACCGGCGCACCGATAATCGTCGCCTGTACGGATCCTGCCGAAGCCATCAGCAATAGCGCCGCCCCGATTGCGAGATAGCACTTTTGCATTTCGTTGACCAAACCAGGCACCCAATCTCTCCCCAGAAAGCACTGCGATGCTCAAGAACAGCAAGAGCCGCGCCAGGGATCACGAGGCCTTTGGAATCAGGAAGTTGCAAATTCCGAGGTCATCGAGCCGCAACAAAGTGTAAAAAACCCCGACACGGGTTGGGTATCATTGCAAGCTTGGCCGGAACGACCCGTTCTTAGCCGGAAGACTCGTTACCTGCAAGGAGGAGCCGACATGAAACTCTATTACCACCCCGTATCCACGACCAGCCGCCCCGTGTGGCTGTTTATCGCCGAGAACGGCATCGATTGCGAGCTGCGCGTGGTCGACTTGATGAAGGGCGAGCACTACCAGCCCGAGTATGTGGCGATGAATCCGAGCCGCCTGGTGCCCATGCTCGAGGACGGCGATTTCCGCCTGACCGAGAGCTCGGCGATTCTGAAATACCTCGCCGAAAAGACCGGATCTTCAACCTACCCGAAAGAGCTGCGCGCACGGGCAAAGGTGAACGAAATGATGGATTGGATCAATACGCAGGTCTGCCGCGAGTTCGCCTACGGACTGGTCTACCCGCAGATCTTCCCCACCCACAAGCGGCGCAGCGACGAGGCGCACGCGGGCACGATCGCCTGGGGCAAGGAGAAAGCTCAAGCGTGGCTGAAGGTTCTCGATGAAAACCTGCTCGGACCGAAGAAGAAATACTTGTGCGGCGAGCAGATCACCATCGCCGACTATTTCGGCGGTCCGTTCGTCGCCCTCGGCGAGATCGTGCGTTGCGACTACTCGGCGTATCCGAACGTCAATCGCTGGCTGGATCGGATGAAAGGGCTGAAGAACTGGGGCAAGGTGCACGAGGTCTTCCACGGATTCGCCGCCTCGCTCAAGGACAAAGCCTTCGAGGCCGTTTGAGACGCACCGGGCGTGGGCCCAGGTGGCGGTCGGCACCCGCTACCAGCGCTGACGATGCCGGTACCACGGTTGGTTCTTGGTTTTCTTCTTGTCAGGTTTCGCTTCCGCGGCTTCCTGAGCGCCCTCTTGATCGGGGGGGGCGCCCACGGAAGGCGGCGATGGCCCGCGCTCTCGGGCGCTCTCCTTTGACGCGATGGGCTTCGGAGCCGACCCCGAGGGTTTCTTGGAATCCCGATGCAACATCTTTCGCAAGCCGTCCAGATTGCGAAGGATCGATTTGGAAATCTTCTCGGCCATGACGGATTCAATGAGGGGCTTGGCGGCGCCATTCTATTACATCGGTTCGAAGCGCGGTCTTGACGCCGCCGCAACATCGTGCGGGAGGTATAGGTTGGCAGCTCAGCTCGACGATCCCACGAGGATCCCCGTCGACTGGCCCTTCATCAGGTAGTAGTGCCACATCTTCGAGATCACCTTCGGCTGCCAGATCTGCTCTTGCGCTTGACGCAGCGCGTCGCCCTCCAGGGCCTGGGGTGTCCCGATCGCGCTCGCGCGGTACTGAAGCACGGCACTGTCCTCGAGGAGGATTGAAGCGACGAAAGCCTCCTCGATACTCCCGCCGGCGATCACTGCACCGTGCCCCTGCAGGAGTACCGCGAGATTTTTTCCCAGCGCGCGGGCGACTGCCTCACCCTGTTCGCGGCTCTGAATGAGCGTCGCGTCCGGGCACACCGGCACCACCCCGCCGAACGGCGAGCCCATCACGCCGACCGGGCGAAGCGGCGTCCCCGCGATGCTGAAGAGCGTCGCGATAGGAAGGTGCAGGTGGAAAATCGCCATCGCATCGGCCCGCGCCCGGAACACGCCCGTGAAGATCGGCGTTTCGCTCGGCGGGTTGTTCTCACCTTCCAATTTCGTTCCCTCCGGATCTACCACGACGAAATCGCCGGCGGTCATGATTCCCGGATGGCGCCCGGGAGTGCCGCGCATTTCGCGGGGATTGAGCAAGAGATTCCCGGTTTCTGGAATGCGCGCTCCGGCGAGCCCGGCGTGGTCCATGAGCCCTTCCATGTAGAGCAGCCGGCAGGCGGTTGCGAGTTTTTCTCGAAGCTCCTTGGTGCCTTGCATCGGTTCTCCCTTGCCTTGGCGCTACCCAGGGAAGCTCTGATCAACCCTGATCTCGTCATTCCCGCGATCCTCACCCCCGACCCCTCTCCACTCGCGTGGAGAGGGGAGCGATATGTTCCCTTCTCCCGCTTGCGGGAGAAGGGTAGGGATGAGGGTTGGCGGGAATCCAGGAATTTCAGCCGCTTGCTGGATGCCCGCTTTCGCGGGCATGGCGTTAATAGAGCATCCCTGGCAGCGAAGCGCGACCAAATCATGTAAAAGGTACGTCACAGGGGTTCGCTGCTATGTCTACGTACGCGATCGGCGATGTTCAGGGCAGTTTCGAGGAGCTGCAGTCGCTGCTTGGCGCATTCGGGTTCGACCGCGCGAAAGACAGCTTATGGTTCGTGGGCGACCTCGTCAACCGCGGACCGGCCTCGCTTGCCACATTGCGCTTCGTACGGGAGCTGGGCGATCGCGCGTTGACCGTGCTCGGCAATCACGATCTGCATCTGCTGGCGCTTGCCCAGGGTTCCGTCAAGGCTCGCGAAGACGACACGCTTGGGGAGGTGATCGCCGCGCCCGATCGCGACGGCTTGCTCGACTGGTTGCGGCACCGGCCGATGGCGCACGTTGTCGGAAACTACGTGCTGGTCCACGCGGGACTCCTGCCGCAATGGGATGTTCCCAAGGCGAGAGCGCTTGCCGGAGAAGTCGAGACGGAACTGCGCGGATCCCGGCACAAGGCATTTCTCGCGCAACTCTACGGTTCGCGCCCGGACCGCTGGAACGACAAGCTGCGCGGGATCGACCGGCTGCGCGTCATCGTCAATGCAATGAGCCGCCTGCGCTTTTGCACTCCTGAAGGTGTGATGGATTTCCACACGAAAGGCGAAACGACCAAAGCTCCCGCCGGCTACCTTCCGTGGTTCGAGGTGCCCGGCAGGAAAAGCGCTGACTATACTTTGATCTGCGGTCACTGGTCGGCGCTCGGCTTGCGCATTGCGCCCAACCTCCTCGCCCTGGATTCGGGTTGCGTCTGGGGCGGAAAGCTCAGTGCGGTTCGTCTGGAGGATCGGCGTTTGTACCAGGTGTCTTGTGCGGCAGATGCCGCGCACGTGAAGGTCCGCGCGGGGCGGGCACGCCCAGGGCCCCGGCGATAGCGGTCTCTGTTTTCTCTGCTAGCGAGCGCCGCGTCTGCGCGTGTACCGAAATCGGCGCGAGAAGATTGAACTCTGCGACCATGCGACGCGTCGAGACGATGGTCCAGACCGATTCGAGGAGCGAGGTGTCGCCGACGTAGCCGGCAGCGTCGGTGTGCTGGCCGGCGGCATCGAGATAACGCAGCGCCACCGGCTGCAGCGTGGCCTTGGCGTCGAGGGCCGGCTGGAACAGCGCCGAGTGGAAGCGCTCGAGGCTTCGTCCGAAGCTTGTGATTCCCTCTGGAAAAACTGCAATCAGCGTGCCGCGCTCGAGTTCAGCAGCAATGGTCTGGCGGGCGTGTCGCGCTGCGGAGCGCTTGCCGCGCTCGATGTACAGCGTGCCGACCAGCGTGCTCAACCAACCTACCATCGGCCAGCTGCGGATTTCCGACTTTGCGATGAAGGTCGCGGGGAATCTCGCGTCGACGACGAAGATGTCGAGCCAGGAGATGTGATTGAGCGCCAGCATGCAGCGACCGGGGAGCTCTTCCGGTGCGTTGTGTTCGCGCACCGACACGGAAAGGATGGAGAGCAGCGTGTTAGACCAGCGGCGCGTTTGCGCTTGTTTTTCTGCCTCGGAAAGTTTCGGGAAGCGCAGCCATGCGATAGCGATACCGCGCACCAGATGAACCGCCAGCCTTGCCAGTCGGAGCAGGCGCAGCGAAACCGGAGTGCGGTTGGCCGCCATCGGTCGGGTGATCCTCCATGGAACCAGGCGGCATTCTAACTGGCTGGCGGCGCAGAGCCGGCACAGGTCCTCAAAGGTCGGACCCGAAATTTCGGCGGAACAGGCGCTTGATTTCATCGAGACTCACGGAATGATTCTGGCCGCCACGCGACGCGATCTTGATTGAGCCCATCAACGCTGCGAGTTTGCCGGTTTTCGGCCAGTCGAAGCCTGCAGCAAGACCGTAGAGAAGACCGGCGCGATACGCATCGCCGCAACCGGTGGGATCCACCACTTCGGCTGCCCTGACGCAAGGAATCTCGATCCGTTGGCCGTTGGCGTAGATGACAGACCCTTCCGCGCCCCGGGTGAGAACGAGCGCCTTGAGTCTGTGCGCCATTTCCTCGAGCTTGCGGCCGGTACGCTCCTCGAGGAGCCGGCCTTCGTAGTCGTTGACGGCCACGTAGGTCGCCTGTTCCACGAAAGCGAGCAGCTCTTCACCCGAAAACATCGGAAGTCCCTGGCCGGGGTCGAACATGAACGGAATGCCGAGGTCGGCAAGCTCGCGCGCGTGCTGCAGCATGCCCTCGCGTCCGTCAGGCGCGACGATTGCGAGGCGCACACCCAACCCCCCCGCAATGTTGTTCAGATGCGAGTAGTTCATCGCCCCGGGATGAAAGGCGGTAATTTGATTGTCGTCGAGATCCGTTGTAATAAATGCCTGTGCGGTGAGCGTATTGGGGACTTGGCGCACGAAATCCAGCTTGATGCCGAGCCGTTTGAGCCGCTCAAAATACAGCAGGGCATCGTCTCCCACCGTACCCATGATCAGAGGGTCGGAACCCAGGAGCTTCAGGTTATAAGCGATGTTGCCGGCGCAACCGCCGAACTCTCGCCGCAGCTCGGGAACGAGGAACGCCACGTTCAATATGTGGATTTGTTCGGGCAGGATCTGCTCCCGGAAACGGCCGCGGAATACCATGATGTTGTCGTACGCGATCGAGCCGCAGATCAGGGTGTGCATGGGTTTTCCTACAAGTAGAACAAGTAGAGACGGTAGCCGGCAGGCTTGAGCGCCGCGGCTTCGATGTAGACCCGGATCTGGAGTTCGCTTCCGGCGGCGAAACCGGACTCCGGTCGCGTGCTCTGCGGGGCGTAGTCCCTGGTCGTCAGTACGCGCCGGGAGACGGTCTGGCCGTCGGTGCCGGTGAGGCTCAGCTCCAAAGCGGGGAACGCCTGGATGAAGCCGGCGCGGTTCCGAAGCGTTGCCGTCAGCACCATCACGCTGGGATGGGTGCCGTCTGCCTGCAGGTCGGAAGCCTCGATACTGAGCAACTCCGCGCGGCGCGGCAGCGGTACGTCGCACCCGAGCTCGGCGCAGATGCTCTGGACGAGGGGTTTTGCTTCGGGAAGGAGAACCGCGATCTCACCCCGGTACCGATAGCCGCCTTGCACCGCGAGAGCGAGCAGCAGGAACACGCTCGCAAGCCACCACAGCCGGCTTGGACGCGGCCGCGACTGCGGTCCGAAGTCAAATGCCACGTCCCTCTCGGTGTCGAGCAGGACTGCCATGCTGGCTGAAATCGGAGGAGTTTCCGCGTCCTCCCGGGCGGGGCGGCTGGCCGGGTCCGGACTCAACGCGGTAAGCGCATCGAACAGGGCGCCGCAACGCCCGCAGCGGACTTGGCCCGCACGCGCACGAAGCTGCAGCTCGGTCACCCGAAACGCGGTGGCGCAAGCCGGGCAACGCGTGATCATGCTCACAGCTTCACCCCGGAGAGGCAAACCCAGCCCTCCGCCTCGGCAGAGGGCGCGAACGCGATCCACGGCGAGTAACAGCTCTGGACGTCGCTTGCCTGGTCCGACAGAATTCCCGAGAGCGCGATCCGTCCGCCGTGCCTGCATCGCGATGCGAGCATCGGAGCGAGCACCTTCAACGGATTGGCGAGGATATTGGCGATCACGACATCTGCGGTGAACGTAAGCGGCGCGCGACCTTCGAAGAATTCGCCGGCAACGCCGTTGCGCCGGGCGTTGGCCCGGGCCGCCGTTACGGCGTCGGGATCGATGTCCACGCCGACCGCGCGGAGCGCGCCGAGCTTCAGGGCAGCGATCGCCAATATACCGGAACCGCAGCCGTAGTCGAGGACCGTTTCCCCGCCGGCGATGCTGCGCTCCAGCCACTGCAGGCACAGGCGCGTGCTCGGGTGGCTGCCGGTACCGAACGCGAGCCCGGGATCGAGTACAAGGTTGATCGCCTCGGGTTCAGGCGGCGCGCGCCAGGTGGGCACGATCCACAAGTGGGCCGAAACCCGGATCGGCCCAAACTGTTCCCTCGATTTTGCGACCCAATCCTCGTCGGGAACGCTGCGCAGTTCGTGGAGCGGTACCGCGACACCGGCCAGATTGCACGCGTGCAGGAGCAATTGTTCGGGCTCGGGCTGGACTTTGCACAACGCGGTGAGTTTCACCCGGGGCCAGGAGACGGACTCGCCCGACCCATCGAAGTGCGGCGCTTCCGCAGCAGTCTCCGCCCGGGCGTCCTCGTAGCTGACTGACAGCGCGCCCGCATCGAGCAGCGCATCGCAGAGGGGGTCGACCTCCTCCGCTTTCACTTCCAGGACGAGCGCGGTAAACGTCACGCGTTCGATCCTCTACCTTGCGGTATCGTGCTTTTTTTGCTGGGCGAGTTTCTGCTCGAGGTAGTGGATGTTCACCCCTCCCTTGATGACGCGGTTGTCGAGCAGGAGTTCCTGATGCAGCGGGATGTTGGTCTGGATGCCCTCGATTGCCATTTCGGAGAGTGCGATGCGCATACGCCGGATCGCCTGATCGCGGTTCTCCCCATAGGCAATGACTTTGCCGATCAACGAGTCGTAGTTAGGGGGCACGGTGTAGCCCTGGTAAATATGCGTATCGACCCGGATGCCGGGTCCCCCCGGAGGGTGATAGGACGTAATGCGCCCGGGCGATGGTGTGAAGCGGAACGGATCCTCGGCATTGATGCGGCACTCTATCGCGTGGCCGCGAAGCTCGATGTCCTTCTGCCGCACGGACAGCCTCTCGCCCGCGGCGACACGGATCTGCTCCTGGACTATGTCGACACCGGTGATCATTTCGGTCACCGGATGCTCGACCTGAATGCGCGTGTTCATTTCGATGAAGAAGAACTCATCTTCTTCATAGAGATACTCGAAAGTGCCGGCTCCGCGGTAGCCGATCTTGCGGCAGGCTTCGATGCAGCGCTCGCCGATACGCGCGCGCTGCTTCGGCGTAATCTCGGGTGCGGGGGCCTCCTCCATGATTTTCTGGTGCCGTCGCTGCATGGAGCAATCCCGCTCCCCGAGATGGACCACGTTCTTGTGCTCGTCGGCGAGCACCTGCACCTCGATGTGCCGCGGGCTCTCGAGGTATTTTTCCAGATAGACGGTGGAGTTGCCGAATGCCGCGCCGGCCTCCGCCCGCGTGACGCTTATGGCGCTCTTGAGCGCGGCTTCCGTGTGCACGACACGCATGCCCCGCCCGCCGCCCCCGCCCGCTGCCTTTACAATGACCGGGTAGCCGATTTTTCTGGCGATTCTGAACGCCTCTTCCGGGGCATCGGGCAGCGGACCGTCCGACCCGGGTACGCACGGCACCCCGGCTTTGTTCATGACTTGCTTTGCGTTCACTTTGTCGCCCATCAGCCGGATGGTCTCCGCTTGGGGGCCGATGAAAATGAAGCCGCTCTTGTCCACGCGTTCGGCAAAGTCCGGGTTTTCGGCGAGAAATCCGTAGCCCGGGTGAATTGCCTCGGCGTCGGTCACCTCCGCCGCGCTGATGATGGCCGGTATATTGAGATAGCTCGCACTGGATGCCGCCGGTCCGATGCACACCGATTCGTCGGCGAGCTTCACGTACTTCGCCTCGCTGTCGGCTTCGGAATGCACGACCACGGTCTTGATGCCCATGTCACGGCACGCGCGCTGGATGCGCAGGGCGATCTCTCCGCGATTGGCAATCAGAATTTTCTCGAACATGATTTGATGGGCGGTTTTTCGCGACCTCTGATAGGGGGAATGGCAGGCGCTCCCCGGCGTATTTCCCCCTGAGCCCGCTACGCTAGCCGATCATCATCAGGGATTCGCCGTACTCGACCGGCTGACCGTTCTCGACCATGATCGCCTTGATCACGCCGTCCTTGTCGGCCTCGATTTCGTTCATCAGCTTCATCGCTTCGATGATGCAGATGGCCTGCCCCGCCTTGACCGTATCTCCGACCTCGACGAAGGGCTTTGCGCCGGGGGAACCCGACCGGTAGAAAGTGCCAACCATCGGCGATTTGACGATATGCCCTTCGAGTGATGTCGGCGCCTCCCCTGAGTCAGGGGCCGAGGCCGCTGCGGCGGCCAAAACGCTCACGGCTTGAGCAGCGGGCGGGCTCGCCGGCGAGGCAGACGGGGAAAGGACAGCGACCTCCCTTCCGCCTGAACCGCCCTTCACGATCCTGACCTTCTCCTCGCCCTCCGTGACCTCCAGTTCGGCGATGCCCGACTCCTCGACCAGGTCGATCAGTTTTTTTAGTTTACGCAAATCCATGCTGCCCTCCTTCCGGTCCAGACGCCTTTGCCCGCATCGCGAGGCTGATAGGTCTTGAACCCCTCGAGGGACCACCGCTTCCCTCGTACCCCAAGTCGGAGCGTCGGACGACCCCGAAAACAGCCTCTCAGTTCAAGTGCAGAGCGAACTGCAGCGCGAAATCGTAGCCCCGACTACCCAATCCGCAGATCGTACCGACCGCGAGATCGGAAAAGTACGAGTGACGCCGGAATGGTTCCCTGGAGTAGATGTTCGACATATGTACCTCGAGAAAGGGGATCTCGACCGCCGCCAGGGCGTCGCGTAGTGCAACACTGGTATGAGTCAGTCCTCCGGGGTTCACGATAATCCACGAAATTCGCTTTTTTTGGGCCCCATGCACTCGTTCGATCAAGGCCCCCTCGTGATTGCTCTGAAAGACCTCCAAGACAGCTCCCTCGCGTTTCGCCATGCGGCTCAGCCGTTCGTTGATACTCTTAAGGTTCTCCTTTCCGTAGATCGCAGGCTCACGGGTACCCAACATATCGAGATTGGGACCATGAAGGATAAGAATTCTTTCTGGTGTCCGCGAGCCCAGACCCGACGCACGCTTCCGCTTGGACATAACTGGAAGTTTGCCGCGGATGTCTGAAATTGTCTAGCATTCGCTACACTTAGAAGGAAAGTTAGAAGTCGAGATAGCTCCCAGGTCTAAGATTGCCAGAACAGAGAATCCAACGGGTGGCAGACCTCAAGAAGCATCAAAGAGCTGATAGAGACGATCGACAAGCGATCGCTAACTTTAAATACAGATCGAGCAGAGATCCAGTCTTTTGAATGCTGTTCGAGGCGTGTTAGAGCCACGGCGAGACCCGCAACTTTGGACGGAAGCGCCAATTCCCCGCAGTGTCAGAGGAAAGCTGTCTCGAAATACGGACAGATCTCCTAGCTATTCGGATGGGAGAGAAGCTGGGTGACCGCTTGAATCCCGGCGCGCTCGATCGGTCGCCCCGCCAACGTCGTCCTCAGGGTGCCGCGCTCTTCCTTCAAGGTGTAGATCGCCAAATTCATCGGCACGCCCCGCCAGTCGAGCTTCAGCACCGGCACGGCACGTGCCTGGTCGCCGGCGAAGTGGCGCTGATCGCAAATATCGTAGGCAATGTTGCGGCTCAGGAGAAAAAGCTCCACGGCCTTACCGTCATCGGTGAACAGCTGCAGGTCGATGTCGCTGTATCGCCCCGCCGTGCCTTTTAGCACGGCACCGGCGAGGTAGGGTCGGAACCGCTCGAGCAAGCGCATTGCCTCGAGCGCCCGCTCGCGCAAGTCGTTGATGCGCTCACGCTGTTCCTCGCCCTGAAAGAGCGACTGGTAAGCCCGCAGCTCCACCTCGATCTCCTCGTTTTTCGGCAGCGACTGCGTGTCTTCGGCACCCAGCTGGCGGGCGGCTTTGCGTTTGGCGAGGGCAAAATCCTCAAGACCATCCTCGGCCATCATGCGTGCGGCGGCCGCAGCAATGCGCGCGCGCATCTGTTGCTGCTTGGACTTGCTGTCTTTCGGCATGGAGAGAGGCAGGCGGGAGTCTGCGATGATACCGCAGCCGGAAAACGCGGCGAAGTAGGCTAGAATTACCCCCTTTTTCACCGCGCGCCTTCTCTTGTCTCGGCGCGCTTTGCCACCCGGCCCCGTGCACATCCACCTACTTGGCATTTGCGGCACTTTCATGGGCGGCATCGCCGCGATAGCCAAGGCTGCGGGCCACCGCGTCACCGGATGCGACGCCAATGTCTATCCGCCGATGAGCACGCAGCTCGAGGCGCAGGGCATCGAATTGACCGTGGGGTATGGTGCTGATCAAACGGCGTTGAATCCGGACCTGTGGGTGGTTGGGAATGTCGTGACCCGCGGCAACCCGCTCGTGGAAGCCATGTTGGACCGGGGCGACCGCTACGTTTCGGGTCCGCAATGGCTGGCCGAAAATACTCTACTTGGCAGGCAGGTGCTGGGAGTAGCGGGGACACACGGAAAAACGACGACTTCCTCCATGCTCGCTTGGATTTTGAAGGATGCCGGGCTGGACCCTGGCTTCCTCATCGGTGGCATCCCGATTAACTTTGGCGTGTCGGCAACGCTAGGAAAACAAAGCTATTTCGTAATCGAAGCCGACGAATACGATACCGCCTTTTTCGACAAGCGTTCCAAGATGGTGCATTACCGACCGAGGGTCGCCATTTTGAACAACATAGAGTTTGATCATGCCGACATCTTCCCGGATCTTGCAGCGATTGAGACCCAATTCCACCACTTCGTCAGAACGATACCCGGATCCGGAAAACTGATAGTCAACGGCGCCGACCCAGCGATTGACCGCGTCCTTGCTCGCGGTTGCTGGAGTGCCCTGGAACGGTTCGGCGTGGGTGATGGCTGGAGTGCACGCGTGGTAGGCCCGGGCTGTTTCGAAGTGTTCAATCAGGGGAGACTTATTGGACTGCTGCGTTTGGAGCTTCAGGGCGAGCACAATCTCCAGAATGCGCTCGCGGCGATCGCCGCGGCGCAGGCTGCCGGCGTCGATCCGGCACGGGCCATCGAATCCTTCGCGCGCTTCAAGGGCGTCCGGCGCCGCATGGAACTGCGGGGTACGGCTGCGGGTGTTGCAGTCTGGGATGACTTCGCGCACCACCCGACGGCCATCGCGACGACGGTTTCAGGCCTGCGGGACCAAGTGGGAAACGCGCGCATCTTGGCCGTCCTCGAGCCGCGTTCCAACACTATGAGAGCCGGCCTGATGAAGGACCGCCTGCCCGCGAGCCTCCAGCGGGCCGACCGGGTCTTCTGTTATAGCGAGAACCTGGGCTGGGACGCGGCGGCTGCGCTCGCGCCGCTGGGCGATCGCGTGAGTATCGAGAACGATCTGGAGCGGCTCGTCGGGGCAATCGTCGCCGAGGCGCAGCCCGGCGATCAGGTGCTGGTCATGTCGAATGGGGGATTCGGGGGTATCCATGAGCGGCTGCTCGCTTCGCTCTCAGTACGGGCAGGCCCGGCGATGCGGACGTGATCATTTACCTCCACGGATTCAACAGCTCCCCGCAGTCTGGCAAAGCGCAGTACTTGAAACGAACCCTCGATCGGCAGGGCAAGGGCGCGGAGTTCGTCTGCCCGCAGTTGCCTCACCGACCGGATCGGGCCGCGGCGGTCGTGGAAGCCGAGATGGCGCGACAACCGAAGGAAAAAATCACACTGGTCGGAAGTTCGCTCGGCGGATTCTACGCGACCTGGCTGGCGGAAAAGCACAGCGTGCGGGCGGTCCTGATCAACCCGGCCATCGACCCGCACGTGGGCCTGCGTGCCTACCTCGGACCGCAGCAGGCTTTTCACGGGGGCGAGCCCTACGAGCTGACCGAAGAGCACCTTCGCCAGTGGAAGGAACTCTTCGTGACCAGAGTACACCCCGAGCGCTACCTGCTCCTCGTCGAAACCGGGGACGAGGTGCTCGACTACCGGGCAGCGGTGAGAAAATACAGGGGGGCGAAACAGGTCGTCGTGCAAGGCGGGGACCACACTTTTGCGAGCTTTCCCGAACAAATCCCGTTGATACTGGAATTCGCCGGGATGAATTGACTACTTCGCCTTCAGCACCTTCCAGACCAGCTTTCCGTCATTGAGCCCGTAGCGCGCTACGGCCTTTTCATCGAATCCAAACCCGAGGCCCGGCGTCTTCGGCAGAATCAGCATGCCGTCTTTCATCTTGAGCTGCGTATCGATGAGACGCCGGAAATTGAGCACCTGGTCGTCGGGGAAGAACTCCACGTAGCGCGCGTTGGTTGTCGCCGCTACAAGGTGCGCGTGCAGGTCATGAAACCAGTGCGGGCAGACGGTGACGCCGTAGCTCGACGCGGTAGCGGCAATTTTTCTCCACTCAGAGACCCCTCCGCACACAAGAGCGTCGGTCTGCAGGATCTGCGCCGCGCCCTTATCGAGGATTTCCTTGAAATGCCGGCGCCCGGTGCCGATCTCGCCCGTTGCAACCGTGACGCGCGTGAGCTTCGCCAGGCGCGCATGGTTGTCGATGTCATCAGGGAAGAACGGCTCCTCGATCCAATAGGGGTCGTAGAGTTCGAAGCGCTCCATATAACGCATTGCAGTAGGCAAATCGTGCCAGGCGTTGTTCGCATCCAGCATCAGCTCGACGTCAGGTCCGATCGCATTGCGCGCAGCTTTTACGCGCGCTTCCTCTTCCTTGGGAGAGAGCCGTCCCACCTTCATCTTCACGGCACGAAAACCGGCTTTCGCGTAGGCCGCCATTTCCTCGCCGAGCTTTTTCGGTGTCTTGCCCGGGAGGTAGTAGCCGCCGCTTGCATATGCCGGCACGGCCTCATCCACCGCAGCGCCGAGATACATGTAAAGAGGAAGTTTCGACGCACGCGCATTCAGATCCCAAAGCGCACAGTCCAGGATCGAGATCGCGCGCATGACGCTGCCGGCGCGCCCGTGCAGCAATGTTTCCTCGAACATGCGTTGCCAAAGGCCCTCGACGAGCAGACTTTCGCGGCCAAGCAGGTTCGGCGCAAGCAGCTGCTCCACGGCTTGCGCAACGAGCGTTCCCCCGGAAGAGCCTGCGTAGCAGAATCCGATGCCCTCGACGCCCCCCGCGCGCACTTTGACCAGCCCATAGTCGCGCGCCGAAACCGTGCGCGTGGCGAAACTCGTTACGTTGTCCAGCGGGACCCGGACGGTTGCTACGGCAATCGATTCGATCTTGGCCATTTGACAGTCTTTAGCGTTCTTGTCGGCGGGAAAGGGCGCAATGCTGCGATATAATTATGGCACTCATCGGGCCGGCGCGACGCGGCTCTTTCCCGTTTGGCTCCATCTCGTGAACGTTCTCTACGAAGACAGCGGTGCGTTCAAGGTCGCCACGGTGCTCGCCGACGGCGACCACACCCTCCAGGTCGAGGCACCGCATGGCAAGAGAGCCAAGATCAAGTCAAGGGACGTGCTATTGCGGTTTCCGGAGCCCGGCGCAGGGGAACTGCTCGCGCAAGCCGAAGCCCTGGCGGGCGGTATGGACGCGGATTTCCTTTGGCAGTGTTGCGGCACGGAGGAATTCGGATTCACCGAACTCGCGCGCGAATATTGCGGCCGCGCGCCTTCGGCGGTGGAGGCAGCCGGCATTCTGGTGAAGCTGCACTCGGCGCCGATGTACTTTTACCGCAAGGGCAGGGGGCGGTATCGAGCTGCGCCGGCCGAAACGCTGCGCGCCGCGCTGGTCGGCATCGAAAGAAAGAAACAACAGCAAGTGCAGATTTCAGCCTGGGCCGAGCAGCTGGAGCGCGGCGCGTTTCCGGAAGCGTTCCTGCCGCTCCGGGAACAGCTCCTGTACAGGCCCGATCGCAACCGCGCGGAAACCAAAGCGCTCGAGGAGGCCTGCGCAAGGACCGGCCTGTCACCGGCGAAACTGGTGGAGCGCTGCGGCGCGCTGCCCCCCAGCCAGGACTACCACCTCAACCGGTTTCTCTACGAATACTTTCCCAAGGGAACGGATTTCCTTTTGAAGTTCGAGATTGCCGAGCTCCGGGACCTGCCGGTCGCCGAAGTGGATGCATTCAGCCTGGACGACACGGCCACGACGGAAATCGACGATGCATTCTCGCTCGCCCCTCTTGCGGGCGGCCGCATTCGCGTCGGCATTCACATCGCCGCCCCCGCCCTCGGGTTCGCACCCGGATCGCCGCTCGACGCCGTGGCGCGCGAACGGCTCTCGACCGTATACATGCCGGGCCGCAAGATCACCATGCTGCCGCCCGAGGCGATCGAGCGCTTCTCCCTCACCGAAGGCGCCGAGCGCCCGGCGTGTTCTCTTTATTTCGATGTACGCACCGACGATTTCGTGGTCGAGTCTCACCACACCCGCGCCGAGCGGGTGCGTATCGTCGCGAACCTGCGCCACCAAGCGGTCGAAGACCTTGATGCGGCGTTTCTTTCCGGAATGTCGCGGGAGGACATCGCCTATTCGAGTGAACTGAACACGCTCTGGAAGTTTGCCGGGGCGCTCGAGCGGGGGCGCGGCAAACCCTCCTCGGCGTCGGAACGTCCCGACTACACTTTCCGCGTCGAGGGCGACGGCGAAAATGCGCGCATCAACATCGTCGAGCGCCGCCGCGGCACTCCACTTGACAAGCTGGTCTCCGAGTTGATGATCGCGGTGAACAGCACCTGGGGGAAGCTGCTCGACGATCATGATGTCGCGGCGATCTACCGCGTGCAGTCCACCGGCAAGGTCAGGATGACCACTTCGGCCATGGCGCACCAGGGCCTTGGAATCAGCCACTACGCCTGGACGAGTTCGCCCCTGCGCCGGTACGTGGATCTGGTGAACCAGTGGCAGCTTCTCGCGCTCCTCGACGGGCGGGCGCCGCCGTTTTCGCGAAATGCGGACATCATGCTCGCTGCGGTGCATGATTTCGAAACGACCTACGCCGCGTACGACGAATGCCAGCGACGCATGGAGAACTACTGGTGCCTCAGGTGGCTGCTGCAGGAGGCGATCGATGTTGCGGGGGCCGAGGTGGTGCGCGAAAATCTGGTCAAGTTCGACGGCTTACCGCTTTACGCCAGAGTACCGTCGCTGCCCGAGCTTGCGCCGGGTACGGGCGTCGAGATTGGAGTGACTGAAATCGACCTCGTCGAAGCCGATCTCAAGTGTGTGTTTCGCCGCTGCAAGGACGTCTCGAGCAGCCCGGCGGGCAGCACATGAGACAAAACTCGAAAGAGAGCCTAGAATTATATGATTCTGAAAGCTTTTAGGGGTCAGAGAGTTGAGCGTTTCTAACACCCTCCTGTGGCCGCAGCCCTTTGCCGGGCTGGATCCCGATTCGCGCACGCTGGCGATGGCGCTGTCCGTCTCCATCGTTCTCCACGCGATCGTGCTCTCGATCCATTTCAAGCTGCCCGACACCCTGCGCAAGCTCAGCCCGTCACAGCTCGAGGTGGTATTGGTGAACTCCAAAACCCGCTCGAGTCCGATCCGTCCCGAGGTCCACGCCCAGTCCAACCTTGACGGAGGCGGGGACACCGATCTCGATCGCCGGGCGAAATCCCCGCTTCCGGTAACGCAGCCGACGGAGCGCGGCTCGGACTTGAGGCAGGCGACCCGCCGCGTGCAGGAGCTCGAGGCGCGACAAAGACAACTGCTCTCACAAGCGCAATCCCACAAGGAGATCGCATCGGCCGAGCCCGAACCGCAGGCCGAAACGAAGTCGCAGGTCTCCGGAGCAGAACTCGCCGAAAGCGCCTTGATCGTGGCCCGACTGCAAGCGCAAATCGCGCGCCAGACCGAGGAGTACAACAAGCGTCCGCGCAAGACCTTCGTGGGCGCGCGTGCCGCCGAGGTTCGCTACGCACTTTATGTCGAGGACTGGCGCCAGAAGATCGAGCGCATCGGGAACCTCAACTATCCCGAGAGTGCGCGCGGCAGGATCTACGGGAGCCTCAGGCTCACCGTGTCGATCAACTCGGACGGCACGCTGGCGGCGATGGATCTCGAACGATCCTCCGGGTACAAGATCCTCGATGCCGCCGCACAGCGCATCGTTCAACTGGCGGCGCCCTACGCCAGATTCCCCGCCGACATCCGCAGGGAAACCGACATCCTGGTGATCACCCGCACGTGGCATTTCGCACGCGGTGATAGGGTTTTCAGTGACTAGGAAACAAAGGACCCCTTCCGCTTCGGAATCTGGGAAGGGAAGGGTCGCGTCGGGCTAGCGGAAACGCCTACCGAATGAGGCTGCTCGTCTCATTGTGGAAGATGTTCTGCTATGCCGTCGGGACCGCGGTCATCGTCCTTGCCGTCTACGAGTTCTGGTTCTTGGCGCAGATCCTGTACTGGGTCGAGCACAATCCCGCGACGACGCGAGTCATGGATGCGCGCCTGGAGGCCTTGCAACAGAACAAGCCCAAGGCGGCGCTCGATCAGAAATGGACGGACTACGATCGAATTTCGATCCATTTGAAGCGCGCCATCATCGTTGCGGAGGACGCAAAGTTCGTCGATCACGAGGGCTTCGATTGGGAAGGCATCCAGCGGGCGATGGACAAGAACCAGCGGCGTGGGAAAATCGTCGCCGGGGGCTCAACTATTACTCAGCAGCTCGCGAAGAACCTGTTTCTTTCGGGCGACCGCAGTCTGCTGCGCAAGGGCCAGGAAGCGATTCTTGCCGCGATGATCGAGGCCGCTATGGACAAGCGGCGCATTTTCGAGATCTATCTGAACATCGCGGAATGGGGAGAAATCGTCTTCGGAGCCGAAGCGGCGTCCCGCCACTACTTCGGTGTGGGCGCAGCCGGCCTCGAACCCGAGCAGGCGGCGCGCTTGGCGGCGATGCTTCCGCGCCCACGCTACTACGACCGCAACCGCGGCTCAGCCTATCTGGCGAACTACACCGAAAGCATATTGGCGCAGATGCCCGCCGCGCAGGTTCCGTAGTCCCAGTTCTTGTGACGAGACGACTGCTAGGACCGTTCTGCCGCGCGCCGGCCGCGAGGGACGTCGATCCCTGCCAGCAAGAGAAGGCCGGCAACGAAGAACCCGCCGGTCGCCAGCATTGCGAGACGATGGTTGCCATCGGTCATCCAGGTCACCGTGCCGTAGGTGATCGGCCCCAAAATCGAGGACAGCTTTACCGCCAGTCCCCAGAGCCCGAAAAACTCGGCGCGCCTGTCTGCGGGACTCAGGTAGCCGACCAGCGCCCGGCCCGCCGACTGCGAGGAACCCAGGCACAGTCCTGCAAGATTGGCGGCCACCCAGAAAAGTCCCGACTCCGACGCGGACCAGGCTATCAAGATCGTTGCGATCCACAGAAGAAGAGTCAGCGCAATGGTTCGCACATGCCCGAGTCGATCCTGGATATTGCCGAAGGCGAACGCGCCGACCGCGGCAGTCACGTTGACCACCAGGATCAGGGCGATCGTGTCCTTCGTCGTGAAGCCGAGCGCCTGTTCGGCGTAAATCGCGGTGAGCGCGATGACCGTCTGGATGCCCGCTTGATAGAAGACCATGCATACCAGGAACCGCGCGAGATCCTGATAGCGCGCGGCCTGGCGCACCGTCTGCGCGAGCCGCGCAAAGGCCGCCCGTGCGAGATTCTCGCCAGCGACGACCGGCGCCGGGCGGGCGCGCTCCCTGAGCACGAAGAAAGTCGGCAAGCTCGCCAGAGCGAAGATTGCGGCGGTGATCAGCATCGTGACCGGTACAAACTGTTGCGGTTCCTGGCCGTGAGCCTGCGCCCAGGTGACGTAGCCCAGGCAAAGACCGAGAGTCAAAAGCCCGCCCAGATAGCCCAGACCCCAACCCCAACCCGATACCCGTCCCAGCGATTCGCCCTGGGCGAGCTCGGGCAGGAACGCGGCGACGAGGTTTTCCCCGGAGCCGAAGCAGAAGTTGGAAAACACCAGCAGCAGCACCGCAAGCGCGAGCGTTCCGGGTCCCGTGAACGCAAGCAGGGCGGTCGCGATCACGCAACCAGCCGTGGTGAAAACGAGCAAGCGCTTTTTTGCGGCACGCAGGTCGGCGTAGGCTCCAAGGACGGGTCCGGTCAGCAGGATCAAAGCGTACGAAACGGACAACGCCGCCGTCCAGGCAAAAGTCGCCCAAGGCGCGTTGCCCGCGACCACCGCGACGAAATAGGCGTTGAATACGGCGGTGATTACGACCGTGGTGTAACCCGAATTGGCAAAGTCGTACATCGCCCACGCGAGAACCTCCCTGGGGCGCACGTCGTCGGCAAAGTGATTTGAAGCCGTCACGTCAGCTAAAAACGCGCGCCAACTGAGGCGGGGACCCTGCAAGGAAGGAAAGCCCTCTCGTTCCCCGGCTTGCAGGGCGGACCTCTTCTCTGAGAGCGGTGCGGTGGGGTGTCATCGGCGAGATTTTCTATCGCCATCATACAGGCGGCTGCTAGAATCGCCGCAGCCGCGCGCGGCGCGTCGGGCGTTGTCTCGCGGCAACACGGGATCCCATTCACGGCGAAGGGCCGGCGCGCATGATCGAAAACCTCAGCCCGAAAAAGGAGCTCGAGGACCTCCAGGCCGACTTGCGCGAGGTTCAGGAGCTTCTGCGGCGGCACAACCTGGTCGAGCGCCTGGTGGAACGCCAGGAAATGCCCAAGCACGAGCTGGTGGAGTCTCTCGTGCACCGGCAGAACGTCGCCGAGCTTCGCGCGAAGCTCGACTCCATGCATCCGGCCGACATCGCCTACGTGCTCGAATCGCTGCCGCTGGAGCAACGGCTCGTCGTCTGGAACCTCGTCAAGGCGGAGCGCGACGGCGAGATCCTGCTCGAAGCCTCCGACGCGGTGCGCGAAACGCTCATCCGCAGTATGGATTTGCAGGAGCTGGTCGCTGCGGCCGAACGGCTGGAGGCCGACGAGATCGCCGATCTCGCGCCGGACCTGCCCGAAGAGGTCATCCAGGACGTCTTCCAGGCCTTGCCCGTCGAGGAACGCGAGCAGTTGCGCGCGGCGATGTCGTACCCCGAGGACGCGGTCGGCGCCCTTATGGATTTCGACGTGGTCAGCGTGCGCGAGGATACCGCTATCGAGACCGTCACGCGGTATCTGCGGCGCTTCGATGCGCTGCCGCACCACACCGACCAGATCTTCGTCGTCGACCGCGACGAGCGCCTGAAAGGCGTGCTGCCGCTCTCCAAACTGATCGTCTCCGAACTCGAGCACCACGTCGGAAAGGTCATGATGAGCGACGTCGTCACGCTCCAGTCCGGCGACAAGGCGCAAGACGCCGCCAAGGCGTTCGAGCGCTATGACCTGGTTTCGGCGCCGGTCGTGGACGAGCAGGGCAAGCTCGTCGGCCGGGTGACGGTGGACAAGGTCGTCGATTTCATCCGCAGCAAGAGCGAGAGCGAGCTCCTCACACAGGCCGGGTTGCGCGAGGAGGAGGACGTTTTTTCCTCGGTCTGGGCGAGCGTGAAGAACCGCTGGTCGTGGCTGGCGATCAATCTCGTCACCGCTTTTTTCGCCTCGCGCGTGATCGGCGCTTTCGAGCACTCGATCGAGAAGCTGGTGGCGCTTGCCGCGCTCATGCCCATCGTGGCGGGCATCGGCGGAAATTCGGGCAACCAGACCACCACCTTGATCGTGCGCTCGATCGCGCTCGGGCAGGTGCAAAGGGAACACGCGAAGAAGCTGCTCGCAAAGGAACTGGGCGTTTCGCTTCTGAACGGCCTCATCTGGGGCAGCGCGCTCGGCCTGATCGCCTATTGGCTCTATCAGAAGGTGTCGCTCGGCCTGGTCATGACGGCGGCGATGATGCTGAACCTTGTTCTTTCCGCGACTGCGGGAGTGCTGATCCCGCTCACCATGGTTCGGCTCGGGCGCGACCCCGCGCTCGGCTCCTCGGTCATGATCACCGCGATTACCGACAGCGGGGGGTTCTTCATTTTCCTCGGCCTGGCGACGCTTTTCCTGGTGTGACCGGCGTGCGTGCGAAGCGCCGGGGACGCCGCATGAACCGATTCTAGAGTATCGAACGGAACGCGGCGTCTGCCGCCGCGATCGTAGTCGCTATATCCGCTTCAGTGTGCCCGGCGGAGACGAAGCCCGCCTCGTAGGCAGACGGCGCCAAGTACACGCCGCCCTCCAGCATGGCGTGGAAAAAGCGATTGAACGCCTCCTTGTCGCACTGCATGACCTCGGCGTAGGTCGAAGGCGGCACGGCGCGAAAATACAGACCGAACATGCCGCCCACGGACTGCGCCGAAAACGCTATGCCGCGCCTGCGCGCGGCCGAAGCCAGGCCCTCGCAGAGCGTGCGCGCTGTCGCGGCGAGGCGCTCGTAGAAGCCCGGTGCCTCGAGCTTCTTCAGGGTCGCAAGTCCTGCCGCCACCGCGAGCGGGTTGCCCGAAAGCGTACCGGCCTGGTACACGGGCCCCAGCGGGGCGATTTTCTCCATGATGTCGCGGCGGCCGCCAAATGCTCCGAGGGGCATGCCCCCGCCGATTATCTTGCCGAGCGTGACGAGGTCCGCCCGCACTCCGTAGAGCTGCTGGGCGCCTTGCAGCCCGACGCGAAAGCCCGTCATCACTTCATCGAAAATAAGAACGGTCCCGTGCCGCGTACACAGCTCCCGAATGCGCCGGAGAAACCCGGGCCGCGGCGCAACCAGGTTCATGTTCCCGGCGACCGGCTCGACGATGACGCAGGCGATGGAATCGCCCACTTCGTGAAACGCTGCATCCAGCCCCGCCACATCGTTGTAGTCAAGGACGAGCGTCTGCGCTGCGGTCTCGGGCGTTACTCCGGCCGAACTCGGATTGCCCAGGGTGAGCGCGCCCGAACCGGCCTTGACGAGCAGGCTGTCTGCATGGCCGTGATAGCAGCCTTCGAACTTGACGATGCGGGACCGTCCGGTAAATCCGCGCGCGAGCCGCAGCGCCGACATGGTCGCCTCGGTTCCGGAGCTGACCAGTCGCACCAATTCAAGCCCCGGGACGAGGCGAACAAGCTGCTCGGCCATCTCGGTCTCGGCCTCGGTCGGGGCGCCGAAGGAAAGCCCGCGGCCCGCCGCCTCCCGCACGGCGGCAACGACCTCCCGGTCCGCGTGTCCGAGAACGAGCGGTCCCCAGGAGCCGACGTAGTCGAGGTATTCGCGACCGTCGGCGTCCCAAATGCGGCTGCCTTCGCCGCGGACTATGAAGCGGGGCGTGCCGCCGACGGCGCGAAACGCACGCACCGGGGAATTGACCCCGCCGGGGATCGTTTTCTGTGCGCGAGCAAACAGCGATTCGCTCGTGCTCACGGGCTTTCCTTATCGAAAAGGCGACTGAAGCTGCGCGCGGCCGCCTCGATGTCGGGCGCGTCGAACAGCGCGCTGATCACCGCAACGGTGTCGGCCCCCGCCTCGATGACGGCATGCGCGTTTTGGGTCGTGATGCCTCCGATCGCGACGATGGGGGAATCCAGACGTGCCCTCGCCTCGCGATAGAGCGAAAGCGGCGCAAGCGCTGCCCCCGGTTTGGTTGCGGAAGGGAAAGCGCTGCCGAAGGCGACATAGTCGGCACCGGCTTCTCGCGCGGCGAGGGCGAGTTCAAGTCTGTCGTAGCAGGAAGCCCCGAGCAGGCTGCCTTTGCCCAGTTGCGCGCGTGCAGCTGCAATCGAGATGTCCCCGCGGCCAAGGTGCAGGCCGTCCGCACGGATCGCTCTGGCCAGATCCAGGTCGTCGTTGATGACGAGCGGAATGCGCGCTTCGCGACACAGCGCGAGCAGCGCCGCGCCCTGTTCGCGGCGCAGCGCGGCATTCGCGGACTTGTTGCGGTACTGCAGGAACCGTGCTCCGCCGGCAAGCGCCTTGCGCACTTTGCGAGTGAGCAACTCGATGTCGGGCTCATCGGGTGTCACAGCGTACAGACCGCGAAATCCCGCGTGTGAAACCACCCGGTGCTCAGGCTTTGCCCGTGCCTGGCTCATCCATTTCCCGCGCCCAGAAAAACCGGTCCGGTATGTATTGACCCATGCCTGGACGAAACCCCGCGTTGAGCGTTTGCCACGTGAACTCCTGGGCTTCGCGCACCGCCTCGGGCAGCTCCAGGCCGTTGGCGAGCGTCGCCGCGATCGCTGCGGCGAGCGTGCAACCCGATCCGTGATAACTTCCCGGCAGTCTTTCCCAGCTGTCCGAGCGCACCACGCCTTCCGGGCCGTAGAGCGTGTTCACGACTTGTGGCGTGTTCTCGTGCGTGCCGGTAATGAGCACATACTCGCAGCCCAGGCCGAGCAGTTTCTCCGCAACGCCGGGGAGGGCAAGCTCATCGTCGTCCTCGCCGTCGCCCTGAACGAGGCGACGAGCCTCACGGCTGTTGGGGGTGAGAATAGTGGTCTGGGGCAGAAGCAGCTCGCACATCGCCGCAATCATGTCCTCGGTCGCAAGCTCGTCGCCGCGCCCGGAGGCAAGTACCGGATCGAAGATAAGCGGCACGTCGGGATAGTCGGACACGACCTCCGCGATCGCCGCGATGTTCTCGATGCTGCCGACCATTCCGACCTTGAATGCGGCGACCGGCATATCCTCGAGCACCAGCCGCGCCTGGTCCACCACCCAGTCTGAATCGACCGCCTGCAGATTCTCGACGCCGGCCGTGTCCTGGACAGTGATTGCCGTAATGACGGAGAGCGGGTGACAACCCATCGAGGCGAGCGTCAGCAGATCCGCTTGCACTCCCGCGCCGCCGGTCGGATCTGCGGCGGCGAACGCAAGCACGATAGGGGGGAGGCTAGAGGATGACATGGGCAGCGAAGAACCGGCGGTGGCTGGCAGGCGGCTCGTCGCTCAGGTTATGATGCGACGGCCCATTGTAACCCATCCCAACCTGATGACGGAAAAGCAAGATTTCAAAACCTGGATGTGTTTGATCTGCGGCTTCGTTTATGACGAAGAGAAGGGCCTCCCCGAGGAGGGAGTCCCGCCCGGTACGCGTTGGGAGGATATCCCGATGAACTGGACTTGTCCCGAATGCGGTGCCCGGAAGGAGGACTTCGAGATGGTCGAGCTCTAAGGTCGGGCACGTCTCCTGCTACACACTCCGGAACCATCCCATTAACAGCGAATCGGGGTGACGGGGCGATCCTGATAGCGCTTCTGAAATACGCTGTACAAGGCTTTGTTTTGACTGGATTTGGTTGTATAGTGTAAACCGCTCGTACGAGGCGGAGTCAAGCCACCGCCTACGAGAGTCCGGCGAAACTGTCGGAATATGAGAGATCCAGGACGTTGCGGGGGTAAAGAGCGTGAGCGAAACCGCGAATCTTGCCGGCGTCAAAGTGATGGTGATCGACGATTCGAACACCATTCGCCGCAGCGCGGAGATTTTCCTGGTTCAAGCCGGTTGCAAGGTGATCCTCGCCGAAGACGGTTTCGACGCGCTCGCCAAGATCACCGACCACCAGCCCGATATCATCTTCGTGGACATCATGATGCCTCGCCTGGACGGGTATCAGACCTGCGCGCTGATCAAGAAGAACACACACTTCGCCACCACGCCCGTGGTCATGCTGTCTTCCAAGGACGGCCTGTTTGATCGGGCGCGCGGTCGGATGGTGGGCTCGGACGAATATCTGACCAAGCCCTTTACGAAGGATAGTCTTTTGAAAACTATAGGCGTGCACGCGCCCGTTCGTACTTGAGGAGATTGCCATGGCTGTAAAGAAGATCTTGATCGTGGATGATTCGCCTACCGACCGGCAGTTTTTCATGGAAACGCTGTCCAAGCACGGGTACCAGTGCGTAACAGCGGAGAATGGCGATGAGGCGATCACCAAGGCGAAGTCGGAGAAACCCGATCTCATCCTGATGGATGTGGTCATGCCGGGCACCAATGGGTTCCAGGCGACGCGTGCCATTACGCGCGACGAGGCGACCAAGCACATCCCGGTGATTGTCGTCACGAGCAAGAACCAGGAAACCGATCGCGTCTGGGGGATGCGCCAAGGTGCGAAGGATTACCTGATGAAACCGATCGACGCCAAGGAGTTGCTGGCTAAGGTCGGGGCGATCAAGTAGGCCCAGGCCGTGGCAAAACAGATCAGCCTGCGCGAGTTCCAGCAGGGACTCGCCCAGAGGTTGCGGGAGGCTCAGACCGAAGCCGAGCCCACCTCGCGGTTGGGCGTGCAGGCGGGTAGCAGCAACTGGCTGCTCAAGCTGGACGATGCCGGGGAGATGCTGCCGCTGCCGGAATTTTCCGGCGTTCCGCTCACCAAGCCCTGGTATCTGGGCCTGGCGAACATCCGCGGGGTGCTCGCGAGCATCGTAGATTTCGCCGCCTTCATGGGGGGGGAGCAAACGGTACGTACGCCCGATTGCCGCTTGTTGCTGATCGCCGAACGCTTCCACTCGTTCAGTGGACTGATGATCAGCCGTATGCTCGGGCTAAAAAACGTACAGACCATGCAGCCGGCTGAGAAGGCGACCGACCGGTCCTGGATCGGAGCCGCCTACCGCGACGAGGATGGCCGCCTCTGGCAGGAGCTGGACATCGGCGCGCTCGTGGCGCACGACGATTTTCTTCAGGTGGGCGCCTAGCGCGCATCCACGCTAACCCGAACACAGGAGGCACCCATGGCATTTCTCAGACTTCCGGCCAAGAAGGACGCGACGCCCGCCACGCAGGCTCCCAGAGCAATTCCTCGGGCCGTGCCCAGGCCCGTGGCCAGGCCTGCACCCGGCCCGCAAACCGTCCTGGAAGGGCCGAAGCGGCGGATGGTCGGCCTGGGCACCGCCCGCGTCGGCCGGCAATACACGATTCTCGGCGTGATATTTGCGGTGCTCTTTGTCGCGGCCGCATTCATCGTGTTCAAGGACAACCGCGAAGCGACCTACGGCACGATCTACATCTCCACTTCCGCGCAGATGCGCATGCTGACCCAACGCATCGCCAAGGCGGCACAAACCGGGCTGATCGGCATCCCCGAGGCGTTCAAGCAACTGCAGCAGTCGCGCGACGAGTTCATCGTGGCGCTGAAGCTGCTCAAGCAAGGTGGGCAGGCGGGTGACGTTTTCCTGCCACCGACATCCGAGACGGTGAAACCGCAGCTTGATGCGTTGACCAAGGAATGGGAAAAGACCGACCGCAGCACGCAGCTCGTGCTCGCGCAAAGCAAGAACCTTATCGGGCTCGCCACGGCGGTACGCCTGATCAACACCAACAACCCCTTGCTCCTCGATCTTGCCGAACAGATTCAGGCGCTCAAGCTGCAGTCCCAGGCTCCCGCGCGCGAGGTCTCCCTTTCAGGGCAGCTGGTGATGTTGACGCAGCGGCTCGCGCGGAACGCGAATGCCATGCTCGGTGCCGACGTGATCGACCCGGAAGTGGCGTTTCTGATGGGCAAGGACACCACCACCTTCCGCGAGTTGCTGCAGGGCTTGAGCAAGGGCAGCGACGTGCTGCGCGTCACCGCGGCGAAGGATCCGGAGCAGCAGGCAAAACTTGCCGAACTTGAAAAGGCCTACCAGGAATTCCAGGGGGCGGTGGCCTCGATTCTCGGAAACCTGCAGTCGCTGGTGAATGCGAAGCAGGCCGGCCGCAGGGTCGTGGACGACTCCGAACCGCTGCTCGCCGCGGCGCAGAAGCTTGGCGACGCCTATGAGCAGGAACTCGGCGTGCGCACCACCAACTTCATCGCGCTTGCCGTGCTGATCCTGCTGGGCATCGGCACCATTACGCTGCTGGTGCTGGTGTATCTCGGCGACACGCGCCGGCGCGCCGAAGAGGCCGAGCGCCAACGCGCCGAAACCGAGCGCACCAACCAGTCGAACCAGGACGCGATTCTGCGACTGATGAACGAAATGGGGAATCTCGCGGAAGGCGACCTCACCGTGAGAGCGACGGTGACCGAAGAAATCACCGGCGCCATTGCCGACTCGGTGAACTTCACCATCGACGAGCTGAGAACCCTCGTCGCCCGGATCAACGCCGCCGCCGCGCAGGTGACGAGCGCCACGGAGTCCGCGCAGCAAACCTCCGCGCAGCTGCTCGCTGCCGCCGAAAAACAGTCCGTCGAGATTCGCCAGACCAGTGCTTCGGTTCTGAGCATGGCAAAGGCCATGAATGCGATGTCGGAGAGCGCTTCGCAGTCGGCCGGCGTGGCGCGCCAATCGCTCGCCGCCGCGCAAAAAGGCACGCAGGCGGTGCAGAACTCGATCTCGGGCATGAACGAAATCCGCGAGCAGATCCAGGAGACGTCCAAGCGCATCAAGCGACTGGGCGAGTCCTCTCAGGAAATCGGCGAGATCGTGGAGCTGATTTCGGACATTACCGAGCAGACGAACGTTCTCGCTCTGAACGCCGCGATCCAGGCGGCCTCAGCGGGTGAAGCCGGGCGCGGCTTCACGGTGGTGGCCGAGGAAGTGCAGCGGCTTGCAGAGCGCTCGGCCGAGGCGACCAAGCAGATCGGCGCGATCGTCAAGACCATTCAGACGGACACGCAGGACGCGGTCTCCGCCATGGAGAAGAGCACCCAAGGCGTGGTCGAGGGCGCGAAGCTCTCGGACGCCGCGGGCCAGGCGCTCTCCGAGATCGGAACGGTTTCGCAGCAGCTCGCGCGATTGATCGAAGGCATCACGACGACCACCGAACAGCAGGCGAGATCGGCAAACGGCGTGGCGACCAGCATGCAGGACATTCTCAACATCACTCAGCAGACCACCGAAGGCACCAAGCGCACGGCGGTGTCGATCGGCCAGCTTGCCGAGCTCGCCAAAGAGCTCAAAGGCTCGGTGTCGGGTTTCAAGATTGCTTGAGGCGGGAGAGCCAGGTCGGGAGCAATGACTGCACGCGCCGATTTCGACGTCGGGCCGCTTTCCTGGGTCAAGGGCGAGATCGACCATGCCATCCAGCGCGCCCAAGAGGCGTTGCGCGCGTTCGCGGCGAACAGCGCGGACGCTGCGCAGCTCAAGTCGGGCCAGTCGCACCTGCACCAGGCACACGGCGCGCTTTCGATCGTCGGTCTGGAAGGCATCACGCGCGTCTCCGAAGAGCTCGAAGGCCTGCTCGCCGGCGTCGAAAAGGAGGCTTCGCCAAGAAAGACCGAGATCTTCGGGCTGGTCGAGCGCGCCCTTAACGGAATCCGCACCTACCTCGACCAGCTGATGGCGGGCAACCCCAATCAGCCGCTCAGGCTCTATACCCTGTACCGCGATGTCGTCACTGCGCGGGGCGGGCATGCCGACCCGACCGATCTCTACTATCCGAATCTCTCTTTCCGCCCGCCCAAGCGCGACAAGGTTGCGGGCGCATTGAAGGCGGGCGAATCGGACAAATACCTGCGCGAGCAGCGCGGCCGCTACCAGCGCGGACTCCTCAAGTGGCTCAAGAACGATGCCAGCGGAGCCGAGGACATGCGCGCCGCCATCGAAGCGATCGAGGCCGCTCAGGTTGTCCCCTCGCAGCGCGCCTTCTGGTGGGTGTCGCTCGCCTTCTTCGACGCGCTCGCGCACAAGGCGCTGCCCCAGGATCTCGACGCCAAACAGCTGTGCAACCGCATCGAGCAACAGATCAAGCGCCTGGTCGAAGGCACGCCGAGCGTCGCTGAGCGGCTGATGCGCGAAGTCCTCTACTACGTGGCTCGCGCCGAACCGGCGACCGATCGCGTGCGCGAAGTCCAGGAAGCCTACCATCTGGGCCAGACCCTCCCGGCGGCCGAGAGCGAGGGCGGCACGGTCGAGGAAATGCCGGCGCTGAAGTCGGCGCGCGAGCACCTCACTCATGCGAAGGATGCCTGGAACAAGTTCGCATCAGGCAATCCTCCGTCGCTGCTCGCATTCCGCGACAGTGCAGCCGCGCTCAACGATGACGCGGAGCATCTGGGCAACACGGATCTCACGGCGCTCGCCGGCGAAGTCGCCGGGGTCGGCGCGTGGCTTACCTCGAATCGCGAAAACATGAGCGAGGCGGTCGCGCTGGAAGTCGCAACGGCGCTCCTGCTGCTCGAAAATGCGCTGGCCGGCTTCGCGAATCTCTCCGGCGAGTTCGCCCAGCAGGCGCAGCTTCTGCGTTCGCGCTTGAAAGATTGCGTGCTCGGCAAGCTCCGGCCCGGTGCGCCGGAGATCCCCTTGCTCGACGAGATGTCGCGCAAGGCGCAGGAACGGCTGCTCATGAACCAGGTTGTCTCGGAAATGCGGGCCAACCTGCGCACGATCGAACAGGTCCTGGACGCCTTCTTCCGCGATACGACGAAACGCGACGAGCTCGCCTCGCTCGACAAGCCCGTGTATCAGCTGCTTGGCGCACTCGAGATGCTGGGCGAGCAGCGCGCGCGCGATTCCCTCGGTGCGGCCGCGGAGGAGATCCGCCGCTTCTCCGGCCCGGCCCACAGCGCGAGCCCGCAGGATTTCGAACGCATCGCCCAGACTCTCTCGGGCCTGGGTTTCTACATCGAGGGGTTGGCGCACGGCAAGACCGACTTCGAAGCCGCGATGCAACCGATCGCTGCGGCAAGAAAAGAGGAAGCCGACGTCGCCCAACCGGTTGCCACCGTCGAGGCGCAGGTCGCCGAGCAGCAGCGCGAGACGGCGAGCCTGTACGAGGAATGGAAGACCAAACCCGAAGACGGAGTCCTTCGGGCCGAACTGAAAAAAAACCTCGCAGCCCTCCAGAAAGACGCAGGACTCATTGCCGACCAGCAGCTGGAAGCCTCCGCGGGGAAAGCACTGAAAGCGCTCGACAAGACGAGCACCATGCCGCTTACGCCTTTCCTGAAGGAAGCCATCGAGAAAATCACGGCGACGGCGGCGCCCTCCCCGTCCCCCGAGGCTGCCAAGCTCATCGACGCAAGCGCCGAAGCGGTCGACGCCGAGCTTTTGGGGGTCTATCTGGAGGAGTCCGACGAGGTGCTGGCAACGATCCGCGAGCACCTCGATACGGTGCGCGAACAGCACGCCAACAAGGAAGCGCTCACGACGATCCGGCGCGGCTTTCACACCTTGAAGGGCAGCGGACGCATGGTGGGCCTCATGCGCCTCGGGGAAGCCGCGTGGGCCGTCGAGCAGACCATGAATGCGTGGGTGCAGGAAGAACGCGCCGCAACCCCGGAACTGCTGCAGCTGATCGGGCTGGCGCACGAATACTTTTCCGACAACGTCAAGCGCCTCAAGGCGGGCGGAGCCTCGAGCGACGAGCGCTCGCTCGTCGCGGCTGCGGGGCGCGTACGTCGCAGCGAAGCTTGGGGGCAGGCGTCCCCCGAGGCGCTCAGAGCACCCTCGGCCCCGGCGGCCGAGCCTGCCGCGTCGGCAAAGGCCGATTTCACGCCCGTGTCGCCCGTCACGGTCGCGGCGGCCGGGCCCGAGGAATTCGTCCAACTCGGCGCACACCGGGTCTCGACGACGCTCTTCGCCATTTTCAGCGGGGAGGCACGCGCGCACGTTGGCGCGATCAGGGAAGAGCACGAGACCCTGCGCCAGCACGGGGTGGTGAGCGACGCCTTGCTGCGTGCGGTGCACACGCTCGCAGGCACATCGGGGACGGTGAAGATCTCGGCCCTCTCGGATCTTGGCTATGCGTTGGAGAAGGCGCTGCAAAAACTCGCGACAAGCGAGCTTTCCGAAGACGAACAGTCGCTGGTCGGAGAAGCGATCGACACGATCGAGACCATGGTTGCGAGCGTGGTCGAGTTGCGCGTGCCGCGAGCCGTCCCTGCGCTGGTCGCGCGGCTGGAGCACATCGGGGAGCAAGCGGGTGTCCCGCAGGAATCGACGCCTGAAGGAAAGGATCCGCCCCCTCTTTCCCGCGCAGCGGACAGCGGTGCCGCCGAGGAGCTCGCCGCAACCGAGCCTGAGGACAGTCTCCTGGAAGACCTCGATCTGGACATTACGCTGGAGCGCCGCCAGCGGCGGCTCGACGACGACCTCGATCCGGAGCTGTTGCAGATCTTCATCGACGAGGCCCACGAGCTGGTTCCCTCGGTCGGCTCGGCCATGCGCGACTGGCGCGACAGTCCGGCCAATCAAGCGCTCGGCCAGGCGCTGCTGCGCGTGCTGCACACCCTGAAGGGGAGCGCACGCATGGCGGGCGCCATGGCGCTGGGCGAGCTGACCCACCACATGGAAACGCGCGTCGAGAACGCTCTGGCGGTCAAGATACTGCCCACCGCCTTGTTTGAGGTGTTGGAGACGTCCTGGGACCGCATGGGCCTGTTGTTCGAGCAGCTGCAAAAACCCCGCGTCCCGGAAGAAAACCTGCCCGCCGTGGCGGCGCCCCCGAAGCCGGCGGCCGCCGCCATCGAGGCGCCGAAGGCGACGCCCGAGCCCGCCCTCTTGGCCGGGTCACCGGCGGCCGCGGCCAAAGGGGTACCGCTTGCCGAGCGCGAGTTACAGCCGAAGGCGCTGCTGCGGGTACGCGCGGACGTCATCGACCGCCTGGTCAACCAGGCGGGCGAAGTCGCCATCGCGCGCAGCCGGATCGAAGGCGAAATGCGCGCCCTCAAGGCGGCCATGCAGTAACTC
>Ga0137436_1000019_pt1 | contig 50323 bp, 48 predicted proteins | sample EasRivERMGT119_2_FD_102328 | JGI IMG/M metagenome (GOLD analysis project Ga0137436, IMG submission 102328) | Soil microbial communities from meander-bound floodplain in the East River, Colorado, USA - East River MetaG ERMGT119_2 | ecosystem: Environmental > Terrestrial > Soil > Floodplain ...
GGCCGGCGTGGAAGGGCTCGAGGTTGCGAAAAGGCGCCGGCGGCACGCGCGCAGACTATCGCACGCGCGCCCCTGGCTCCTCAGTAGCTGCCACCGCCCGTCGTGATCCCTCTCACGCCAGCAGCCGCGGCGTCGAAGGCGACGGCCGGGATCGGAGCGTTGGCCGAGTCGGCGGCACGGGGCGGCTGGTTCCCCAGACCCACGAGCGTGAGCGTGGTCGCACCCGCCGCCCGGACGTCGAAGGGAAGCTCGATCACGACCGCCGACGCGGTACCGAATCCGTTCCCGGCGCCGCCTCCCTGCTTGGTCACCTCGATCTGAACGAGCGACGGGTCGGCGGCATCCACCGTGATCGCGATCGTCTGGCCGTTTCCGGCGACGAGCGCGTTCTGCGGGTAGGTCATCTGCGGCGCGAGCCGGACCAGGTCGCCGTCCCCGATCCTGATCCCGAATCGGAACGAAAACAGGTCGAGGTTGGGCTCCGGGCCGTAGAGCAGCACGTCGACCACGAGGCGCGCGCCCGAGTGGGACTTCTGCTCGAGCTTGGCGAGCCCGGGAGCCGGTGCCGTGGCGCTCGCCGTGAACTGGGCGGACGTCGAGCCGTCGTTGCTGCAGCCGGTGATGAGGAGGAACGCGAGGGACATCAAGAGGACTCTCATGGCCTGGCTCCTTTCGTCTTGGATCGTCGCGGGCCGGCACGGGCGATCGGCGGCCGGTGGTCCACACAGCCGTTCAACAGCAGCGAGACGGTTTGGTCGGCGAGGCTGCCCGTGACGATGTCCGGGGCACCGTCCTCGTTCAAGTCCGCGAGGACGATCGGGATCGGCTCGGTCCCGACGCCCCGCGCCGACCGCGGGCCGAACGCGCCGTCGCCGCGCCCGAGGAGGATCGACACGGCCGCGTCGGCGGCATCGCTGACCACGAGGTCGAGGCGGCCGTCACCGTTGAGGTCCCCGGCGGCGGCGAAGACGGGGAATCCCCCGGCCGCGAACGAGCTCGGGAGATCGAACGAGCCGTCGCCGTTTCCTGGGAGCACGGCGATCGTATTGTCGGCGGCATTGCTCACGGCCAGGTCGAGCGCCCCGTCGCCGTCGAAGTCGGACAGGGCCACGGCCTGAGGGGAGAAACCGGTCGGGAGCCGCAGGACCGGCGGCGCGTCGAAGCGGCCGTCCCCCCGGCCGAGCAGGATCGACACCGTCGCGTCGAGGACGTTGTCGACCGCGAGATCGACCGCCCCGTCGCCGTCGACGTCGCCCGCGGCGATCAGGAGCGGCTGCTGCCCCGCGGGAAAAGGAACGGGATCCGAGAACGACCCGTCGCCGCGGCCGGAAAGCACGACCACCCTCGCGGCGAACAGATCGGTCACCGCGAGATCGGCGTTCCCGTCGCCGTCGAAGTCCGCCGCCACCATGCCGATCGTCACCCCGCCCGCGGCGAAGCTGGTCTGCGGGCCGAGCCCGCCCTGCCCGTCCCCGAGAAGGATCGAGACCGTGCCGTCGTTGCTGTTGAGGACGGCGACGTCGGCGCGCCCATCGGCATCGAAATCCGATGAGACGATCCGGGTCGTACCGTGGCCCGCGGTGAACCGGGCCGGCGCCCCGAGAGCGCCGCGACCGTCTCCGAGGAGGATCGCGACGCTGTTCGGGCCGCCGCCCGAGTTGAAGTTGGTCACCGCCAGGTCGAGGTGGCCGTCGCCGTCGAAATCGGCGACGGCGATCCCCTCGACCGCTCCCCCCGCAGGCACCGTGACCTGCGGAGCGAAGCTCGCTTCGGGGCACGAGGCCAACGCCCACGACGCGAGAACGAGGTGCGCAACTGTCATCATCGCCGATCACCTTCGATCGGATCGATCGTGCTGAGGGGCCGGCCCCGCGTCGGCTGCGGCGTCAGGGCGTCGCCGTTGGCGGCGGAGCCGGTCAGCTGGAAGGTCTTCGTAGCGCCGCCCTTGTTCCCGTTGGCGTCCGTCACGGTGGCCGTGAACGTCACGAAGCTCTCCTGGCGCGCGGTCCCCACGAACGGCGCGGCCACGACCCAGTTGAGGACCGTCCGCACCGCGGGCGTGCCGTCCTCCAGGAGGACGACCTCGCTTCCGGCCACGTTGAACAGCCGTCCCACGTTCACGTTCGCATTCCCGCCGGCGGCGCCCGAAGGCACGCTGAAGCGGAAGTCCAGCCCGGGGACGTTGCGATTCGCGTTACCGACGCCCGCCGCGGGGTCGTCGATGCGGGCGAGCTGGGCCGCGAGAACCGAGCTCGCCGGGTCGAGCAGGCCGTCCGAGCCGCCGAGCTCGTCGACGACGACGTCGCCCTCCTTGTCGGTGATCGCGACCTGGATGAAGTGGAGTGATCCGTTCGGCGGCGCCTCGCCGAAGGTCACGGAGGTCGGCTCGCCAGGAGCGATGATCTCGACGACCGGGGCGGTGCCGCCGGCCACGCGGTCCGGCTCGCCCGGGTTCTGGGTCAAGCCGTTCCCCGAGGTTCCGAATCGATCGGTCACCGCCTCGTCGACCTTCAGGGTGACCCGGTCGAAGGCGACCCGCCCCCCGTCGTCAACCACCGCGACCGTCAGGTGGAATCCGGCGCCGTCTCGCGGCCGGATCGACTCGAGAACGTGCCAGCCGACCCACGTCGTCACGCCGGGACCGGGGGTGTCGTCCGTTCCGGCGATGTTGAAGAGCGGACCCAGATTCGTGTTCGCGGGGATGACCGTCCCGTCCGGGGTGATCAGGTCCTCGTCGATGAAGGCGAGCAGCCCCGGGAACTGGGGGTTGAGCCCGGGGAGCGCGTCGACGTGGCGGATGTTGACGTCCTCGTCCACCGAGATCTTCTCGTCGTCGCGCGTGACGATCTCCGCGACGATGGCGAACCCCGTGCCGTTCGGATCGCCGGACCCCACGCGCGAATCTCCCGGCGCGATGAAGGCACCGTCGAGCGGCGACGTGATCCTCACGATCGGCGGCAGATCCCTCTTATTGAGGACGCCGCGTCCGTTGGCGAGCCGTTGACGTTCGAACGAGGGCGCCGCCGGCGCGGCCGGCGCCTCGCCCGCCGTTGCGAGCCCGAGGATGACGATCAGGAGTGCAAGCCGTGTGCGTGACATGGGAGGTTCTCCTTTCGAGAGAGAGCTGCTCATCGCAGCTGTTCCTTGAGCATGGCGGCGATCAACGGGGAGGCACCGACGATCCGAACCCCTGCCGCGCTGAGGCGCGCGAGCACCTCGAGGCCCGCGCGGCCGACGAAGACAACCCCGGAAAGGTCGAGGACGACGCTGATGCCGCCCAGGAGCAGCTCGCGGCATTCGTCTTCGAGCAGGTCGGCCCACTCACCGGCGATGCGTCCCTGAAGCGATAGGGAAACCCGGTGAGCATTCACGTCGTCGAGTTCGATGCGAAGCATGCCGATGGTCTATGGCAACGACCGTGCCACGCGGCCCCGACCTGCGTGCTCCGGCTACAAACGATGCAGCGGCGGGGGTTTGCGTCGCGCGAGGCGCGAGGCGCGCGCGCGCGGCCTCGCGGGGCGGACGCCAACCGGTTGGCTCATTGCCAACCCGGTGGGATCAGGCGGGACGGGAGATGCCGAGCTTCTTCATGCGCGCTTCGAGCGTCGTCCGCTTGAGCCCCAGGATCTGTCCCGCCCCCCGATCGCCGCTCACGCGCCAGCCCACGCTCTCGAGCACCGAGAGGATGTGGTCGCGCTCGATTCGCTCGAGCGTCCGGCCCGGGCTCGTCGGCGACGCCGCCACCGGAGCGGCGACGAAGTCGTCCAGCTCGAGCCGGCTGCCTGGAGACAAGATGACGGCACGCTCGATGACGTTCTGCAGCTCGCGCACGTTTCCCGGCCACCGGTACGCGGCGAGCTGGACCATCGCCTGCTCGGCGATCGTCTCGATCGACTTGCCCATCTTCACGGCGTAGACCATCGCGAAGTGGCGGGTCAAGCGGGGAACGTCCTCCTGCCGCTGGCGCAGGGGCGGGATCGCGATCGGAAAGACGTTCAGGCGGTAGAACAGGTCGGCGCGGAACCGCCCCTCCTTCACCGCGGTCTCGAGGTCGCGGTTCGTCGCCGCGATCAGCCGGACGTTCACCTTGAGCGTCGCCGTCCCGCCGAGACGCTCGAACTCCCCCTCCTGGAGGACACGCAGCAGCTTGGCCTGCAGCTCGAGCGGAAGGTCCCCGACCTCGTCGAGGAACAGCGTGCCCCCGTTCGCCAGCTCGAAGCGCCCCACCCGGCGGTTCAAGGCGCCGGTGAACGCTCCCTTCTCGTGTCCGAACAGCTCGCTTTCGATCACGCCGCCCGGGAGCGCCGCGCAGTTCACCTTGACGAGGATCTTGTGCTTGCGCGCGGACAGCCCGTGGATCGCCCGGACGACGACCTCCTTTCCCGTCCCCGTCTCCCCGGTCACGAGCACGGTGGAGTCCGTCGGCGCGACCTTGCGGACGCTTCCCAAGACCTTGCGAATCGCCGGCGAGTCGCCGATGAGGTCCGTGAACGGCCCCTCCGAGCGCGATTCCTCCTGGAGGTACAGGTTCTCCTGCTCGAGACGGCTCTTGAGCGCGGTGATCTCCTCGTAGGCGAGCATGTTCTGGATCGCGAGCGCCACCTGGTCCGCGATCGCGACGAGCAGATCGGTGTCCTCCGCGTCGTACCGCGCGACCTCGCCGCTCCCGACGTTGAGTGTGCCGATCACCCGGCCCTTGGATTTCAGGGGCACCGAGAGCGCGGAGAGGACCCCGTCCGCCACCAGCGGTGCGTGCTCGATGAATCGCGGATCCTCCCTCAGGTCGGACGTGAGCAACGGACACCCGTGCTCCGCGATCCAACCCGTCCGGCTCCCCTGTCGCGGCCACGTGGACTCGAGCGGGGGCATCGCGCTGAGCGGCGGGCCGGCGTTGAAGCGTATGGCCCTGAACCTGCCCTCGGCCGACTCCTCCAGGAGGAGCGCAGCGCGATCGAACGGGATCACGCCGCGCAGCGCGTTCGCGGTCGCCTTGAAGAGCGACTCCCGGTCGAGATAGGTCACGACCGCGTTGTTGACCTGCAGCAGCACCCGCCAGCGCTCCTCGGCATGGCTGAGCTGGCACGTGCGCGCCTCGACCTGCTCCTGGAGGTCGACGGCGAGAAGCCTGGTCCCGATCTCGGACATCGCGGACGCGGCGAGGGTCCTCAGAACCTCGAGCTCTTCGTTCGTCCACGCCCGCGGCTGCGCATCCACGACGCAGAACGAGCCGAGCGTGTGGCCCTCGGACGTGGTCAGCGGGACCCCCGCGTAGGCGATCACTCCCAGCTCGGACACGGCCGAGCTGTGCTTGGTCAGCGGATTCTCCCGCGTATCCGGCACGACGAGCGCCTCGCCGGAGCCGACCACGTGCTTGCAGATCGAGTGCGACAGCGGCGTTTGCCGCAGCGAGGCCCACGGCTCGGGGAGGCCGACCGAGCTCTTGAAGAACTGACGCTCGTCGTCGACGAGCGACACGTAGGCGGCCGGGACGTGCAGGGCGCTGGTCGCGAGCCGGGTCAGCCGCTCGAAGGCCTCTTCGGTCGGCGAGTCGAGCAGCGACGTCCGCCGCAGCGCGGCGAGCCGTGCGGCATCGTGAAGCTTTTCGTCGAGGTCGTTCGCCACGGCGGGCCCCTCTACCCGTCTTGGGGCCGCACTATAGCGCCGGGGGCGCGAGGCGCCAGGAGCCTACAGGTCGTCGAGAGGCGGCTGGGGCCCGAGGCCGATCCCCGCGATGTCGGGGTCCTCGTCGGGGGTCTCGGGGGCGGGCGTGACGCCGGCTTCGGCCTTCTTCAGCTTTGCGTCCGCGCGCTTGGCCTCTTTGTCCTTCCGGCGCGCCTGCCGGGCGACTTCCTTCTGCCGCTTCTGGAACGTCGATCGCGTCTTGTTCGCCACGCGCGAATATTAGCATCGCGCGGATAGTCCATCCGCTAGCTCGCGCGCTTGGGGCGCCAGTCGGGCCGAATCGCGGTAGCTTTCTCCCGACCTGGGACGCGCGTGGGCGGCGCTCTCCTCCTCCCGGGACGCCGCTCGCGCGTGGCCCGTGTCAGTGCTCCGGGGACTCCCCTCCCGGCTCCGAGATCTCCACGGGCGGCGCGGCCACCGCTGGTTTCCGCCTCGGCGCGCGACGCCGCGCGACGTTGGGCGCCGCCGGCTTCTCCGCCCGTGCCGCTCGCCGCTCGTCCGCGAGCAGGCTCGCCAGCGTCTTCCGGGCTTGACGAGCTTCCCTCCGAGCCTTCTTCGCCGCCTTCTGGACGAGCTTGAGGGCCTTCTTCGCCGCCTTCACCGCGGACTTGGCCGACTTCGCGTTCCGCTTCGCCGTCTTCTCGACGCGGTCGGCGCGCTGGGATGCCGCCCGTGCCTCCTCGACCGTCTTCGTCTTCATGTTCTGGCTCCTCGCCATCGTGCGCCGCAGACAGTCTACCCCGCGACCGGCATGACCCAGATGTCCATCGCCTTCCCGCGCCGCCTGGTGAAGGCGATGCGAGTGCCGTCGGGCGACCACACCGCGCGCGCATCTTCGGAGGTGGCCATGCCGTCGGTCAGCGCGCGCATCCCGGTGCCGTCGGCGTTGACGACGTAGATCACGAACACCCCCGTGCGGTTCGAGGAGAACAGGACGCGCTTGCCGTCGGGGGACCAGCTCGGCCACCCCTCGTTGGCGTAGGGGCTCGCCGAAAGGTTCGTGGGGTCCTTCATGTCGGGGCCGGTCACGATGACGTCGTCGTTGCCGTTCGCGAACCCCCGGAGGAGCACGAGCTTCTTACCGTCCGGCGAGTACTGCGCGCAGGTCTCCTCTTCGCGGGTCGCCTCCAGTCGCGCGACACCGGAGCCATCCGCGCCCATGACGTAGACGTCGAAAGCCTCCTTGTCATCGCGCATCGAGTTGAAGACGATCTTCTTCCCGTCCGGCGACCAATGAGGATGGATGTCGCGCGCCGGGTGGTTCGTCAGGTTGCGAAGCCCCGAGCCATCGGCGCTCATGACGTAGATCTCATCGTTCCCCGACATCTCCGAGTAGAAGACGATCCTCGACCTGTCGGGCGAGAACGACGGGTTGCGGCAGTCCTTCGACGACGGCGTGAGGTCACGGACCTCCGTGCCGTCCGGGTTCATGACGTACAGGTGCCATTCCCCGCTCCGGTTCGACTGGAAGACGATCTTCGAGCCGTCCGGGGACCATGCGGGAAAGGCGTTTTCGATCCCGGTGATCGGCTGCGGCGCACCGGCGGCGATCTGCGCGGCGGCCGCGAACAAAGCGATGGCGATGGCGTGCATGGGACCTCCCCGGGGGTTCTACGTCCCGCCGCGCGCGGGGTTGCGATCCCGGCGCCTTATCGCTGCGCTTGAAGATAGCGACGGACTCTCACCCTTCCGCCTGCAACGGAAGCGTCGAGCTCGTCCGCGAGGGCGCCCCCGCAGGACGTCGGCGCCGCGCCGGGAATGCACAGTGCGGACCACGTCACAGGATCGGGCTCGACCGATACGAAGCAGCCCGACCCTTGCGGAAGCTCCAACGACAGCTCGAGCGCACCCTGCGCGCTGGGATAGGTGACGCTGCCGGAGACGCTGTGGCAGCTCGTCGAGGGACAGTCGGAGCATGCCGATGTCGCGAACGCGCACCCGACCGGCGGCGAAATGAATTCCATCTCGACGCACAGCAAGATGGCACCCCCCGGGCAACCCGCGGGCGGCGAGCACGTCACCGCGGTGTCGGCGGTGAAGTAGATCCTCTTGATTCCGCCATCTTCGACCTGGACCTCGAAGGCCATCCCCTGGGACGTCAGCCCCTGGTAGACACAATCCTGGCAGCCGGTCGCCTCGATGGTGCAGGTGGGAGAGCAGCCGTCACCCGGCAAGGAATTTCCGTCGTCGCATTCCTCGGGTGCGCAGATGCCGCCGTCGCCGCAGGTGGACAGCATGCACGACGGCTCATCGTCGTGGCACCCCGCCGCGCACCCGAGCGCGATCAGCAACAGGGTGTGTCCGGCCGCGTTCCCCCACCGTGCCATGCCTCATCATGGACGAGAACACTAGCGAATCACTAGAGATTGCTTGCACATCGCGCTCTCAGGCACGAGATTGCCGAAGCGACAGGAGGCCAGCGCACATGAATTGGTTGAATCAGAAGCCCGAGCCCGAGCCGACCCAGCCCAACCGATCCGCATCCGCGTCCCCAACGTCCGCGCCCTACACACCCCAACACGCAGCGCAGCCCGCGCAGGCAGAGCACCGGGAGAAAGCGATGACACCCACGGGAGCCACCATCGGCAAGTCGATCCAGGTCAAAGGCGAGCTCACCGGCAGCGAGGACCTCGCCATCGAAGGCAAGGTCGAGGGAAAGATCACGCTGAACGGCTGCCGCGTGACCATCGGCCCATCCGCCCAGGTCACCGCGGAGATCACGGCCAAGTCCGTCGTGGTCGGCGGCCAGCTCAAGGGCAGCATCCGCGCTGAAGAGCGGGTCGAGATCTCCGCGACCGGAACCCTGTTCGGCGACGTCCGCGCCCCGCGCGTCGTGCTCGTCGACGGCGCCAAGTTCAAGGGCAGCGTCGACATGGACGCCAGCACGGGAACCGGATCTTCGGCCGGCGCGTCCACTTCGACGAAGGCGACGGCAACGGCGACGGCGACCGCCCCGGTCGTTCGCGACGAGACGCCGGCGTACGCGGGCGCCAAGCAAAGCTGAGCTAGCAGTTCTCCTCGGTCCCACCCCTCGACCGGCGTACGATGCCGGTCTCGAGGGGGTTCCGATGAGCGTTCGAGCCGCGGCCTTGGCCGTCCTGCTGGTGGGTTCCGGAGTCCGCGCCGCGACGTTCGAGACCGGCGGCGTCACCATCTGGTACGAGGTGCGCGGGAGCGGCGCGGGCACACCGCTGATCGTCGCCAATGGCGGTCCGGGATTCGACCACAGCTATCTCCTGTGCGGCGACGTCTGGGACACGCTCGCGAAGGGACGCAAGGTCGTCTTCTACGATCAGCGCGGCAACGGCCTCTCGTCCGAGCTGAAGGACGGGCAGCCCTGCGGGCTCGCCGAGCAGATCGACGATCTCGATGCGCTGCGCGCCCACCTCGGCTTCGAGAAGCTCGACCTCCTCGGGCACTCCTGGGGCGGCTATCTGGTGATGGCGTACGCCGCACGCCATCCGGAGCGCGTCGCGCACCTGATGATCGTGGATTCCGCGGCGCCCAAGATCCAGGACACGGTCGTCTACCGGCAGAACGTCAACAAGGCGGTCTGGGGGGACCTCCAGCGCTTCGACCTGAACCCGGAGCTTGCGAAGTTCGCCTTCCCGACGCTGGTCGTGACCGGCCGTTACGACTTCAACGTGGCGCCCTCTGTCGCCTGGGCGATTCACGGCGCGATCCCGCGCTCCGAGCTGGCCGTGTTCGAGAAGAGCGGGCACCTCCCCTTCTGCGAGGAGCCTGCGGCGTTCGTCTCGCGGGTGGAGACGTTTCTCGCAAAGTGACGCCGGAGCTTGACGTCGGCAGCACCGGCGGCGTATGAAGGCCCGGTCACGAGGAGGATCGATGAAGAACAACGCGCCCGTTTCGCTCAACCTGGAAGTCGAGATCATCGAGAACCGCGGCAGGCCCGGGTGTCAGGGCAGCTCGTCCACGAGCCCGCTCTGCACCTGCCCGATCGCAGCGACCGTCAAGGGCTAACTGCCGTCAGCGGCCCCGCAGGCGCACCGCCGCCTCGTGGTCGTCCATCGCGACGGAATGGGAATCGCAAGGCCTGAATGCGGGTTCGACGGCGAACCTCGAGGGCCTTAAGTTGGATTCGCGTTCACATGCGGTGGAGGTGACATGACGGTCCGCGTTACTTGCCTTGCGGCGGCGATTGCTCTCGCCGTGCTCCTCGCCGGGTCCACCCCGGCGTCCACAACGAATTCACCCAAGACCAAGGAGTTGATCGCGAAGATCACCTCGATCGACCTTCAGGCGAAATTGATCCAGGTCGCCTTCGGCGCCGGTCAGTATCAGACGCTTCCCGTCACCGGCAAGGCCGCCGAGCACCTCGACGAAGTACCGGTGGGTGCCACATTCAAGCTGACGGTTCAGGACAGCGATGATCCCGCGGGGCAAGTGGTCGTGGCGATCAAGAAAACGAAAGACGCTCCGAGGCCCGCGGGCACCCGCTCCGGCCGGCACTAGGCTTTCACTCGAGCCTGAAGTCCACGCGCACGAAGAACGGAACCTCGAAGGCCTCGCCATTCTTGGTTGCCGGAGAATAGCGCCACTGCTCCACCGCATCCCGGGCCGCCTTCACGAACATGGGATTCGAGCTCCAAAGCTCGTGCACGGAGCCGACCGTCCCATCCTTGCGGATGCGGACCAAGAAGATCACGATCCCTTCGATACGGGCGCGACGAGCGATGTCCGGGTACACGGGGTCCGCGCGTGAGCCGTGGGATCTGCGGCAGCGGAAAGCGCGGGAACGCCCTGAGCAAGCACCAGAAGCGTGGACAGCAGGAAACGCACGACCAAGGCTACCATCGTGCCCTGCTCAGCGGGCGAGAGTGGGGATCACCGCGAGCAGCTTCATCACGGTTTGCTTCGCGTCGCCGAAGAGCATGAGCGTGTTGTCGCGGTAGCACAGCGGATTGTCGATCCCGGCGTAGCCCGCGGCGAGGCTGCGCTTGAGCATGATCACGCGGCGCGCCTTCCAAACCTGCAGGATCGGCATGCCGTAGATCGGGCTTCCCGGATCGTCGAGCGCGGACGGGTTCACGATGTCGTTCGCGCCGATGACCATCACGACGTCGGTCTCCGGGAGCTCGTCGTTGATCTCGTCCATCTCCTTCACGATGTCGTACGAGACGCCGGCCTCGGCGAGCAGCACGTTCATGTGCCCCGGGAGGCGCCCCGCGACCGGGTGAATCGCGTAGCGGACGGTGATGCCCCGGGCGAGGAGGACATCGGTCAGCTCGCGCACGGCGTGTTGCGCCTGCGCCACCGCCATGCCGTAGCCGGGAACCACGACGGCGCTCTGCCCGGTGGTGAGCAGCTCGGCGGCCTCCTCGACGGTCGTTTCGTGGACCGTGCCGAGTGCGCCTGGGGCCGCGGCGGCTCCGGCGGCCGGAGCCTCGGCGCCGAAGCCTCCGAAGATCACGCCGACGATCGAGCGGTTCATGGCGACGCACATGATGTAGCTGAGGATCGCGCCCGAAGCGCCGACGAGCGCGCCGGTGATGATGAGCAGGTCGTTCGACAGCATGAACCCGGCCGCGGCGGCGGCCCACCCCGAGTAACTGTTGAGGATCGAGACGACGACGGGCATGTCGCCGCCTCCGATCGCCGCGACCAGGTGGAGGCCCAGGACGAGCGCGATCGCGGTGAGACCCAGCAGGCACGTCATCGCGGTGGCCGGTGCGTGGGTGGACACCTGGATCGCAATCAGGATCACGCTCGCCGCCGCCAGGACGAGGTTGAGCAGGTGGCGCCCCGGCAGGAGCAGCGGCTTGCCTCCGAGCGTGCCGCGCAGCTTCAAGAACGCGACGATCGATCCGGAGAACGTCACCGCACCGACGAAGACACCGATCGCGACCTCGAGATCGTGCACCATGCCGCCGGCGCCGGCTGCGGTCCCGGCCGTCATCCTGCTGACGATGCCGACGAGCACCGCGGCCAACCCGACGAAGCTGTGGAGGATCGCGACCAGCTCGGGCATCTGTGTCATCGCGACCCGCGCCGCGAGGACGGCGCCGATCAGGCAGCCGATCCCGATGGCGCCGGCGAGGAGCATGGCCGTCGAGGGTGACGGGATCGCGGGGGCGCCGCTGCCGGGGATGTAGAGCGCGAGCGCGGTGACGACGATCGCCAGCGCCATCCCGACGCTCCCCAGGACGTTCCCGCGGCGCGCGGTTGCGGGCTGCGAGAGCCCCTTGAGGCTCAAGATGAACAGGAAGCTCGCGACGAGGTAGGCGACACTCGGGAAGGCTGCGGTCACCGCCTTACCTCCGGAACATCTTGAGCATGCGTTGCGTCACGAGGAACCCGCCGGCGATGTTGATCGAGGAGACCAGGACGGCGAATGCAGCCAGCAGGTGCGGCAGCCCGACCTCGGGCCCCGCCGTCAGCAGCATGCCGCCGATGACGATGATGCCGCTGATGGCGTTCGTGACCGACATCAGCGGCGTATGCAGCGCCGGTGTGACGTTCCAGACGACGTGCCACCCGACGACGCACGCGAGCAGGAAGACGGTCACGTGCGGCACGAGCGCGGGTGGGGCGAACACGCCGAAGGCCGCGAGACCCGCCGCGGCCGCGGCGAGGCCGATGCGCGACACCCACGGCGAGCGGGCGGGCCGCTCGATGGAGGCGGCCTGGACGGGCTGCTGCTTCGGCGGGAGGGGCGCGGCCGCGCGGACTTCCGGGCGCGGCGGCGGCCACATCAGCTCGCCGTCGTTCAGGACGAGCATCGCGCGCTGAACCTCGTCGTTCAGGTCGAGGGCGAACCTCCCGTCCTTCATGACCTCGTCCAGGAGGTGCACGATGTTCGCGGAGTACAGCTCGCTCGCCTGCCGGGCGAGCCGGCTGGTGAGGTCGGTCAGCCCGATGATCGTGACCCCGTAGCGCTCGACGATGCGGTCGCGCTCGGTCAGCGCGCAGTTCCCGCCCTGCTCGGCGGCGAGGTCCACGACGACCGAGCCGGTCCGCATCGCGACGACCGCTCCCGACGTGAGCAGCTTGGGAGCGGGCTTGCCGGGGATCAGCGCGGTCGTGATCACGATGTCGGCGTCTTTCGCGTGGCCGGCGATGAACTCCTGCTCGGCCGCGAGGTAGGCGTCGCTCATCTGCTTGGCGTAGCCGCCTTCCCCTTCCCCCTTCTCGTCGAACGCGAACGTGATGAACTGGCCGCCTAGGCTTTCGACCTGCTCGCGCACCGCCTCGCGGGTGTCGAACGCCTTGACGATCGCGCCGAGCGACTTGGCAGCGCCGACCGCCGCGAGCCCCGCCACCCCCGCGCCGAGCACGAGCACGGTCGCGGGACGAATCGTGCCGGCGGCGGTGATCTGGCCTCCGAGGAGCCGGCCGTACAGCGACGCGGCCTCGATGACCGCGCGGTAGCCGGCGATGTTCGCCATCGCGGACAGCGCGTCCAGCTTCTGCGCGCGCGTGATCCGCGGAACCGCGTCCATCGCGAGGACCGTCGCCTTGCGGCGCGCGAGCCGTTCGATCAGCTCCTTGTTCTGCGCGGGCCACAGGAACGAGATCAGACGCGCCCCCTCCTTCAGGAGGTCGGCCTCGTGGTGGCCGGAAGCGGCGTCGTGCTCGGGCTCGCGCACCTTGACGACGAGGTCGGCCTCGCGCCAGACGGCGGCCGCGTCCGGGACGATGCGCGCGCCGGCCTCGCCGTACGCGGGGTCGAGAAACGCCGCCCCGACCCCGGCCCCCGACTCGACGATGACCTCGAACCCCAGCTTGGTGAGCTTCGCCGCCATGCGGGGCACCACGGCGACGCGCCGCTCGCCCGCGTGGATCTCCTTCGGGACCCCGAGGATCAGTCGTTCGGGGCCGGTTGCAGGAGCCACGGGCACGGGGGGGCCTCCCTAGGGAGTGGGATGGAGCGCCGCATGTTATCGCGACGGCGCGGGAGGCATTACGCAAATCGAGCCGGCAGTGACTCTCGAGGTCACGTTTTCTCGATGTCCCGCCGGGCCCCCTCGCGGCGATGACCGGAATGAAATCGCGAATGACCGGGTTGTCCTTCCGCGCGGCCTCGTGGGCAGATTTCGGCGGGGATCCCCTCGTGGCAGGACGGTTGCAGTCACCCGCTGCGTCGCCGCGGGTGGGGAAGCCTGGTCGACAGTTGCGGCCTTGTGTTGCCCGTCCGATCGCGGCGCGTGCAAGAGAGGAATGTCATGGCACGACGCAGGATTACGAACATGGTCGCCATCGCCCTTCTGCTCCTGGGCTCTGCCCGCGGCTGGGCGCAGCAAAACGACCAAAAGGAAATGCGGGGCCTGGACGACGAGGTCCAGGAGATCAAGTCCGACGTCCTCGCCATCTCGGCCGAGCTGAGCCGGCTGGAGGAGAAGCTCCTCTTTCCATCCGGGACGCAGGTTGCGGTCTTCGTCGCGCTGGCCAAGGGCGACACGATGCGGCTCGATGCCGTGCGGCTCCAGATCGACGGCCAGCTCGTCGCTCACTACATCTACAGCGCGAAAGAGCTCGAGGCCCTGCGCAAGGGCGGCGTGCAGCGGGTCTACGTCGGGAACGTCACGACCGGGGATCACAAGCTCGAGGTGCTGATCGACGGCAAGCTCGACAGCGGGACGGACGTCAGCCGCACCGAGCACTTCGCCTTCCGCAAGGACGTGAAGCCGAAGCTCCTGGGGCTGACCGTCGCAGGCGCCAACACTCCGATCACGCTCGGGGATTGGTGATCGGCCGTGCGCGCACCGTACCAGCTGCTCGGGCTCGGGCTGGCCGTGGGTCTTGCGGCCCGCCCCGCCACGAGCGCCGACTTGAGGGACCTGTACTTCGGCGAGGCGCTGTACCACGCCTACCAGGGACAGTTCTTCGAGGCGATCCAGCGGCTGGACACCGAGCTCGCCCAGTACCGCGATCTGGACGAGCCGGGGCGCGATACGCTCACGTATCACATCCATGACGCCGAGTTCTCCGTCGGCGACTTCGAGCTGAATTACCGCATGCACCTTCGCGCCGGGCGCGCCATCAAGGCGGTGCTCGAAGGCGCCGTGGATCCAGCCGTCCGAAACGAGGCTGCGTACAGGCTCGCCCGCATCCACTTCCAGAAGGACCAGCTCGACGACGCGCGGCAGGCTCTCGACCGGATCGAAGGTCCGGTGCCCGAGGCGATCCGGGACGACGTCGAGTTCCTGCGGGCGAACATCGAGATGGCGACGGGACGGCCGGGCGACGCCGTCAAGGTGCTCGAGCAGCTTCACGGCGGGGAGAGCCTCGCCGGATTCACCGCCTACAACCTCGGCATCGCGTTGCTCCAGGACGGGCGGCAGCACGAGGCGGTCGAGCAGCTGGACAAGGCGGGGCGCCTGGCACCCGGCGATGACGCCGGGCTTGCGATCCGCGACAAGTCCAACCTGGTGCTCGGCAGCATCCTGTCCGAATCCGGCAACGTCGACCGCGCGCAACAGTCGCTCGACCGCATCCGCCTCGATGGACCGTTCTCGAACCAGGCTCTGTTGCGCGCCGGCTGGGCCGAGGCCTCCGCCGAGCGCTTCGACCGCGCGCTCGTGCCGTGGAATATCCTGGTCGATCGCGAGCCGACCGACGTCGCGGTCCAGGAAGCCCTGCTCGCGGCACCGCATGCCTACGCCAGCCTGAACGTGCACGGACGCGCCGCGGTCATGTACCAGCGCGCGCTCGAGCTGTTCGGGAGCCAGATCGAGAGAGTGGACGCGTCGATCGCCCGCATCGGCGAAGGGCGGTTCCTCGACGCGCTGATCCGCGAGGAGATCCGGCAGGACGAGGACTGGGTCATCCGCCTGCGCAGCCTGCCCGACGCGCCGGAGACCTACTACCTGATGGAGCTGATGGCGTCGCACGACTTCCAGACCGCGCTGCACAACTACCTCGACCTCGAAGACTTGAGGTCGAAGCTCATCACCTGGAAGACGGGCTTCGATTCCTTCGACGACATCATCCGGCTGCGCGGACAGAATTACGAGCCGCTGCTCCCGGAGGTCGACGCGCAGTTCCGGGAGCTGGACTCGCGGATGCGCCTGCGCCTCGAGCAGCGCAAGCACCTCGGCCGCCGCCTGCAGGCGATGCTCACGGCACCCCGGCCCGATCAGCTGGCGACGGCCGAAGAGCGGATCGCCGGCGACCGCCTCGACCTCATCGACAAGCAGCTCGGCGGCTCGGACGATCCCGCTTCCGTCGAGCTCCGCGAGCGCGCGGCCCACCTGCGGGGTGCGCTCACGTGGCGGCTCGAGACCGAGTACCACGCTCGACTGACCGCAGCGCACGAGCACCTGATCGAGCTGAACGTGCACGTCGACGCACTCACGCGGGAGTACGAGGCCTTCGTCAGGACCAGGCAGGCCGCGACGCACAGCTACGTCGGGTACGACGTGGACTTGGCACGGCTGCGCGAGCGGGTCGGCGATGCGCTCGGCCGCGTCGACAGCGTGATGGCCCGCCAGGGGCACATCATCGAGACCGTCGCGATCAAGCGGCTCCAGGCCCGCCGGGAGCGCCTCGTGGCCCAGCAGACGCAGGCGCGCTACGCGGTCGCCGACAGCTACGATCGCGCCGCGCGCGCTTCGTCGGAGAGCCGCTGATGCGCCGCCTCGCCGTTCCGATGGCGCTCGTGCCGGCCCTTCTCGCCGGCTGCGCCGCGCGTGTGGACAACACGGGGACGCTGGCGGAGCTGCACCGCGTGCGCCCGGACCTGACCGAGGCCAAGGTCGAGCAGAGCCTCGATCAGGCCATGCAGGGGTATCGGCGTTTCCTCGAGGAAGCGCCGGAGACGGCGATGACGCCGGAGGCGATGCGGCGCCTGGCGGACCTGCAGATCGAAAAGCAGTTCGGCATCCGCACCGGCGACGGCAAGCCGCGCGAGATGGCCGCCCCCGAGCCGGCGGCGTCCGCCACGCCGCATGCGGCCGCCGCGGTCGCCGGCATCGGCGCGCGGGAGTCCGATCAGGACTTCGAGCAGCGCACGACCGCCGAAGGCGACGTCCCCGCGGACCCGGCGCGCGGGACGGGCGATCCCGCCGGTCCGCTGGAGGCGATCGCTCTCTACGATCGGCTGCTCACCGAGTACCCGGCCTACGAGCACAGCGACCAGGTCCTCTACCAGAAGGCGCGCGCCTACGACGAGCTCGGCCGCACCGAAGAGGCCATGGCGACCATGGAGCTCCTGATTCGCGCGAACCCGCATTCCGAGCACTTCGACGAGGTCCAGTACCGGCGGGGCGAATACTTCTACACGCGCAGGAACTATCGCGAGGCGGAGACCGCCTACGCGGCGATCACGAGCCTGGGCGCCCGCTCGTCGTACTACGAGCTGGCGCTGTACAAGCTCGGGTGGACGCTCTACAAGCGCGACTTCTACGAAGAGGCACTGCACAAGTACATCGCGCTGCTCGACTACAAGGTCTCGATCGGCTACGACTTCGATCAGACGCACGCCGAGGACGACGAGCGCCGCGTCGCCGACACCTATCGCGTCATCAGCCTGAGCTTTTCCAACCTCGGCGGTCCGGAAGCCGTCCGGGACTACTTCGCCACCTTCGGGAATCGCGCCTACGAGGACCGTGTCTACGGCAATCTCGGCGAGCACTACCTGGTCAAGCTGCGCTACGACGACGCCGCGAAGACGTACAACGCCTTCGTCGCGCTCTATCCGTTCCACAAGGCGGCGCCGCATTTCAGCATGCGGGTCATCGACACGTTCACCCAGGGCGGGTTCCCCAAGCTCGTGCTGGAGTCGAAGCGGGACTTCGCGTCCAAGTACGGGCTGCAGTCCGAGTTCTGGCGCCACTTCAAGCCGGAAGAAACGCCCGACGTGCTGGCCTACCTGAAGACGAACCTGAAGGACCTCGCGACACATTTCCACGCCCAGTATCAGGGCGCGCAGCAAGCGGACGAGAAGCTCGCGGATTATCGCGAAGCCCTCCGCTGGTACGGCGACTATCTTCAGTCGTTCCCTGCGGACCCCGATTCGCCGCCGATCAACTACCGGCTCGCGGACCTGAACCTCGAGAACAAGGATTTCGGCGAGGCGGCCAAGCAGTACGAGCGCACCGCCTACGGCTACGCGCCGCACGTGCAGTCGGCGGCGGCGGGATACGCCGCGGTCTTCGCCTACCGCGAGCAGCTCAAGGTCGCGGGTGCGGGCGAGCTCGACGCCGTCAAGCACGCGACAGTCGCCAGCTCGATCAAGTTCGCCGACACGTTCCCGGATCACGCGCATGCCGCGGTGATCCTGGGTGCTGCCGCCGACGACCAGTACGAGATGAAGGACTACCGCGCCGCCGTGACCTCCGCCCAGCGCGTCATCGACGCGTATCCGGGCGCGGACGCCGCCCTGAGGCGCTCGGCGTGGATCGTCGTGGCGCACGGCTCGTTCGACCTCGCCGAGTACCCGGCGGCCGAGCGCGCCTACGCCCAGGTGCTGGCGGTCACTCCGGAGGACGACGCCTCACGCGCCGGGTTCGTCGACAATCTCGCCGCCTCGATCTACAAGCAGGGCGAGCTGGCGAATGCCGCGCAGGACTACCGCGCCGCCGCCGACCACTTCCTCCGGATTCGCTCCGCCGCGCCGACGTCCACCATCCGCGCCGCCGCCGAGTACGACGCGGGCGCCGCCCTGATCCGCCTGCAGGACTGGACGGCGGCGGCGGGCGTGCTCGAAGCGTTCCGAAGCGCCTACCCCGACCACGCCATGCAGCACGAGGCCACGAAGCAGATCGCCCACGCGTACCGGGAGAGCGGCGAGCTGTCGCGTGCCGCCCGCGAATACGAGCGCATCGCCACGGAGTCCGATGATCCTGCGCTGCGTGCCGAGGCGCTGCTGCTCGCAGGAGACCTCTACGAGCAATCCCAGGCAAGGGACCGCGCGCTGGACATCTACCTGCGCTACGTCGACGAGTTCCCCCGGCCGGTCGAGACGGCCCTCGAGACGCGCTTCAAGATCGCCGAGATGCGCAACGCGTCCCACGACGACGCGCTGTACCAGCAGGAGCTCGCCGAGATCGTGCGCATCGACGGGGAGGCCGGACCGGACAGGACGGCCCGGACGCGCACCCTCGCCGCCCGCTCGGCGTTGATCCTGGCCGAGCCGCTCTACCGGCAATTCGTGGCCGTGAAGCTGACGCAGCCGTTCGAGATCAGCCTCCAGGACAAGAAGCAGCGCATGGACGCCGTGATCGAGACCATGAGCAAGCTCGTCGCGTACGAGATCGCGGAGGTGACCGCGGCCGCGACCTACTACATGGCCGAGACCTACCTCGACTTCAGCCGCGCTCTGGCGGAGTCGGAACGGCCGGCCGACTTGCAGCCGGATCAGGTTCAAGAGTACGAGCTGGCCCTCGAGGAGCAAGCGTTCCCGTTCGAGGAGCGCGGCTTGGACGTCCACGAGAAGAACGTGGAGCTGATGCAGGCCGGGGTCCTCAACCCGTGGATTGAGAAGAGTCTCGGAAAGCTGAGGACTCTCATGCCGGGGCGCTACGCGAAGGAGGAGGTCAGCAGCGGCTTCGTCGGCGCGATCGACAGCTACGTGTATCGCTCGCCCGCGTCGCAGATCTACGGCCCGACGGCCCAGATGGTGAACCATGAGAACCGGTAGCCCCCGCACGGCGTGGATCGCGCTGCTCGTGGCCCTGGCGGCCCACGGGTCGACGACCGGAAAGCCCGCGGAGCCCAAGGCCCCGCGCGTGAGCGTCGAGCAGGAGCCCGGCGGGTTCACGATCACGCAGCGCGTCAAGGTCGCCACCGCGGTTCGCGCCGACTACGAGACGGCGGTGCGCCTGCTCGCGGAGGAGCGGTACGAGCCGGGCATCGCCCTGCTGCTCAAGGTGATCGATCGCGCGCCGACCATCGCGGCCGCCCACATCGATCTCGGCGTGGCGTACGCCCGCACCGGCGACCTGGACCGCGCGGAGGCCAGCCTGCGCAAGGCGCTCGAGCTGAACCCCCAGCACCCCGCCGCCTCGAACGAGCTCGGCCTGGTGCTCCGGCGCAAGGGGCAATTCGCGGCATCGCGCGCGAGCTACGAGGCCGCCCTCGCGCGCTTCCCGGACTTTCATTACGCGCACAGGAATCTCGCCATCCTGTGCGACCTGTACATCGGGGATCGCGCGTGCGCGCTGGAGCATTACGAGGCGTACCGCCGGGCCGTCCTGGACGACGCCGAGGTCGACAAGTGGATCGCCGACCTGCGCAGCCGCGGCAGCCGGAAGGAGAACCCATGAGGCGCTTCTCGTTGTTCGCCGTGCTGCTGGCGACGAGCGTCGTGCTGGCCGATGACCCACCCAAGACCGAGCCCGCCGCCGCTGCCCCGCCCGAGGAGCAGACGCAGGCGCAGGCGAAGGCCAAGGCGGAGGAAGACGCGAAGTCTCTCTCCGGCATGTCGGTGCTGGGCAATCAGGAAGCGCCCAAGTCGCTGGTCATCGTGCCCTGGAAAACCTCGGAGCTAGGGAGCGCGCTGGGTGTCACGACGATGCTCGACGACTCCCGGCAACCGGTGGATCGGGAAGTGTTCCTCCGAGCGCTGAGCTACTACGAGATCAGGTCAGGTCGGAAATGACGCGCCACGACGGCGCGCCTTCAAGGAGCTAGTGATGAGCGTCATGGAGTTACTCGGAAACGTCGGCCTGTTCGGCCTCGCGGTGATGGTCTGCCTCGCCGCGCTCTCCATCTTTTCGGTGGGGGTGATCCTGCACAAGCACCGCCGCTTCCGTTCGGCCCTGCGCCAGACGCAGAAGTTCAAGGCCGTGTTCGGGAAGCTCCTCCGGGCGGGCAAGCTCCAGGAAGGGATCGACGCCGCGAAGGCGCACCCCGGATCCCACGTGGCGCAGGTGGCCTCGGCGGGCATCCACGAGTTCCGCGGCACGCGTGAGACCTCGACCGATCCCGCCGCAGCGCTCGAGATGGTCAACAGCGCGGTCGAGGACACCAAGGTCGAGGTGCTGATCGAGATGAAGCGGGGTCTCGGGATGCTGGCCACGATCGGCTCGACGGCCCCGTTCATCGGGCTGTTCGGCACCGTGGTCGGGATCATCAACGCGTTCCAGGGGATCGCGGCGACGGGGGCCGGTGGGATGGCCGCGGTCACGGGCGGCATCGCCGAGGCGCTGGTGTCGACGGCCCTGGGCATCTTCGTCGCGATCCCGGCCGTCGTCGCCTTCAACCACTTCACGGGCATGCTCGAGCGGATCCAGCTCGAGATGAACCGGACTTCGTCGGAGCTCGTGACCTACCTGTTCAAGGTGCCCGTTGCGACCGAGCCCGCGAACTTCCTGCTCGACCTGCCGGAGAAGGCCCATGCGGTTCGGTGAGCAGGCAAAGCTCCAGTCCGCGATCAACGTCACGCCGCTCGTGGACGTGGTGCTGGTGCTGCTGATCATCTTCATGGTGGTCGCGCCGCACATGCGGAAGGGGCCGGGGCCGGAGGTCGACATGCCGGCGACGGCCAAGCCGCAGGAGCAGCGCGCCGAGGGCGGCCGGGTCCTGGTGACGATCGACGAGCACGGCGAGCTGTGGATCGACGATCAGCCGGTCGCCGCCGATCGCCTCGGGGAGGGCCTCCAGGCCGCGACGGCCGACGAGCCGGAAAGCAAGATCGTGATCAAGGGCGACGCGCGGCTCCCCTTCGGCGAGGTCCGGAGGACCATGCTCAGGATTGAGGAAGCCGGCTTCCACGGCGTGGGGCTGATCGCCGAGCGCATCGGCACAGAAACGCACGGAGGCTAGGCTCATGCAAATCAACGGAGGCGCCTCGGGCGGCCTGCAGTCCGAGATCAACGTCACGCCGCTCGTCGACGTGGTGCTCGTGCTGCTGATCATCTTCATGGTCGTCGTCCCCCTCGCCATGCAGGGCTACGACGTGGACGTGCCTCGGGTATCCGCCGAGGCCGCCCCCCCGCAGACCGAGGAGACGCAGGTGATCCTGAGCATCCAGCCGGCGGGCTGCGCGATCCTCGAGCCGCAGCAAGGCGAAGGGCTCCCCGCCGACTGCCGCGTGAGCCTGGGCGAGAAGGAGATCCCCGCGACCGAGCTCCCCTCACGCGTCTCCGAGATCCTGGGCGGCCGGTCGAAGGAACGTCGCGTGCTGTTCCTCCTCGCCGACGACCGCCTGAACTACGAGGGTGTCCTGCGCATCGTCGATCTCGCCAAGTCAAGCGTCGACGGTGTCGCGATCGAAGTGATCACGGCCGACTGAGGTGCCAGCGTGATGACCATCGGCGAAACCGGAAGGAGCCTGTCCGCCCTCTCGGGGACGTACTCCGGCCGCACCATGATGACGAGCTTCGGGCTCCATGGCCTGGCGCTGGCCGTGTTGCTGCTGGTGCCCATGGGGGCGCTGCGTCACAGCGCACGCCCCAAGGAGCTCGACGTGACGTTCCATCGTCCCACGCCGAGGATCGAGCCCCCACCACCGCCCGTGCCGGCGAAAGCCGTGGCCGTGGCCGCGGCCGGGCTGCGACCCAGCCGGATCGAGAAGCCCCTGCCGCTGGCCGGTCCGCCGGCGCCGGCAGCCGCAGCGCCGGTCGACCCGCTCCCGCAGGAGCCCCCGGCCTATGCCGTGGTGGAGACGCCACCGGAAAAGAAGGTGGAGGAAAGCGGCATCCTGGCGTTCAAGGACAAGTTCGCGCGACTGGCCCAGGACGACGTCTCGCCGCGGCTCGGAGCGCAGGCGCATGTCGGGGTCGCCGACGACGGGAAGCGGGGCGGATCACGGTCCGGCTCCGTGCTGACGGCGGGCGGGCCGGGCGGAAGCGGCGGCATCGACGTCGCCTCCCTGAACCGCTCGGTCGGAGGCGGTGCGGGCCGGGCGGGTGGCGGGCCGGGTGGCGATGGCACCGGCGTGTCGATCGGCCGCGCGACCAGCTCGATCGCCGGAATCGGCGGGGGCGAGCGGCCGCTGTCGAAAGGCGGTCCGGGGCCTTCCCGCACCGACGAGGAGATCCAGATCGTGTTCGACCGCTACAAGGCGTCGTTCTACCGGCTCTACAACCGCGAGCTGCGCACCGACCCGACCCTGCAGGGCCAGATGGTGCTGCGGCTGACGATCGAGCCGGACGGCAGCGTCTCGATGTGCGTGCTGCAGTCCACGGAGATGAACGCGCCGGAGCTCTCGGTGCAGGTCGTGAACCGCGTGAAGACGATGAACTTCGGGGCGAAGGAAGGCGTGCAGGCTCTGACGATCGTCTACCCGATCGATTTCTTGCCGGCAGCGTGAAGGGATACCAGGAGGAAGGGAGAGTGCGAACCTGACCAGCTAGTTTCGACGCGATTCTGACAAAGGCAAAGCCATCGAAAGGTGGCGACGCAAAGTCACCGGTCTAACGGGCCTGAGGGGCCCTACGACGGCGGGACCGCCGGAATCCAGTCCACGAGCGTGGACTGCCTCGGTCCCCATCGCGACGACAGCGCCAGGTGAGCGGACGAGGGCATATGACTTTTCGCGGCACGAAGATCTTGCTGTTCAGCTTGGCCCTGTCGGTGCTGGCCGCGGCACCGTCGTGGGCGATCGATTGCGTCGCGGATGCCGGCGGCGTCATCGACGGCTTCGTCAATTACCCCGTCCCGCCCTCTCAGATCCAGATCGACGGCCCCTGCACGATCCGGAACTATCCCGCGTCCAATCCGCTGACCAGCAACATCAGCTGGTTCGGAAGCCTGCCCACGAGCACGTTGCTCATCTTCGACAACGTCGTGCACACCGGCAACATGGCGTGCAACCTCCCCTCTCAGGGCAACAAGATCTGGTTCGTCAACAGCTCGTCCTCCTCGGTCCAGGATCACTGCCTGAGCCTTCTGATCCCGGTCGAGAAGATCGACAAGCAAAACGTTCCGACGAACCGGACGACCGCCGGCATCGGTGTCCCTTTCACGTGGAAGCTCGTCATTCCGGTCCTGTTCGACCCGGCCGGCGGCACCGTCATCGACAACCAGGGAAGCGTCAACGATCTGCACAGCATCACGGTCTGGGACGACCTGAACGCCACGGGCGTCGATCTCAGCTTCGTCAGCTACAACATCTATTGGGAAGATGACGGGACTCCCGTTCCGCACACCTTCACCAACGCCTCCGGCTTCCTCACCTGGGACGGCATCCCCGTCGTCACGGCCGGGCGGCAGTTCGTCATCGATCTCACGGTCGTCCTCAACGACAACCCGGCCGTCAACGTGCCGGGGACGTCGTTCATCAACACCGCCCGTTGGGACTTCGGGCGGCTGATCGCCGGCGTCTTCTATGAGCCCCTGCCCGGCCAAAACGGGATCTCGCCTCCGCTGACGATCGCCGCCCCGGTGCTCGTCGTCGACAAGTCCGGCCCCGCGACGATGAACCTGGGGCAGTGGGGCGATTTCGCCCTCGACGTCCAGAACACCGGCCTCGGCGACGCCTGGGACGTCACACTCCGCGACCTTTTCCCGGACGGTCCCACGGGCGGCATGTGCGACTTGACGCCCGAGATCTTGAGCGCCCGGGTCTTCGCCGCCGACGGCGTGACCCCGGTTCCCGGGAAGGGACCGCTCAACCCGGGCGTCGACTACGTGCTGACGTGGAGCGGTACTCCCACCTGCCGGCTCGACATGAGGATGCTGACGGCCGCGGGATCGATCGGCGCCAGCCAGCGCCTCATCGTCCGCTACCGAACCCAGCTCGACGCCAACACGCAGAACGGCGTCGCGCTCACGAACGTCGCGGGCGCCATCCAGTGGTACAACGGCGACAGCAGCAATCCGAACCGCGTGGTCACCAACAGGACGCTGACCAACGGCACGGTGGGCGTCGTCGACTTCCAGGACGCGCACACCGTCAACGTGGCCCTCGTGGGGTTCTTCTTCGAGAAGACCGTCGCCGACCTGACGAGCGGCGCCAACCCGGCCACGACGGCGGCGCCGGGCGACGTGCTGCGCTACACGCTGCGCTTCCGGACCACCGACCAGGCGATCCCCAACTTCCGCATCTTCGACGACCTGGGCGCCCTCAACCCGCTGCCGGCGTACGTGCCGGGCTCGCTCACGCTCGTCACGGTCCCGCCCGGGGCCAACACGGCCAACACCAGCGCGACGGGCGGCACCAACGGGACCGGCGTCCTCGACATCCGCAATCTGAGCCTGCCGGTCAACAGTCAGCTCCTGATCGAATTCGACATCACGCTGGGTGGAAGCCTCGCGAACGGCACCGTCGTCACGAACCAGTCGACGTCGCGCCTTCCGAACGGCACGATCGTCGCGCTCAGCGACGACCCGAACGTCAACGGCACGGCCGATCCGCTGCTCGCGGGCGACGAGGACCCGACGCGGGTGACGATCGCGGCGGCGCCCGTCTTCGTCGTGCAGAAGATCTCCACGGACCTGACGGGAGACCCGAACGTCCTTCTCGCGGGCGAAACGCTCCGCTACACGATCACGGTGAGGAACGTCGGCAACGGCGACGCGACGGGCGTCGTCCTGCGCGACGCGATGCCGGTCAACACGGCGTACGTCGCGGGCAGCACGACCTTGAACGGTACCCCCGTCGCGGACGTGGCCGGCCTGTCACCGCTCGTCGGCGGGATGTTGATCCATCCTCCGTCCGACCCGACGCCGGGCTCGATGCCCAACGACGTTCCGAGCAACCCGTCGAACGTCGCCACGATCACGTTCGACGTCGTCGTTGACCCGAGCGTCGTCGACGGCACGGTGACCTGCAACCAGGGTTTCGTCAGCGCCGTCCCGAACGGCGTCGTCGATCACCCCTCCGATGACCCGAGCACCCCGATCGCCGGCGACTCCACCTGCGACATCGTGGGCAACCTGCCGCTGCTCTACGCGGAGAAGGTCGTGGCGCTGCAGGTCGACCTGGGAACGCCGGGCATCGTCGATCCGGGCGATGTGCTGCGCTACACGATCACCGTGCAGAACTCGGCCGCGATTCCCGCGACCGGTGCCGTGCTCACCGATTCGGTTCCGGCCAATACGACGTACGTGGTGGACTCCACGCGGCTCGACAACCTGGCGGTCGGCCAGCCGGATGGCGGCGTCTCGCCGCTCGCTTCGGGCGTCGACATCAGCTCATCCGATCTGACGCCGCCACTGCCGGGGGCGGGCGCCGGAACGATCTCGCCGGGCGCCTCGGCCGTACTCCAGTTCGACCTTCGCGTCAGTCCCGGCACGCCGGCGGGCACCGTGATTTGCAACCAGGCCGTTGTCGATACCGTCGAGCTGCCAGATCTCCCGACCGATGGCGACGGCAACCGGGCCACGGGGCCCGAATCCACGTGCGTTGTGGTGGGCGGCGGTCAGCAGCTTTCCATCACGAAGCAGGTCACGGTGGTCGGCGGCGGCCCCACCCTCCCCGGATCGCAGCTCGAGTACATCGTGACCGTCACGAACTTCGCCGCGGTTCCGGCGCTGAGCGTGGTCCTCACCGACACCCTGCCCGCCGGTCAGCTCGCCTACGTGCCCGGCTCGGCCACGATGAACGGCGCGGCGACAGGGGTGAGCGTCGCCGGCGCGACGATCACCGCCGACTACGCGGCGATTTACGGTCCGCTGGATCCGGCCGCGACGGTAACGCTGAGATTCCGCGCCACGCTCGATCCCGGCCTCGTGGACGGCACGGTCGTCACGAACACCGGCGTGGTCACGTGGAACACACCCACGCAGACGGCGAGCGCTTCCGTCTCGATCGTCGTCGGCGGTGTGCCGGGCATGACCGTGCTCAACGGGACGGTCTGGCACGACATCGACTTCGACGACGTCAAAGACACCGGCGAGCGGCCGCTGGCCGGTTGGACGGTGCAGTTCTTCGCCGATGGTCAGCTCGTCCACACGGTGCTGACGGATGTCGACGGCGCCTACAACATCGTCGGCGTCCAGCCGAACGACACGACCGGCGTCGCATACCAACTTCGCTTCTTGGCACCGGGCGCTTCCCCGACGACCGCGGCGCTCGGGCGGGCAGCTTCGCCGTTCACGAACGGCCTCCAACGGATCGACGACATCGTCATCCCGGCTGCAGGTTTGGTGCAGAGCCTGGACCTTCCGATCGATCCGAACGGCGTCGTCTACAACTCGATCGCGCGTGTCCCGGTCCCCGGTGCGGCCCTCACGCTGCTCTCACCCGGGGGCTCGCCTCTGCCTTCGAGCTGCTTCGATGATCCAGTCCAGCAGGGCCAGGTCACGCTCGCGGACGGCTGGTACAAGTTCGACCTCAATTTCAGCGATCCGGCCTGCCCGAGCGGCGGCGATTACCTGCTCGCGGTGGCGGCGCCCCCGGGACCGACGTTCGTGCCCGGCCCGTCGCAGATCATCCCGCCGACGACCGATGCGGGGACGGCGGCTTTCTCGGTACCGGCCTGCCCCGCGAGCACGGTCGACGCCCTGCCGGCGACGGCCACGTACTGCGAGGTGCAGCGCTCGGAGCTGGCGCCGGCGGCTGCCGTTCCGGCACGCAGCGCGGGCACGGTCCACCACGTCCACCTGGCGCTGGACGGCAGCCAGACGCCCGGCACGAGCCAGATCTTCAACAACCACATCCCGCTCGATCCGCAGCTCGGCGGCTCGATCGCGATCTCCAAGACGACGCCGCTGATCAACGTGACGCGCGGCCAGCTCGTCCCGTACGTGATCACGGTCAACAACGTGAGTGGCCTGCTGCTCACCGGCGTGAGCATCGTCGACGACTTCCCGGCGGGATTCACCTATGTCGCGGGCTCGGCGCTCCTCGACGGCGTGCCGGTCGAGCCTACGGTGACGGGCCGCGAGCTGAGCTGGAGCGGGCTGACCATCGCGGGCACCGAAGTGCGCACCGCCAAGCTGCTGCTCGCCGTCGGCGCCGGGGTTTCCGAGGGAGAGTACGTCAATCGCGCGCAGGTCGTGAACGAAACGACCGGCACCGCCATGTCCGGCGAGGCCACGGCCACCGTGCGCGTCGTGCCGGACCCCACGTTCGACTGCACCGACGTGACCGGCAAGGTCTTCAACGACGCCAATCGCAACGGGACGCAGGACGACGGCGAGGACGGCCTGCCCGGCGTGCGCGTCGTGACGGTCCGCGGACTGGCCGCGACCACGGACGCGTACGGCCGATACCACATCACCTGCGCGATCGTGCCGCACGAGAGCCGCGGGAGCAATTTCATCCTGAAGCTCGACGACCGGACGCTGCCGAGCGGCTTCCGGACGTCGACCGACCAGGCGCAGATCAAGCGCGCCACGCGCGGCAAGGCCCTGCGCATGAACTTCGGCGCGTCGATCTTCCGGGTCGTCGCCATCGACCTCTCCGATCCGGCGTTCGAGCCGGGCAAGACCGACATCCGCGTCCAGTGGCGGCCGCGCCTGGACCTCCTGCTCGAGGAGCTGCGCAAGGGGCCGGCGGTGCTCCGGCTCTCCTACCTCGCGGACACGGAGGACAAGGCGCTGGTCACGCAGCGCGTGGAAGCGATCAAGCGGCAGCTGACGCAAGCCTGGGACCCGACCACCTACCCGCTCACGATCGAGCCCGAGATCTTCTGGCGCCGCGGTGCCCCACCTCCGAAGCCCGACGTGCCCGCGCCGGAAGGCAGGTGAACGGTATGAACAACCACCGCCATCTCCTCCCGCTGATCGTCGGATTGCTGATGACCGCCGTTTTCGGCGCGGCCGCGGCCGACGAGGCCAAGCCGGGCCAGCCGGTCGAGCGGCACCTGCCGCCCGACCAGACGTTCCGGCGATGGTCGCAGGACCCGGCCCAGCTCGACACCGAGGGGGGCGATCGTCTGGAGGTCCGGCAGGTTCCCGCCCAGGAGGTCGAGACCGTCAAGCTGAGGAACGTCGTGCCGCCGATCCGCTTCGCCTCGGGCGTGGCGCAGATCCCGGCCGGCTACGTCGACAAGATCGCCGAGGTCCTCGAAAGCATGCGGCAGCGCAAGAATGTGCGCCTCCACTTCGTCGGGCACGCGGACTCGCAGCGGCTCTCCGAGTCTCTGGCGAAGGTCTTCGGGGACAACGCGGGCCTCTCACGGGAGCGCGCGGGCGAGGTGGCCGAGTACTTCAAGAAGGCGCTCGCCCTGCCGCCCGAAGCCATCACGTACGAGTGGCTCGGCGACACGCAGCCCATCGCCTCGAACGCGAACGAAGAAGGCCGGGCGCTCAACCGCCGGGTCGAGGTGGAGGTCTGGTACGACGAGGTGCGCGCCGCCGTGAGGGACGAGGAAGTCGTCGTCCCCGATGACCTCAAGCGCATCAAGGTCTGCCGGATGGAGACCGTCTGCAAGCTCAGCTACAAGGAAGGCAGCGCGCACCGGACGCGGGTCAAGAACCTCGTCGTGCCGCTGCGGTACGAAGACGAGACCACGCCCATCTCCGAGGGCTTCACGACGCAGGTCCGCCAGGCGCTCACCAACTTGCGGGACAAGCAGGGCGTGACGGTCCGGTTCATCGGCTACACCGACGATGCGCCGCTCTCCGAGCGCAACGAGCGCATCTACGGTAACCAGCTGGCGCTTTCGAAGGCCAGGGCGCGCCGTGTCGCGCTGGCCCTCCAGGAGACCCTGGGCTTGCCGACCTCGGCGATCGAGAGCGACGGTCGCGGGGCCTCGCAGCCGCTCGCCTCCAACGACACCGTGCAGGGGCGGACGCTGAATCGCCGCGTCGAGGTGGAGTTCTGGTACGACGATCCTCTCCAGGAGCTCTCCGACGAGCTGCAGCTCTGCCCCGGCGATGCCGGCGACGAGATCGTGACCAAGGTCTACGACCCCCCGTGGGGGACCATCCCGGCACTCGAGCTCGTCGACGGCCGGCCGATCGTTCCGCCCGGCTTCGCGGCCACGCTCCACCGCGCGCTGGGGGACATCGCCGGCAAGACCAACGCGCGCCTGCGCTTCATCGGGTACACGAAGAACGAGCGCCTCGACCGCCGCACCGCCTCCGTGTACGGCGACGACATCGGACTCTCCGCAGAGCGGGCCCATCGCGCCATGGACATCTCCAAGCAAGACCCGCTGCTGGCGAGCTCCCCCGCCGAGCACGAGGGACGCGGCTACGTCCAGTCGGACGACGTCGTCAATGCCGGCTTCATCCAGGGCGAGACGTCGTTCGTGCGCGTTCAGGCGGTCTACGACGAGCCGGTGCCCCTCGACGACTACGAGGGCGTGGACATCACGCGCATCAACCGTGAGGTCACCCCGAAGAGCCCCTACGAGCTCAACGTGATGCGGATCACGGTCGACGGAAAGCCGATCGACGACCCGGGCCGGAGCAGCTCCGACGTCCAGCGCTGCACCGACGTCGCGCTCGATTCCGCCAAGATCCGCTTCCGCTTCGACGATCTCGAGACGCGGCCGCGTCTTTCCGTCGCGGCGCATCCCGTCGCCATCGCGGTGAGCGACGTGGGTGGCACGCCAACCGCATCGGCCGTGCGCTTCCGAGCGTACGACAACTACGCGAGCTTCATTGAACGCGCCGAGATCCGGATCTTCGAGCAGGGCCAGTCGCTGCAGGCGGTGCCGCTCGAGGTCGTCGCGGTGGACGACGCGGGGCTTGCGGAGTGGCAGCCGGCCGCGGCGGTCCTCGCGGACCCGTCGCGCGAGCTCAAGTACGTGCTGCGGGCCTACGATGCGAAGGGACACTTCGACGAGACCGATCCGCGGCCGCTGTGGCTTTACCGCGGGTCCGGCGACGACACCGAGACTTCCGCCGAGCCCGACCTGCTCGCCGCTTACGGCGAGAGCGACCTGGTGCGCCACCAGATTCCGCTCGGCGGCGGCACGGTGAAGGTCCAGGGGAGCGGCATACCGGCGGGCCACACCGTCTGGGTGGCGGGCCGTCCGGTTCCGGTCGACCCGAACGGCAACTTCGCCGCGGAGGAGATCCTCCCCTCCGGCCTGCACACGGTCGAGGTGGCGGTCCTCGACGAGGCGGGGAACGGCTCGCTGTACCTCCGCGACCTGGAGTTCAAGCGCCGGGACCTGTTCTACGTCGGCATCGCCGACGTGACGCTGTCCGAGAATCGCGCGAACGGGCCCGTGGACCTGGTGCAGGGCGAGAACGCGCCGCAGCCGTACGACTCGTCGCTGGACGGCCGGCTCGCGTTCTACGTGAACGGCAGGGTCAGCGAGAATTGGCGGTTGACGGCGAGCGCGGATACCCGGGAGGGCCCGGTCGAGGACCTGTTCAGCAACTTCCTCGACAAGTCCCCCGACTCGCTGTTCCGGCGCATCGATCCCGACAACCACTACCCGACGTTCGGCGACGACAGCGTCGTCGAGGAGATGGCGCCGACCCTCGGCAAGCTCTACGTCAAGGCCAGCCACCGGGAGAGCTACGGGCTGTGGGGCAACTTCAGGGTCGGCTACCTGGACAACGAGCTGGCCCACGTCGATCGCGGCCTGTACGGAGCCAACGCGCACTACGAGACCGCCTCGGCCACGCGCTTCGGCGAGCAGAAGGCCGCCGTCGACGGATTCGCCGCCGAGCCCGGAACGGTGGGAAGCTACGAAGAATTCCGCGGAACGGGCGGATCGCTCTACTACCTGCGCCACCAGGACATGCTGACGGGCTCGGAGCGCGTGCGCATCGAGATCCGCGACAAGGACTCGGGGATCGTCACGGGCGTCGTCAATCTGCGGCCCGGGATGGACTACGACATCGACTACCTGCAGGGTCGCGTGCTGCTCACCGAGCCGCTGTCGTCGGTCGCCGACGACAACCTGCTGGTGCGCACCAGCGGCTTGAGCGGCGACGAGGCGTATCTCGTGGCGCGCTACGAGTACTCCCCGGGCTTCGACGAGCTGGACGCCGTCGCCGTCGGCGGCCAGGGCCACTACTGGTTCGGCGACCACGTGCGCCTCGGCCTGACCGCCAACTCGAACGAGGAAGGGGCCGCGGACAGCAGCCTCGGTGCCGCCGATCTGACCGTGCGCATGACCGACGAGTCCTTCGTCAAGCTGCAAGGCGGCCGCAGCGAGGGTCTCGTCTCGAGCTCCTTGCGGTCGAACGACGGCGGATTCGACTTCCAGGGCCCGAGCGCCCTGGCGTTCACCGATGCGGAGGCGAGCGCCTACCGCGCCGACGTGAGCGTCGGGCTCGGCGATCTGTTCGATGGCACCAACGGTCGTCTCACCCTGTATACCCAGAACCTCGACGCCGGCTACTCGGCGCCGGGCCAGGCGACCCTCAAGGAGACCGACTACTACGGCGGCACGTTCAAGATGCCGGTGACGCAGCGCCTGAGCCTCGCGGCCAAGGGCGACCAGAAGACCGAGGAGCAGGGTCTCGAGACCCGCGCGATCGAGCTGAACGTCGGCTTCAAGGTGACCGACAAGTGGACGGTTTCCACCGGCGTGCGCAACGACCTGCGCGAGGACCACTCCCCCGTCGTTCCGGCGACCCAAGAGCAGGGCGAGCGCACGGACGCGGTCGCGCAGGTGAGCTTCGATTCGGGCGCCAAGTGGCGGGCCTACGGCTTCCTCCAGGGCACGCTGGCGTCCGACGGCAACCGCGAGGATAACGACCGCATCGGCGCGGGCGGCTCCTATCGCCTCACGAACCGCTTCCGGCTCGACGCGGAAGCCTCCGACGGCGACCTCGGGCCGGGCGGCAAGCTCGGCACCAGCTTCCTGGTGACCGAGAGGACCAGCCTCTACCTGAACTATTCGCTCGAGAACGAGCGCACGGACAACGGCCTGCACGTCCGCCAGAGCAACCTGGTCTCGGGCGTGAAGCGGCGGCTGTCCGACGCCTCCAGCGTCTACCTCGAGGAGCGCTACCAGACCGGCGGGACGCTGACCGGCCTCACGCACGCCACCGGAATCAACCTCGTCGCGCGGGAGCGCTGGAACTTCGGGGCCAACGCGGAAGTGGGCACCCTGCGCGACGCGCAGACGTACGCCGAGACCGATCGCAAGGCGGCCGGGTTCCGCATGGGCTTCGGCACGGACGAGCTGCAATTCTCGAGCGCGGTCGAGTACCGCAAGGACGACGCGCAGCAACCCGACCTGACGACGACCCAAAGGACCGCGTGGCTCTTCCGCAACACGTTCAGGCTCACGCTGACGCCGGATTGGCGGATGCTCGGCAAGGTGAACCACTCGTTCAGCGACAGCTCGCTCGGCGAGTTCTACGACGGCGGCTACACCGAGGTCGTGATCGGCTACGCGTACCGCCCGGTGAAGCACGACCGGCTGAGCGCGCTCGCCAAGTACACGTACTTCCAGAACGTCCCGACCACGGGCCAGCTCGGAGCGACGAACACGCCCGCCGAGTTCCTCCAGAAGAGCCACATCATGTCGCTCGATCTGACCTACGACCTCACGGCCAACTGGTCGATCGGCGGCAAGTACGCGTACCGGCTGGGCGAGGTGAGCCTGGATCGGGTCTTCCGGAACTACATCGACAACGCCGCGCAGCTCGCCGTGCTACGCGCGGACTGGCGCTTCCTGAAGAACTGGGAGAGCCTCGGCGAGCTCCGGATGCTCGACCTGCCGGACGTCCGTCAGCGGCGCACGGGCGCGCTCGGCGCGGTCTACCGCTACATCGGCAAGCACCTGAAGGTGGGCGCCGGCTACAACTTCACTGACTTCAACGACGACCTGACCGACCTCAGCTACGACCACCAGGGCTTCTTCCTCAACCTGATCGGGAGCATGTAAACAGCCATGAGCAAGGATCAGAAGCCGGGAGACGGGACGCTCATCGACGTACGCCTCCATCGCAAGCGCCCCGATTCGGGCATCGTCGCGAAGAACACGACGATCTACCTGCGCTTCGTGGGCGGCCCCGAGACGGGACGGGTGATCGACGTCTCGAAGGGCGGGAACTTCATTCTCGGCCGCGGCAACGTCGACATCATCCTCGAAGACGAGAAAGTCTCGATGCGCCACGCCGAGCTGAAGTTCTACGGCCCGGGGCAGTTCTACCTTGCCGACCTCGCCAGCACGAACGGCACGTTCCTCAACGGCGTGCGCGTGGACCGGCGCCGGTTCGGGCACGGGGACGAGCTGAGCTTCGGCGACACCGTCATCCGCGTGTCGGTCGTCGACGGGACGATTCCGGTCTCGCCGTAGCTGATCTAGAGCGTTATCTGAAGCCGGGCCTGGAAGAACTGCGTGTGGCCCTGAAGATCGAAACGATCGAGCTGGCTGTAGCCGTATCCGACCTCGAAACGCAGGTTGTCGGACAGGTGCCAGTTGAGCATCGGCGTGATCCGCCACAGCTTCCCGCCCTGGAATGTCCCCGAGTCGAAGTCGGCGTACGAGAAATGGAGCACGGCCTCGAACGCGCCCAAGCCCCCCTGGAAGGCCGGCCGCTCGGGTGAGACCGCCGTGAAGTACCCGCCGGCCTCGTTGTACGCGCGGGTCTCGCCGGTGATGATCCAGGTCGCGACCACGTCCCCGCCGTGGAACGTCGGCTTCTCCCCGCTCAGCGCGTCCACCTGCAGCCAGTTGTACTCGCCCCCGACCAACCAGGGGCCCTTGCGGTAGTAGGCCTCGATGCCGGTCGTCGTCGCGTGATCGGCGGCGAACTTCCCGGTGTCGAGGAAGTACGGGGCCAGGTTCGCTTCCGGGCGCGAGCGTACCTGGATGCTGTTCTCGTCGGGCTTGCCGTCCCGCGCCATCACCGCGAAGTGCAGGACCTGGCGGTTCTCCTCCGACAGGATCGGGCGCCAACCGACGCGGGTGACGATCTGATGGTCGTACGTCGAGAACTTCTCGCTCTCCGACAGCTCGTCGCCGAAGACGCCGAAGCTGAAGAACATCTTCGACTTCGGGAAGTACCCCATCCATTTGAGCCCGTCCGCCAGAATCGGCACGAACGCATCCTCGCTGGGCGATCGCTCCATCGTCCAGCCGTGGTAGCCCACCATGACTTTCACCATGGAGTAGCCTTCCTTGGTGCGTCCGATGAAGAGATTCCCTCGCGCCTTGGGGAATCCGATCTGGATCCCGGTCTGCCGGAAGCGCCATTCGCCGTCGGCGGCGTCGTACATGTAGCCCAGCGTCCAGGTCATCGGTCGATCCGTCTTGAACTTGCCCTTGAAGAGCAGGCGGAAGTCGCGCACCCCCATGTCCTGCTGCAGCGTGACCTGCTCCTTGCTCTCCGCGTCCTGGCCGTAGGTCGCGAAGTCCAGCAGGAACCCGAAGCCGAACCGGAACGTGGACACGGACCCGTCGTACTCGTTCCACTTGGTCGGCTTCGGCGGCTCCAAGGCGTCGGCCTCGCCGGCCTCCGCGGTCTCGTCAAGGGTCTTGGGCGGCGCGCCGGCCGGGTCCTCGGCGCGCACGGACGGCGCCGCTGCCAGGAGAGACACGAAAGCGGCGGCGCGCCAGATGCGGCTAGTAGCGATCGAAGTAGCCCTGGATGGCCTTGGGATCGGACGTCTTGATCAGGGCCAGCTGCAGCAACACGCGCGCCTTCGCCGGGTTGAGCTCCATCGAGGCGACCGTTCCGGCCTGGTCGTCGTTGAGCTCGATGTTGCGGCGGATGATGCCCCCGTTCACGCGGGAGGAGCGCACGCAGACCACGCCCGCTGCCGCCACCTTCTTCAGCTGGTCGAACGCGGGGGCCGTCATGTTGCCGTCCCCGACTCCGGCGATGACGATGCCCTTGGCCCCGTTCTTGGCGGCGGCCGCAATCAGATCGGGCGACATGTTGGCGTGGGCGTAGATAATGTCCACGCGCGGCAGCGACGTAGCGCCGCTCGCCAGCGCGAGCTCGCTGTTCTTCGTGTGTACCGCGACCGGCATCCGATACCAGATCTGCTTTCCGAACAGCGTGGCGCCGACGAGCCCGGCCTCGCCGGAGGAGAACGTCGCCACGTCGGTCGTGTGCGTCTTGATGATGTCGTGACCCGAGTGGATGTCGTCGTCGACGACGACGAGCACGCCGCGACCGCGCGAGGTCGGATCGGCGGCAACCGCCACCGCGTTGTAGATGTTCAGCGGGCCGTCGGCGCTCATCGCCGTGGAAGGTCGCATCGAGCCGGTCATCACGACCGGCTTGTCGCTCTTGACGACCAGATTGAGGAAGTACGACGTCTCCTCGAGCGTGTCCGTGCCGTGCGTGATCGCGACGCCATCGACGCCCGGGGTGGCGAGCAGCTCGTTGACGCGCTTGGCGAGCTTCAGCCACACCTCGTCGTTCATATCCTGGCTGCCGATGCTGGCGATCTGCTCGCCGGTGACCTCGGCGATTTCCTTGAGCTGCGGCACGGCCTGGATCAGGATGTCCACGCCGACGGCGCCCGACTTGTAGCCGGCGTCGGTCTGCGACGGGGCTGCGCCCGCGATCGTCCCGCCGGTCGCCAGGATCACGATCTTGGGCTTCTTCTGCGCGTGCGCGACCGGGGCGAACAGCAGCGGGAGCGCGAGCAACGCGATGCTTCGATAGGGTCTCATCGGGAATCCTCCGGTCGACGGTTCGTTTACTTCTTCTTGTACTTGGCGGGGTCCAGGTTGGTCAGCTTGATCGGGTCGAGCAGCTCCTTGATCTGAGCCTCCGTGAGGACCTTCTTCTCCCGGATGACCTCGAGGATCCCCTTGCCGCTTTTGTAGGCCTCGTTCGCCAGCTCGGTCGCCTTCTCGTATCCCAGCACCGGGTTCAGCGCCGTCACGATGCCGACCGTCGTCTCCAGGTAGTGCTCGAGGACCTTCTCGTTCACCGTGATGCCGTCGACGCACTTGGTGCGCAAGAGAACCGACACGTTGTGGAGCAGCGCCTGCGACTCGATCGACGCCAGCCCGGCGAGCGGCTCGTAGGCGTTGAGCTGCAGCTGCCCGCTGTGCGCCGCGAGCGTCACCGCGTAGTCGTTTCCGATCACCCGGAAAGCGACGATGTTCACCACCTCGGGGACCACCGGATTGACTTTCCCCGGCATGATCGACGATCCCGGCTGCAGCGCCGGCAAGTTGATCTCGGCGAGGCCCGCGCGGGGACCGGAGGCGAGCAGGATCAGGTCGCTCGCGATCTTCGACAGCTTGATCCCGACGCTCTTGAGCGCGGAGGAATAGACGACGAAACCCTGCTGATCCCACGTCGCCGCGATCATGTCCGACGCCGGAACGATGGGCTTTCCGGTGAGCTTCGCGAGGTGCGCCGCGCACTTCTCCGGATACCCCTTCGGCACGTTGATGCCGGTGCCGATCGCGGTCGCGCCCATGTTGACCGCGTACAGGTACTTCTCGCTGTCCAGCAAGAGCTGGATCTCGCCTTCCAGGGCCGAGGCGAACGCGTGGAACTCCTGCCCGACCGTCATCGGCACGGCGTCCTGCAGCTCGGTCCGGCCCATCTTCACGATCATGAGATAGGCGTTGCCCTTCGCCCGGAACGACGCCGCCAGCTGCCGCAGCTCCGCGATCAGGGCGTCGTTCCGCAGGAGGAACGCGACCTTGATCGCGGTCGGATACGAGTCGTTCGTGGACTGCGACATGTTCAGGTCGTCGTGCGGCTCGAGGTACTGGTACTCGCCCTTCTTGTGCCCGGTCAGCTCGAGCCCGATGTTCGCGAGCACCTCGTTCGCGTTCATGTTCGTGGAGGTGCCGGCGCCGCCCTGATACCAATCGACCAGGAAATGGTCGTGGTACTTCCCGTTGATGACGGCCATGCACGCCTTCTCGATCGCGTCGAGCCTGTCTTTCTTCATCGCGCCGACGTCGGCGTTGGCGCGCGCGGCGGCCAGCTTCACGATGGCCCACGCTTCGACGAAGCCGGGGTAGTGGTTGATCTTGACGCCCGAGAGCTGGAAGTTCTCGAGCGCGCGCGCCGTCTGGACACCGTAGTAGGCGTCCGCGGGCACCTGCTTCTCGCCCAGCAGGTCCTTCTCCGTTCGCGTCGGCTTCTGCTGCGCGGCGGAGGGACTCGTCCACACCGAAGTCATTGCCACAACCAGCGCGATGGCTGCAGCTCCACCGGCTCTCATCCTGCGAACGTCCTTCATGCCGCTTCCCCCTGTGACTGCGATTCCGCGACCTTTTCCGAGCGACGTTACACCGTCCGCGAAACCAGCACGGATGGTTTCTCGACAAGTGTTCCTCTTGCCACCAATTAGCGGCGCAGGTTTTGATGAGTTTGTGGCCCGTGGTTACGTTTACGAAAGCGGGCTCCGAAGCGGGAGTTTCGACATTGATCGGACCCTTAGGCCGTCGTACTCTTCGACGGCAGCCGGGAGATCGGGGTCGGCCGCGAGCGGACAAGGAGTCTCCATGGCTGTGGGACGCTTCTTCACGTTCGGGCTTTGCGCGCTCGCCTTCGCGTCGCCCGGCGCCTTTGCAAACGACGAGATCTTCGTCTCGAATTACTACGGGAATTTCATACACGTCTATCCGCGCACGGCCAACGGGGACGTCGCGCCGAGCCGGACGATCTTCGGCCTGAGCCAGCCGCACGACCTCGGGATCGACCTCGTCCACCGCGAGTTGTTCGTCCCGAACAATCTCCCCTCGGTGTTCGCCCCCCAGGTCACCGTGTTCGATCTCGACGCCGGGACCCCGGGGCCGGGTGACACCCCCAAGCGGGTCATCGCCGGTGCGGCCACGCTCCTGGACCGCCCGGCCGCGCTCCTGGTCGATTCGGTGCACGGGGAGCTGTACGTGGCCAACGACGTGGACCCCGCCGACGCCGCGATCCTCGTGTTCGCGCTCGGCGCCAGCGGTAACGCCGCTCCGGTCCGGATCCTCAAGGGCGCCCAGACGGGCTTGGGCGGACCGATCGGGATGGCGCTCGATCTGGTGCACAACGAGCTCGTCGTCGTGAACTACAAGGTCACCGCCGGGGGTTCGATCACGGTGTACCCGAGGACTTTTCAAGGCAACGTGGCCCCGCTCCGGACGATCCAGGGCTCCCTCACCGGATTCAACCGGCCGCAGGCGCTGGCGCTCGACCTCGCCCACAACGAGCTGCTCCTCGCGAACAGCTTCTTCGACAACACGATCTCGCTCGGGGAGATCCTCGTGTTCCCGCGCACGGGATCGGGGAACATCGCCTCCACCCGCAAGATCACGGGGCCGAACACCGGGTTGTGCAACCCGATCGGAATGACGTTCGACCGCGTGCACGACGAGCTCGTCATCACGAACGCGGCGGTGAACATCGTGTGCGATCCCTCCGTGGTCGTGCACGCTCGCGCTGGAACCGGCAACGTCGACCCCGTGCGCGCGATCGGCCCCGGGCCGGCGAGCGACCTCAACAGCCCGGAGGGAGCCGCGGTCGCCACCACGGTCGATTGCGCGGATCCTCTCGTGGCCGACGGCACACCGTGCAGCCCGGATCCGTGCACCACGGGAGGCGTCTGCACCAACGACGTCTGCCAGAACGGCACGCCGCTGACGGTGCCGGGCGAGGTGCAGAGCATGGCCGCCTCCCCCGACCGCGAGACCTACAGCTGGTCCGCGACCGCGAACGCGACCCGGTACGACGTGGTACGGGGCGTGCTCGCCGGGCTCCCCGCCGGTCCCGGCGACGACGACGAGGTCTGCTTCGCCAACGTCTCGGGGACGTCCTTCAGCGACCCGACCGTTCCCGACACGAATTCGGGGTTCTGGTACCTCGCCCGCGGCGAGAACGCCTGCGGCGCCGGCACCTACGGAACGGAGAGCATCGGATCGCCGCGCGTCACGGGGACGTGCCCGTAGTCTCACGCCGCGCCCGCGCCAGCAGCAGCTCCCGCTCTCGTGTGTTCTCCGCGAGGGACGCGGCGCGCTCGAACTCGGTCCGCGCCTCATGGTGGCGTCCGAGCCTCGACAACAGATCGCCGCGCACGCTGGGGAGCAGGTGGTACGCCGCGAGCGCCGGCTCGCCGGCGAGCGCCTCGACGATCTCGAGCCCTTCGGCCGGGCCGAACGCCATGGCGACGGCAACGGCGCGGTTGAGCTCGACGACCGGCGAGCGCGTGATCTCGGCGAGCGCATCGTAGAGGGCGACGATCCGCTTCCAGTCGGTCTCGTCCCCGCTGCGGGCGCGCGCGTGGCAACCGGCGATGGCCGCCTGGAGGACGTACGGGCCGAGCGGGCGCGCGAGGTCTTCCGCGCGCTCGAGGGCGGCGAGCCCGCGCCGGATGAGCACGAGATCCCAGCGGCCCCGGTCCTGGTCCAGCAGCAGGATCGGCTCCCCGGTCGGCCCGACGCGCGCGCGGCTGCGGGACGCGTGCAGCTCCATGAGCGCGACGAGCCCCAGGACCTCCGCCTCGCCGGGGACCAGGCCGGCGAGGATGCGCCCGAGGCGCAGCGCGTCGTCGCACAGCTCGGTGCGCATCCAGTCGTCGCCGCGTGTCGCCGCGTAGCCCTCGTTGAAGATCAGGTAGACGACCTCCAGCACCGACGGCAGCCGCGCCGACAGCTCCCCGCCGCGCGGAACCTCGAACGGGACCTTGGCTTCGGCGAGACTCCTCTTCGCCCGGACGATGCGCTGGGCGATCGTGACCTCGGGGACGAGGTACGCCCGCGCGATCTCCCCGGTCGTCAACCCCCCGAGCAGGCGCAGCGTGAGCGCCACGCGCGCCTCGGCGGAGAGAACGGGGTGGCACGCGATGAGGATCAAACGCAAGACGTCGTCCCCGACGTCTTCTTCCGGATCCGACGGGGCCTCCCATGAGGGGGACTCGGCTCCGATCGTCTCGTGCTTGCGCTCTTGCATCCGCTGGCGGCGGAGCTGGTCGAGCGCGCGGTGCTTCGCGGTCGCCATGAGCCAAGCGCCCGGGTTGTCCGGCATGCCCGTGTCCGGCCACCTCTCGAGGGCCGCGACCAGCGCTTCCTGCGCCAAGTCCTCCGCCAGCCCCACGTCGCGCACGACACGCACCAGGCCGCCGATGAGTCTCGCGGATTCGATCCGCCAGACGGCCTCGACGGCCTGGCGCGTTGCCGGATCGTCGCTCAGGATCTGTACGCCTTCTCCAACGCGGCGATGTCGAACTTGACCATCTTGAGCATCGCGTCGCTCGCCCGCTTGGAGCGGGCCGGGTCCTTGTCGGCCATCATCTCTTCCATCCGGGCCGGCACGATCTGCCAGCGCAGGCCGTAGCGGTCGTTGAGCCAGCCGCAGGCTACCTCCTTGCCACCACCCTCGAGGAGAGCGGCCCAGTAACGGTCCAGCTCCGCCTGGTCCTCGCACAGCACCGTCATTGAGATCGCGTCGTTGAAGTCGTGGTGGGGCCCCGCGGTCATCGCCTGGAACCGCTGTCCGAACAGCGTGAAATCCACGACCTTCACCGAGCCGGGAGGACCGGAGGGGGACTCGCTCATCATCGACGTCACCCGGTCCACGCGGGAGTCGGGGAAGATCGATGTGTAGAACTTCGCGGCCTCCTCCGCCTCCTTCGCGTACCAGAGAAACGGAAAGATCTTCGCCTTGGCCATTGCTTCGTCTCCTTTGCTTACGCCTTTTTCTGCCGTTCGATCTCGGCGCGCTGGCGCGCCTCCTGCTCCCGCAGCTCCGGCGTGTACTCCTCGCCGAAGTCCTCGGCCTCGAACACGGGCCGGATCTCGATCTCGGCTTCCTCTCCGGGCATCGGATCGGGGCACCGGCGTATCCACTCCAGCGCCTCGTCCATTGACTTCACCTGCCACAGCCAGTAGCCGGCGATCAGCTCCTTCGTCTCCGCAAAGGGGCCGTCGATGACGCTCTTCTTCCCGCCCGAAAAGCGTACCCGCTTCCCCTTGCGGCTGGGGTGAAGGCCCTCGCCGGCCAGCATGACCCCCGCCTTCACGAGCTGCTCGTTGAACGCGCCCATGTCGGCGAGGAGCTTCTCGCTCGGCATGATCCCCGCCTCGGAATTCTTGGTCGCCTTGACGATCACCATGACTCGCATCGTTCGGTCTCCTTTCGATAGGGCGACGAACCAGCCCGGGCCGGATCGACACGCGAGCGCGAATTATTTTTTGGGGCGGACTCTCGCTCTTATTCTGCCTCGATCAGAGCCAGCTTGCCCGCGCGGCCCAGCTTGCGCAGCGCCGCCTCTCGCTTGAGCGCGCTTCCGCGATCCGGCTGGCTCTCCTGGTACGCGAGCGACACCGGGCGGCGGGCGCGCGTGTACTTCGCGGCCACGCCGCGCTGGTGCGCATCGAGCCTCTTGGGGAGGTCGACGGTGATCCCGGTGTACAGCGTGCCGTCGCCGCAGCGCAGGATATACACTCGCCAGTCCGGCATGGGCCGAAGATTACAGGAGCCTTCCATGAGTCTCACCGAAGAACAGATGCTCGCGTCGATCAAGGACGTCATCGAGAAGAACAAGGTCGCCGTGTTCATGAAAGGAACCCCCGCGCAGCCGAAGTGCGGCTTCTCGGCGACGGTTGTCGACATTTTCAAGAAGATGGGCGTCCCGTTCGTGGGCGTCGATGCGATCGAAGACCCGAGGTTCCGGCACGTCCTCTCGGCTCACACGAGCTGGCCGACGCTCCCCCAGGTGTTCGTCGCGGGGAAGCTCATCGGCGGCTGCGACATCGTGCGCGAGATGAAGGCGACCGGTGAGCTCGACACGCTCGTCGCGGAAGCGACCAAGTAGATGGCGGATCTTGCGGAGGTCCGCTCCCTGATCGAGCAGGCGCTTCCGGGCGCCCAGGTCACGGTGACCGACCTGACCGGTGGCGGCGACCATCTCGCGGTCGTCGTCGCCGCCCCCCAGTTCGCGGGTCTCGGGCTCTTGGCCCAGCACCAGCTGATCTACGCCGCGCTCAAGCACAAGATGATCCCGGCGAGCCAGGAGATTCACGCGCTGCAGATCAAGACCTCGGTTCGGGAGCGGTAGCCGCTTACGGCGGTGACAGCTAGCTGTTCACTTGGGTCGCGAGGGTCGTCGTGTACCTGCACGCGCACGTACAAAGACGCGACGTGCTCGACGAAGTGAGGCACCCGCCGGCGCGCTCGCGAGTTTCGATCTCCTCGACTTCGAGGTCGAGGCTCGGGATGTTCTCTTTCATTCCTTCCTCCTTGGCCGCGCTCGGAAGCGCGGGACTTCGAAACGATCCACCCGCGCCCGCGCGACGTCAAGGATGGAGCGCAACCCGAACGCGGCATCGACCGCGCGACCGCGTGTAACCGTCGACGCTTGCGTCCGTTGACGCGGTCAAACGATCGGCGTATGCGTGGCGAGTCCGAGCACAGTTCACCATCGAGAGAGGAGGCCCCAAATGTTTCGTCCGGCAGCCGCGTTGATGATGATCATGTTGGGCGCGGGGGCGGCCTTCGCTGCCACCGCGGGGCGCGACACCGTTCCACCCGACTCCGTGGCCGAGGCTTCCGTGATAGCCGAACCGGCACCTCCCGTCCTGGAGCCTTGTGCCGGCGTCGACGCTATCGACGCCGCTGCAGCGCTGGACGCTCCGGAGCTCAACTACACACCCGCGACGCCAACGCCGGAGAACGCCCTACCCGACAGCTGGGCGCGCCCCCCGCACCGGCGTGGAACCTGCCGCTGCAGCTGTGGTTATCCGTGTCAGACGAGCGCGGATTGCGGCGGCTCGTCCTGCGACCCGTTCATCACCTGCTGTTAGAGGCCGTCAGCTCAGAGTCGCCTCGATGTCGTTGAGGACCGCCTGCTCCTTCGCGGAGATGGTCCCGACGCCGAGGAAGCCGCCCGCGGCCTCGGCGACTCCGCGTGCCAGGTGGACGAGGCGCGTGCGCATCTCGTCGCGCTCGTGGGCGGCGAGCTGCGAGCACATGCCGCCGACGTAGTTTTTCCACGCCGCCACGACCGTCTCGTCGGGATTGTGGTCGAGCCACGACTGGAGGAGCTGGTGGCTCGCGGTCCCCGGGCGGATGTCCCGCTCCTCGGCGGCCTTCAGGATCGCGGCTCGCTCCTTCGCATCGATCACGCCGTCCGCCCACGCGACGCGCGCCAGCGGCAGCAGCAGCATCGCGAGGATCGTCTGGGCGCTCACCCCCAGCTCGAGCAGGCGCTCGAGCAGCGCGTCGTCGGCGTTGGGCATCACGCCGCGGAGGGCGTCGAGGCGCTCCTTGTGCGCGGCCTTCTTGCGCATCGCCTCGAGGAGCGCGGCGTTCTCGCGGGCGAAGAAGGCGTCCTCGAGGGACTTGGCGTCGGGGTTGAACGGGATCTCGGGCATGTCTCGTCCTCCGGAAGAGGGCGATCTTGCCACAACGGCCCCTACCGGAGCAGCCCCTCCCGAAGCGCCTTCGCCACCGCCTCGGTTTTCGAGTGCACTTCGAGCTTCGTGTAGATCTTGCGCACGTGGAACGCGATCGTCGAGCGCGACACGCCGAGCTGCCCCGCGGCGGTGCGGTAGTTGTGTCCGTCGACGAGGAGCTTCAAGACGCGTATCTCGTGCGGGGTCAGGCCGTGATCGGCCTCCGGCGACGGGACGAAGCGTGAGAACAGGCTCACGACGAGGCGGGCGATCTCGGGGGACATCGGCGCGCCGCCGGCCGCGGCTTCCTCGAGCCGGGCGAGGATCTCGGGGGCTGCGGTCTTCTTGAGCAGGTAGCCGCGCGCCCCCGCGCACAGCGCCTGGATGATCCGGTCGTCGTCTTGGTACACGGTGAGCACGACCGGCACGATCGAAGGCCAGATCTCTCGCACGCGCCGGATCCCCTCGATGCCGTCCATCCCCGGCAGGCCGATGTCGACGAGCAGGATGTCGGGGCGCCGCGCGCGCAGCCCCCGCAGCGCGTCTTCCATCGACCGCCAGGCGTCCATGCACGCGAACCCGGGGGAGCTGGCGAGAAGATCGGCGAGGCCTTCCCGGATCTCGTCGATGTCCTCGACGATCCCGACGGCAATCGTGGACACGGCGGCATCCCCCATCGGCTGGGAATCCTACGACGCTCGGTTTCCCGTCGTCCCTGTCCACCTGGACAGGTACCGGCGTCCGGAGACGGGAATCCGCAGGCGGACCTCGGTCCCGCCGGCTGGTCCCGGAGTCACCTCGAGCATCCCGCCGATCGCGGCCGCCCGGCGGCGCATGTTCTCCAGGCCGAACCCCGTGGACGAGCCGGACGCGCCGGGGACCGCAATTCCCACGCCGTCGTCGGAGACGACGAGCAGAAGCGCGTCGCGCTCGTGCCGGAAGCTCACACCCACCGCGGAAGCCCGAGAGTGCCGGGCCGCGTTGCGGAGCGCTTCCTTGAAGACCAGGAACACCTGCCGCCGCACCTCCGGGGCCAGCGGCTCGTCCGCGCCGTCCGCCGGCAGGTCGAGGGTGAGCGCCGCCTCGCTCTCCGAGAAGAGGTCCACCGCGAACCGCCGCATCCGGCGCACGAGGTCGGACATCCGGTCCCGGGCGGGGTTGATCGACCAGACGACGTCGCTCATCGCGTCCACGACGCTCCCCGACAGCTCGGTGATGCGTGCCAGCGACCCTCGCGCCTCGTCCCCGCCGCGCGCCGCCTGCCGGCTCGCGTACTGGCTGAGGACCGCGATCTGCGAGAGGCTCGCGCCGACGTCGTCGTGGAGGTCGGTCGCGATGCGCGTCCTCACCCGCTCGAGCTCGACCAGGCGTGCGACGCGCACGCGGTAGAGCGCCGCGACGATCCCGGCGAGAGCGACTCCGACGAGGCCGATGAACCAAGCACGCTGCCACAGCGGCGGGCGGATGCGGAACGCGACCGCCTCGGGCGCGCTCACCGCCCCTTCGCCGTCCATCGCGCGGACCTCGAACCGGTAACGGCCGGGGGCGAGCCCCGCGAGCACGATCGCGCGGGAGGTTCCCGGCGGGCTCCAATCCTCCGAGCCGCCGACGAGGCGCCACTGGAAGCGCATCGTCTCCCCCGCCCTGAAGCTGGGCGAGGTGAAGCCGAACTCCACCGTCCTCTCGTCGCTCGCGAGGTCGAGCGGCCGTGCGGCCGCGCGGCGCCTCCCCGCCACCGACGCCGCGGTCACGTAGACGCGCGGTGGATCCTGCGCCGCCGCGGGTGTGGGAACCAGACGCGCGAGCCCGCGGCTCGTCCCGACCCACAGGTCCCCGCGTGGGTCGGCGTGCAGGATCGTGGCGCGGTTCGCGGGAAGCCCGTCCGCAGAGGTGTAGCGCCGGATCGCGCCCCCCTCCGGGTCGATGCGTTCCACGCCGCGGACGCTCGAGACGTAGATGTCGCCGAAGCGGTCCTCGGCGACGTCGAACGTGTCGGGGGCAGCCAGCCCGTCCTCCCTCGCGTAGCGACGGAACGAGGGCCGGTCCGTCGCGGCGTCGTCGATGCGCACCAACCCCGGCGAGCCGGTCACCCAGAGCCGGCCCTTCGAGCCTCGCCGGATCGACTGGACGCCCGCCTGACGATCGGGCGAGACCTCGGGCCAGCTCTCCCATCGTCCGTCGCGGAAGCGGAAGACGCCGCCGCCGTAGAGGCCGGCCCACACGTGCCCCTCGGCATCCTCCGCGAAAGCAGCCCCCCAGGCCGGATCGGGAAGACCGTCGTCGGGACCGAAGCAGCGGACCGCGCTCCCGTTCGCGTCGACGCGGCACACGCCCGATCGGGCGTGGATCAGCCCGAACCAGATCGTCCCGTCGCTCGTCGCGAACAACCGGTGAACCTCTTGACCGGGGAGGCCGTCGGACACGTCGAACACACGCTCGGGAGGGCGGGAGCGGAGGTCGCCCAGGCGGGTTCCGCGCGGGTACTTCGCGAGCCCGACGCCGGTCGCGAGCCAGAGCCTCCCCTCGGCATCCGCCGCGACGAGCTGTTGGTTTCCCCAGCCGGACCGAACGTCGCGGATCGGCCAAGGCGGATCGACCCGGCCGTCCCGCACGGCGGCGACGTTCAGCCCGCCGACCAGGGCGAGCACCCCGCCCGGAGCGTCCAGGATCGCGGCGACCCCGGCGGGACGAAGGCCGTCGGCCTCTCCCCACGACGTCAGCCCGTCGGCGGCGAGCCGGACGAGCCCCGCCTCCACGGTGCCGGCCCAGAGGTTCCCCTGCCTGTCGGTGAGCAAGGAGCTGACCTCGATGTCGGGAAAGCCCTCCGCGGGTCCGACGTGCACGAAGCGACGGCCGGAGGCGGTCCGCTCCACGCGGGTCAGCGCCGCGTTCGACGTCCCGACCCAGAGCGTCCCATCCGTGGACTCGTGGAGCGCGCGCAGCAGGGGCCCGCGCACGCCGCTGGTGTCGTCGAGCCGCTCGGCGACCGCGGGGACGCCATCGACACCGGCCGTGAGGCGCCATGCACCGGCATCGACCGTGAGGACCCACGCGTGCCCCGAGCGATCGACCATCATCGACGGCAGCCAGCCGAAGCCCGAAGAGAGCAGCCGCCCGGGCGGGAGCACGAGGGTATGCGGCACGCCGCCCGCGTCCACGCGTGTGATCCCGTAGGTGCGGATGACCCAGAGCGCGCCCTCGACGTCGAACGCGGCGGCCCACGCCTGCTCCGCCTCCGGGAGATTCGCGCGCGGCACGGGCCCCAGGTCGATCGGCTCGAGGTCGTTCCCCCTCAGGCGCGCGGCACCGCGCGTCCCCACGGCGGCGACGGTACCGTCCGCTGCCACGGCGACGTCGAAGATCTCGCCGGCCCGATCGATGAGCCCGGGCGGATCCACGAGGGCGAACTCGGGCCCCGACGCGGAGAAGCCGGGCGCGCGGCGCGCCAGCTTGCCGCGCCCGAGCACGAGCAGTCCGCCGTCTGCCGTCTCGACGATCTTCCGCGCGGATGGGAACGGCAGGCCGTCCTCCGTGCCGTAATTCCGGAACTCGTGACCGTCGAAGCGGGCCACGCCGGTGTTCGTGGCAACCCAGAGGAACCCTTGCGCGTCCTGCATCACGAAGCGGACGCTGGTCCCGTCCAGTCCCTCCCCCGCCCCGTAGGCGCGGAAGGGGAGGCGCGCGGCTGTGGCGGGGAGGCCCGCAAGGCACAACACGACCGCGAGGAGCGCGCGCACGGGCGGAGCTAGAGCAGCTTCCGGATCCGCTCGTACCCCTTCTTGAGCTCCTCGGCGGCGCCGTCGAGCGCCGTGCCGAGCCCCGCGGCGGTCTCCTTGGCGGCTTGCCTCATGGGCGGCATCTTCGTGGTCGTGAACTCGCGCCACTTGGCCTCGAGCTTCTCCCATTCGGCCGCCGCGTCCTTCGAGCCGAGATGCACCTTGAGCGCCAGCTCGTCACGCTCCTGCTTCAGCTTCGCCACCAGCTCGTCCCAGTCCATCGCTTCACCTCCTGCGTCCGTTGGAGCAGCCATCCTACTTCGAGACGATCGGCCTGATACTGCGCTCCTCCCGAGGAGGTTGCCCATGACGCGCGCCCCGATCCTCGCCCTCGTCCTCATCGTCCCAACGGTCGCCTGCACGCAGGCCCCCGTGGGCACGAACGTGCACCGGATCGAAGAGGGGTTCGTCGACGTGGGCGACGTCCTCATCTATTACAAGGCGCTGGGCGCCGGCGAGCCGCTCGTGATCCTGCACGGGGGCCCCGGGGCGTCCCACGACTACCTGCTTCCATACCTGCTTCCTCTCGCCAAGACCAACCGCCTCGTCTTCATCGACGAGCGCGGCTCGGGTCGGTCGACGAAGCTGGACGACCCTTCCGGGTACACGGTCGAGAGCATGGCCGACGACGTCGAAGCGGTGCGGCAAGCGCTGCACCTCGAGAAGATCAGCCTGCTGGGTCACTCGTACGGCGGCGTGGTCGCCCAGGCGTACGCGCTGAAGCACCAGGAGCACCTGTCGCACCTGATCCTGGAGAGCACGTTCCACAGCACGCGGCAGCTCAACGACGCCTTCCGGCGCATGGTGGCGGCGATGAAGCCGGAGCTTCGGGACCGGATCGAGGCGCTGGAGAAGGCCGGCCTGTACGGGAACGGGAAGGACTTCGAGCAGAACCGTTATGCCGAGGCGTACATGGTGGCCGCGTGGGGCGAGGGGTACTTCCCCTACCTCTACCGGCGGCACCCCGACCCCAACTTCGCCCCCGCGGCGAGCGGAGCCATGTCCTGGGATCTCTATCGCGAGATGTGGGGCTCCCACGGCGAGTTCGTCGTCGACGGGAACCTGGCGTCGGTCGAGTACGCCGACCGCCTCGGATCGATCCGGGTGCCGACCCTCATCACCGTGGGCGACCACGACGAGTGCGATCCTGCAATCGCGCGGGACATGCAGCGGTGCATTCCCGGATCGCAGCTCGTCGTGCTTCCCGAGAGCGGCCACATGACCTTCGTCGACCAGCCGAGCTTGTTCCTGAAGGCGGTCGACGACTTCGTCAAGACCCGGCCGTGACCTACATCGGCTCGCTCCCGGAGTTCCGGAAGCGAGCCGCCGCACAACAGGTCAGGCGTGGACGACTTCGGGGACCAGAGTGAAAACGGTCTCGTACGTGTGGACGGTGGGCGTCCCCTCGAAGACCGTGCTGAGCTTCTTGAGGATCTCGGGGTAGGTCTTCGTGTTGTAGTTCTCGGCGCTGGCACGGTCGTCCCACACCGTGAGGCTGATTCCCGCGTTCATGTCCAGGACCATGAGGGTCTGGCGGAATCCCTGCTGCTTCTTCAGCAGCGGCAAGATGTCGGTGTTCATCAGGCGCTTGAACTCGTCGTTCTTGCCGTTCTTGAGCGCGAACTGGACGCTACGAGCGAAACTCATGGAGATACTCCCTTGGTCCTTGTAGCTGGGGATGGGGACGGTGCCCGGAACGCCTCCGCACAAGGTTTGCGGAGGCGACAGAAGCGATTAGGCTGCGACGATCTCGACGCGCTTGGGCTTGGCGGTCTCGGCCTTGGGAACTCTGACCTCGAGCACGCCATCCTTGTAGGTCGCGGCGACCTTCGTGGCGTCGACCGTGGTGGGAAGCGAGAAGCTCCGCGTGAAGGCCCCGTAGACCCTCTCCAGCCGGAATGCGCTGTCTTCCTTGACGTCTGTGTCTTGCTGGCGTTGACCGTGCAGGGTCAATACGCCGTTCTCGATCCCGACGTCCAGATCTTCCTTTCGGACGCCGGGCACCTCGGCACGAACGACGAGCTGATCCTGGGTTTCGAAGATGTCGACGGGCGGCGCCCATGCGACGACGGAGTCTTCCGTCTGCGGAGCATAGGGATGGGTGATCGTGCGGTTGAGCTCGTTGCTTCTCGCGACGAACTCGTGCAGGTGGTCCCAGCGAACGAGTCTCATGGTGATTGTCCTTCTTCGTCGCGACGGATGGTGGGCCGCGACGCCCCCCTGAGTTAAGACCCGGTTCGCGAGAGTCAAGCGCTCCGTGACTACTTTTCCCGCAGTGCCTTGTCGTCCCGCCGGCGGGCGTTGTGCTCGCTCTTGACCTTCTGCGCCGCGTTGGACTCCCGGAGCCTCCCCTGCTGCTCCTGCCGCTTCACGGAAGCGTCCCAAGGGTCGGCGGTCCGTCGCGGCGCGTACTTGTCTGCCATCACGATGTCTCCGGATTTGAGAGTTCAGAGTTCAGAGTTCAGAGCTCACGAACGCCCATCTTAGCGCGCTTGGCATTTTCCCGACGTTTCGTCAGCGAAACGTCTCCGCGGAGCCTGCGGCCGTAAACGACACGCTCCGCCCCGCGACGCGCCCCTCGACACGATAGGGACCTCGTAGCTGGAACAAGTCGACGGGTCCGCCGATCCAACGCGTGCGGACCGCGCCCTCGACGTCGAGCTCCATCCGCAGCTCGATCGCTTCGCCGCGCGCTTGGACCACGATGCGTCGAGGCCGTGCCAGCGTCGGATCGTCGGTCTCGCCGATCGAGACATCCGCCGAGAATCCCACCGGGCCGTCGGGACCGAGAACCGCCAGAAACCCGGGCACGCGCGCCGGGTCCGCAACGTCAGCGGGAGGGCGCAC
>Ga0137436_1000020_pt1 | contig 49880 bp, 42 predicted proteins | sample EasRivERMGT119_2_FD_102328 | JGI IMG/M metagenome (GOLD analysis project Ga0137436, IMG submission 102328) | Soil microbial communities from meander-bound floodplain in the East River, Colorado, USA - East River MetaG ERMGT119_2 | ecosystem: Environmental > Terrestrial > Soil > Floodplain ...
GCTCGTCAACCCGGCGAACAAGCGGAAGCACCGGATCCTGGTCGTCGGCACCGGGCTCGCCGGGGCCGCCGCCGCCGCGTCGCTCGCCGAGCTGGGGTACGACGTCGAGGCGTTCTGCTATCAGGACTCGCCCCGGCGCGCCCATTCGATCGCGGCGCAGGGCGGGATCAACGCCGCGAAGAACTACCAGAACGACGGCGACTCGATCTTCCGCCTCTTCTACGACACGATCAAGGGCGGCGACTTCCGCGCGCGCGAGGCGAACGTCTACCGGCTCGCGGAGCTGTCGGTCAACATCATCGACCAGTGCGCCGCGCAGGGAGTCCCCTTCGCGCGCGAGTACGGCGGGCTGCTCGCGAACCGGTCCTTCGGCGGCGCCCAGGTCTCGCGCACGTTCTACGCACGCGGACAGACGGGCCAGCAGCTCCTCATCGGCGCCTACCAGGCTCTGGAACGGCAGATCGGCCTCGGGAAGGTCCGGATGTTCTCCCGCCACGAGATGCAAGACGTCATCGTCGTCGACGGCCGCGCGCGCGGCATCGTCGTGCGCGACATGGTCACCGGTGAGGTCGGAAGCCGCCTCGGCGACGCGGTCGTGCTCGCGACGGGCGGGTACGGCAACGTCTTCTACCTCTCGACGAACGCCAAGGGCTGCAACGTGACCGCGATCTGGCGCGCCTACAAGCGCGGAGCCGCGTTCGCCAACCCGTGCTACACCCAGATCCACCCGACCTGCATCCCGGTCAGCGGCGAGTACCAGTCGAAGCTGACGCTCATGTCGGAGTCGCTCCGCAACGACGGCCGCATCTGGGTGCCGTCGCAGGCGGGGGACCGACGGCCGCCGCCGGAGATTCCCGAGGGGGAGCGCGACTACTACCTCGAGCGGAAGTACCCGAGCTTCGGCAACCTCTCCCCGCGCGACATCGCCTCGCGCGCGGCGAAGCAGGTGTGCGACGAAGGTCGCGGGGTCGGCCCGGGCGGCCTCGGAGTTTATCTCGACTTCGCCGACGCCATCGCGCGGCTGGGCGAGGACGCGATTCGCGAGAGATACGGAAACCTGTTCGAAATGTACGAGCGGATCACCGACGAGAACCCTTATCGCGTGCCGATGCGGATCTTCCCCGCCGTGCACTACACGATGGGCGGGCTCTGGGTGGACTACGACCTCATGTCGACCCTCCCCGGCCTGCACGTGTTGGGCGAGGCCAACTTCTCCGATCACGGCGCGAACCGCCTCGGCGCGTCCGCGTTGATGCAAGGCCTCGCGGACGGCTACTTCGTCATCCCCTACACGATCGGCAGCTATCTCGCCGGCACCAAGCTCGCGCGGGTGCCCGAGGATCACCCCGAAGTCCGGTCGGTCGAGGCGGAGGTCGCCGAGCGCAATCGCCGGCTGCTCTCGATCCGCGGCAAGCGGACGACCACGTCGTTCCACCGCGAGCTGGGGAAGCTGATGTGGGAGCACTGCGGTATGGCCCGGAACGAGCGGGGGTTGGCACTGGCGCTCGAGAAGATCCCCGCGCTCCGCGAGGAGTTCTGGAAGGACCTGTCGGTCTTGGGCGACGGAAACGCGCTCAACCAATCGCTCGAGCACGCCGGCCGCGTCGCGGACTTCCTCGAGCTCGGGGAGCTCATGTGCCGCGACGCGCTCGAGCGGCGCGAGTCGTGCGGCGGGCATTTTCGCGAGGAGTTCCAGACGGAAGAGGGAGAAGCTCAGCGCGACGACGACCGGTTCTGCCACGTCGCATCGTGGGAGTACCGCGGCCCGGACGCGCCGCCGCTGCGCCATGTCGAACCGTTGGTCTTCGAAAACGTCCACCTGCAGTCGCGGAGCTATCGCTGACCATGGACATCACCCTCGTCGTCTGGCGGCAGGAACACGCGAAGGCGAAGGGCCGGTTCGTGACGTATCCGGCTCGCGGGATCTCTCCCGACATGTCGTTCCTCGAGATGCTCGACGTGGTCAACGAGGAGCTTTCGGAGCGCGGCGAGGAGCCGATCGCCTTCGATCACGACTGCCGCGAGGGGATCTGCGGCGCGTGCGGGATGATGATCGCCGGCCGTCCCCACGGTCCGCGCAAGCTCACGACGACCTGTCAGCTCCACATGCGCAGCTTTGCGGACGGCGACACGATCACGATCGAGCCGTGGCGCGCGGCGGCGTTTCCGGTGGTGCGCGACCTCATCGTGGACCGCACCGCCCTCGACCGCATCATCCAGGCCGGAGGGTTCATCTCGGTCGCGACCGGCTCCGCCCCCGACGGCAATGCGATACCGGTGCCGAAGGAGGCCGCCGAGCGCTCGATGGACGCGGCGGCCTGCATCGGCTGCGGGGCGTGCGTCGCCGCGTGCCCGAACGCCTCGGCGATGCTGTTCGCGGGGGCGAAGGTGAGCCACCTCGGCCTCCTGCCCCAGGGACAGGCCGAGCGTCACGCGCGCGCGCTTTCGATCGTGGAGCGCATGGACCAGGAGGGGTTCGGCTCGTGCACGAACCACGGCGAGTGCGAGGCCGCATGCCCGAAGGGGATCACGCTCGAGAACATCGCGCGCATGAATCGGGACTACATCGCGGCATCGTTTCTGAAGCGCCCGAAAACCGGAGGTGGGGAGTGGTGAAGCTGATTCCGGTCTTGGCCGTGGTCGCGCTCGCCTCCACGGCCGCCTTCGGCGGCGGCGGGGACTCCGGGGTGGGAGTCGGCGCCCTCGTCCCGTACGGAGACCTCGCGGACGTCAACGACACGTCCTGGTATGCGCAGGCCCGGACCGTCTTCGCGAAGAAGACGTTCGGAGGCCGAGCGGGGGTCTATTACGGCGACACCGTGGCCCACGGGCCCGTCGACGGCGGCCGCGTCTACGGCTTCGACTTCGAGGGGTTGGCCCGCTTCGGAGGGCGCGCGACCTTCGGCTACGTCTTCGCCGGAGCGGGATACGGCCGCGCGACGTTCTCCCGTCCCGGCGACATCCCGGGTGTGGTCGTCCGGAGCTCGGAGTGGGACTGGTCGATGCAGGGGGGTGTCGGCATCGTGATCAAGAAGGTCGTCTACCTCGAAGCGATGTACGTCCAGTTCCAGACCGATCCCAAATCAGCGTTCATCCCCCTCGTCGTCGGATTCCAGTACTGATGAGGGTCCTACTCGGCACGCTCGTGCTGGCGCTCGTCGGCGGCGCCGCGGCGCACGCAGGCCCGCCGCCCAAGGCGGAGACGAAGGACCTCGGGCTTGCGATCGGCCCGTTCCTCCCCGTGGGCGGGGTCGGGGACACGTACGACTTCGGGATCTTCGCCACGCTGCGGGGCTACTACTTTCCCGCGAGCTCGCGCCACGGCGTGCGCGCCGCGTTGTGGGGCGGCTGGGCCGACGGCAGCGCCGGCATCGACGACGGCTACGGGTACGGCGCCGAGATGAACTACGCCGCGCACTTCGGCCAGGGGGAGGGGCCCTTCTACTTCTTCATCGGCGCGGGGATCTGCGGCAGCGACTACATCGCGGTCAGCGGAGGGTTTCCCGGCGGCACGCAGATCCACATCCGCGGCGGGGCCTACTCGGGGAACATCGGGGTCGGCTACGTGTGGAAGCGCGTCTTCCTCGAGGCGTCGTACGTCGAGGTCTTCGACGACCAGAAGAGCTACGGCTTCGTTCCCGTTGCCCTCGGCCTCCGCTTCTAAAGCGGGGTCACTCCTACTCCAACATCGGCTCGCGGTCGTCGGCGGGAATCGGCCTGATCTCCGGGTGGGCATGGAGCAGGCGCGCGCAGCTGTTCCAGCGCAGAACCGCGTCGTCGTCCCCCGCCGGCCGCAGCGTCTCCGCCGTCTCGAACAGCCGCATCGCCCGCTCGACCCAGGCGTGCGCCATGCCCCCCGCCATCGGCGAGCCCGAGCGGAAATGCGCCTTCCCGCGGCGCTCGCAGACGAGCCCCTCGAAGTACGCGCGCTCGTAGGCATCCGTGAGCCGCTCCACGAGCCCCATCGCTCGATCGAACGCAGGTTGGAGAGCGCGTGAGAACTGATCGGTCAGCGCCAGCAGGAGCGTGGCGACGGCCTGCTGGTTTCCCGGCTCGGCCGCGAGGACGTCGAGGCAGATGCTCTCGGCTTGCTGCGGCTGGTTGAGCATGCGGTACCGATGCGCCTTCTCGAGCGCGGCGGGGATGCCCTCGAGCGAGATCGGCTTGAGCGGCGGCGACTGGTCCATGGGCGGCCTCAGCCGCGCACGAGGCGCAGCAGCTTGGCGACGGGGTCGTAGAAGCGATCGACGACCCGCTCCTTGAGCGGGATGATCGCGTTGTCCGTAATCGTGATCGACTCCGGGCAGACCTTCGTGCAGCACTTCGTGATGTTGCAGTAGCCGATGCCGTGGCGCTCCTTGAGCGCGGGCACGCGGTCCTCGACGTCCAAGGGGTGCATCTCGAGCGCCGCTGCGTGCACGAGGTACCTCGGCCCCACGAACTTCTCGTGGAGGTGGTGGTCGCGCAGGACGTGGCAGACGTCCTGGCACAGGAAGCACTCGATGCACTTCCGGAACTCCTGGACGCGCTCGATGTCCTCCTGCTGCATGCGCCACGTCCCGTCGGGAGCGTCCGGCGGCCGGGGCTTGAAGGGGGCGATCTCGCGCTTGACCTCGAACGCCCACGAGACGTCGGTCACCAGGTCGCGGACGGAAGGGAACGCCCTCATCGGGCGGATCGTCACCTTCTCGTCCATCGGCAGCTCGTTGAGGCGGGTCATGCACATCAGCTTCGGCTTGCCGTTGATCTCGGCGGAGCACGAGCCGCACTTCCCGGCCTTGCAGTTCCAGCGCACGGCGAGGTCGTTCGCCTGCTCGGCCTGTATCGCGTGCACCGCGTCCAGCACGACCATCCCCTCGGAGACTTCCGTGGTGTAGTCGCGGAACTCGCCGCGCCCGCGCTCGCCGCGCCAGATCGAAAACGTCGCCGACGCCATCACGCGTTCTCCTCGATGACCCGCTTCAGCTCCGCCGGCGTCTCCGCGACCGGCCGCCTCACGATCTCGAGCCGCCCCTCCTTGCCCTTCCGGCAGACGAGGTTGTAGCGCGAGCCCTCCGCGGTCTTCTCGGGGTGATCGTCGCGGAAGTGGCCCCCGCGGCTCTCCTTCCGCTCGATTGCGGAGCGCGCGACCGCCTCGGCGCAGATCAGAAGCGACCGGAGGTCCACGGCGGTGTGCCAGCCGGGGTTGTACTCGCGGTTTCCCGTCGTGCCCACGCGCGCCGCGCGCTCCTTGAGCCCCTCGATCGCGCGGAGGGCTTCGACCATCTCCTCCTCGCGGCGCACGATTCCCACCCTGTCCTGCATGACGTCCTGGAGCTCGTGCTGGATCGCGAACGGTCCCTCCCCATCCGGTCCGCGCTCGAACGGGGCGAGCAGCGCGCGCGCCGCGGCATCGACGTCGGCTTCGCGGACGCCGGCCGGGGCGTGCTCTTGCGCGAACGTCGCGGCGTGCTCCCCCGCGCGCTTCCCGAAGACGAGCAGGTCGGAGAGCGAGTTCCCGCCGAGGCGGTTGGCGCCGTGAAGCCCCGCGGCGCACTCGCCCGCGGCGAACAATCCGGGGACCGTGGACATTTGCGTGTCCCCGTCCACGCGCACCCCGCCCATGATGTAGTGCGTCGTCGGACCGACCTCCATCGGCTCCTTCGTGATGTCGATGTCCGCGAGCTGCTTGAACTGGTGGAACATGCTCGGCAGCTTGCGCTTGATGTGATCCTCCGCGTTCGAGAGCCGGTCCTTGATCCAAGCGATGTCGAGGAACACCCCGCCGTGGGGACTCCCCCGCCCCGCGCGCACCTCGCGCACGATGCAGCGGGCGACGTGGTCGCGGGTGAGGAGCTCCGGGGGCCGGCGCGCGCTCTTGTCCCCCTGGGTGTAACGCCAGCCCTCCTCGGGGTCCGCGGCGGTCTGCGACCGGTAGTTGTCGGGGATGTCCTCGAACATGAAGCGGCGGCCCGCCTTGTCGAGGAGGACGCCCCCTTCGCCGCGCACCCCCTCGGTGACGAGGATGCCGCGTACCGACGGCGGCCACACCATCCCCGTCGGGTGGAACTGGACGAACTCCATGTCCATCAGCTCCGCGCCCGCGTCGTAGGCCAGCGCGTGCCCGTCGCCGGTGTACTCCCAGCTGTTGCTCGTGATCCTGTAGGCGCGCCCGATCCCGCCCGTGGCCAGGACGATCGCCTTCGCTTCGAACACGCGCAGGTAGCCGCGCTCGCGGTCGTATCCGAAGGCCCCGACCACCCGCTCGCCGTTCGTCAGGAGCGCGGTGATCGTGTGCTCCATGTAGACCTCGATCCCGCGATGGACGCCTTGGTCCTGGAGCGTGCGGATCATCTCGAGGCCGGTGCGGTCGCCCACGTGCGCGAGGCGCGGGTAGCGGTGGCCGCCGAAGTTGCGCTGGAGGATTCGCCCGTCCGGCGTGCGGTCGAACACCGCCCCCCACGCCTCGAGCTCGCGGACCCGGTCGGGGGCCTCGCGCGCGTGGAGCTCGGCCATCCGCCAGTTGTTGACGTACTGGCCGCCCCGCATCGTGTCGGCGAAGTGCACCTTCCAGTCGTCGCGGTCGTCGACGTTCGCCAGGGCCGCCGCGACCCCGCCTTCCGCCATGACCGTGTGCGCCTTCCCGAGGAGGGACTTGCACACGAGCCCAACCGAGACGCCCCGCGCCGACGCCTCGATCGCGGCGCGCAAGCCGGCGCCTCCGGCGCCGACGACGAGGACGTCGTGGACGTGACGCTTGGTCTCGGTCATCCGATGAGCCTCAGGTCGGTGACGACCCCCATCGAGCACAGCCTCACGTAGAGGTCCGCGAGCGCGACACCGAACAGCGACAGCCACGCCCACCGCATGTGCCCGCGGTTGAGGCAGCTCACGCAGTCGTACGCGCGCCGTCTGACGGGCCGCCCCGAAAGCGCGTCCTTCACGCCCCCGGCCAGGTGGCGCAGCGAGTGACAGCCGAGCGTGTACCCCGAGAGGAGCACCACGTTCGTCAAGAGCACCAGGGTCCCGACGCCGATGCCGAAGTGGACGCTGCCGGTGGCGGGATCGGCGAACCACAGCGCCTTCCACACGTCGTGGGCAAGGATGACGAGAAAGACGAGCGCCGCGTACAGGAAGTACCGGTGGACGTTCTGGAGGATGAGCGGGAACGTGCTTTCGCCCAGGTACGTCGACCGCGGCTCTCCCACGGCGCACGACGGCGGGTCGGCCCAGAACGACTTGTAGTACGCGCCCCGGTAGTAGTAGCAGGTGAGCCGGAACAATCCGGGGAACGGCAGGATGAGCAGCGCCGGCGAAAACGGGACCCAATCCGGCCAGAACGCGGGCTTGCCGCCGAGCAACGCGTGGGGCGAGTCGCCGAAGATCTCCGGCGAGTAAAACGGCGAGAGGTAGCTGCCGAAGTGGTAGTGCGCGTTCTGGAACGCCGCCCAGGTCGCGTACACGACGAAGCTGGCCAGGACCGTGAACGAGACGGCCGGCGCAATCCACCAGGCGTCGCGCCGCTCCGTGAATCCCGCCCCCACGCGGTCGAGCGGAACGTCGATTCGGGCCAAGCAACACCTCTCGCGGTGGAGTCTACAATGCCGCCCTCAGGTGACGACGATCGACCCGCTCCGGCGCTTCTCCGCGCGCGCCCGCGCCTACGCCGCCGCGCGACCCTCCTACCCGGCGGGGGTCGCGGCGATGATGCGCGAGGAGATGGCCCTCGCCCCGGGGGCCGTGGTCGCGGACGTCGGCTCGGGGACGGGGAAGCTGACCGAGCTCTTCCTCGACGCCGGGTATCGCACCTTCGCGGTCGAGCCCAACCCCGAGATGCGCGCCTACGCCGACGCGGCCTTCGCGGGGCGCAACGGGTTCGTCAGCGTCGACGGCACCGCGCAGGCGACGACCCTCCCCGCGGCAAGCGTCGACGCCGTGGCCGCCGGCCAGGCCTTCCACTGGTTCGATCCCGAGGCCGCGCGCGACGAGTGGGAGCGGATCGTGCGGCCCGGCGGGTGGGCGATCCTCGTCTGGAACCTCAGGCGCGAGCGCTCGACTCCGTTCATGTCGGCCTACGACGCGCTCATCCACCGGTTCGCGACCGACATGAAGCTGGCCCGCGCGGAGCGGGCCGACGAGAGCGCGATGGCCACGCTGTTCCGCGGCCGGAAGCCCGCATCCCGCGTTCTCTCGCACGTTCACGACATGGATCGGGACACGCTGCGCGGCCGCGTGGTGTCCTCCTCGTTCATGCCCGGCGAGGCCGAGCCCGGGCATCGCGAGATGCAGGCCGCGATCGACGCGACCTTCGACGCGCACGCCGAAGGCGGCTTCGTGCGCTTCGAGTACGACACGCCCCTGTTCTACGGCCGCCTGGGAAAAGGGGTCTGACCCCTGGTGATCCGCCAGCGCCAGAGCGTTCCTTCCTCGCGATCCTCGACGTCCTCCACGCGGGCGAAGCCGATCTTCTCGAGCACCCTCGTGGAGGCGCCCGTCTCGGGGCGCGTGTGCGCGATGACGGCCGTCACCGCCGCGTCCGCGAACGCGTGCTCCACCAGCCCGCGCGCCGCCTCGATCGCGAGCGCGCGCCCCCGAAAGGCCGGCGCGATCTCGTAGCCGATCTCGACGACCCCCTCGGGGCTCGGCCGCCCGGTGTAGCCCCCCGCACCCACGAGGCTCGGCCCTTCGCGCTCGAGGAACAGGTGCGTCCACCAAGACGCGATCCCCGGATCCGCGACGACGACGTCCAGCGCATGGGCGTACGCCTCGGGGAACACCGGCCATCCCTCGGGCACGGCCGCCGCGAGATGCGCGGCGAGCGCTTCGCGGCCCGCAACGACCGCACGCAGCGTCTCGGCGTCGCAGGGGAGCAGGTTCATCCGGGCGGTTTCGATCACGACCCGGACTTTACCGCCGTCCGGAACTGCCCGTACCCCTTCGCCTCGAGCTGCGAGGCGGGGATGAACTTCAGCGACGCGCTGTTGATGCAGTAGCGGAGCCCCGTGGGCTTGGGGCCGTCGTCGAAGACGTGCCCGAGGTGGCTGTCGGCGGTGCGGCTGCGAACCTCGGCCGCGAGATAGCTCACCCCCGGGTTCGCCTGCTGGATGACGTTCTCCGGCACGAGGGGCTTCGAGAAGCTCGGCCACCCCGTCCCCGAGTCGAACTTGTCGGCCGAGCTGAACAAAGGCTCTCCCGACACGACGTCCACGTAGATCCCCGCCTCATGGTTGTCCCAGTACTCGTTCGCGAACGCGCGCTCGGTCGCGTCGTGCTGGGTGACCTCGTACTGCAGCGACGTCAGCTTCTGCTTCAGGTCGGCGTCGCTCGGCTTGACGAACGGCGCGGCCGCGGTCGCAGCCGCCGGGGCCTGGATCGCCGGTTTCCCCTTCCACACCCGCTCGATATAGGGCTCACGTCCGGAGCCGGACTTGTACATCTTGTACCCGATGGTGTGCTTGCGGGCGTAGTCCTGGTGGCTTTCCTCCGCCCGGTAGAACGGACCTGCCGGAAGGATCGGAGTCACGATCGGTGCGTCGAACCACCCGCTCTTCTCGAGAGACACTTTCGACGCCTCGGCCACGCGCCGCTGGGCCTCCGAGCTCACGAAGATCGCCGCCTGGTACTGCGTCCCGCGATCGGCGAACTGCCCGACCCCGTCGGTCGGATTGATCTGCTTCCAGTAGACGTCGAGGATCTGCGCGTAGGAGATCCTGGCCGGGTCGAACGTGACCTGAACCGCCTCGCGGTGCCCCGTGGCGCCGGAGCCGACCTGCTCGTACGTCGGGTTCACCTCGGAGCCGCCCGTGTATCCCGAGACCGCGTCGATCACGCCGGGGAGGCCGTCGAACGCCCCCTCGATGCACCAGAAGCACCCGCCGGCCAGAAGCGCGACCTCGACCGGCCCCTTGGAGGGCGCGCCGGCCGCCGGAGGGGCGGCGCCGCTCCCGTTGCACCCCGCGACCGCGACGAGCGCCGCGGCAAGACAAGACGACAAGAAGACCTTCATGTCCTCGTTCCTCGGGCCCCCGAATAGTCTACGACCTCGGAAAAGGGGGCGGATGTGTGATCATCCCAGGCCATGGACAAACCCTGGAAACGGTGGGTTCTCTACCTCGCCGCCGCCTGGAACGTCATCGGCGGGGGGATGGCGCTCCTCGATCCCACCAAGCATTTCGCGCAGATGTACACGACCTCCTTGAACCTCGCCGATCCGCTCGCCGCGTTCTTCTACCGGAGCGTGTGGATCAACGTCATCGCATGGGGGGTCGCCTACGCGCTCGCCGCGATGTGGCCGGCGGCGCGGCGTACCGTTCTCGTCGCTGGCGGAGGCGGCAAGCTCTTCTACGCCATTGCGTGCGCCGCGCTATTGGGAAGCGGCGTCGGCAAGCCGATGATCCTCGTCGCGGCGATCGTCGACACGCTCTTCGCCGCGGCCTTCGCCGCGGTCGTGCTCCGCGACCGGTGAACGCCGCCGCGTACCTCGACCGCATCGGCTACCGGGGCGGCACCGCACCGACCGCCGAGACGCTGACTTCCCTCCACCGCGCCCACATGCTCTCGGTTCCGTTCGAAAACCTCGACATCCCGCTGGGCCGGACGATCGAGCTGGCGCTCGAGCGCTTCTTCGACAAGATCGTCGCAAGGCGGCGCGGCGGGTTCTGCTACGAGCTCAACGGCCTGTTCGGCTGGCTTCTGGCGGAGCTGGGGTTCCCCGTCGTCAGCCTCTCCGCGCGTGTCTTCAACGGCGAGAACATCGGCCCCGACTTCGATCACATGCTGCTCCTCGCGAAGCTGGAGCAGCGCTACGTCGCCGACGTGGGCTTCGGCGACTCGTTCCTCGAACCGCTTCCGATGGACGGCGAGGACCACGTCGAAGGCGACCGCACCTACCGGCTGGTCGAGTCCGAGCGCGCGCTGACGCTCGAGCGGCTCGAGCCCGGCGCCGACTGGGAGCCGCAGTACGCGTTCACCGGCGCCCCGCGCAGGCTCGAGGATTTCGCCGCGATGTGCCACCACCAGCAGACCTCGCCCCAATCCCCGTTCACGAAGAAGACCGTGTGCTCGCTCCCCACCGCCGACGGCCGCGTCACGCTGTCGAACGGCCGCCTCATCGTCACCACGCACGGACGGCGTGGGGAGCGGCCCGTTGCGAGCCACGACGAGTACCGCGAGCTGCTGCGCCGGCAGTTCGGCATCGAGCTCGACGCCGGCGCGGCGATCGAGCGGCTGATGGACCGGGGAGACTAGGCCGGGGGCCAGGTCCGGCCGCGTAGCTCGGGCGGGAGCTGCTTCGGATCCTCGGGGTAGAAATCGCCCCGCTCGGCCGACGGCTCGTGCCGCGGCGCACCGACGATCAGCCACAGCACGTCTTCGCTGCCGTCGTTGAACACTTGGCGCAGCGACGACGGACCCACGAGCACCGCACCATACCGGGGAATCGTCAGCGTGTCTCCATCGACCCGCATGCGACCCGTTCCCTCGAGGACGAAGTAGAGCTCGTCCTGATCCACGTGCCGGTGCCACGTGTTCGCCGAGAACGGCGGCAATCGCCACAGTCGCGCACCGAGCTTCTCGCTGCCGAGCTGGTCGGCCAGGTCCGCGTTCGGGATCTTCATCATCTTCGACTCGCGCCAATGCGTCTCGGTCGGCGGCAGCACCTTGTACATCGTGGTTCCCCCTGCTCGCAGATGGGCCATGTCAGGCGGCCTGGTGTGGCAACGGCACCGTGACCCAGACGACGTTCTGATCGGGATCGGCCACCATGAAATCGCGGTGCCCCCATGGCCGGTCCCGCGGCGACTGAAGCACGCTGACGCCCATGGCCTCGACTCGCTGAAACAGCTCGTCAAGACCTCCGTCAAGCCAGAACTGGGTCTGCACGGGACTCGTCAGCCCGAACGGTGCCTCGTCCTTTCGGAGAAGGTGGATCGACACCCCACCGCGATACAGGACGGCGTAAACGGGATTCTCGTCGCCGGGAGGGTTGACAATCCGCGGCTCGAACTCGAACACACGACGATACCAAGCGATCGACGCTGCGACGTCGGCGACGGGGTACACCGAGCTCGAGCTCTTCCACCGCATGGTGCCCGACCTAGATACATCAGTTGGCACGCTGCGACCAGCGGTTCGTGCCGGCAAACGTGGCACGCCGACTCTTTATACCGTAAAGTACTTCGCGACATGTCGGGCCATGAGTCCCTTCGACGCCATCGCGCGGCCGTCCGCGCGCGCCTGCTCCGGTCGGACTACGTGCGCGCCGGCCCCGAGAGCATCACCTGGAGGGTCAACCGCGAGGTCGTCGTGGTCGCCGGCTGGGGCCGTGCCATCTTGCTCCAGCTGGCGCATCCCGCCGTTGCCGCCGGCGTGCACCACCACAGCTCCTTCCGCGGCAGCCCTCTCTCCAGCTTCCGGCGCCTGCGCTCGACCATCGGCGCGATGCTGTCGATCACGTTCGGCGATACGGAACGGATGATCGCGGCCGCAGCCGGCATCAACGCGATTCACGACCGGGTGCGCGGCCGCGTCGATGAGGGCGCGGGCGAGACGTACTCCGCTCACGATCCCGATTTGCAGCGGTGGGTGCACGCCACGCTGATCGAGTCGATTCCCATGGCCTACGAGCTGCTGGTAGAACCCCTGCTTCCACGGGAACGGGATCGCTACTGCGCGGAAGCGGCGATCATGGAGCCGCTGCTGGGGATGCCGTGCGGGTGGCTCCCGAGGGACTCGGCGCAGCTCGCCACCTACATGGGCGAGATGTTGGCAGGAGGGAGGCTCGTCGTGACCGACACCAGCCGGGCGGTCGCACGCGCCGTGCTGTACCCGCCCAAGTGGTACGCGGCCTGGCCGGCGTTTCGAGCGATGCAGCTGCTCACGATCGGCTCGCTTCCGCCGTCGATCCGCCAGGCTTACGGATTCGAGTGGCGCGCACGCGACGCACGAGCGTTCGCGCGCTGGACGGCCCTGCTCCGCACGTCCGTGCGGCTGATGCCGCCGGTCGCACGCGAGTGGCCCATGGCGAGGCGTCGAGAGACCAATCCGCCAGGCGGCTTCCCGCAGCCGCATTCCACGAGCGGTAGCTCGCCGAAACCGCGACGCCACGACCGTCCGGTGCTAGGCGTTCCCGGCTCTCTTTGGTCTGCGCTTCTTCGACTCCGACTTGATGATCATGCGGGTCGAGCCAGTGCGCGGGAAAGTGACCCCGGAGTGCTTGATCGCAGCCTTGAGTAGCGCGTGGATATCCCCGTGATCGAGGTCTGATGCGGCCTTGAGGGTAACGCTGCGTACTTTGGCGCCGGAGCCCTCGAGAAGACCCGTAGGGTCGGGGAGGGACTTGTCGAAGTACAGCCGGATCCAGCGCGGAAAAATAGCGATGGCGACGATGGCCTCGTATCCGCGCTCTGACATACTGAACGACACCACGAGCGAGTCGGAGTAGTCGTAAACGAGCTCATAGGAGCCGGGGAAAGCGCGGCGGAGTTTGAGCAGACACCGCTTTGCCAGCGCAACGATCTCGGGGGGGAACCGCGACAGGAATTCGGAAAGCTGTGCGTTGGGGCTGGGCTGGCGAGCGTTCACGGGTATCGCTACCTCAAGAAAGGGTGGCCACGCTTAACGCTCCTCTCGAAGTGGTTCGAGCGTCCGATAAGCGCAGTGCCAGACAAGGAGGCTGTCGACAGTAGATCGAACTCGATGTGCATATGGCTTCTGTCGGGCTAACGATGCGCGTAACGCGCGCGCCCGCGGGCGGGGCGCGTGCGCTCTTCCAGCAAGCGGCGTGACGTGGGAGTGCGGCGCGTGGAGCGCGTGGTTAGGCTCCGAAGCGTCACTTCTGCTCCGAACCTTGCGTGAAATGGACACTGACGTACCCACTCGATGGGTCTGTGCCCGAACAAAAGCTAGCGGTTTCCACCATCACGGCGTCGGGAAGTTGCCAGCGCGTCATCGAACGGGGCGACTACCGAACGATCGGTGTGCGCGGAACACACGAACACAGAGAACTCCGCACCTTGCAGTTCGGGAACAGTGTTCGCTTGCACGCAGGGCAGCAACGCGTCCCATTCGACGGCCGGCACGACCACGTACGTCTTTGCTGACAGACCAGATACCGCCGCAAAGACGACCAATGCAGGCGCCCAGCCGATTCTGCGTCTGGCTCTTCTCATGTTGCCTAACGTTGACGATAAGCAGCGGGACGGACCGGCGCGACGCTTGCGTTCTTTGCAAGCGGCGTGACGGGACGTACCGACTGCTTGATCGGCATGTTATGCAGCAGTGGAATTACCACTTGCCATCCGACTCTAGCTTGCATGTTCCATCTCGTTCGCACGAGACGACCGCGTCAAACACTGAATCATCTATCAACATCACTCCGCGCGCGCGTGCATCGGCCAGTTCAGCTTCTATTCTCGTGTGAACGTCCAAAGGCACTAAGTTGAAGAAGACCTGGCCGTTGATCTCGTATGCTTCCGAATACACCTGTTCCAGGGAAGCAGGCAGAGTGGTCGCACGCGTTGCGACTTGGTGTGCCTTACTGAGAAGTTCACGCTGCGGCAGCGTCCATCGCCTGTGATCTAGCTGCCAGCGCAATACGCCCTCGCACCAAGCCATGGGGTACTCATCTGGACATCGTCTGGGGACTAGCAACGTGCAACCTTTCCAGTCATCGGCTGGCGCTGCAGTGAAGCAAGCCGCCCTGTGGCCTTGGGCTTCCAGAGCCTTGATAGGCTCAGAAGACAAACCAGCAGACTTGCCAAAACACCCGAGCCACACCATGACGCCAACCGCCATGGGCACGGTCCTATCCGCGAATCTCTCTCTCACGCTCCCTGTCTTTCGTCTGCATAACGAGAAATGGCCAGGTCTCGGTATTCGCAGACACTGCTGAACTCCGCCCCGGTATCTGCGGAGGTGATGCGAGTGGATCGCTGCATCGTGTTCACCCGGCTACCGATAGGCCTGACCGGCCGAATTGACGCTCTTTGTTATACAGCGAATCGAAGCGTCGCCGTCAGCTACCTGACCTGCCGGGAAGGGTGAATTGGAAGGTCGAGCCCACGCCTTCCTCGCTTTCGACCGTCACGGTCCCGCCGTGCGCCTCCACGAACGTCTTCACGATCGTGAGGCCCAGCCCCGTTCCACCCTCCGTTTCCGAGCCGGGTTCCAGCTTGTCGAACAGGATGGCCAGCCGGTCCTTCGGGATTCCCAATCCGTTGTCGCGGACCCAGCCTTCGACGCCGCCTTCCCCTCCGATCCTTCGCGCCGCGATAACGACCTCGCCACGCGGCGTGTGCTTGATCGCGTTCGCGACCAGGTTCTGGAAGACGCGCCTGAGCAGGCTGGCGTCTGCGTAGGCGATCAGCTCCTCCGGGATGTCGTTCGTGAGCTGGGTGCTCGCGGTTCCGGCGACGGGACGCAGGTCGTGAATGAGCGCTTCGACGAGCGGCCACAGGTCCACGTCGCGACGCTCGAGCTTGAGGCCGCCCTCCGTTTGCACGTTCGCGCTCTCCTTGAGCACCTTCTCGACCAGCCCTTCCAGATGGCGCACGTTGCGGCGCAGCGTCTTGATCATCTGGACCGTGTCCGCGGGGTCGCCCCGATCCTGGCGCTCGAGCTCCAGGACGCGCGCGGCCAGGGAGATCGCATTCAGCGGCGTGCGGAGATCGTGCGCTACGAACGCCAGGTACTCTTCGCGGCGCCGTTGCGCTTCGAGAGCCTGCTGAGTAGCGAACGTCTGGACGGCGAGGCCGATCGCTTCGTCGAAGACCCGATTCAAGATATGAAACGGCTTGCCCCGCAGGCCGATGCCGTGGCTTTCGGCGAGATCGTGGATGCAGCCGCGCAAGATGTTGTACTCCGCGACCACCTCGACGATGTCGAAGCCGTCCTCCTGCCGCTGCAGGCCGTGGATCGCCGGGCTGCCTTGGAGCAGGCGCTCGGGGATCGTTTCGTCGGACAGCGACTGGAGCGCGGCAACGAATTCCTCGAGCAGGCGAGGAACGTGATCGTTGAGGGTGGGAATGTCGATGTGCTTCGCCGAAGGGAGCTGCCGCACCTGCTCTCTCCATCGCGAGAGCAGGCTGTCGCTCTCCTCCTGGATCAGCGCGGCGAGCTGGTGGAGGTTGTTGATGCTCATCGGGCCTCCAGCTTCACGCGGGATGGTCCCTGCTGCAAGGATCCGAGTGAACCGCCCGTGTTTTGCGGGGGTTTTCGTGCCGATTGGCCTGTCCCCCTGTCGACCCCTAAGTTCTGGGCATGCGTCGACTCGCTTGCTCGCTCGTTTTCGCCGCCATGGCCTCGGGTTCCGCGTTCGCCGCCGCTCGTGCGCTCGACGGCGCACCGGTGGCGCTCAACAACGCGCAGGCGTGGTGCATCTCGTCGCGCGAGCCGCTACCGAACTGGGACGGCCACGCCCATCCCGACTGCAAGATGGTGTGGCGGGTGCTCGCGGAGCGCGGCGACCGGACGCTCTACAGCGCGCGGTACGCCTGGCCGAGCCCGGTCCATTCCAAGGACTCGCCGCGCGTGCTGACCGAGGTGCTGTTCGAGGGCGTGCGCGGCAGCCGGGTCGTGAGGCGGCTCTACGCCGTCCAGGACGACGAGGCGCGCGTCAAGCTCGAGCCGCTGCGTCTGCTCGCGATCGGCGGATCGTCGATCATCGAATCGCGTGTGTGCCTCACGGGGACGAGCGAGTGCGGGCGCGAGCTGGCGACGTGGACCGACGCGGGCATCGAACCGATGAAGGACCTGACGGTTGCCGAAATCCGCGCGCTTCTACCGAAGGGGTACGACCTGAACCTGACGCCCGACATCGACCTGTCGTCGCTGCGCGGGTCGGGGAAGGCATGGGCGAAGGGCGATCCGGAAAGCTGCCCTTCCGCGGCGATCGAGTTCACGCTGCGCATGGAAGGCGACGAGCTGCACGTGCGCGATCTGAAGTTCCTGCGCCGGCCCGCCTGCTAGTCGAGGTGCGCCAGCCCCGAGTCGCCCATGTCCACGGGCGCGTCGGGAAAGTACTCGCGCCAGCGTGACGCGACCTTCGCGGCGGTCCCCTCGTCGGCGAACAGCTCCTTCGGAAAGCCGGGCTTCAAGCGCGCGTCGAGAACGACGGGGCCTGTGCAGGCGACGTGGTTGCGGACGATGCGCTTCGCCGCCGCATGGATGTCGGCCCCCGGCTCGAAGCGCGTGAACGTGGTCCACAGGAAGTTCATCGGCGAGGCCGCGGCCCGCTCGGGCTCGTCGGAGACGACGACGAGCGGCCACTCGGCGAAGGCCGGGTGGGCGGCGAAGCGCTCGGCGGCGTCGGGGTCCTCGCTCGCTCTCGGTCCGCCGATCACCAGGCATCCGGGACAGAACACGCGCGGGTCGCGTACCCCCAAGGGGAGCGGGTGCGAAGTGCGGAACTCCCTCGGAAGCGTGCGTACCGGATCGCCGAGCCCGAGCCACACGCCCTTCGAGCCTTCGTTCACCTTCGGGCCGGTGTAGTCGAGGGTGTCCATCGAGACGTTGGAGAAGACGAAGAGGTCGGATTCCGGGCGCTGGCGCTCGAGAACGTGGGCGAGGACGGACTTGAAGTCTCGGAGGTCGAGCGGGCGGTCGACGACGAGCAGGAACTTGGTCAGCGAGAGCTGGCCTTCGCCCAAGATCCGGAATGCCGAGGCCATCGCCTCGCGTGGATAGCGTTGCTTGACGACCGCCGCCGCCAGCGAGTGGTACCCGGTCTCGCCGTAGGACCAGATCCCGTCCACAGCCGGCATCACGAGCGGGAACAGCGGCGAGAGCAGCTCCTGCAGCAGGTCGCCGATGAAGAAATCCTCCTGCCTCGGCTTGCCGACCACGGTCGCGGGGTAGATCGCGTCGCGGCGGCGCGCGACGTGCGAGATCTCGAACACCGGGTAGTCGTGCCGCAGCGAGTAGTAGCCGTAGTGATCGCCGAACGGTCCTTCGGGGAGCCGACGCTTCGGCGGCACGCGGCCGACGAGGGCGATCTCGGCCTCCGCGATCAACGGGTGCGGCCCGGGTCCGGGGCAGGTCCTCAGGCGCTCGCCGGCGATGAGCGAGGCGAGGAGCAGCTCGGGGACGTTTTCCGGAAGCGGCGCCACCGCGGCGAGGATCAGCCCCGGCGGCCCGCCGAGGAACACGGTGACCGGGAGCGGCTCGTTGCGGGCCTCGGCGACCGCATAGTGGAAGCCGCCGCCCTTTCCGATCTGCCAGTGCATGCCGGTCGTGCGCGCATCGTGGACGTGCATGCGGTAGATGCCGAGGTTGGGCGCGCCGCGCTCGGGGTGCTGCGTGTGCACGAGCGGCAGGGTGACGAAGGGGCCGCCGTCCTCGGGCCACGTCGTCAGCACGGGGAGGCGGTCGAGCCGGACGTCGTCCGTGACGACTTCGGTCACCGGTCCGCTCGAGCCGCCGCGCGTGCCGACTTTCCACGCGGCGAGTGCCAGGTCCCGCGCCCCCCAGAGCTTTCCGGGCGTGGGGGGCACGAGCGACTCGACGGTCTCGACCAGGCGCCGCAAGAGGCGCTCGGGGCGCCGGCCGAAGGCGAGCTCCGCGCGCCGCGGCGTCCCGAACAGGTTCGTCACCAGAGGAAGCTCGGAGCCTTCGACGGCCGTGAAGAGGAGCGCCGGTCCCCCGGCGGCGATCACGCGCCTATGGATCTCCGGAACCTCGAGGCGGGGCGACACCGGCGATTCGATCGTGACGAGGTCCCGGTCCCGACGCAGCTGGTCGAGGAAGCCTCGCAGGTTCGTGAACGTCGGTTCGGCCATCGAGGGGCGAGATCATACAGAATGCGCCGGTGCGCCCCTCCTGGCTCTTGCTCGCCGCCATGACCGCTACCGCCGCCCGCGCCGACGCGATCGACGACACGGTCCGGCGCTCCATGGCGGAGCGCAAGATCCCCGCGGTCGCGGTCGTGGTCGTCCGGAACGGAGTGATCGTCAAGAACACCGCGTACGGCGTGTCCGACCTGGAGCTTGCGGTCCCGGCGACGACGGGGACGATCTTCCAGCTCGCGTCGTCCTCGAAGCCGTTCGCAGGCGTGGCGGTTGCGCTGCTCGCCGACGAGGGGAAGCTCGCGTTCGACCAGTCGATCGGGGAGCTCCTCCCCGGCCTGCCCGAGAGCTGGAGCGCCATCACCGTGCGCCAGCTCCTCGATCACACGTCGGGCCTGCCGGACGTGTTCTCCGACATCGCGGCCGGGACGATGCGGGCGGAGGGGCGCGACGCGCTGCTGCGCGCGCTGTACGAGACCCCCCTCGCCGACACCCCGGGAACGGCGTGGCGCTACGAGCAGACCGGATACCTGTTGGCGCAGCTCCTGGTGGAGACGCTGTCCGGCGTCGGGTACGAGGAGTTCGTGGAGAAACGGATCTTCCGTCCGGCCGGGATCTCGGGAGCGTCGTTCGGGGACTACTACGCGATCGTCCCGAAGCGGGCGAGCTACTACAAGGGCGGGTCCGACGGCCCGCTGCGGCACTACCTGTTCCCTTTCCCGCAATTCCTCCATACCGCCGCGGGCATCAACGCCACCGCCGCCGGTGTGGGCCGGTTCCTCACCGCCGTGTTCGAGAAGGGACTGATCAAGAAGGCGAGCCGCGACACGATGCTCGAGCCGGCGCGCCTGTCCGATGGGGACACGCGGGACTACGCCTGCGGGTGGGTGCTCTACTCGGTTGGGGGCGTACGGGGTTACGGGCACTCGGGAGGGATGTCGTCCGCGTTCGGCGCGTTCCCCGAGCAGCGGCTCGCCGTCGTCGTACTGACGAACCTCAACGGGGGCGGGGTAGAGGAGCTGTTCGAGGCCGTGGCCCGTGTGGCGCTCGCCCGACCCGGGGCATAATCCTCCGATGACCCGTGGGATCGTCGCTCTTTTAACCCTGGGGTTTCTTGCCGCGTGCGCCCGGAGCCCGGCTCCGCCCCCGGCGGCCGAGCCGGCCGAGAGCGCGGTGCCTCCCGGACCGCCGGTTCGCGGAGAGCTGCGCAAGATGGAGGGAGGGCTCCGGTTCATGGTGTGCGGCAGCCCCGCATCGGCGGCGGCGATCCTGACGGGGCAGTCGGCGGAGATCGAGGATGCGTGGAAGTCCTTCGAAGTCCCGGACGCGGGCGGGCTGTACCTCGAGGTCCGCGGCACGCCCGACCGCGCAGGCTTCCGCGTGGAGCAACTCCTTCGCGCGCGCCCGATCGGCGAGGGCGCGAGCTGCGCTACTCCGGTGTTCGACGGCGACTTCGTCATCAACGGGGAGGAGCCGTTCTGGGCGATCGAGATCCGGCGGGACGGGATCGTCTTCCGCTCCCCCGAGGAGCCCAAGGGCCGGAAGTACCCGTACGCGGTCACGCGCACGGCGGGGCAGCCGTTCTACGCCACGCGCCTCACCGGCCCGCCCGCGTCGATGCTGGAGATCGAGCTGAAGCCGAAGCGGTGCGTCGATTCGATGTCCGGCGAGATCCGAAGCCACGAGGCGCGGGTGATGCTCGACGGGCGGGAGCTTCACGGGTGCGCGACGGAAGGGGTGCCGCTCGGCGAGTTCGGCGACGCGCCCCTCGACGAGCTGCGGCGGTACGCCGGAACCTACGAGACGCTCGAATCGCTCTGGAAGCGAGACCCGCTGAAGACGCGGCTTGCGGCGTTGCTCGACGGGAAGCTCGGCGCGTTCGAGACGCGGTTCCAGGTCGCCGGGCCGCTCAAGCAGGAGAACGGCGTCTACTTCGCGACCGGGAACCAGCAGCACCAGGGCGGCATCGACGTCGCGGCGTTCGTCGCCGATCCGGAGTCCGACACGATCAACGTCGTGCTCGTGGAGAACCGGAAGCGGGAGGACTTCAAGGAGGGTGGGCGCGACGTTCCGCTGCCCGCCGAGGTCAGGACGTTCCTGTCGGAGCTGGAGTAGCCAGCGCGCAGGCGTTCTTCCCGATCTCCAGCTCCGAGGCTTCCGCCTCGTCCGGCGCCTGCAGGCCGAGATTGACGCGCTTGATGTCGAAGTAGGCGGGGGGAAACGCGGGAAGGCTCGCAAGGATGTAGGCCGCGAAGTCGGAAGGCGCCCCCGCGGCCCGCTTCGCTCCCTCGTTGGCTTCGCGCAAGGAAGCGATCGTCGCCGCGAACCGGCCGCTCGCGTCGGCTTCCGCGAACGAGCTGAAGTGCCCCGGGAGCACGAGCGTCTCGCCGTCCAAGGCGAGCAGCCGGCGAAGGGAGTCCTGGTGGAGCGGCGTCCAGGCCTCCGCGTGGCCGCCGAGATCCGGTCGCGCGATCCCGCCGACGAAGAGCGTGTCGCCCGCGAGCACGTAGCGATCGTCCACGAGAAGCGCGCAGGCCCCGAGCGTGTGCCCCGGGACGTGGAGCACGTCCATCATCGAGCTCCCGAAGGCGAGGGTCTGCCGCTCGCGGAGCGGCTCGTACGCGAACGCCGCCGGCACGAGATCGATGGGGTGGATCGCGTCGTACGGGTGCAGGTAGTACGCGGCCGCCGCGGCCTCGGCGAGCCTGCGGCCGCCGCTGACGTGGTCCGCGTGTCCGTGGGTGTCCACGACCGCGACTAAGCGCAGGTCCCGCCCCGCGAGGATCTCGAGATAACGCTCCACGTGTCGCAGCGGGTCGACGACGACCGCCTCGCCCTCGGAGATCGCGATCCAGCTCAGGCAACCGCGGGCCGGGCGCGAGACCTGGAGGATGGACAGCGCCTCGTTCTCCACGACGGGGACGACGGCGTAGTGATTGCCCCAGCCGCGCATGCCCCCCTCGAGGCTCGCGGCGGTGAAGCCGAGACGGCGCAGCTCTTCGGCGACCGGCACCGATGAGTTCCCTTTCGCGCAGACCGTGACGATGAGCGGTCCCTGCGGGATCTCACCGGCGAGGCTCTTCTCGAGGTAGTCGGCGTCGGCCTGGATGCGCGCGAACGGGACGTTGAGCACGTCGACGGCGCCCGGCCCGTCGATGTGCCAGCTCTCGAAGTCCTTCGGGGCGCGCACATCAATCAGGAACGTCGGCTCGCCCCGCGCGAGCCGCGCGTACAACTCCCGGGAGGTCACCTCGGCCATGCCGCCTCCTAGACGAAGAGCGTCAGGTGCGCCTTGCGTGCCTCGAACAGGAACGCCGCGGCGCCGCCGAGCTCGACGCCCGGAAGGAACGCGTCGGCGGGATAGCCGAAGACGTCCATCGTCATCTCGCAGGCGATCAGGCGCACGCCCGAGTCCCGGGCGACGCCGAGCAGCTCGCGGATCGTCGCCGCGCTCTTGTTCTTGAACATCGACTTCATCATCGTCGTCGCGATCCCCTGCATACCGGGGAGGGAGTTGACGAGGTCGGGGATCGGGACGGGCATCGGCATTCCCGGGTTCGCGACCGGGGAGGTCTCGAGCTTCGACTCGAAGTCCTTGTGGACGATGTTGAGGCCGTAGGAGGTGAAGAAGACCGCGACCTCCATCCCCGCCGCCGCGGCTGCGGTTGCGAGGATCAAGGGCGGATAGGCCCAGTCGAGCGTCCCTTTCGAAGCGATGATCGCCGCCTGCTTGAAGGCCGGGTCCTTCTTGAACGCGGCCTCGATCTCCTCGCGCACGATCCTGCGAACGGTATGCTCGTCGAGCCCGGTCTCGATCATCACCCCACCTTTCGCCCGTCAGTCTACCTACGGCGGGCGGGGGTCGCCGGTTTCGGTCTTCCCTTCGGTGCCCCTCTCAGTGGAAATCGCGGCTCGCGACGTCCGCCGGAGCGCGCTCGATCTTCGGCCGCCAGAACGACTCCGCGATGAGGTGCGTGACCCCGTCTTGCACCTGGAGCTTGCCGCTGACGCCGAGGAACGACGCCGTCTTCACGAGCACGCGGTGCTTCTCGTAGACCTTCGTCCAGACGACGACGTTGACGAAGCCGGTCTCGTCCTCGAGGGTGAGGAACACGACCCCGGACGCCGTGCCCGGGCGCTGGCGGCAGATGACGAGCCCCGCGTAGTGGGTGCGCTTGCCGTCGGGGAGCGCGCGCACGGTCTCGGCGTCGGGGAGGCGCTTGGCGGCGAGCTGGCGGCGCAGCGGGGCGAGCGGGTGCGCGCGGGCCGAGAGGTGCATCGTGCGGAAATCCCAGCCGATCGTCTCGAACTCGTCGAGGTCCCGGAACGAAGCGCCGGGCTCCTCCGCCTCGACCGCGGCCCGCGCGAGACGCGCGGCCCCCTTCGCGGCCCACAGCGCGCTACGGCGGTTGGGCGCGAGCGCGGCGAGCGCTCCCGCCTCGGCGAGGCGCGTGATCGACCCCTCGTCGAGCTTGGCGCGGACGACGAGATCCTCGATCGACGCGAACGGGCGCGCCGCGCGCGCCTCGAGCAACCGCTTCGCGGTCGCTTCGTGGAGCCCCTTCACGTACCGGAGGCCGAGACGGACGAACTTCTCCTCCATCGCACACTCCCACGTACTCACCATCACGTCCACCGGGAGCACGGTCACCCCGTGGCGCTTCGCGTCCTCGACGATCGTCGCGGGCGCGTAGAACCCCATCGGCTGCGCATTGAGCAGTGAGCATGCGAAGACGTCGGGGTGGTGCTTTCTCATCCACGCGGTCGCGTACGCGATCAGCGCGAAGCTCGCCGCGTGCGACTCGGGGAATCCGTACTCGCCGAACCCCCGGATCTGCTCGAAAACGCGATGGGCGAACTCCTCCGCGATCCCCTTGGCGGTCATCCGCGACACGAGCCGGTCGCGGTGCCGCTCGATGCGCCCCGTCTTCTTCCACGCCGCCATGTCGCGCCGGAGCTGGTCGGCCTCGCCGGGAGTGTAGTCCGCGGCGACGACCGCCAGGCGGATCACCTGCTCCTGGAACAGCGGCACCCCGAGCGTCTTCGCGAGCACCGGCTCGAGGCACGCGTGCGGGTACACGACCTCCTCCTCTCCCGAGCGCCGCTTCAAATAGGGATGGACCATGCCACCCGTGATCGGCCCGGGGCGCACGATCGACACCTCGATGACCAGGTCGTAGTAGTTGCGCGGCTTCAGGCGCGGGAGCATCGCCATCTGCGCGCGGCTCTCGATCTGGAAGACGCCGACGGTATCTCCCGTGCAGATCATGTCGTACGTCTCGGGATCTTCCTTGGGGATCGTAGCGAGCGAGAGCTCGATCCCTCGCGCCCGGAGCAAATCGAACCCCTTGTGGAGCTGGTTCAAGGCGCCCAGCCCCAGGAGGTCCACCTTGAACAGCCCCAGCTCCTCGATCATGTCCTTGTCCCACTGGATCACGGTGCGATCGGGCATCGAGCCGTTCTCGATCGGGACGATCGTCGCGACCGGCTCGTGCCCGAGCAGGAACCCGCCCGGGTGGATCGAGAGGTGCCGTGGGAAATCGAGGAGCGTGGACGCCAGGCGAATCAGGTGCTGCTGCGTGGTCTGCTCGGGATCGAGCCCCGCGTGCTCGAACGCGGACGGATCGACGTCGCCGTACATCGGGAGGATCTTCGAGACCCGATCGAGCGCCGTCTCGGGAACACCGAGCACCTTCCCGACGTCGCGGATCGCCGAGCGCGGCCGGTAGCGGATGACGTTCGCGACCATCGCGGCGTGCGTGCGTCCGTACTTGGCGTAGACGTGCTGGATGACCTCCTCGCGCCGGTCGTGCTCGATGTCGAGGTCGATGTCGGGGGGCTCCGCTCGCTCCTTGGAGAGGAAGCGCTCGAACAGCAGCCCGAGCGCGACCGGATCGACCGCGGTGATCCCGAGCACGTAACACACGGCGGAGTTCGCGGCCGACCCGCGCCCCTGGCAAAGGATTCCGGCCTCGCGGCAGTAGCGCACGATCTCCCACATCGTCAGGAAGTACCCGCCGTAGTCGAGGTCGTCGATGAGCGCGAGCTCCTTGTCGACCTGCTCCACGACCGCGCACGGGATCCCCTCGGGGTAGCGCTCGGCGGCCCCGCGGTAGGTCAATTCGCGCAGCCAGCCCGAGGGAGTCGCGCCCGCCGGCAAGTTCTCCGCAGGGTAGCGATAGCGCAAGTGATCGAGCGAGAAGGTGCACCGTTCGGCGATCGTCAGCGTGCGCGCGACACCCGACGGGTCGTCCTCGAACAGGCGCCGGAACGCGACCGGCGTCTTGAGCGCGTGCTCGTCGTTGGGGCGGAGTAATCGACCCGCATCGGCGAGCTTGACCTTGTGGCGCAGGCAGGTGAGCACGTCCTGGAGATCGCGGCGGGATTTGGTGTGGTAGAGCGCCTCGTGCGCGGCGGCGACGGGGATCGAGAGCTTCGATGCGCGTGTGCGAAGGCGCGCTTCTTGGCGAGGCTCCTCGAGCCTGCGATGCCGCGCGGCGAACGCGTACAGGCGATCGCCGAACGCTTCTTTTAACCCATGCCCGACGAAAAAGGGGTCAGGCTCCTTGACCAAGAGGCTGCGCTCCCCACCCCAAAGAGCGATGAGCCCTGCCTGGTGTTCGTACACCTCTCTCCAACCGACGACGCTCGTCCCTTTCTCGGAGCGCCGCCGTCCTGTCGTGATGAGCTGGCAGAGGCTCCCGTACCCCGCGCGATCCGTCGCGAGGAGCACGATCGTCGAGCCGTCGTCGATCGAGACCTCGGAGCCGACGATCAGCTTGATTCCCGCCTCGCGCGTGGCGACGTGGGCCTCGACGATCCCGTACACGCCGTCGCGATCGGTGAGCGCCACGGCCGGGAGCCCCAGCGTGTGGGCGGCCTCGATCAGCTCCTCGGGCTGGGAGGCGCCTTCGAGGAAGGAGAACGACGACTTGCAGAAGAGAGGGGCATAGAGCACGGGACGAGTTCCAAGGAGTGCGCTAGTACTCAGGTGACGTGAACGTAAGAGTGCCGTCGCGATAGCGCTTTCGAAGTGCCATCAAGTACTCCCGATAGGCTGCCTCATCGGCAAGGCGCGGATCGTCGTGAAGCCGGTCGTTCGACATTCCAACCTCACCCGCCGCCTCCAGCACGCGGTCGTAGAAGAGCTGGCTCATGTCGTCGAGCACGAGCGGGGCGAGCCACGCTTTTCGGAAGTCATCTCGAAACGTGACGAGTGAGATGCTCCCCTCGATGAATCGCTGAACCAGAGCCTCGAGCTCGGTTGCAGGCGTTTTCATTCCACTTCCCCCTGCAAGAACCACCTGCTCTTCCCCCGATCGTAGAATACCCACAACTGCTCGCCCGTCTTCGTCTCCGCGAAGTGGTAGTCGCGCTGCACGGGGGTCCTCCACCAGAACCCCGAGATGAGATACGGCCCCGCGACCTTGACGATCGGCCCTTGCTCCAAGCCGCGGAGCATCCAGCCGTCGGGCTCGTGGCGCTCGCGCGGCGGGAGCGGCAGCGGGGTCGTGCGGATGCGGCGGACGAGGCGCGGCTCGGCGGCGGCGCGCGGGCGAGCGGGGGCGAGCGCCGTCAGGGGCACCCATGTGAAGCGCGCTTCGGGGAGGTGCGCGTCGGCGAGATCGGCACGGACGACGGCGTCGTCGCCGAAGGCGGCGCGCAGGCGCGCGAGCGCGCGGGCGCCCGCCTCGAGGTCACGCTTCTTGGCGACCGTGAAGAGCTCGCGCTGCTTTTCGGCCGCCGCGATCTCACGCGCGACGAGCGCGATCTCCATGACGCCGTCGGGGAGGCGCCTCACTGCCTGGAGGCGGAGGCGGATCAGCTCGACCATCGTGGCGAGGGAGGTCGTGGGCGCCGCGGGCTCGATCGATTCGAGGTGGTCGCCGAGGCGCTCGAAGCGGAAGCCGAGCTCGAGGCCGGCGAGCGCGCGCCCCTTGCGCGCGATCTCGTCGAGCATCGGGCCGAGCGCGTCTTCGGCGATCGCGACGATCGTGTGCGCGTCGAAGGTCGGGTGGTCGAGGAGGATGCGGCGCATCGCGGGAACGTCGGGATGCTGGGGCTTAAGCGGCTCGACGAGCGACCCCGAGGCGAGGCGGTGGAGGCGGCGCACCTCGGGGCCGAAGCGCACGCCCACGCCGTCGAGCGGGAGATCGACGAACTGCCCGAGCGTGACGATGCCGAGCTTGTGGAGGGCGTCGCGCGCCGGTGGCGGAAGTGCCAAGCGGTCGAGGCGCACGGCGCGCGCCGCGGCGCGTTCTTCCTCCGGGGTTGAAAAGGGGTCAGACCCCTTTTTCAAAAGGGGTCTGACCCCTTTTCCCTTCGCGACCGCATACGCCGCGAACCGGTCGAATCCCACGACGAGATTCGCCGCGAACCCCGCACGCCCGATCTCGGCGCGCAGCCCCGCCGCCCACTCGTCGAGCGAGCCGAACAGGCGCTCGAGCCCTTTCGCGTCGAGCCAGAAGACGCCCGGCTCGCCCTTCGCGGGCTCGACCGACGGCGTGAAGCGCCGCATCAGCTCGGCGAGCTGCGCGACCTCGTCGTCGATCTCCTGCTGCGGCACGACTCCGGCGCGCAGGTCCTCCGCGAGCGAGAGCCCCGCGGCGTAGCGCATCCCGGTCTCGACCCCTGCGGTGCGCGCCCTCTCGTTGATCCAGAGGATCGTCCCCTGCGGCGTGTCGGCCTCGACGACGGCGGCGGGATGGGAGTACCACTCCGGATGCTTCCGGAGCAGGAGCTGGAGCGGAAACGCGGGAAGATCAGTGCAAGCCGTCCGGTCCACGACACACCTCCGCGATCGCCCATGTCCTTCCATGGCGCTTGTCCCGGATCGCCTCCGCCTCGCAGCGGAAGCGCCCTCCCTCGCCGCGGCTGCGCGCCGCCGCGTGCGCGCGCAGCGAGACGAGCGGCCCCAGCGAGGGGCGCGCCGCGTCTTTGTCCGTGAGGCACACGATCGCGGCGCCGTGCTGCTTCGCGAGGACCGCCAAGCGCGAGCTGGCGTGCGCGGGAAGGCGCGCGTCGATCCCCAGGTCCACGACGACCAGGCCGAAAGCACCCGAGCGCACGAGCAGGTCGGCCGCCTTCGCCGCCGCGACCGGGTCCTTCGCCCACACGACCGGGAGCGCCGCGAGATCGATCCCCGCGTCGGCGACGTCGGGCGGGTAGAACGGCTGGTCCTTGCGCCCCACCCACGCGACCGGCTCTCCTTGCTTCTGCGCGTCGAGCACGAGCCGGAATGCGAGCGTCAGCGGCGCCCCCGACGGCGACGCCGAGATCTCGACCAGGCGGCCGGAAACGGTGGCGAGGTTCCACCGGGGAAGTTCAGAGTTGAGAGTTGAGGGTTGAGGGTTCGGCGCCCTGAGCTCTGAACTCTGAACCCTGAACTCCGCTTCTTTCATTCGAGCCTCCGGCGGACCTCGACGACCTTGCCGATGACGCGCACCGACGCGGGCTCGGGGACGATCGGGGCGTAGGCGGGGTTCTCGGGGTGGAGCTCGACGCGACCGCGCTTCAGCCTCAAGCGCTTGACCGTCGCCTCGTCCTCGACCATGGCGACGACGATCGTCCCGTCCTCCGCCCGCGGCTGACGGCGCACGACGACGAGGTCGCCGTCCAGGATTCCGGCGTCCCGCATGCTGTCGCCCTTCACGCGCAACCCGAACAGCTCGCCGGGGGCGCGGTGGGTCTGCACGGGGACATGCCCTTCGAAGTCCTCGATCGCCGTATCGAGCGGGCCGGCGGGCACCCGGCCCAGGATAGGAACGAGAACCGTCGGTGCTTCGCCCCGGCGTCCCGGGAGCCGCAGCCCCCGCGCGAGCCCGGGCTCTTTTTCTAGCCGCCCCTCTTCGATGAGGGCGTCGAGGTGCTCTCGCGCGGTCTGGGGGGAGCGGAAGCCGAAGGCTTCCATGACGTCCCGCACCGTCGGCGGGTGCCCCCCGGCCAGGCGGTCGCGGACGAACCGGAAGACTTTGTCCCGCGTTTCGCCTGCCGGCGTGCGTCCCATGGAATCCCTCCGGACTCGTACCGTGCGGAGGGAAGTATACCGTACGGATGTACGGTAGGCTAGAAAAAGGGGTCTGACCCCTTTAGAGGCGCTTCAGCGCCTCCTTCGCTTCCTTGGTGCGGTCGTCCTTCGGGAAGCGCTTGATGAACTCCTCGTAGTCGCGGCGCGCGGCGGCCTTCTGACCGGTCGCCTCGTTGCAGAGCGCCGACCCCCACCTCGACCCCGACGCGGCGGGGTACTTGGCGAGCACCTGCTGGTAGCGAGGAAGCGCGTCGGCGCAGTGGCCGAGCTGACGCTTCACCTCGCCGTCGAGGAAAAGCGCGGTCAGATCGTCCGGCTTGGCGACCTTGAGGTAACGCTCGATCACCGGCTGGGCGGCTGCAGGGTCTTTCTTATCGTGCAGCAGGATCCACACTTGCGATCGCATCGCGGCCGGCGGATCGGCGCCCTCCCCGACCGCCGTCTCCGCGGCGGTGTAACGACGCGACATCTCCGCCCAGTCCTCCGCCTTGGCCGCGATCCCGGCGAGGAGCATGTTCCCGTGGAAGGCGCCTTTTCCGCCGGGAATCGCGAGGAGCGTCTCCCCTTCCTTCTTCGCCTTGTCGATGCTGCCCCCGGCGATACCCGGCGCCTGCACGTAGAACTGCCCGAGTCCCACGTGGGCCCCGACGTGATTCGGATCGAGGGCGACCGCCTTCTCGTAGGCCTTCCGCCCCGCCGAGGCCAGGGACATCTTGGAGAGCATCCCGACGTCGTCGACCCGCTCGAAGCTGGCATCGGCGAGCCAGAACAGATAGTCCGCGTTCTTGGGATCGAGGTCGCAGGCCTTCTGGAAAAGATCGGCGGACTCCTCCCGCTTCTTTGCGGCCGCATCTCCCTTGAGCGTGCGCGCCTCGAGCGTCGTGAGATGGGCAAGCCCGTACGTCCAGCGGGCCGACGACGGCTCGCGTACCGCAGCGGCTTCGAGAGTCTTTCGTGCGGCGGCGAGGTCCTCGGCCTTGGGGGTGGGCGTGGGAGTCCACGGTTTCTGGACCACGAGCGCCAACGCCTGGTCGGCGGTCAGATCGGCCCCCCAAGCGGGAGATACGATCAGGCAAGCGCAGAGGAGGACCCACCGGACGTGCACGTCCTATCCTACGCCCGCCTCGGGGCCGGGAAAAAGTCAGGGCGAGGTTTCCGGTGGGGGGTATCTTCCTGAGGAGCCCGGGAGGTTCTATGTCCAAGTTCTTGCGGTTCCTGTCGGCCGTCGCCGTGGCGCTCGCCGCGGGCAGCGCGGTGCAAGCCTCCGCCCTCATCGTGGTCGAGAGGCGCTTCCCGACGAACTTCTACTGCCCAATCGACAACGACGACTTCGACCTCACCTTCGTCGCGGAGGGGCCGTTCGCCCGGTTGACGTTCACGGGGAACAACCGCGGCCCGACCGCGCAATGGCTTCACCGTCGTCTCGACAACATCGGCATCGAGGCGAAGTCGATCTACGACGCGAACAAGCTCGTGTCCCCTGGCTACGACATCTGCTACGTCGCCCCCGGTCATGCGAACACCCCCGGTTACAACTTCTCCGCCGCGGGAACGCCGGAGATCTATCTCAACCTGTTCGACACCAACGCGGACGGCTGGGATCTCAATCGCGGTGCTTACTTCGACCCGGGGCCGGGTGTCTCCGCGATCCGCAACCCGCCTGTAGCAAACGACGTCTCGGGCGGGGCGCTCGCCATGGGCCGGGAGACGGTGGGGCAGGTGTCGGTGACGACGTCGGTGCTCATTTCGGGGCTGACGACCGGCGTCAATTACATCCTGACGGGCTGGTGGAACCTCGACAACGAGCTCAGCCCGATGACGGTCCTGATCGATACACTGCCGTGCATCGATCGGGACGCCGACGGCGTCGTCGACTGCAGCGATTGCGACGACCGTAACCCGAAGCGCAAGCCCGGGGGGACCGAGGTCTGCGACGGAATCGACAACGATTGCGACGGGCTGATCGACGAGTCGACCCCGTGCGATCGCGTGTGCGACGTGCCTCAGCTGGTCGGCGGCTCCAACCTCCGCGTCACCACCGCGGTATTCGCGTCGGACAACCCGTCGATCGCCTGGAACGGAACGGACTTCGGGATGTTCTACAAGGACAGCCGGAACGGCGGGCAGGAGATCTTCTATTCGCGGGTCTCGACGGCAGGCGTCAAGGTGGGCGCCGACGTGAACCTGACCCCCGGCGGCGGATCCAACAGCAAGCCGCGCGCCGTCTGGACCGGGAGCGAGTACGGCGTCGTGTGGGAAGAGAACGGGTTCGTCGCGTTCCGACGGTTCGACCGCAACGGCGCGGCGATCGGCTCGGAAGTGCTCCTGGGCGCGGCAAGCCCCGGCGCCTTCGCGCCCGACATCGCGTGGACGGGGCAGGAGTACGGCCTCGTGTGGTCGCAGTACGTCGTGACGCCGGAGATCTTCTTTACCCGCCTGGCGCCCGAGGCGACGGCCCTGATGACCCCCGTTCAGATCAGCGCCGGCCAGAATCCGCAAGACCCGAAGGTCTCGTGGAACGGCACGAACTACGGCGTGGTCTGGCAGGGCTTCGGTTCGACGCAGACGATTTACTTCCGGCGCGTCGTGCCGCTGAACGTCGCCACCGGGACGATCCTCGAGCTGACCCCTGCGGGGGCGGGGAGCTTCCAGCCCGCGATCGCTGCGGGCGGGACGGACTGGGGCGTCGCCTGGGCGGACTACCGGAACGGCTCCGACAGCGAGATCTACTTCGCGCGCGTGAGCGCCGCGGGGGCGAAGCTCGGGACCGACACGCGCGTCACCAACGCGACCGGCGGCTCCGTCTTCCCGGCGCTGGCGTGGTCCGGCTCCGAATGGGGGGTCACCAACGAGGACTTCCGCTCGGGCGACAGCGAGCAGTGGTTCGGCCGCGTGACGTTAGCCGGCGTGAAGACCGGGACCGACTTTCGCGTGACCAACGCGGCGGGCACATCCCAGCAGGCGTCGATCGTCTGGGCGGGCGGCAGGTACGCGCTCTCCTGGAGCGACGACCGGAACGCCGGGGAGCAGGAGATCTACTTTTCCCGCGTCGGCTGCGACTGCGTCGATGCCGACGCCGACACGTTCTCGAGTTGCGTCGATTGCGACGACGGACGCGCGGCCACGTTCCCCGGTGCGACGCAGATCTGCGACGGCTTCAACAACAACTGCAGCGACGTGAACTGGCCGCTCCTGACGGGCACGAGCGAGGCCGACGCCGACGGCGACGGGTTCACCGGTTGCACGGGCGACTGCAGCGACGCGAACTCCACGGTGTGGGCGACGCCGGGAGAGGCGCGGTTCCTCCTCCTGTCGCACAACAAGCTGACGAGCACGACCAGCCTTTCGTGGTCGGCGCCGACGGCGCCCGGCGGAACGTCGCCCTTCTACGACACGGTCCGCTCGAACACGGCGTCGAATTTCGTGACCGGGGCGACGTGCGTCGAGACCAACAACGGCCCGAACACCGTGTCGACCGACACGGGCACTCCGGCGCCCGTCTTCTTCTATTTGATCCGGTGTGAGAACGCGTGCCCGTCGGGCCAGGGAACCCTGGGGAACGCGAGCAATGGCACGCCGCGCACCGCGCGCACCTGCCCGTAGTTAGCGCACGCCGCTCAGCACGAAGGGCGCCCAGAAAAACGGCGCCGCCGTTCGCCCATCCCGCCGCACCACGCGCTTCGCGTCGCGGAGCGCGGTCGCGTACCCGTTCTTCTTTCCGATGCCGCGGAAGGTCGCGGCGATCAACCGCGCCGACGCGTCGTCCTCCACGGGCCACAGCGTTCCGATCGTGCGCTTGGTCCCCGCCGCCTGGAACGCCCGCGTCAGCGCGAACGCGCCCTCGCCGGGAACACCCGACCCCGTCCCGGACGAGCACGCGGAGAGAACGGCCAGCTCGCTCGTCAGATCGAGCTCGTAGATCTCATAGAGGCGGAGAAAGCCGTCGTCCTCGGGACGCACGACCGTCCCGACGGGCGGCGCCAGCACGAGTGCAGCGAACAGCTCGCCGCGGCCACGATCGACCACACCGTGGGTCGCGAGGTGGAGGAACCGCCGCCCCGTGATCGCGCTCCTCACGTTCGGCTCGTCGGCCTTGTCGCCCGACAGCAATGTGATCGACCGCACGGAGGCCAGCGCGTCGGACTCGAGGACCGTCTTCGGAAGCGGGGCCCAGCGTGTCGATCCTCCGCGGGCGTACGCCGGATTCGAGACGGAGAGCGTATCGGGGGAGCGCGGCGCCTCCTTCCGGGGGGGCCGCCGCGCCAGCTCGCGGAGGACGGTGGCGGAGACCGCGTAGCGGACCGGGGGCAGCTCGTCGAGCCAGTACCGATCCTTCGACACGACGAGCGCCTCGAACGGCAGCCGGAACAGCGCGCCGTCGGGGACGAGAACGACCTCCTTCGCGCGGGCGATCGCGGCGCGGGCCTCCTCCGGAACCAGGATCCGTGCGAGCGCCGCAAGCCCCTCCCTGGCCGCGCCGTCCCCGGCGACCGGTGGCGCCGAGATCGCGGGGATCACCCCGGCGATCCCGAAGAGCGCCTCTTCGAGCGCCGAAGCCGTCAGCTTGCCGCTCGCGACGCCGAAACCAGCGGCGTCGGTCTCACCGATCGTCAGCGCGAACACGCGCGCTGCGCCCGGCGCGGGCGGAACGACGAGGAGCCAGCTCTCCTCCGATCCGATGGCATAAAGAAGAAGGAGATCTCCTTGCTTCAGCACCTCACGCTGCGCGGTGCGAAGATCGATCGGTGCGCCGCCCGAAGCGCCGCGCCAGACCGAGCTCGCGTTGCGGATCTCCTCGTGCGCCAGCCGGAACGCCGTCGAGGCGCGGGCCAGCTCGCGATCGGCCGCCACGGTCTCCTTCTTCCGGTCGTCGCCGGCCAGGTCCGTGCGTTCGCGCGCGGAGGCGGCGCGCGCCTGCGCTTCCGCGACGTCCGCGCGGGCCGAGGCTTCGCGGGACGCCAGAGTGGTCCGTCGCGGCTCCGGGATCCCGGCGAGAAGATCGACGCGCGCGGCAGCGAGGAGATCGAGCAGTGCCCTCCCGCGACCGCGCTCCGCCGCGACGAACGCCTCGCGCACGCTCCCGCGCGCGGCTTCGAGCGCGACCAGGCGCTCGTACAGGTCCGTGTACTTCCCGAGAAACGCGGCGCGCGTCGCCTCCCCGCCGCCGCTCGCCGGACGGAGCGACTCGACCAGGCCGATCGCCTCGCCGAGATCGCGCGCGGCTTCGTCCGCCCGCCCCGCCGCGTGGTCGAGCGTGGCGCGGACGGAGAGCGCGTCGATCGCGGTCTCGGGGTAGTTCCCGGAAGCCCGCAGGATCGCCAGCGCCTCGTCCACGTGGGAGAGAGCGCGCGCGGTATCGCCCTCCGCGCCGCGTGCCCGCTCGGCGCGCGCCAAGGTGACGAGGCTCGCCGCCGTGTCGGAGTGGTCGGCGCCGAGGGCGGCCTTGCGAATCGCCAGCGCCCGCGCGGCGGCCTCGACCGCCTGCTGCGGCCTCCCGCGGGCGACCTCTACCTCGGCGAGGTCGACCAAGGTCTGCGCGAGCAGCGGGTGGTCCGCTCCGACGGTACGCTCGAGGTGCGCCGCCGCCGCCCCGAATTGGCGCTCGGCTTCGGCAAGGCGGCCCGTATCGCGCTCGAGAACCGCGAGCTGGCTCATGTGGATCGCCAGCTCCGGGTGGTCGGGTCCCAGTTCCTTCCGCGCCTCCTCGAGCGACTTCTTGTACAGCGGCTCTGCGGCCTCGAAGTTCGACTCGAGGCGGTAGATCTCGGCGAGATTGAGCCAGCCGATCGAGAGGTCCGCGGCGGCGCCGGCCGCAGCCGCCTTCTCCTTGAGCGCAATCGAGCGGCGGACCCCTTCCTCGGCGTCGCCGAGCCGGCCGCGATCCTTCGCGATCCCGGCGCGGTTGGTCTCGAGGCGGGCCAGGAGGAGCGGCTCGCTCTCCGCCAGGGGCGTCGCGATCGCGATCGCTTCGTCGAACGTCCTCGCCGCCTCGTCAGGACGATCCCTTCTCCGGATGAGCTCGGCGTACGCGTTGATGGACTCGGCGAGCTTCGCCGGTTCGGCCGGGCGGGCGGCGCGCCGGAGCGCGACGGCATCCCTGAAGATCGGCTCGGCCTCGGCGAGCTGTCCCGAGTACATCAGCACGACCGCGAGCGCTTCGAGGTTGTCGGCGGAGCGATCGAGCTCGACCGCCTTGCGCGCATGCGATTCGGCGTTCTTCCAGTCGCCGATCGTGTACGCGATCGTCGCGAGCAGGCTCCAGCTCTTCGCGACTTCCTTCCCCGTGGGTGAGAACGCGCGCTCGCGCCACGCCCGCCCTGCGTCCGCCGCGGCGCGCGCCGCGCCTGGCGAGAGCGCGAGCACGAGCCCGGCGAGATCGTCGAGGCGCTGCGCCGCTCCGGCTGGGTCCGTCTTCGCGACGACCTCGAGCTCGGAAGTTGCGGATCGCAGGGCCGCAACCGCGCCCTCGACGTCCCCCTTCTCCACCGCGGCCTTGACGGCAATATCGGCCGAATGCTCCCCGCCGGCCTCCGGGGAAGCGAGCAGCAGGCCCGCCAAAAGCACGACGCGTAACACGCCGCGATTCTAAGAGAAAACGGGGTCAGACCCCTTTTCTGGGAGTAATCTTCGGGGAGGCCTGTTTGGAGGATTGGGGGGAACAGGCATGATCATCCGAGCTCGAGAGTTGAGCGCCGGGGTCTCGCTCTTGCTGGCGGCCGTGTCACTCGCGCCTGCGGCGACGATCACGAGGACGATCGATCGCCGTCCGCCGGTGAACCAGTACTGCCCGATCGACAACGTCGACTACGACCTGACCTTCGTCGCGGAGCAGCCGTACGCTCAGCTGACGATCCAGGCGTTCAACACGACCGCCGGCGGCGGCACGTGGATCCAGAATCGCGTGGACAACATCGCGGTCATCGACAAGGCGGGCTACGACGCGCACCTCGTGGCGCCCCCCGGGTTCCAGACGTGCTACGCGGCTCCCGGCGACCCCAACGCCCCCGCCCTCGACTTCAACGCGAGCGGCACGTTCGAGCGGTACCTGACGATGTTCGATACCAACGCGACCGGCTGGGACCTGAACAGCGGCGCCTACTTCCAGTCGGGGGTCTCCGCTCCTCGAAGCCCCGCGCTCGGAAACGACACCACGGGCGGCACGATGGCGCTCGGTCTCATAACCGCCGGCGACGTCGTCGTCTCCACGACGATCCGGATCCCGAACCTGACGCCGGGGACGCAGTACGTGGTGACCGGCTGGTGGTATGCGAAGGACACCTCGCGCCCGTTGACGATCAAGATCGACACGGCCCCCTGCACGGATGACGACCTCGACGGCGTCTCGGATTGTGACGGCGACTGCGGCATCCAAGACCCGGGGATCAAGCCGGGCGCGGTCGAGCGCTGTGACGGGGTCGACAACGACTGCGACGGGCAAGTCGACGAGGGCGCGTCCTGCGACAAGACCTGCGACGTTCCGCAGCCCCTCGTAGGCGGCGGGCGCCTGAGCTCGACGACGGTGGGCTCGACGATCCCGACGATCCTCTGGATCGGCAACCGGTACGCCGTCATGTTCATGGATGCCAATTCGTCTTACGATCCCTATGTCGCTTTCGCGTCGGCGGCGGGCACACAGATCGGGATCGAGCGCCCCCTTCTCATCACCCCCGGAAACGACAGCGCTCGCGCGGTCTGGACCGGCAACGAGATCGCCGTGTTACGTAGCGGCGCTCCTGGTGGGCCGCAGTTCCAGAGGTTCGACCGCGACGGTCGTCCGATCGCGCCCGCGATCCCGATCGGCTACGGAAGCTATTTCGTCTGGACGGGCAAGGAATATGGACGCGTCACGAACTCGAGCGGCTTCGGGTTCCAGAGACTCGCCCCCGACGGCACGCCTTTGACGCCGTCGGTCCTCCTCGGGGGTGTGGCGCTGAACTCGTCGAGCTTCGAAGTCGCGTGGAACGGCACCCACTATGGCGTGGTGTGGCTGGACGGGCCCTCGTGGGACGACCCGGTCATGAAGTTCCGGCGCATCACACCGACCTCCATCGGGTCCGGATCCGTGGTCAACCTGGGGACCACGCCGGGGAAGGCCTCGACTCCGGTCATCGCCGCGGGCGGTGGCACGTTCGGGATCGCCTGGTCCGACAGGTCGATCAATCCGAGCGGGGACATCTACTTCACCCGTGTCGGCTCGGGCGGCGCCCAGATCGGGCCGATCCTGCGCGTCACGAGCGCCGCGGGCGGCGCGATCGATCCTGCGATCGCGTGGTCGGGTTCGGAATGGGGAATCGTCTGGGACGACACGCGCACCGGTAACGAGGAGATTTGGTTCGCTCGGATCGACGCGAACGGCGTCAAGGTCGGCTCGGACTTCCAGGTATCGAACGCCCCGGGGCATTCGCGCAACCCCTCGATCGTGTGGGCGGGAGGCAAGTACGGCATCGCGTGGAGCGACGACCGCGACGGCGGCAACGACGAGATCTACTTCACCCCGCTCGGCTGCGACTGCGTGGACGGGGATGGGGACGGAGCTTCGAGCTGCGTGGACTGCGCGGACACGGATGCTTCGCTCTACCCTGGCGCGCCGAGCCCCTGCAACGGCACGACCAACCTCGACTGCAACAGCGCCTACTGGCCGTACCCCGCGCCGATCGCCGATCTGGACGGCGACGGGCTCTCACCGTGCGCCGGAGATTGCGATGACGCGGCGTTGAACGTGTTTCCCGGAGCCGCGCAGATCTGCGACGGCCTGAACAACGATTGCAGCAGCCCGTCTTGGCCGTCACCGCTCGGAACGTCCGACGTCGATCTCGACTTCGACGGGGTGGCGGTGTGCGAGAACGATTGCTCGGACACCGACGCGGCGATCTGGGCCACTCCGAGCGAGGTAGCCTTGCTGCGCGTCTTCCGCTTGTCGAGCGTGACGTACACGACGCTCATGGCGTCGACCCCGTCGTCGAAAGGGGCCACCTCGGTCCTATACGACATCCTGCGCGCTCCGAGCGCGTCGAACTTCGTCGCCGGCGCCGTCTGCATCGCGTCGGACTCCTTCCAGCAGACGCACACCGACGCCGACGTTCCCGCGCCCGGCGGGGCGTACTTCTACCTCGCCCGTGCCGAGAACGCCTGCCCCAATGGAATCGGCGTCGGATCGCTCGGTGCGTCGAGCGCAGGGATACCGCGGGCCGGCCGGACCTGCCCGTAGAAAGGGGTCAGACCCCTTTTCCGTAGACCGAGCGGATGACGTCGAGCGCGGGCTTGTCCTGCGGCGTGAAGTCGCGCTGAGCGCGCGGCGTCGCCCGCCCGCCCGGATGCCACTTCCAGACGAAGGTGCCGCCGAACCACGGCTTGCCCCAGAAGGTCGCGTACATCGCGGTGTACGCGCGCCGCTGGAGCTCGAGGTCGACCTCGCCGTCGGTCTCCCACCGCCACGGCTCCTTGAGCCCGTAGCGCTGTGACTTGAAGCCGACCTCTGTGAAGACGACCTGCTTGCCCGTGCGCTTCGCCACCGCTTCGAGCTTCGCGGCGATCGGCACCCACGCAGCTGCGAGCTCCGCCTGCGAAGGCGACGCCTGATCGGAGAGCGGGTAGTAGGCCTGCACGCCGATGAAATCGAGCACGTCCCAGAACGCGACACGCTCCGGCTCGCCGTACCAGTTGGCGCAATAGGTCAGCTTGCCCGGGTACACCGCGCGCACCTTCACGATGAGGGCACGCCACTCCCGCTCGCGTCCCGAGATGCCGGGAAGCTCCGCGCCGACAGCCAGCGCCTCGATCCCCTGCTCTTTCGCGAGAGCCGCGTAATGAAGGATGAAGCGCTCGTAGCTTGCGAACCAGCGCGCCCAGTCCTCCTCGCTCGTCATCGCGATGTCGCCGCACCACGCGCCTCGCACCCAAAGGTGCGGCTTGAGGAGCGTCTTGATCCCCAGGCTCCGGGCCCACGCGGACGTCTTCGCCAGCCCCTCGTCGGTCTCGCCCCACAAAACGTGGGTTCCGGCGAGGCGGATCTCGGTCGAATCCGTCGAGGAGACCCAGCCGAAGGGGGTCTGCGAGATCCAGTCGGCTCCCAGGGACGCTACCGGACGGAGCTGTGCGGGGGACGTCTCGTGGGCCGCCTCCCAGCAGACCCCGCGGATCTTGCCGGGCGCTGGCGCCGCTCCAGTCCCCGAAACGAGCAGGAACGAGGCAAAAGCCACCTTGCCCGCTTTCGTAACGCGTCGCACACTGTCGGGCATGCACGCCTTCTTCCCGGGGTTCATCGCTCCGTTTCTCGCCAGCGCCGCGATCGTCCTGTCCGACGGCCAGGTCATCCGCGGAACCGAGGTCACCCGCCAGGGGGATACATACCTCGTGAAGATGGACGGCGGCAATACGGTCCCGTTCCCGGCGGCGCTCGTCCGGGAAGTGAGGTTCGAGGACGATGCGCCCCCCGCGAACCCTCACGACGGCATCTACCTGACCACGCCGAAGACGCTCGCCGGGCCGGCGCCTCAGACGCTCCCGTCTCAAAACCCCCAGGATCAACTGAAGGTTTTCGGCCCGCCGACCCGCTGGTCTCAAAGCGCGGTCGATACGACGTGGACGCCGACCAACGCCTACGACACCACGAAGGACGTGATGGCGGGCAGCCGCTCGACGTGGGCGCCCAACGCGGTCGACACGAGCTGGGCGCCGACCAACGCGTACGACACGACGAAGGACGTGCTCGCCCCGAGCCGCTCCACCTGGTCGAAGGACGCGGTCGACACGACGTGGGTCCCGACCGACGGCTTCGGGTTCAAGCCGCTCTCGGAGCCGGGCGGGTCGAAGAAGACGAGATACCCGATGTCGTTCGTCGTCCCGGCCCCGGTGCAGGTTCCGGTCGCCGCGGGCGCGCAGGCGGGGCCCAACCCGTGGTCCTGCGGTGAAGCGATCTTCCCGGGTGCTTCGGGGCTCACCGTGCGGCCGCTGACCGGCCCCGCGTACGCCGCCCTCCGCTTGCCGCTCTACGTCGCGCAGGCGCGCGTGGAGCCTTCGGTGCGCAAGGCGGTCTTCACGATCGCGGGAGGCGATTGCCGCCTGGTCGGCGGAGACACCGACATCATCCGCGGCATGAACCTGACCGCGGACCTCACGATGACTCAGGACGCCGCATCGCTCTCGGCCGCGCTCGTCGAGCATCGCGGCTACGTCCCGCCGGTGCTCGACAAGCTCGACTTCGCGCTGGCGTTCGTGTCGATCTCGGACCCGGAGGTCAGCGGATCGGGAGCGGCCAAGCTCGTCCTGGTCGATACGCCGGAGAGGCTGCGCGAGATCTCCCAGGCGACGTCCGGAACGGCATGCGGGCTGTCCAAGGGGCGGCGCCGCAAGGAGGCGCGCACCGCGACGAACGCGTTCTCGTCCCCGAGGATCGTCGCCGGCCGGGAGGGGGACGTGGTCTCGTTCCTCACCTGGTCGAGCGCGGGCGGCGTCCTCTACCGCAACACGGTGATCCTCGGTCGCGACGGGGTGACGTCGTCGAGGCGCGAGGCGCTGGCGCGACATCTGGGCGTGCACCGGGAGCCGGCCGACCCGACCCTGACCGCCTACTTCAAGGACTCCGGCACGCCCTGAAGCTCGAGGCGGCGGCCGCCCCGGAGCACGACGACCGAGACCGCCTCCCCGGGCTTTCGCGCGGCGAGCGCGTCCCGGATGCGCGGGGCGCCGTCGGAATCGGCGATCGAGACTCCCATCACGGTGAGGATCACGTCCCCGCCGACGAGGAACGACTCCCCGCCGATCGTCGCCTTCTCCGTCCCCGGGACGATGCCGAGCTTCGCCGCCGGCGACCGGCTGGAGATCCGCTGCACCAGGATGCCGCGGGACTGCGGGAGCTGAAAGATCCGCGCGAGGTCACCGGCCAGCAGGTACCCCTCCATCCCCGACCAGGTTCCCCGGCGGTCGATCAGGAGCTTTTTCGCCATTGCGGAGGTGGCGACGAAGCCGAGGCCGCCGGATCCCTCCGACGACGACAGGAGATGGCTGACGATCCCGATGACGTGTCCCTCGTGATCGAACATGGGACCGCCGGAGTTCCCCGTGTTGATCGCGGCGTCGGTCTGGAACAGCTCGGCCGGCTCGAAGCCGCCGAAGAGGTCGTTGACGACCCTCCGCCCCGAGATGTGGCCGAACGTCAGCGAATGCGTCATGCCGAGGGGGGCCCCGACGACGAAGACCTCGTCCCCCACCTCGACCGCGTCGGAGTCCCCCAGCACGGCCACCACCGGCCGGCCGGGCGGCCGCTCGAGCTGGAGCAGGGCCAGATCGGCGGACGGCTCGGAGGCGACGACCTTGGCGGAGAGCGTCTCCCCGCCCAGATCGACGAAGACGTTCTCCGCGACCTGGACGACGTGCGCCGCCGTCAGGACGCGGCCGTCGGCGGAGATGAGGACGCCCGACCCCAAGCCCGAGGAGTCCGCCTCGGTCGTGCGTACGACGACGACGCTGTCGCGGACCCGCTTGTACACCTCGGCGAGCGAGTCGGCCCGCGCGGAGGTCGCGATGAGGAGCGCGGCCAAAGGAAGGCGGGCGGCGAGGCGGGCCATGGGCGCCGGAGTCTATCGCGCTTTTGTGGAGGTTTCGCCGCGCTTGGGGCAGACTTGAAACTTTCGACACGTCTCAAGCGTTGAATCGGGGGGAAGCCACGGCTTGATCCACCTGCGCGAGCTCCACAAATCCTACGGGACGGGCACGAACAAGCTGCACGTCCTGAAGGGGATCGATCTCACGATCGAGTCGGGGGAGCTCGTCTCCATCATGGGATCCTCGGGCTCGGGCAAGTCGACCCTGATGAACGTCCTCGGCCTCCTGGACCGGCACGATACGGGGACGTATCGCCTCGACGGAACCGAGATCCGCGACCTCACCGAGACCCGCGCGGCGATCCTGCGCCGGCGGTTGATCGGGTTCGTCTTCCAGTCCTTCAACCTCGTCCCGTTCAAGAGCGCGGCGGAGAACGTCGCGCTGCCCCTGTACTACCAGGGTGTCGCCCGCCGGAAGCGCAACGTCCTCGCCCACCAGTACCTCGAGCGCGTGGGGCTGCTCCCGTGGGCGTCGCACCGCCCCTCCGAGATGTCGGGCGGCCAGCAGCAGCGCGTCGCCATCGCGCGGGCGCTGATCGCGCAGCCGAAGGTCATCCTCGCGGACGAGCCGACCGGTGCCTTGGATTCCGCGACGTCGCTCGAGGTCATGGGCATTCTCGAGGACATCCATCGCTCGGGGGTGACCGTCGTCATCGTGACCCACGAGCACGACATCGCGGCCCGGACCGATCGCGTCGTGTACCTCAAGGACGGGCTGGTCGAAAAGGACGACTTGAAGGTGGCCCGTGTTTGATGTCGATACCTGGCAGGAGATCTTCGAGACGATCCGGAAGAACAAGCTCCGGACGTTCCTGACCGGGTTCTCGGTCGCCTGGGGGATCTTCATGCTGATCCTCCTGCTGGGCTCGGGCCAGGGGCTTCGACACGGGGTCACGTACCAGTTCCGCGACGACGCCGTGAACAGCATCTGGATCCGGCCCGGGGAGACGTCGCTCCCTTACAAGGGGCTCGGCCCCGGGCGGCAGGTCCAGTTCCGCAACGGCGACTACGACGAGATCCGCCGCTCGATCGATGGGGTCGAGCACATGACCGGCCGCTTTTGGATCCGCGGCAACCTGACCGTCACGTACGGGAAGGAGAACGGCAGCTTCGACGTCCGCTGCGTCCACCCCGACCACCTCTATCTCGAGAACACGATCATGACGCGCGGCCGGTTCATCGACGACCTCGACCTCAGGGAGTTCCGCAAGGTCGCGGTCGTCGGCAAGCTCGTCGAGCGCGACCTCTTCAAGGGGAAGGAGCCGATCGGGCAGTACCTCGAGGTCAACGGGATCGCCTTCAAGGTCGTCGGCGTCTTCGAGGACATCGGCGGCGACGGCGAGATGCAGAAGATCTACCTCCCCGTCACCACCGCCCAGCGGGTTTTCAACGGCGCCGACCGCCTCGGTCAGATGATGCTGACGACCGGAAACGAGTCCCTCGATCGCACGAACACGATGACGAAGGAAATCGAGGCGACCCTCGCCCAGCGCCACACCTTCGCCCCGGACGACAAGCGGGCCGTCTTCGTCAACAACAACTACGAGAACTTCCAGAAGCTGATGGGGTTGATGAACGGGATCCGGCTCTTCGTCTGGATGATCGGGATCGGGACGATCTTCGCCGGCGTCGTGGGCGTCAGCAACATCATGATGATCGCCGTGCGCGAGCGCACCAAGGAGATCGGCGTCCGGAAGGCCCTGGGCGCCACACCCGCCTCGGTCGTCGGCCTGATCCTGCAGGAGTCGGTGCTCATCACGGGGACGGCCGGGTACGTCGGATTGGTGCTGGGAATCGCGACCCTGGAGGTCGCGGCGAAATCGATCACGGGAGCGGAGATGTTCCGCAACCCGGAGGTGGACCTCGGCATCGCGGTCGGCGCGACGATCATCCTCGTGCTCGCGGGGACGATCGCCGGATTCGTGCCGGCGCGGCGCGCGGCGGCGATCCGGCCGGTCGACGCGCTCCGGGACGAGTAGGGAGGGGCGATGGGGATCCTCGACGTCGACCATGCACGCGAGATTTGGGACGCCCTGCGGGGGAACAAGGTCCGTACGCTGCTGACCGCCTTCGGCGTGTTCTGGGGGATCTTCCTCCTCATGGTCATGATGGGCTCGGGGAACGGGCTCGAGACCGGCGCGATGCAGGAGTTCGCGGGATCGGCGCACAACAGCGTCTTCATGTGGGGACAGCGGACGACCAAGCCGTACAAGGGGTTCCCCGTGGGCCGCGGGATCGAGCTCACCAACGAGGACGTCGACGCGGTCCGCCGCCAGATCCACGAAGCCGAGATCGTCTGCCCCCACAACCAGCTCAACGGCTACAACGGCGGGAACCCCGTCACCCGCGGGAAGAAGTCGGGGGGATTCTCGGTTCTGGGCGAGATTCCGGACATCGCGAAGGTGCAGTCGATCCCGATCATCGCCGGCCGCTTCCTCAACGAGAACGATCTCACCGAGAGGCGGAAGGTCGCGGTGATCGGACTGCGTGTCCAGGACCTGCTCTTCGACAAGGGGGAGAACCCGATCGGGCAGAGCATCAAGGTCAAAGGCGTGTACTTCATGGTTGTCGGGCTCTTCAAGACCGAGCGTACCGGCGGCGACGCCGATCGCGAGATGCAGACGGTCTACATCCCCTTCACGACGTACCAGCAGGCGTTCCACGCCGTGGGCCACGTCGACTGGATCGGGATCAAGGCGCGCGACGACGCCTCCGCGACCGACGCCGAGGAGAAGGCCAAGGCGCTCCTGAGGGAGCGGCACGACGTGGCCCCCGACGACACGCGCGCCTTCGGCTCGTGGAACATGGAGAAGGAGTTCAAGCAGTTCAGCGGCGTCTTCTCCGGTATCCGGTTCCTCGTGTGGACGGTGGGGCTCGGAACGCTCGCGGCAGGCGTCATCGGCGTCAGCAATATCATGCTGGTCATCGTGAAGGAACGAACCCACGAGATCGGCATCCGCCGCGCCATGGGGGCCACACCGCTGTCGATCACCGGGCAGATCGTGCTCGAGGCCCTCCTGCTGACGAGCAGCGCGGGGTATGTCGGCTTGATCCTGGGGATGCTCGCGATCGACGGCGTCGCGCTGCTGACGAGAGGCTCCGACGCCGAGTTCTTCAAGAACCCCGGCGTGGACATCCCGACGGCGCTCAAGGCGCTCGTCGTCCTGATCTTCTGCGGCGTCCTCGCCGGGCTGATGCCCGCGTGGCGTGCGAGCCGCGTGAGCACCGTGGAGGCTTTGCGCGCGCTATGAGACGAATCATCTCGATCGCGATCCTGGTCGTCGTCCTCGCCGGCTTCGGCGGAACGTTCTTCTACCTCTGGAAGAAGTCGCAGAAGCCGAAGGTCGTCTACGACACCGCCAAGCCGTACGTGACCGACATCGTCAAGAAGACGGTGGCCACGGGCTCGGTCGTCCCGCGCAAGGAAGTCGAGATCAAGCCCCAGGTCACCGGCATCATCGAGACCCTCTATGTCGAGCCCGGCACGAAGATCCGGCGCGGCGACCGCATCGCGCTGATCCGGATCATCCCGCAGATGGCACGCCTCGCCGACGCCGAGAACCGGGTCAGCCTCGCGAAGGTCAACCTCGAGAACGCCGAGCGCGAGTTCACCCGTCAGCAGACGCTGCGATCGGAGGGCATCCTCTCCGACGAGTCGTTCCGCAAGGCCGAGCTCGAGCGCGACCGCGCGCGCGCGGAGGTCGCCGCCGCGAAGGACTCGCTCGACGTCGTGATGCGCGGCACCACCGCGCGCTCGGCCGAGACGGCGAGCACGCTGGTGCGCGCCACGATCGACGGCACCGTGCTCGAGGTCCCCGTCGAGGAGGGACGCTCGGTGATCGAGGCGAACACGTTCAACGAGGGCACGACGCTCGCGACCGTCGCCGACATGAGCGAGCTGATCTTCGAGGGGAAGGTCGACGAGTCGGAGGTCGGCAAGCTCCGTCCGGGCATGAACCTCGTGCTCACAATCGGCGCGATCGAGGGGAAGCGGTTCGCGGCGACCCTCGAGCGCATCGCGCCCAAGGGGGTCGAGGAGAACGGCGCGATCCAGTTCGAGATCCGCGCCGCGCTCGCGCGCGACACCGGGTCCCTCATCCGGGCGAACTACAGCGCCAACGCGGACATCGTGCTCGACCGTCGCGACAAGGTCCTCGCGATCGACGAGGGCCTGCTCAAGTTCGAGGGCGACAAGGCGTTCGTCGAGGTGGAGACCACGCCCCAGGTCTTCGAGCGCCGCGAGGTGAAAACGGGCCTGTCGGACGGCATCGCGATCGAGGTGGTCTCGGGGCTTCAAGAGGCCGACAAGATCAAGGGCAAGCCGCAGAACGTCGGAGCGTAATTTGCGCGACGAGGTCGTCGCCCGGTTCCTCGCGAACGCGTGCCCCGACCATCACGTTCGAGGCGGGTACGCTCACGAAGTCGCGCGGCACACCGCGAAGCGGCTCCTCGACCGGGATCCCGGCATCGGGAGCCGCTCCTTGCCGGCCGCGGTGGTCTGCGGCGATCTCGAAAGCGTCGAGAGGTTGCTCCGTACCCGTCCCGAAGCCGCGAAGGAGAAGAGCGGGCCCAAGGGATCCGCCGGCGTGGGCGGGGCGACGTTCCTCGTCGAGGAGGTGGACGCCCGTCCGCCGCTCTGGGAGCCGCTCCTCTATCTGTGCTTCACACGGCTCGACCACGCGCCGTCGAACGGCAACGCCGTCGCCATCGCGACCGCGCTCCTCGACCACGGCGCCGACCCGAACGCCTACTTCATGGCGGGCGACAGCCGGTACACGGCGCTGACGGGCGTCATGGGAGAAGGCGAGGAGGAGCGGAGCGGCCACCCGCGGCGCGACGAGCTGACACGCCTTCTCCTCGACCGGGGCGCGGAGCCGTACGACATCCAGGTCGTCTACAACATCCACTTCCGGGGCGAGGCGCTCTGGTACTTGAAGCTCATGCACGCGCGTGCCCTGCAGCTGGGCCGCGACGCGGACTGGCGGGACCCCGCATGGCAGATGCTGAGCATGGGAAACTACGGCAGCGGGGCTCGATGGCACCTGGAGATCGCGCTCAAGAACGACGATCTCGATCTCGCCACGTGGTGTCTCGAGCACGGCGCCGACCCGAATGCGGCACCGGCGCGGGACCCGCGATTCCCGCGCGGCACGCTGCACGACGAAGCGATGCGCCGCGGCCAGCTCGACTTTGCGCGGCTTCTGGAGCGCCACGGTGCGAAGGCCTCGGACCCGCAGTCCTTCTCGGAGCTGGACCGGTTCACAGCGGCGTGCTTCAGGCTGGATCGGGACGAGGCGGCGACGCTCGCGAAGACGCATCCCGAGGTCCTCCACGCCGCGACCGGCATGATGATCGCGGCCCAGCGCGACCGGGCCGACGTCGTGGAGCTGCTGCTCGACCTCGGCGTCGCGCTCGACGTGATCTCGAGCGAGCAAGGCGGCGAGCGGCCGCTCCACACCGCCGCCTACCACGGCTCGGTCGGCGTCGCGAAGCTCCTCATCGAGCGGGGTGCCGTGATCGACCCCCGGGAGGCAACCTACGGCGCGACACCGCTCGGCTTCGCCGTGTGGGCGCAGCGGCGGGAGACGGTCGATGTGCTCGGCCCTTTCAGCCGCGATCTTTGGAACCTGGCGTTCACCGGCCACGTCGATCGGCTGCGCGAGCTGCTCGAGGCCGAGCCCGCGCTCGCAAGATCCGCCCACGCCGACGGAGAGACCCCGCTGATGCGCCTCCCGGGCGACGAAGCGAAGGCGGTCGAGATCGTTCGACTGTTCCTCGATCGCGGCGCCGATCCCGGCGCACGGGGCGCGAGCGGGCGAACCGCCGCGGAGCTGGCCGGAAGACGCGGCATGCTCGACGCGGCAAAGATGCTGTCGAGCTAGACCTTCACCCCGACGGGACAGCTCACGCCCGTGCCGCCGATGCCGCAATACCCGCCCGGATTCTTGCGAAGGTATTGCTGGTGATAGTCCTCGGCGGACCAGAACTCGGGTGCGGGCGCGATCTCGGTCGTGATCGCCCCGTGCCTCGCCGCCGTCAGCCGCTCCTGATAGGCGTCGCGTGACGCGCGGGCCGCGCGGGCCTGCTCCTCCCCGCCGTAGTAGATCGCCGACCGGTACTGGGTGCCGACGTCGTTCCCCTGGCGCATCCCCTGCGTCGGATCGTGGTTCTCCCAGAAGATCTTCAGGAGCTGCTCGTAGGACGTCTTCGCCGGGTCGTACTCGACGCGCACGACCTCGGCGTGACCGGTCCTCCCCGTGCAGACCTCTTCGTAGGATGGGCTCGGGGTGGAGCCGCCGGCGTAACCCACCTGCGTCGAGACCACGCCGGGTGTCTGCCAGAAGATTCGCTCGGCCCCCCAGAAGCAGCCCATCCCGAAGATCGCCGTCTCGCTTTGAAGCTTCGCCATGTCACTTGATCTCCTGGGCCGCCTGGATCACCGACTCGGGTAGCCCGCTCTCTTTCCACTTCAGGATGTCGTCCGCGCTCAAAGGCGTCGCGAGCCGGCGCTGGCGGACGTAGCCGAGCAGAACCGGCTCGCCGACGCCCGCCTCCTTCAGACGCACCAGCTCCTGGAGCATCGTCTTGGGCTGCACGGCGTTCGGATCCGCGGGGGCCGTCGTCAAGGTGGCGGCCGCCGGTGCCTCCTCGGCGGGCGGCTGGAGCAGCTTGGCCAGCGCGTCCTCGAGCGCTCCCGTCAGCGCCTCGTTGCAGAGCTTCGGGCGCCGGTCCGGGCCCGAGCGCTTCGCGAGGCCGGATACAGATCGGGGAGACGTCGAGGCCGAGCGCTCCGGGTCGAAGATCGCTCCCCTGAGCCCGACCTCGCCGCGATACGTCGAGCCGAAGGTCTCCGGCACCTCGTCGATCCGCAGGGTCTGGAGCACGAGCTCCAGCCGTGGGGTCGCTTCGGGGACGACGCTGATCTTCCAGCTTCGCAGCGTCTCCTCCACCATCGCGCGAACGACGTCGGCGACCGGCTGGGTCGTCTTCCACTCGTACAGGAGCACGCCCTTCTCCTGCTGGGCGCCGAGGACGCCGGAAGCCGCGTCCGGGCGCGCGTCGCGCACGCTCAACCCGAGCGGGCGTCCGGCCCACGCCGCGGCGATCGCCGGCGCCGCGGGATGCGGCGTCTTGCTTTCGACGCGCTGGAGCGTGATCTCCTTCGCGGGCGCGGCTACGGCCGACGCCGCGGGGAGCGCGAGCGGGACGAAGAGCAGGGCGAGGAACGGACGCATCGTGCGGCTCCTATCCCACCGGCGCCTTGACGGCCGGGGGAGCCTGCTGCTGGGGCGGAGGCGAGGGGGTGACGTCGAAGGCGAGGGCGTCTCCGGCGAGGCGGATGCGCACCGTCCCGCCGTGCTCGAGCTTGCCGAAGAGGATCTCGTCGGTGAGGGGATCCCGCACCTCCGTCTGGATCACGCGCGCGAGCGGCCGCGCGCCGTAGACGGAGTCGTACCCCTTCTTGGCGAGCCAGGCGCGCGCCGCGGCGTCGAGCTCGAACGCCACGCGGCGCTCGACGAGCTGCGCCTCGAGCTGGAGGACGAACTTCTCGACGATCGACTCCATCACCGAAGGCGACAGCGACTTGAAGCTGACGATCGCGTCGAGGCGGTTACGGAACTCCGGGGAGAAGAGCTTCTCGATCGCACCCTTCGCGCGGGTCTCGGAGAGCTTCCCGCGGATCGAGGCGCCCGCCTCGCCGGAGAGCTGGAAGCCGATGGAGGCCGACGACAGCTCCCGCGAGCCCGCGTTCGACGTCATGATGAGGATCGCGTGACGAAAGTCCGCCTGACGGCCCTGATTGTCGGTGAGGGTCGCGTGGTCCATGACCTGGAGCAGGATGTTGAACAGGTCGACGTGCGCCTTCTCGATCTCGTCGAGGAGCACGACGCAGTAAGGGTGCTTCCGGACCGCGTCGACGAGCAGCCCGCCCTGATCGAAACCGACGTAGCCGGGCGGGGCGCCGATGAGCCGGGCGACGGAGTGCTTCTCCGAGAACTCGCTCATGTCGTAGCGGAGGAACTCGTTCCCCAGATGGATCGCGAGCTGCTTGCCCAGCTCGGTCTTGCCGACCCCGGTCGGGCCCGTGAACAGGAAGCAGCCCGCCGGCTTGTCGGGCTGTCCCAGCCCGGCGCGCGAGCGCTTGATCGCGCGCGCCACCAGCCGCACCGCGTCTTCCTGGCCGAACACGACCCGGCCCAGCGCCTCCTCGAGGGAGCGGAGCCTCTCCCGGTCGGAGGAGCTCGCCTGCGCCTCGGGGATGTGCGCGATCCGCGCCGCGACGCTCTCGATCTTCTCCGCGTCCACGACGATGCGGCCGGCCGGCGCCGACTCGAGGTCATGGGCCATCCGCGTCGCTGAGCCGGCCTCGTCGAGGAGGTCGATCGCGCTGTCGGGAAGCCGCCCTTCGCGGAGGTGGCGCTTGGCGAGACGCGCCGCGGCCTCGAGCGCCGCGTCCGTGTAGTCCACGTCGTGATGGTCGCCGTACCGGGA
>Ga0137436_1000021_pt1 | contig 47728 bp, 60 predicted proteins | sample EasRivERMGT119_2_FD_102328 | JGI IMG/M metagenome (GOLD analysis project Ga0137436, IMG submission 102328) | Soil microbial communities from meander-bound floodplain in the East River, Colorado, USA - East River MetaG ERMGT119_2 | ecosystem: Environmental > Terrestrial > Soil > Floodplain ...
ACTGCAACCATACTGTATACTCCACTACTATTAATAAATCCTACATTAGGACAATAAGAAGCAATTCTCTCAACAAGAGGGGGTATTAAAATTACGGTATTATGTGATCCACCACTTATAGTAGTATTTCCTAAACGTAGACACCAGACAACAGCATTTCCAATTCTACAGTATCTATTATTAATAACCTGAGCTTCAGTTACTGTCCATGTAATAGGTCCAGCACCTTTAAAATTAGATGCTTTAAATGGAACATTAATCCATCTACCCATCTCTCTAGCAGCAGCTTGTACATTACCTCGACCAAATTGTTCTTGTCCCATTGACTACTCCTTTTAAAAGAGGGACTACCTATTAAGATAGTCCCCCATTCTATTAATTAATAGCCAGCAGGAACGCCGAGATCATCGATGTATGAAATAGCAGGAGGCTTATTAACATACATGTTCCACGAAGCAACAATGTAGGTTAAGAGCGAAGCAGCTAATCCACCACTAGCTCCACGGACAGGAAAGATCTTAACTCCATCAACAGTTAAGAACTGGGCTTTCTTCATTTCAGCTCGTGCCCAGATATCTTTGTCAGTGAAGTCAATGCGCTTCTTGTTCCACGAGAAATGCTTCTTAATAGGCGCTCCAGCAATGCGCATATTATCATTGAAATAAAGATCAAGACCTTTAGAGCCGCTATCCTTATTGATAATAGAAACAAGCTGACCAAGTTCTTCATAAGCCTGTTGCTGACATGGATGCATCCACGCAACTACATTAACTTGAGTGTCGATCCCGATACGATCGCCAATCTTGTTAATTGCTAAACGTGCATGTGGAAGTGCTAATGCACCTGCGTTAGCAGCAACACTATTCGCTCTTACTTCAGGCCAGAGTGCTCGATCAAACGATAACCAAGTACCAACTGAAGCAGAAGAAGCATGATAAGGCTGACCATAAACAGAAACAGGATTAGCTCCAGAAACACCGCCCACAACAATCTTATCACCGGCGACAAGACCTGCCATAGTCGCGAATTTGATAGTTCGCGAAGGAATGTCCAAATAGGTGATTTCTTTTTCACCACCGACAGTCCTATGTGTAGCTAAGGTTGAATCATAAACATTAACATCCTGTCCGAAGCGTAAGAGCCTAGCTCCGACAGAATTATCTAAAACAACAGTATCAAAACCACCTGCATTAGTAGTTGATTCAACAGTTGCTAAAACACCATTACCCGACGTAAGAGCAATGGAGTCTGAATGCTTACGGAATTCAGCCATTGCAGTCGCGATTTCCTGACGAATCGTTTGAACAACTGCCTTACGCTTTTCATCAGTTGCCCAATCAGTCTTTAACTGCCATTCCTTAGCATAGCTAAAGTCAACAGTTGTCAGAACTGCCTTTTCATACGTAGTACCAGCACCGCGTCCCATATCTCCACCAGCAGCATTAAACTGACGGAACTTACCACCGGGACGGATGTTTAACGGGACTCGCATATCGCGAGCACTAACTACTTCTGCTGGTCGCTTTTCAACAAAGCTAAACCACGTATCATCACGTTCATACAGAAGAGGGAGTTTCGGATCAACTGTTTCTAATTCAGTTGCCAAAACCTGATCAGGAGTCATAGCACCCATTGTTTATTTACCTCTGACTTTTACGTTTCCGTTTAATATATCTAAGTCGGAAGTGCTACGATAATCTACCTGACTCGGATTTATATTCCGCGTTGTTTTAGCTTGGCTGCGGTTGCCAACTCCCGAATTAGTTAGACTTTTCTTTACACCGTTACCCGAATACAACAGCTTCTCACTCTTCAGAACGCGACGAGTGACTGCATTTACTCTACTCTTTCCGCGCTCCAGAAACGCGGCTTTTATTCTGGATGAGAGAGCACGATCAGTAAATCCCGTCTTTTCTGCTTTCTTAACTAACCCACGCATAGACTGAACAAAATTAGGATCTTGATTTAATTCATCATCAATAGCTCTAAAAATATCATCACTGAGTTTCTTTTTAGTATACTCAGTAACATTAACTTTCATTGCCTTAATTTCAGCACCAATCATTTTCTTTACTTCATTTCGTACCGTAGTATTAATATCGCCAGAAAATTCACTGTAACGACTACGGATAAAATCTTCTCGTTCTTTAATTAAACGAGCCTTTTCAGGGTCTACTTCATTTCGACTTTGAGTCTTGAATTCAGGTACATTCTCATCATCGAATACAAATTTACTTATGTATTTAGCAGCCAATGCAAGATTCTTTGCATATGGCGTATCGCCCATCTTTTCTGCTTCTCTAGTTGCATTCCTTAAAGCTGCACTTATAACTGGTAATGCAGCTTCATAAAATGCATCTGGAGCAGCACGATTGAGGGCAGGTAAAAGATTCTTAGCGAACTGATTAAGTCCAGCTTTATTATTACCATAACTCTCAATTAATGACTGAGGGTTGCCGACCTCAAGGTCGCCTATCAATATATCAACTAGTTCTAATCTTTGCGACGCAGCTTGAGCTTCTTCAGGACTGCCAAACGCAGCTTCATAGCGTTTGGCAGTTCCAAATGACTTCTCTAATTCAGGAAACTCTTTAAAGATAGTTGGATACTTCTCTTTAATATTCTTGAATGTAGCAGGCGTCGCTTCTACTTCTGGTTCTTCTTCAGGTTCTTCATCCTGATCTTCTTCATCTGTTTCTTCATCTGCTTCTTCATCAGTGATTTCTGTTTCTTCATCTACTTCTTCATCCTCACCTGATGTAACAGGATCAGTATCATCAGTAGTATTATCAGTATCGGTATCAGCAGGAGACTCAGGCACGTCATTAATAAATTCTTCATCTGTTAATGTCCCGCTACCTGAATCTTCAGGACTCATTAAAATAGGGAATTGTCTATTCATATTTCACCATCATCATCAGCAGCAGGAGCTTCAGGTGTACCAGTTACAGTGCCGGGTATAATTCCATCATTAGATAACTTCTCAAGAATACGCTTTTGCATACTCTTAGTAGTTAAATTAGCAGTATTAAGAGTCTTGATCATATTAATCGCGACGTTGCCAGTGTACTGATGGTGTAATTGTTCACCATGATTACTTCTTAATTCAATAGAAACAAAACCCGGCTGTCCACTTAAATCAACAATGGCATCCATGTTCATTGTAAATGATGCAACACGAAACTTATCTGTAGTTTTCTCTGGTACAACTACTGGGTCTGTAAGTACTAATTCTTCCATATTATTCCTTAATTAATCTGAAATGTAATTGAACCACGGACCTGAATACTAGCTTGATTGGTCCAAGACTGACCTCTACCTAATGAAAGATAAGATCCCATAGTTGTTACTGTACTAACACCAATTGATGAATTAACCCACCATAAAAAACCTGAAATTTGCCCTACACTTGTATATCCACCGGGTATATTTATTCTTATATCACCAGGATTATTATTAACAGAACTATTTATAATTTGGAAATTCATTGTCATAGTTTTACCGATAAGGGTATAACTATTATATATAATATTAGCAGCAGAAACATTCCAAACGCCATCACTAGCTGTAAAATTACCAGCAACATAAGGAATAGCTATCCAATGTCCTATTGGAGTTCCACGACCAGCTTCATAATAATAATTATCAGTTGATGCAGAACCAATAGCACGAAATGTACCTACCCAAACAGTTCCCCAACCAGAAGCATTACCATTTAAAATACCAAGATGACCAGCACCATATAAATTAAGCATAATACCATTAGTATCTTGTGTACCAAGTACTGTAATACCATTTTTATTAATAAGCGTACTATTAGCAGTTATTACTGATGCTGCAAATGCTTCATATCCAGTGCCGGGATTATCAAATGTTCTAATAGTACCAGAACTATCTATTCCAATTTGCGACGCGACGACTCCTGCCCAATGAAAACTAATTCTGGGATTAGAAGTCATTCTTAATTCAATAGGTGCAGTAGTATAAGCAGTTCCACTTCCACCAGTTATATCTAATTCACCACTAAGTGTAATTGGACCTACTAATGGATCACTGCCACCATAATTATGAGTAGCAGCATGAATTCCTGCTGTACCTGCTGGACCCGGTATTCCTTGTATTCCTTGTGGACCAGTTGCACCTGTATCCCCTTTTGGTCCTTGAATACCCTGAATACCTTGTGGACCAGTTAAACCTGTAGGACCAGCTGGACCTTGTAAAGTATTCTTACTGTATAAAGGTATCCATTCAGTTGTAGCAGGATCAGGTCCATTCATTGTAACTCCTAAGCCATTTCATATCTTCCATCAATCCATAAACTACTACCAGAAGGAAAAGCCATAGGATTACCAGGACTAATAATTGCAGCAGATTTTACAGTTATATTAGTTGTAAGTAATGTTATTGAATTAGCTATACCTAAAAAAAATGATCCGCTTGTTACTTGTGCTACAAATGGCGTACCTGTACCACCTTCAACTATCCATGCAGTTCCACCTAATCCATAATAACCTATATAAGTTGGTGGTGGTAAAGTCCACGTCCAATAACCAGATCCAATAGCTGTAGTAGAACCAATAACCATCTGAATAGAAAAAAATACAGTTTTACCTATAATAGTATATTTTCCTGTTAATGTACCATTTCCAATAGCTACAGGTGTACCATTATATTCTTTCCAAACAGGTGTATATGCTATCCATTCACCCATCGGAGTAGTACGAGCACGTTCAGTTATAGTTCCATATGTATAAATTGAACCATTACGTTTAATATTAAATAAACCTTGTTCAACAGTAACAGCATCATTTACAGATTGAAAATTTAAATTCTGACCACTACTATAAATTCTCCATTTTTTAGCATCAACAACTTGACTTGTATCTTCAAATGCTAAAGTTGGAGCACCTTTAACTATTTGTTGATCTTGAATAAATACATTAGCTGCATTCTTTAAAGGTACATTAGCACTAAGTCTTGCATCGGCCACCGTACCTGAAGTAATAATTCCGCCAGAAATAGAAGTAATTGCATCATTACCGGCTGTACTATGTGTAGTAGCATGTGGTACCAATGTTACTCCACTTGTACCGGGCCACGGTTCAGGTGGTGTAGTTACACCATCTTTAATACATAGATAAGCAATACCATCATCTGCATATACGATATCGCCATCATTATATGTAGCTGGTACATAATCACCAACATAATCTAAATCTGCACTTAAACCTGCTGGTCCTGTAGGACCTTGAATGCCTTGTGGACCTTGTGGTCCTACTACAGCATTCTTAGTATATAATGGTACCCATTCAGTAGTTGCTGGATCTGGAATAGCCATTTATGTAATCTCTAATGCTAATGAAAAAGTTAAATCTAAATTACCAGCTGCAAAACCAACAGGACTAATAGGACTTAATGTTAATAGATTTCCTGGTCCATTATATACATGAGCAAATATTGCATTAGTAGGATTTCTACAAACAACAGGAATACCTTTTGTAACAGGACTACCAAATCCACCTGGTATTTTTAATCTTACATAATATGAAACAGATCCACCTAAAACAGAACTATTCATATACAAATTCCAAAATAATGTTTTACCAATTAACATGTATCTATTAGTTAAAACATTCCCAGATGTAACAGTCCATGTCATTCCTGCTGCATCAGCATAAAAATCAGCAGTATTAAATGGTACATCTATCCAGACACCCATTCCTACAGAACGACCACGTTCTACTAATCCACCAGCACCACTTAAATATAATACTTGTTCAACAGGACTACCAGTATCATTATGTCTTTGTATTCCTATTCCTACTTGATCAGAATATAATACAAGATATTTTTGATCTTGTGGCTTGCTAGATGAAATAAATCTAATAGCTGGATAAGTTGCATCTTCAATTTCTAATAGAGCTGTTGACCATCCAGTTTTAAATTTATTAACAGCAGTAAATATATTATTTGTATTTAATTTAGGCGTATTAGCTAAAGTAGTATTAATAGTACTAATACTTGACGAATGAGAATTTAAAGCTGTAGTCAATCCAGTAATCTGTGACTGACCTAAAGTTAATATATCACTACCACCTATTTCATGAGTAGCATGATGTGGATCTAATACTATTCCCGGTGTTCCCGGCCAAGGTTCAGGAGGTGTTGTTACTCCATCCTTAACACAGATGTAAGCTACACCATCATCAGCTATTACTATATCACCATCATTGTAAGTAGTAGGAGCATTATAAGCACCAGAATATTCTAAATCTGCACCAGTAGCTGCCGGACCTGCTGGTCCAGTATCACCTATTGGTCCTTCAGGTCCAACTGGACCTTGTATTCCCTGTACACCTTGGATACCTTGTGGTCCCTGTGGACCCATTGGACCTACTGGTCCCTGTTCACCTATTGATTTAATAATAATAGATAAACGTTGAAGATTACTAAAAGTGCCTGCTCCACTAGCTGATATAAATACAACGGGTACTAAAAACCAATCACCACCAAGTAATACACCAGGACCAGTTTTTTCCCACGTTTGACTATTTACAGCTAGATCTTGATCTTGAATAATAAATTCATCATGTATCTCAGTATTTATTAATATACCAGTCGCGTCGAATCCATCATCAGTTAGTCTATCAAAATATAATTCAGTAGCTAACTGTTGATTAGCATTATTCCATCGCATCTTACCTGCACCGGGATCTGATGCTTGTGTATTTATTGTATCTGCTCTATATTTTAATACACTAGATGAAACACCAGTTGGTCCTTGTGGACCTTCAATTCCCTGTATACCTTGTTCACCTTGTATACCTTGAGGTCCAGTCGCGCCTTGTAATCCCGGCGGACCTATTGGTCCTTCTACACCCTGTGGACCTTGATTACCAATAGGTCCTTGTGGACCTGTAGATCCAGTATCCCCTTTATCACCTTTAATTCCTTGTGGACCGGGAATACCTTGAATACCTTGAGGTCCCGGTATTCCTGCTCCTGTTTCACCTATTGGACCTTGTTCTCCCTGTGGCCCTTCTGGACCTACATCGCCAATTGGACCTTCTGGACCCTCTGGTCCCGGATCGCCTTTTGGACCCTGTATTCCTTGTGGTCCCGGTGGACCTGGAATAGGAGTGCCCATTCCTTCTTCTAAATCATTAACTTCTTTACAGACTACAATAGCATCACTAATAGTACAGCGAACAAATTTATATCCTATTGCTGCGCCATTTATAACTTCACTATGTGATATCCATGAGATTTCATCTAATGAAAACTCTAATGTTTTATCAGAAGTTACCCAAACAGCTTCAGTAGGTAAAGCATAAACTTCATTCTGTTCAATGGTTAATATAACTCCAATTGGTAATGATGTAGTTGGCGTTATCTCCATTGTTTATACCTAAATAATTACAATCCACTGACTTCCATCATATCTAGCTAATACAGAATTAGTACCACCCGGTACTACATGCTGACCAGGATTATCTGTAATACTATTTTTGATATTAATAATAGTACCTTTAACTTTTTCTTCTGCTTTAATATCACCATAATCTCTTTCAGGTAAAGAAAGAGAAGTCATAAGAGCAGAACCCGGTACATTAATAGCATTAGTAGCTTCTTTAGCTGATATCAAAGTATCTACTGCTGCTCTTATGAACATAGAACCAGTAACAGCACCAGTAGTAGCTCCAGCAAGAGCCGTCCATGCAGTTCCATTTAAAGAAGTTTCAACTGCTCCTGCTGCTGTAATAAAGGTCAACTCAGATGGTAAAGCATATACCTGATTAGCCTTTAGCGTAACCGCGACGCCATGAGATATAGCTGTACTCATTGTGGTTGTTCCTGTGGCTTAGCCTGCTCTTTAGCATTAGCTTTATCTGTTTCTTTAGCCTTATTATCTTCTTGACCTTGTTGCATTTCTTGCTGTTGTTGCGCCATCATCTGTTGTTGAACAATAGCATTATGCTCAGTGAAATGAAGATAAACATTTTGCCATGCTTCCTGTAAAGCCATATCAGGATTCTTCTTATACCACCTACCTACTGAACTAATTAACCATGTACGACAAGTCATCGCCTCAAGTTGATGATTATCTAACATCGGATCAGGAGGTATTGAACTAATACGAGGTGCAGGAGGTTGAATTGTACCATCCATTACACCTTGACTTAATGCAAGGTCAGTCTGTAGAGCTTGCTCGAATTCTTGAGACTTAGGATTAGGTTGAGGCGCGCCCTGAATCATCTCTTGAATTTCAGCTAGCTGTTTAGTTCTATCTTCATCACCCGGTATAGTTATATTAGTAATACCAATATGTGATGCTATTAATTGTGTATTCTCTGGGTCCGCAAAAATATTTCCAAGTAATGATCCCGGCGCAGCAGTCGGTAAAAGAGACATAATTACATCCCGTTGTTCTGTCCATGATGTAGGAATGCTCTCTTTCACATCGAATGTAATATCACCAACTGAACCGTCTAGTTTAGATTTTTCAATAGCTACATTAATGAAAGATCCACCTGACTCTTCAACTACCTTCTCATCTTCTTTCATTAAGTCAGCATACATCGGTACTGCAATTCGCATTAAGTTAGCATAGAATCTCTTAATAACTGACCAATGTGGAGCTAGTCGCTGTAGACTCATCTGGCGACTAGACTCATATTCCTTAGCAGTATTTGAACCACCTTTGAGAGCACCACCATAAATAGTGGGCATTGCACCACTAACAAACTGACCTACTTCAAATAGCTTGTTAGAAAACTGTGTATGTTCTTGACTAAGCGACGACTGAGACGTTTCAAAAAAATCTGAATTAAGTGCCATTCCAGCGCGGGGCTTAGCTTGTGTGACATTGCCCGGTTTAGCCCTTTGCGTCTTGTATTGATCTAAGTCTAAAGTTTCAGGTCTAACGAATGTCTCAGGTACATTATGCTCAATCGCGTCTAATGTAAGATTGAACATTTCATTTGTCATGTCTTGAATATCAACAGTATCCTTACCTAAAGGAATACCTTGTAAATGATCTTCAAGTGGGTCTTTACCTACAACCCAATGTTCATCTAAATTCTCATCATCAGCGACTACAAGAATGTCATCTAAGAATACACAGTAGACACCATTAGGATAAAGAGCCTTATACTTAGCTCTCTTCTCTAGATCGCCAACAATGTTAAATGCCCACGGGCGAATCCATCGCTGTTTAACTGTAACCAGTTCTTCACTATCAGCGAAGTAACGATTAGGTAATCTAACCCATCGCTGGTCAGTTACATTCTCACTAGTCTGTGGTTTAATATCTAACTTAAATTGATCCATTACATCAGCGTAATGCATCTCAGTAGTTAAAGTTAATACAGGAACCTGATTCAAATCTGTAACAAATAGAGGAATCTCTACATTAAGAGGTCCGTATAAATCAATACAAATCTCATGTTTAGGAATTAAGTTATAATCCTTAACAAATTCTTCTGGTTCCTCTTTGACATCATTAATCGCTGGTCCAACTGTCCCACATGCCTGACAAGTGGAATTACCCATCTCATCTGGTGGTTCGTTAATCTCTTGACCACAGGCTGAGCATTTTGAAACTGGAATCTGATTGATTCTAGTATCTTTGATTTCTTCTTTATAGTAACCAAGTTTAGCATTCTCTTTAGCATAGATATAGCCAAAGACTAATCCTTGATTGTAACGAATCTTGCAGAACTTCTGAATCAGTTCTTCAGGATCGTTAAACTTTTCAATTTTCTTTTTCTGAATTAATTCATATGCTTTAGCAGTATCAATATCTTTTGCAATGTCAGCGTCAGAAGGTATGTACTTAACCCTAGGAGGCTGACTAGTAAGAGCAGCAGTAATCGATTGACCGAAAGCTTTATAGACATTGATGACCTTAGCATAATCATCTAAATCAACATCTTCATTGTTATGAATTAAATATCCACCTTGCGCCACAGGTGCCCACGATTGAAGTTGGTCATCATAATAAAGAATCTGATCACCGTCCCAATACATTGCTAATTTCTTGTAGAGACGATTTCTCCAATCACGTAAAGAACGATCAGCATTATCAATATCAACGCAAATAGCAGCGAGATCTGCCTTGAGTTCATCATCTTCTATTTTATCTTCTGCTCTGACTTCAGTTAATTCAGGCTCTGGTTTAGGTTCAGCTTCCATCTCCATTTCTGGTAATGGTAATTGTTCTTCTTCAGGAGCAGGTGCCTGATTAAGTAAAGCAAGTTCGTCTGGATAAGGAAAGGACATAGTTATCTACTTTACTTGAGATAATCGCTGAACTTTAATATCTCTAATGAAGTCGCCTAATTTCTCAGGGTTCTTAAGCATACCTTCAATCTTCGGTATTACTGTACCATTAAGTGTAAAGACTAATGGATCACTCGCTGGCCTAGCTCTATTAAAGTTAGGTAGTACATGATCATTAATCTTTTTAATAGCTGCTGCTAATACTTTTGGTTCTGACTTAGCTAAGTCGCCTTTAGATGGATAAGTTTTCTTACCTATACCTTTACCAGCAGCATATGCATCATAGATAGGTTTATCAAAAGCATAACCTGTCATAGTTTTATAATCATTAATAACTCTATCTAATTCAGCATTAATAATATCAGCGTGTTTCTTATGAGATATCTTAGCATTATGAGAAACAGGTTTAGTACTATCGTATCCTAGCATAGGATCTATAATTTCTCTTACTCTACCTTTATCTAATCCACGCTCTTGACCAACACGAGCACCAACTTCTACAGGCTCAAGCATATAATCAAGAGAAGGCAAATTTGTACCTGAATCATGAATACCTTTAATTTGACCACGACCAGCTATTACATCATTGGGATGTTCATAAGGTCGTCGTATATTTTGAGCTACATGATTTAATTCATGTCTAAATGTAATCTCACCTTGAGGTGTATCAATTACATCAGGTCTAATACCTACTCTATTATCAATAGCCATTCCTCTAGGATTAGTAAATGAATTACCTTTTATGAACTCGTCCATTTCCTCATCACTAGTTAGTCGCGACTCTCTAGTAGTCTTTAATTTAGGTACAGTTCCAGCAGGATCACCAGCTTCATCAAAGATATGAGTATCTAAGAATTTTTGTTTCGGGTAAGTTTCAGTACCATGTTCACCACGATATGAACGCTTAGAAACAGAATTATCAATATCGCTTATATGTGCAAAGGTCCTAGGATAATTAGCATATGCTTTTTCAACTGCATCACGCATAGGCGTACCTTCTGCATGACGAGAACGCAATAACTTAATTAAATTATCACCTGATGCTTGTCTAGCTGCTTTAGTACCAAACCAAGAGATAGCTTTAGTAGCTTCATCAATTGGTCCACCAAATAGATTACCAGGATCAGACGCAAGATCCATTGCAGTCTTAACACCCGGTAATCTATTCATGATTATCTTGGCTATATTAGAATCAGCTAAAGGTTCAGGTTCAGATATCTCAGTATCTAATCTACTTAAACCTTTATTAGGTCCAATCTTAGCCGTAGTCCGTGGATAGTGAGAGCGGATTGGTTCTGTTGGACCACCTGCTTGATTAATAGATCGCCAAGTTTTAAGATAGTCCTCAGGCATTTTAGTACATCCTTATGACTCTTTGACGCTTCTCTTGTCGATTGACACGACGCTCATTAGAGCCATCATCGTCATTTCTTTCATCTTCTGCTTTATTACGTCTAGCAATAGCAGCAGCAGTGACTTGTCTAGGACCGGGACCAGTATACTTAGCCTTAATTAATTTAGATTTAACTTTAGGCTTGTATGCTTTACCCTTCTTAAAATTCTTGCGGGCTTTCTTAGCCATGATTTAAAAAGGTGTAATACTTCGTTGAGCAGCTTGTTGTTGCATTTGCTGATTACGAGCACCCATCTGTCTATTCTGTCCACGCATCATATTCTGTCTACCAGCCATAGATGGTCTAGCAGAAGGTGCATTAGGATTCATAGTATTAGCCATAGGCATCTGAGCAGGAGTACCTTGAGCAGGTGGCATTCCCATTGGCTGTCTAAATGGTTGTCCTTGTGGTTGTCCCTGTGCCTGTGGAGGTAATTGCATAGGAGGCGGAGCAGGACGTTGCATCATGTTCTGTCTCTGCATCATTAAACGAGGATCAACTGGACCCTGAGGTAACTGTTCAGGTAAAGATAATCCACCTTGAAATTGTCCAGCAGCTTGATCTTGTTGAGCGCGATTCTGCATAAATCTATCGCGCATCATCGCCATTTGAGCCATTCGTGGATCTTGCATTTCGTCAGGCATAAGTCACCTATTAATTGGCTTGAATTTAAATCTGTCTCTATCTCTAGAACGATTAGATAGAATAGCTCCGATAGTTCTAATGTTAGCTCTATTCAATTTATTAAGAGCTAACTCTTTCATTTCCACGGGCGTGGACTCATCCACACTCTTATTACTATTATCGCTATTACTACTATAATTACGAAGAAGATGCTCATAGGTAGCAATCTGCTGATCTCTACTTCGTAATAGTAATATTAGACTATCTTTGCTGAGGACTGAATAATCGCTTTCGTCTAGAGATACTAAGTCCTTGCTTTCGCTTTTCCGCATCGAGTTGAGCCATCCGAATATAATATGAGGTATTGTCATTAGTCTTTTCTCTATGCTGTTCAATAGCCTCAAGCTGTTTAAACTCTGTATCATCTTTCATTACTTCATCAATATATCTATCTACACCTTTACATAAATAACGGAATCCATCATAAGCATCGTCGCCTTTAAACTCAGCTACATCTTCATATCTTTTTTGACTTCTGCCTGTACTACGTTCTTCATTGTAGACACAGATAGGTAAGACTTTAATTATCTCTTCGCAGGTATTGAATATCTGTAATCGAGGAAGGTTTATTTCTTGATTAGGCAGGAAAGACTTAGCATACTTTTGTGCAGTAGCTTCATTAAAATTTCTTAATAACGATTCATAAGTAGCTTGATTAAACCCTCCAGGTGTGATATTCTTAGGCTGTGGTTGTGCTTCAAATCTTAATAAGTCATGTATTAATAATTTACCACTTAACCTATTATTATCTGCTTTCTCTACTCGTTCGCCTAATTGAAATAGTCCAGATATTATCTGTTGAATGATAGACTGTTCATGTCCTTCATTCTTCCATGCAGAAGGATCTACTATAACAGATTTAATCTGTGCAAGGTCCGACAAAGAACGACGATAAACTTCAGCCGACCATGTTTTAATAGTCGCCTTATTGATAACGAACTCGTCATATAGATACACTCGCTTTTCTGGCGAGACAGCCATCCAGCCTGCCCATGTATTAGCTGAATGTCCCCAGTCGATACCTAACAAACGAGGCCAATAATAAGGAATCTGGAATGGCTTGATTACGTGTAATGCATTCTCTGGTTCGCCATTCAATCTTTCGTGTCTAAACTCGGTAAATACTTGACCTGCAAATATCCACCAGTCGCCTTCTATCTTTGCCCTGCGCTCATGCTCAGGTAACATCGAGAGACGATCTAAATAGGTAGGGTCATTCTTAGTTAGTTGAGGATTATCTGTCGCCCAACTTCTAATGAATATTCTTTTATTACCTTTAGCATCAACTAAGAGTTTTCCACCTTCACGACAGGGTTCGATGAATCGTTTCCTGACCCAACCGTGACCAATATTTCCTGGATTACTTGCACTTCTAATGATGACAGGTAAGTCGCTAATTGCTCTGCGGATTCTGGAAGTAATATAGAGGTATTGAAATTCAGAAAAATGCGTAAGCTCGTCAAACGCGACGTAATGATATTCAGCGCCATCGTGGTCGCGAGCATGTTCATCTCGTTCCAGATAGGCAAACCTAATAATCGCCCCACTAGGGAACGAGAAAATTCGTTTAGTTTCGTTGTACTGTCCGCCAACTTTTCCGTAGAGATATTTGGCTCTAATGACAAGGGTTTCATCCTGTTGCGTTAATGTACGCCTAAAGAAGATACCGTGAAACTTAGGATGTTCATGTAACCTATATAGAATAGGGAGCATTAGAAGTAATTCTGATTTACCTCCTCCTAATGCTCCCCCGTAAAAGCCCTCAAATACCTCGAACGGAAGTTCAGCAAATATTCTTTGCTTCATGTTCGGGTCCCAGACGTCTCCCGACAGTTGATTCAAACTCTCAACTAACGTCTGATTAGATATTTCGAGGGACATTTACTTAGCCTTATTATAATTGTACTCTCTCATGTATGCTAATTTCTTTTCATAACAGAGATGACATTTACAATGATGTTTACCTGTTAGCCCACCACCGTGCTCTACAGATTTTTCTACACTTGTTTTTATTCTATGACAAGCAGAACATAATAATTGACATTTAGCTAATTCAATTAATAGATTTTCATATTTCATAGCTAGTTTAGAAGCAATAGAAAATTTCTTAGTTTTAGGATCAATATGATCAAATTCTAATTCATCTAATGAACCACAATTAGCACATTTACCACCAAGAAATTTAATTGCTAAAATTCTTCTTTCAGCTATGTGTTTTAATATTCTTTGTCTTTCTTTTTCACGATCAATTATCATGACCTAAGAAACTTTATCAAGAAAAGCTGGCTTCTTTTTTCTGGTGTCTACGATGTACTTGAAGTGAATATCTTTAGCTACAGCTTTCTCACCATTGTTAGAAGGTACAAAGGTTACTGCATCTCCTACCTTAAGATGATGAAACGGTTTATCTGATTTTTGGTTAAAGTCACTCCAATGAAAAAACCACTCCTGCGCCCCATTGGTAACAAAACCATAGGTACGTTGAGGAAGGTTTAAATTACGTATCATTCCTGTTTCTCGTTCCATTTAAATAACCTCATACATTAATTACTTCGTACTGCTCTACTGATCTAACAGTAGGTTGAATGATTACAAATTGAGCAGTAGGTTTGATATCATCTTCTTTAGGCTGTACCTTCTGAATGACTGATGCTAACTGCGAAGCTACGAAAACCGCGTCCTTAGCGGTTTTCAATTGATCATACATTTGCGACGTATCTGCATGATCTAGAACTTTAATTAATGCATTCGCGGATTTATGTCTAATGGTAGTCAGCTTACGTCTAACTAATTTACTCAGGTCAATGTCTGCTTCATCATTATGATTAACTAATCCTCTTGAATGTAAAGATGAAGAAGCAGTACTAATGCCGAGCAGATCAGCAGCTAAACCATGACCAAGAACTTTACCCATTAATGCGATATCAGCTCTTTGTTCAGTAGATCTGTTAATAGCGTCTCTTGGTCGCCCTGATCTATGATCTCCGTCGCGTGTCCACTGTTCTTCTTCAGCAGATTCGATAATCCTTGACAAGTTAACATTGCACTCGACAAGATTATCTCGTCCATCACAATTAAGGATGGAATTAATATTGACAGATGCTCTCTCGTCAGGTTCATTTAAAAACTCTTCTTTGATTTTATCTGATTGAATCTCTTTGTCATCACTATCCTTAAACAATGAGACGAGTAGATTTTCATCTGAGATCAAACGAGCTTCTATTTCCTTTTGAGTAATAAACATCTGTCAATTCCTTTACTCTGATTTTGGATCAAGAGTATTTAGCTAATTAGAGGTGATTGCTATATTCACCGCTTGCAAAGAAAGTATAGCATGAATTTACTAGGTGTCAAGGCGAACATTAACCAATCTTGGCCTGATTTTAAAGATATAAACTGTTCATTTCTCACCCGTCTTAACCGGTGAACAGTTTAGTTATCTAATTTTTTCTATAAATAATTGAGTTCGTTTAAATTAATTATCAGGCAGTCTAGATATTGTCCCCCCGCGCGGGTGCAAATGAGACTCTAGACTGGGGTGTCGCCTACCGTCCATCCACTGACATTTAATTGTAATTAGCTGATTACAATTAACTAACTAGTATCCAATTAACTGTATAGTCTTTTGCTATCCAACTAACTGTATTCATTCATCCATTGCGCCGTAGTCTAATCCTCGCGTGTGTCTCAGATACCACAAAAATAAATTCAGCTAACCCTAAAATAATTGTTTCAACTGAGGCTATCCGTGCTATCTTTGTCTGGTCGGTGGGCATTCCGCCCATCGCGTCACAGGATGGTCATCACATGGTAGAAATTACACGTAACATCGTCGGTCCGGGGCGTAAGGTTTACAAGGCGGTTATCGTTCAGGCAGCTAACATGTCTGAAGTAGCTGATGTGGTTAGCAAGTCTGGTATCTCTCTTGAAGCATTGAATGATGCACTCAAGGAAGCAATCAAGGTTCGTTATCTGTCTGGTCTGTCTAGCACTGTCGAGAGCCGTATTGAAAAGGCTGTCGCTGCGATGATGGATATGGGATACGACAAGGAACAGGCGACTATCCTTGCTTCTGCTAACCGTAGCAAACTGGATAAGGGTTTGCCCGAAGGTCTTACGCCTGTTCTAGAGGCTGATGGCAGTCACCGTATCTCTCAGCGTGGTGTCAAGGATGATGCTGCGCCGACTGCCGAAGTTCCTCCGATTGCCTAATCAATTAGGTAGTTAGCTAACTAGCCTACTTGGACGTATGTTCCAAGTAGGCTATTTTTTTGCGCCGACGAAATTATGACAATTGTAAAGTTAGGGCGATTGCCTTAGTCGCGCCGACCTACTGAACAGTATTAGTTAGCTAATTAGATAGCTAATTGAATAGCTGATTAGAACTGATGAACAGTATCCCGATTTTCGTGCGTATCCTGCTCTAGTCCTGTCCTAGTCCTGCTCTAGTCCTGCTACGTTATTGCGCCGATTTTATCCTGCTAACCTACTGTAAATCAATGAGTTACCGTCAGACGGGGATATATGCCCCATGATAGGCTACCCGTCCGATGACTGTCCTCTTTTGTGGACGGTTAATTATTTAGCTGTCTATTTAGGTATATTTTTTATATATATATATTATCTATATAGATAGACCACTAAGTAATAACCTAACTACAATCAACTAATTGAATACCCAATCCAAATAGATGGATAACCAACTGTGGTAAAATCTACACATTGTATTGCCCTACCCATGTGATAGCATGGTGGCACGGCAAGTCAGGGTATATCCCTAGTTACCCGTAAACCCTTATTTCGCAATGAGTTACGAGCATACGACCGACACAATACCGGGGCAAAACGGGCGCAAAACGGGCGCAAACCCGGAGCAAGCCTAGCACAAAATCGGGTATGTAAAATTTACACACTTATAAATAACCAGCTAATTGTAGAATGGTTAAAAAATTAGTAAAGATTAAATATGACCTAATACTTAAACAGAGAGACAGATGGTTAAACGGCTTAATCAGTATTAACCAAATGAAACGTAACTGTTTAAAGATTAGTAAAATAAAGACGATAAACTTAACTAGTCAATATAAACGAGCTAGATTGACTAAGCAACATTGGACAAAGCGTAAACGTAGACAGTTAAATAGACCAGAGGATAACGTGATAGACCATATTGAGATATTCAATAAAGAAAAGGCTGAACTAGTAGCTAAAGGCTACTTACCAGTTAAGCCGGGCATATCGGACGATGAAGCACAGTTAATCATTAATGATTTAACTGACAGAGAAAAGCTACTCGAAAAGGCTATTGAGGAATTACGCTATAAGCGTCATGCCGTCCTTAATGCTAAGGATGAATACAAGGCGCAATTGTCTAATGAACGTCGCCGTCAACAGGACGAGTCAGACATGAATGACCGTCAAAAGAAACAGGTAGCTAAGATTGACCGTCAGGTTAATGTTAAGCAGCTTAAGACTTCTGTTATGGTAGACGCCTTACGTGATTTAGGTAAGACAGACGAGGAAATTAAGGACATTCTGGCTAAAAGAGGATTAACACTCTAATGGATACTGGTAAGTCGCCTAACGTAGTAGCAATTGAGATGATTAAACAGACTCTTGCTAATTGGCAGGATGAACTAATGGACGATAAGACAGCACTGGCAGAAATTCGCGCTCATATCATCGTGAGAGATACTGACTTACGCCATGCAATTCTTATGCAGAATTGGGTTAAAGTCTAATGATTAAAATGACTGTTAAAGATAACGGTTACGTTATTGTAGAGTTTAAGGATAGAATCGAGCATATGTCAGTCGCGGATGCTATGATCCATGCCGATGTAACCGTTCGGCGCGCCATTGCTAGCCTTTGGCCTGTAAGGTTCGGTAGCTAATTTGTAATAATTGACTAGCTGCCTGTAATGGCTAAGGCGTCCGTCTTAAGTGACTAAAGCGCGAATATCAGTCAAAGCAGCTATGATTAGGTTATGTAAACCGTGATTTTGCTAATCCGGGTAAACCGGGTTAGCTTAGTTAGTCTGTCAGTTACTACTCTTACCGCTTATCTTTATACGGTAGCTGACAGACTTATTAAGCTAATAGTAGCTTAGACCAGAGGATACAATGATTAAGAATGATGGTTACGACGAATTTAGAACCTACACCGAACGAGAAAAGCCTGCTAAGGCTAAGTATTACGTAATTGACTACACTACTAATGAAGTCATTATGTGGTCTGACTCACTAGATGAGTGTAGGTCATACGTCGCGAATATTACGTCAGATATTCGCGCCGATTATCTCATTCTATGCGAAGCGTAATAAGTCAGATAAGTAAACAAACGTAATCTTAAGAGGATAAAGATGAATAGAGCAATAGAGGAAAGGAATGTATTTCAAGCGCATAGCACAGACTATAACGATTGCACAGTCTGTGCTCTGACTAATGCATTAGACATTCCATACGCATTAGCGTATGAACGAATGGAGAATTTCGGTAGGAAGTATGGTAAAGGCGCGCCTATTACCATGTATCTAGACCAGTTTCCTAATGACTATAAGAAAGTGGAACTGGCAGCACATATTAAGTATCAGGTTCAAGACTTTACCCGTAATTACGGTTACGGACGCTATATTGTCTTAATCGATAGACATTGTTTCGCAGTAGTAGATGGCGAAATTCAAGACATTATACCTGTTAAGCCAGAAGCATATGTCCGCTCTGCCTATAAGGTAGAAGTAGAAACAGAAGCTATTACGGCTACTAGGCAGCTAGGGAAGTATAAGATAGATGCATCTAAACCCAAGTGCGCCGAATGCGGTAAACGTGTTGAGGTAGAACGCGAGTTTAAGATAGCTAACATGGTGTTCACTAAGTTTAAGTGTGGACATTCAATACAGTCAGCTAATGAACTATCAATTAGTCCATTTGAAGCTATTAAAGCCGAGCGTAGTCTTAAAGGTCATATCCCGTTTGACTTTCAAGCTACTACCGTATCCTTTCTAGAAGAGGCTGGCGGTAGAGGTATTGTTAATCACGAGATGGGACTAGGTAAGACTGCAATTGCAGCTTTGTTAGCTAAGCGTAACCTAGAAGCTATGACGCCTTGTCTAGTGTTTACTAAGGCAGGATTAACAGTTAACGTAGCTAAAGAGTATATCGAGTGGGCTGGATTAATCCCACAGATTATCACTACTAAAGACCCTATACCAGACTTCGACTTCTATAAGGTATTCATTGTCTCAGTTGATACCTTCTGGCGTTTACCTTGGGGACAGGTAGAAAGATTCGACTCGCGTAACCCTGAATACGCTGCTATTAGAGACAGATTTAAACATGTAGTTATTGACGAGGTTCAAACTGTCAAAAACCCAACGGCAAAGCGCACGCTTGCCGTAAAGCAAGTCGGCGCGGGTAAGAAAGTCGTTACCTTAAGTGGGACACCTATTAAGAACAATGCGGCTGAATACTTTATCCCATTGCATTTAGTTAGACCAGATGTCTTTCCTACGGAAGCTGGATTTATGAAACAGCACGTAGATAGCTATTTTAACGGTAAAGGATGGAAGATAGGCGGACTAAAGAGTCCGACTAGATTTAAACAGTTAACTGCTGACTGGATTATCAGGTTTGAAAGGTCGGAAGTTTTGCCTGACCTACCTAAGATATTTAGACAGTTTCATTCTGCTACCATCGAGAACAAGGCAGCTAAACAGGCTTATGAGAATGAGCTAGATAGCTTCATTGAATTCATGGAAGAGAAGGACAATGCACCTTCATCTAATGATTTCATTAACATCTTAGCATTCTTTGCTAGGATGCGTCACATAACAGGGTTAGCTAAGGTAGACCCTTGTGTTGAATATATCGAGGAATTTCTAGACGAGCATGAACCAGATACGGATGATATTAACTTCATGCCGGAGAAGATAACCATATTCGCGCATCACAAGGATGTAGTCGAACTACTCGATTTGAAGTTAACAGCACTATTAACTAAGCGCGGATACAATGCACCCCGTAAGATAACGTCCGATGTTAAGGCTACGGATAGAGTTAAACTGTTAGAAGAAATGTCTCAGAATCCTAATGACAGGGTTCTAATCGCTTCTACACTCGCGGCTGGCGAAGGATTAAACATGCAGTTTATGTCTAACTGCATCATACTTGAAAGACAGTGGAATCCGGCTAATGAGGAACAGGCTGAGTCGCGCTTTCCTCGTCCCGGTTCTACGGCATCGCAAGTAAACGCTATCTATATGTTATCTGCTGGAACTATTGATGACATGCTTACTGAATTAGTTGAGCGTAAGCGTTCAATTATGAAGCAAGTTCTAGACGGTAAAAGTGAGAAATGGGACGAGTCTAGTCTCATGAAAGAATTGATGGATGAAATCGTATCTAAAGGAAAGTCCAAATGGCGAGCCGCTCAATAGTTATTAATCTGTGGACCGTGGGTGCTATCAAGTCAGCACCCACGACTGATTTAGATAAGCGCGTTAATGAATTGATTAAACAGCGGGATGAAGTAGATAAAGCTACTCAGGATGAGTTAGATTTCATCTATGCTATCGTCGCCAAACGTAATGTCGGTCTTGGTCTAGCAGATTGCGACCATCTGTTTAGAGATAGAATATGTGTTAGATGTGGAGTGGAAGAATAATGGATACTGTTTACGTTGTTGAGTATCGTAAAAGTGAGATAGATAATTGGCAGACTGAGATGATTTATCATCTTAAGCATGACGCCGATTACTATATGGCTAATATGAAAGCAATGAATCCAGGTATCTATTGGCAAGTGAAAGAATATAAGGTGATTTGATGGCTACATTAGAAGAGCGTTTAAACGATATTGCTAATTCATCTCTCGATGCAGACCATCAGTTATTGAGTCTGTGTAAGGAGATGGTAGAAGCTATCTCTGACCTGACTAGGATTGTCACTATTCAGGGTAAGACAATTACGATACTGAGTGAGACAGTCGCGACTCACAATCGTATCCTGTCTATTCATAATGTAATAAACAAAGTCCAGTAGTATGAGAGACAAGATACTCGATTCGATTAATGATACAGATAAGCCATACTTAGTAGTTGTCTTATTCGTATTCGCTTTAATGGTAGGTTTCTTTTTCGGTAATGTGGCGCACGATACCATGTTTCACGGTATCGAGCAGTCAATTAATAAGGCTAGAGAGTAAACTATAATGGCTAATAAAATCGCTATGTTTGTGTATGAGCATCGAGTATCTATCGAGATTGAGAATGGAACGTCGCGACAAGTTAGTGGTAAGACATTCGCTGATGTGATTGCTGAGATGCCTATTAAGGATAAGGAAACAATGCACGCAATGGCTACTGAAATCCTTGCTCATTGCAAGGTTGCAGTCGAAGTTAAACAGGTGAATTAATGTATCAGTTACTTCGCGCTTTATTCGGAGTCGCGGATAGATTTCTCATTGGACTAGGACCGATGAACTCTAGTTGGATTAAACGCCAACTGATAAAGGGAGAATGAACATGGGTATTGCTTGGGATAAGGATGAATCAACTGAGATGAGTCCTCGTTATTTTGTATATGACGAACTAGGAACAGTCATATACAAAGGGACTTATGTTCAATGTTTATGTTTGTATGGTGGTTTTTTGTTAGACCCAACCACTACAATCAAAGACATTAACAACAAAACTAACGGGTTCTTAAACTCAGTTCCTGTAGAGGTTTAGTTAACTCGCCGGGTTGGTGGAATAGGCAGACACAATGGACTTAAAATCCATCGGTAGCAATACCATATCGGTTCGACTCCGATACCCGGCACATCGTCGCCGATAGGCGAACTAGGAGAGATAAGTGATTACACTCATTCTCGCAATAGCATTAGTTGGTTTCTTGGTATATTGCATCATTACTTATATACCAATGCCACCTATCTTTAAGAATGCGATAATAGTTGTAGTCGTAATTCTATTAATTCTGTATGTAATGAGAGTCTTAGGCGTCGCGGATATTCCGCTTAGATAGTTTTGCTCTGCTCTTAGATAATCTAAATTACTTGACTGTGGTGTATTCACAATTCTGTGGACACATCATCCTCTGGTCGGTAATTGAAAACTAAGAGCAGAGTTAAGTTATTTAATGAGGAAGAACGATGGACCAAGGACAATTCTTAAAAGCATTAGATGAATTAGATGAAGCATTCTTTATCTATGAAGGACTCTTAAGAACTCGCAAGAAATATGAACTTGATATTTCTATAGACCCTATCGTCGCGGTTGCTAGGTATTATGGCTACAGTGGTAAGGACTTGAATGAGGCTGTTAAATATCTTAACTTAGAGTTAGACCTGGCAATGAGAATAGTTAAGATAATCGATGGTGAAGGTGTATATAATCCATCTGATTTGAAGTTGAAAGCTAAGATTCTTAGTCGAACTGTAAAGAAGTCTAATCATTAATCTGTAAGGAGTTAATCATGCCGCGTGGAATCTATAAGCGTAAGAACGGTAAGATGGGCAAAGCTAAGAAAGTTGTTCAAGACTACGCTAATCCTATTCAAGTATTAGCAGATGAGGTTGTTGCAATGCGAAAGAAAGCAATGACTGCCGGTTCGGGTAAGGTAGTTACTTGGAATTCAAATGACCCTAATTATTTAGGTGGCGCTGTAGGTGCAGGTATTGCTGAACAGTATAATGAAACACCTAAGTCAGCAGAGACAATTAAGAATGAACAGCTACGAATTGAGAATGAACAGATGAAAGAGTATCTGTCCAATACCCGTCGCGTATTGGTTGATAGAGTCAACACGATTATTATTCTACTTGAGAATCTTAAGTCAAGTCTATGACAGAACAAACTGATGGTAAGAAGCGAGTCGTATTAGATTCACAGATTCTTACTTCAATACAGAACTGTCATGAGTTAACTAATCTGACATTTCTACAGAACTGGCGACCTAATGAAACACCTGAACCATTTGAGAAAGGTGATTTAGGTCATACAATTCTACAGCATTACTACACAGTAATGCAGATAGAACAAGACACAGGTGCGAAGGTTGACAGATTACAACTGATTCGCGACTCGATTGAATTAGCTAGAGCTAAGTCGATTGATATGAGTATGCCCGACTCTGAAGTAGATAGAGTTCTTAATATCTATCGAGGTTACTTCGAGCACTATCAGAATGATTACTTTAGAATTATATCTGTTGAACGACCCTTTACTAAACTACTCTACTCAGATAATGAGTTAGAGATTTACTATGAGGGTATTATCGATTTAGTCTATGAGTCAGCTATCACTAAGTTAACAGTGATGGACCATAAGACTAAAGGTAAACAATATAGTCACATTGAACGAGACAATCAGTTCATTGGTTATGCATGGGCATTCGATACTAATTGGGTAATCATCAATGGTATTGGACTACAGTTGAAAGCTAAGTTTGAGGAAAGATATAAGAGACAGGTGCTCTCTATCTCAGACGTATTAAAGGAACAGTGGAAGAAGAATGCGATTCGTTCTGTTAAGCTATTCATTGAGGACATGGAGTCTAATGAATATCATATGAACATCGCACACTGTAAGACATGGGGTGGATGCATACATAGAGAGACTTGTAATGCAACAGACCCTGAAGTTAAACGAAATATATTAATGAGGATGTTTTATCAAGGTGTCCCGTGGAGTCCATACACGAGAGGCTAAATGCGACACTATACTACAGAACAAAGAAAACGTGCGGCTGAAAAAGCTAGACAATGGAATAGAGATAATGCAGAGAGGCGTCATCTTTACGATAAAAAACGTAGAGCAGAACGCCGAACTTTATTAATCAAACTTCTAGGTGGTAAGTGTAATTGTTGTGGTGAAGATAATCCTGAACAATTAGATTTTGACCATATTAATGCTAAAGATAAAACTATTCATATCAGTAGAAGAATTACAATTTCTATTGATAGATTGATAAAAGAAATAGAGAAATGTCAATTGCTTTGTATACCTTGTCATAAGGCAAAGACAATTAAAAATAAAGAATACTAATATGGTTAATAAAAAGCACACACATAAGTATAGAAAGGCTAAACTATCGCTCGCGACTGATACTAAAATCTATAAATGTGTATTGCCTGATTGTAGTCATTACATCTTAGCTCATTTAATCAAAGGTAGAAAGAGTATCTGTTGGAGATGTGGTAGTGAATTTACAATTGAACGTGAGCATCAGCGTATGGCTAAGGTTCATTGTTCTGATTGTATTATTAGAAAAGGTAGTAAGACCCACGCTCCTGTTAGTAATGAGTTAGTTGAAGATATCTTAACTGATTTAGGAATCGAGTGAGTATGCCTAGAACTAGTGATATTAAATTAGGCGGTAGATTAATAGTCCTAATGGTAGGTGAGAATAAATCAGGTAAGACAGGTGCGCTTGCTACTTTCCCTGGCCCAGTTAAGATATATAATTTTGACGGGCCGGGACGTATGACTCCGATTAAGTTTCTGTATCCTGATTTAGATGTAGAATATGTCAATGTCGGGCCAAAGTCTATTAACCATCCTGACCCTGATTTGTGTGTTATTAGTTTCGTCGAATTCTGTAAAGAGTTCGAGGGACTACAGGATAACTGTCCTTATGGCACAGTTGCTATTGATAGCTTTACTTCTCTGTCTACTACTGCTGTCACGTTTCAATTAATGGCACGGTTAGGTGATAACTGGACAATGGGTAAGATTAAGACCACTAAAGGTGGATTACCTATTGCTAGTTGGGATGAATTCAACGGCGAAACAACTGCCGTAGCTATGATTCTAGACGTGGCAAAGGTTCTACCTTGTCATGTTATAATGACAGCACATCCACTTCCTAAGACTGAGACTAATAAGGAAGGTGAAGTTATACGTAGATATACTACGTTAGCTTCATTCGGAACTAAGGTAGACAAGATAGTTCCGGGATACTTTACTGAGATTTGGCGATTCATTCCTGAGTCTAGTCTGACTCCGGGTGATAAAGCTAAATACTACTTCTACACTCAACCAGTAGGAGTAGATTATGCGTCTACTGCTTTACCACTTCCCGGTAAGGTAGAGATAACTAAACCAAGGAGGTGCTATCAACAAGTAGTTGAGGAGTTAAAGAAAGCCGAGAACACCGTAGTGCTAGGCGCGGTTAAGTAAAGTCTAGCAACCTAGTTACTTAGTTAGTTCATAGAAAAGAGAAAACACATTATGGGTAAGCTCACGATTTCACCTCGCGACATGAAGATGGGAAAGATTGTTAAACCCGGCTGGCACGTAGTTGAGATTACTAACTACGTCGAAGAACCCAACAAGGCACAGGACGCGAATAACCATGTGTTTGATTTCGTTGGTCTGTCGGCTGGTGCTGAGAATGTTCCCTTCAAGATTTGGATTAGCGAGAAGGCACCTGCTATTCTCGGTGTCCCGTTGGCTAAGGCGTTAGGTCAGACCATTAACGAAGATGAGGGAATTACCCTTGACTTCGTTAAGGAGAACTTGGTTGGTAAGAAGGTTAAGGCTAACATCGTAACTGGCTCTTACAACAACCGTCCGAAGAACGAGATTACTGACTTCGCACCTGCTTAATGAATTTAGCTTGGTGTATATGGGGACTAGCAGTTATTAAGTCAAGGGAACGTCCCGTAAAACGACACTAACGCTGTCTGAGTGAACCGGACACACCAAGCTAATTAAACTAACTGACTACGCGCTTGAACTACATTCTTCTACAAAGAGGTAGGCGAATCAATAAGTAGGAGCGTAGTCAGTTAACGAATAGCGCGTCTGGACTTCATGCTTTACATAACTCGCGTAGGCCATCCGTTGAGCATGTTTAAAGTAGAAGGAGCGCATTCTTAAGTCGCGACTGATGGTTAATTGATAGTGATAACTAGGAGAAAACTTCGATGAAGATGCAAGATGATACTAATGATAAGCCAGTAATTCTAGACCCTCCTACAGACCCAGGTGATTTGTCTAACCCACCGGGAACTGGTGCTGATGATGATGACTTCATCGAAGATGTTGATGATGATGAAGTTTTAGAGGAAATCGAGGAGGACGAGGACGCCTAGTTAGTTATTTAAGTTTCCGTTAACCCCTTTAAGGGACTAGTAGATTCCAGGGCTACTAGTCCCTTCTTTTTTTAGAGGGTATTGTGCATATTCTATTAGAACATAAAGTTCCTTTCCGTATTACATTATCTATCATGAGCCAAGACATTGAAGCTCATTCTGCATTTAGTGATTTAACTAAAGAAGAAAGAGCAGGAATCGAACATGGATTCGCCATTCTACTAGTTAAGATGCAAGACATGATGTGGGAACGACGCATCGAATTAGGTAAAGATAGAGGGTAGCTTATGGCAAAGCGACCATCATGGGTTAATGCCGCCTTAGATGTATTAGAATTTCATGAAAAGAAAATAAAAGAATTCGGTCAAGCTCCAGATGGTAGACCTTCAGGTTATAAAGATGGTTGGTCAATGCGAGATACAGCCCTCGCATTTGAGATATCAATAGGTAAGTGTCATAACTTAATCAACGTAGCTCGCGCTTTAAAAAAGAACTCACTCATTAGTCATGCGACTTCATTTAATGCAGCAGTCAGGCTGGCTAGAAAATGACTACTGTAATCATAATTACTAATCAACCTAATCCAATGTGGAAGGGTAGATATTCGCGACGATTTGTTAATCCTGATTTAGCTGGATTAGAAATACAAGAAGAAAAAATAGCTATTCGTGAATCAGATAGAGTAGAATGGCAGACGATACATAAGAAAGCAATAGCTACAATAACAATCATCTTTAGTAGAGATAATTATGAGTGAAAGAGTAGAAGGGAGTGGAAACGCACACAGTAAGATAATGATAGTCACTGACTTTCCAGGCAAAGATGATACGACTAAATTAATGACTGGTCACGAAGGTGAAATACTTGATGATTGGCTTGAAGGAATTGGATTAAAGCGTCATCAGGTATGGTTATCTGCTCTATATAAGAAGCGTCCACCTCAAGGTAATACGCGACTATTAAATGAAGTAGTCAATATACCAGACGCACAGAATGAATTTCTATCTGAGGTAAGTCAGATTAATCCTAATGTTATTACTCCATTAGGCGATACAGTTCTTAAGTTTTTAACTGATAAACGATATAAGATTAAGGATTACAGAGGTAGTATATTACTTAGTCCAAATACTGGTAAGAAAGTGGTAGGCACATACCATCCATCAGTATTTACTTTTCAAAACATCTGGAATCGTGATGCAGAAGATGAAGATGAGTCAGAGAAGAATGTCACCTTCGCACACAAGTATGTAAGTCAGCTTGACTTCCAGAGGATGTATGAAGAATCAGTTACTAGTGATTATACTGTGCCTAATATTCGTGTTGATATTGCTCGCGATAGTTCAACCCTCTGGAAATTTCTTGATGAATATTCTGGTAAACGAGAAGTCGCCGTTGATATTGAAGTCATCAGTTGCATACCTGTTAGCATTGCTATCGCTTTTAATGATTATCATGCTTGCTGCATACCTCTTGTAAGTTTAGGTAACATTCAAGAAGAATGGGCACTACCTCATTATGAATTAGCAGTCATGCAGAAGATGCTTATTGATTTGTTTAATCAAGAAGGCATGACTATCTATGGACAGAATTTTAAGTTTGATCAGTATGCACTAGAAGTAGTTAGTAGATGGGGTAAGTATCTTAATCCAAGAATTAATGTAATCGATTGCGGTATACTTGCTCATGCACTTCATCCAGAGTTTCCAAAGAACTTAGGTTTTCTTAATAGTATATACACGCGATTACCTTACTATAAGGATGAAGGTAGAGAGTTTAACTACAAGAAGCAATCCTTTAAAGTATTCTTTGAATACAATGGGAAAGATGCATGTAGTCAATTCGCTGTTGCGAAAGAACTAATTAAAAATCTATCTGAAAACACTCCTGAACTCTGGCCTAACTGGAAAGAGGAGTTCGTAGATAACTATGTCAATAAACTCCATTACTTTTATAAGGAGATGGAATCTGTTGGCATTCTGGTCGATAAGGATAAGAGACAATTCTATATCGAAAAGTATGATGCGTTATACAAGGAGTGCCGAACTAAACTCGATGGACTTGCGGGATTTGAATGCAATCCTCACTCACCGAAGGATGTTCCTTTGCTACTATTTAAGGAACTCAGATTACCAGTTAGAAAGGATGCTTCTAGACAGACGTTGGTTGCGCTCTTAAATAACGTCGCGAAAACAGCACGAGCTAAAGAGTGTATTCAACTTATCTTAGATGCTAGAAGGTTAAGGAAAGCTAACTCAACTTATTATAAGGCGCGACTCGACTATGATGGACGTATGAAAACGTCTGTCAACATTAATGGAGCAGAGACAGGTCGAACAAGTAACAAAATACTGAAAGCTCCAGTTAGACCAGACAAGATGGGTATAGCCTTTATGACCATGACTAAGCATGGTGATATTGGTCATGAATTAAGAGAGATATTTATACCTGACCCTGGATATGCCTTTGTTGAAATTGATTTGAGTCAGGCAGAGGCTAGAGTAGTCGCGCATCTATCTAATGATGAAGAGCTATTAAGAAAGTTACGCGACGGAGTAGATATCCACTCTGAGATGGCTTGCTTAATTAGTGGACGTAAATGGGATGGTAAGAGAGTAGCTAAGGATGAGCGATTCATTGGTAAGATGGGTCGTCATGCTAGGAATTATGATGTAGGTAAGTTAGTATTTATGCAGCAAGTTAATGCTGAAGCTAAGAAACATGGCATTCAGATGAACATGTCTGCATATAGAGCAGGACAAGTATTAGAAGCAGTTAAGAAGGTAACACCGTTAGTTGAGGAAGTTTTTCATGCTGGCATTCAGAGTGAACTTTCCAATCGACGATATCTCATTAATCCATTTGGGCGATTTCGTGAATTTTATGGACGATTTGATGAAAGACTATTCAAAGAAGGATATGCTGACATTCCACAAGGAACTGTCATCGATCATCTCAGAACTTCTTGCTTCAGAGCACAGCCTTTACTCAATCCAGAACGATACAGATGGTTCATGGAAGCTCATGATGCAATTTACGCCCTCGTCCAAATTGATTATATCAAAGAATACTGTGGAGTTATGCGAGATGAAATTCTTAAACCCATTGATTTTAGTAGATGTTCACTTGTCAGAGGCGACTTGGTAATACCTTGCGATATTCAAGTTGGTTATACAAACCTAAAAGAAATGGTAGCTTATGAAATCTGAATCAATTGAAGATATGCTTTCTAAATTAGACACACCAAGAAAAGAACTAACTAAATGGGAAGAAGATTTTATTTCATCAGTAACTGAACAATTTAAGATACGTAATTCTTTGTCAGAAAGACAAATAGAAATTTTAGAACGTATATACACAGAAAAATCATGAGGTAAAGTAATGAGCGAGGAAATGAGGAAAGACTGGACTAATTGGATTCTTTCTTATACATTACCAGATGATGTTCATTGGTATAAGATGAATGGTAGACTTATATTTACCTTATCTGGTTATCATGTAGTCGAAACTAATTATGTGTATCTTTCTGATACTAAAGATACAATAGTTAAGGGTATTAAACTTGATGATTTATTAACTGAAAGAGAAGTGCATAAAGCAATAGCCAATACAGCACTTCAGATTCAAGTTGATTTAAGACAACCTAAGTCGTATCGAACATACTATTTTAACGGTAAACAAATTATAGTAGCACCATGACAAGATACGATTACATCAAAGATAGAGCAAGTGAACGTCGTATCTATTTGTTAGCTTTATTAGGTGGTAAATGTGCTAAGTGTAATGCTATTAATAGTTTAGAGTTTGATCATAAAGATCCTTCTACTAAGTTGTTTTCTATTGGGCCTAGATTAGGTTATTATTCTTTAGATCGATTAATAGATGAAGCTAAAAAATGTCAACTATTATGTTACAATTGCCATTTAATTAAACATAATAAAAAAGAAGTAGAACATGGTGGTGGTGTAGCTGGTAAATGGAAATGTAAATGTAATCTTTGCTTATCTAAAAAGGCAGAGTATTATTTCAATAAACATCATAGGCTTTAAATGAGAAGATTATTTAATGACCTGGATAAAACAATTAATGGATGCCACTAAAGAGTATGAAAGTCCGCCCAAGTATTATTATTGGGCAGGCTTAACTGCTATTAGTGGAGTACTAGCAAACAGAGTATGGCTAGAAAGAGGTGGATTGTTTAAGTTATACCCAAATATATTTACTCTTTTACTAGGGCCAAGTGGCATTAAAAAAGGGCCACCTGTAAGTTTAGCTAAAAACCTTGTAATTGAAGTAGATAACACTAGGATATTTGCTGGTAGACTTTCAATTCAAAAAGCTATTTCTGTATTATCTACATCTCATACAAGAGCAGGAAAAGAAATAATAAAAGATGCTATCGGTTATTTTTCTGCAAGTGAATTCGCATCTTTTATCATTCAAGATCCGGCTGCTCTAACTATATTAACTGATCTTTACGATACACACTACAACGAACGAGGATGGACTAACTACACTAAGAAGTCAGATCAAGAGGAATTAAAAAACCCATGTATAACACTTCTCGGTGCAAGTAATGAGTCTCACTTTAAAGAAGCTGTTCCTATTAGTGCAGAGAATGGTGGATTCTTAGCTAGAACCTTTATCGTCGCGGCTACTAAACGAGGTAAGTTAAATCCTCTTACTGAAGATGAAGCACCAATCGATATTAAGATAATGGCTGCTCATCTTAAGGAAGCAGCTATATTAAGAGGCCCGTTTCAATGGAGTCCTGAAGGTAAAGATTTCTATAATCAATGGTATAAGCAATTCGATGAAGTAGATAAGAGCCAGGATTCAACTGGCACTCTTAATAGAGTAACTGATGGAGCATTAAAGATAGCTATGTTGCTTTCAGTTTCTAGGTCATTGGACATGCGACTAGAGATTGAAGATGTGCAAGAAGCTATTCAAGTATGTGAGGACACTGTATTAGGCACTAAGCGTTTGACTATGGGTGCAGGTAAGAATCCATTAGGTAGTCAGACTGCTATGATTATTAGATTTTTATTAGTTCAACCAGAGTATCAGTCTAGTCGCCAACAAATACTAGACAAACACTGGGGACATTTTGATTCTTTTCAACTTGATAGTATAATAGAGACATTGACTCAAATGGGTGGGTTGACTCTTAAGGTTTCTAATGGTGGGCCTGTTTACAAGTTAAGTGAAAAGGTCATTACTAACTACGAAAAGAAAAAGGAAGGCAAATGAGTATTTATATAGCAGCTAGATATAGTCGCAAGAAAGAGATGCAAAGTCTTGCTAGTTTAGTTAAAAAGGTAGGATACGAAGTCATCTCTACATGGCATGAAGATACCGCTGTTGAACAGGAAGGTAACTTCAATGATGAGAATAAAGATATGTGGAGGGATTTAGCTAAGCAGGACTTAACTGAATTAGAGAATGCACAAATACTTATATTCTTTAGTGAGTCGCCTAATGTAGGTGTTCCGCGTGGTGGTAGACATGTTGAGTATGGTTTCTTTCTTCATCGTCGTAGGCACAACAGAGATCTGAAAATTTATATCATTGGACCAGTAGAGAATCTATTCAACTACTTCGCTGATGAAATTTTTCCTGATACTGCAACCTTTGTCTATGAAATGGCAAAGCGTCTAGACCTCTAAATTATTATGGCCCACTCTATAATGGAGTGGGCCATAATTGTTTATCTAGATGGACGACGAGGACGACCACTTACTGAACTAGCTTCCTCTTCAGGAAATAGACGATTAGCTAGAGGTCTGCCAAATGGAAGAGTCCTGACTAACTCTTTAGCAGGTGGTACAACAGTCTCACTTATACCTTTACCGATATTAGCAATACCGCGACCAGCACCACCTAATACTCTAGATGCGTCGCCTAAATTAACACCACCTAAGAACTCGACCATACCTGAAGGTTTACCGCTTAATGAACTAGAGATAGCATCATCTAATAAACCAAATGCAAATCCATCAGCAAGATTCTGAGCTAACCTACCGACAATAGCACCACTCTTTTCACTCTTCATAATTCGAGCAGTTATCTTGCCGATTTCTTTATACTGTCCTCGTTTGGCTAATTCATCCTTAGTATCTTTACCAGATATTAAAGAAGAGATAGCTGTCTTAGTATCGCCAACAGCCTCGCCTGCTACTGTATAAGCAAGTAAAGCTAATGGTATATTACGGCCAGGATTTTCTTTAATAGCATCCTTGATTATCTTAGTCTGAACGAATGCAAATTTACGGAATAGAGTTAATAGTTTAACCGAAGGATGACCATTCCATAGCTCAGGCAAATCAATGTTATCAGTAATACCCTGAGTAAGTTCATTCATTCTATAAGACGCGATTGATTTTTGTTTATCAGTTAAAGAATCTTGCTTCAATACAGTATCAACATCTTCAAGTAAGAGATCATCTAATCTCTTTCTCGCCATCTTATCAGCAGGATTTCTCTTTAGATCTTTAAATACACGCTCAACAGTATGTCGTCCTACCTCAGAAGTGAATACACGGTTAGCTGATTCAGACCGTCGCATTTGGAATATACGACTGATGCGCGACTCTCCACCTGAGTCCTGAAACAGTTGCTTATTCACAGCCTGTAATGAACCAGATACTTCTGCTCTAGTCCTAGCAGCAGCCTTATCAGACATAGTAGACTCAATAGCCTTAACATAGTCGCCGGCACTAGCCTTAAGTAAAGGAGTCGCCCTTTGAGATAAGTTAGATATAGCAAACATAGGTAACTTCATAGCTACCTGAGCAGAGTTTATACTATGAACAAATTGTTCCATTCCTGCATCATGAATAGTCCTACCTAATTGAGCATTAAGTATCTTATGTGCTAGCTGTGGATTATTGGTATCCTTAACTAACTGTGATATAGGCGAAGTAGGGTCAGCTAAATCTTCAACACCTAAGTGTCTAGCCTCGCCAATCTTTTGCCACATATCACCGAGGTATTTGCTAATTGCTTCAGGGTCGCGACGATAACCTTTAAGATTTAATGATCGAGTATGTTGTGGATCGATTAACCTATCACCGTAATTCTTGATAGCTTCGATTATGTGATTAGCCTCGTCAGGCGACTTACCTTCTTTGACTAAGGTATTAAATAAATTCTCTTTATTTTGACCCTTAAAGAAAGCATCATCAAATACGTGCGGCGCGTATGGTCCTTGATGCCGTGTAAATGGGACTTTCTTACCAGAAGGTAGAGCTAACTTCATCCCTAACTTCTCAGCCTCAATACCAGTCTCATCAAGTATACGTCTACCTACCTTAACAGCATTAGCAACCCTTGGATTAATAGGTGCAGCAGTACCATCTAATACATCGAATAGATTAGTACGCTCATCCATATTAAAGTCAGCACTAGCTTGACCTAGTTCGCTGATTCGCTTACCTGCTTCATGATTAGCCTCTGCTCGAAGATATTTATACATCCTAGATATCTTCTCACCAGCCGGACCCATCTCTTCTAGTATAGTTAAACCTGACTTAATAAATGGATCAGTCGCCTTTTGTACAGTAGATCGAGTATCAAGCGAATCAGGCATTCCTTGTAATACTTCTGCTCTAGTAGTAGGTTTAACCCTTGTAGCAGCAGCTACTCTTCTACTAGGTGGAGGTTGAGGTACAGGTATTTCTGCATCACCACTAGATTCAGGCGGAGCATTTTTAGCAGCAAAAGAATCAGGGTCAAATTTAGTATGAAGTTTATCAATTAATTCTTGTTTACTATGTGCCCATATCTTACTATGATGAGGATTATGTGGACCAACATTCTTATCAGCTAAGTCGCCAGTATGATACCAAGTCTGACTAGCTTGATCATAGAACATCTTAGTTTCTACGCCATTAGGAAACCTGATATTATGCTCACCATTGTATGAAAAATCAGGATCTTTCTTAATAGTCGGTGCATGAGGACTTTTCGGCTCTCTAGCAGCAGAGCCTAATCTAGCACCTAAACCTCGCGGTTCAGAATCACCTGATACAAAATCACCTAGTCTAGATTTAACCTTACTAGCTACGTCCTGTACACCTTCGATTATTCCTGATACATTAACAGAGCCAGTCTCACCTCGTCGTTTAGCTAAGGCTTGAATAGCTTGCTTATCGCCCTTCTGTACTAATACTTTAAGTACAGGTTCAGGCATATTCTCATAAGGATTAACTGTCTTTACTGGACCTCTACCGGGATCAGGCGCGCCTTGAGCAGAATCATCATCATGATAAATACCTTCATCATCATGCCAAGTATCTTCATTAAGCTCAGGATCTTCATGTTGAATAGGCTTCTCAACAGGTGCTTTAGCTTTAGCTTTACGACCTCGCTTACTTTTAACCTTAACAGGAGCAGCCTCTACAGGAGCAACTATTTCAGAATGAAGTGGAGTAATGTCAATATCAGGTAAAGTAGAACCAGTTCGAGTAAACAGGTCGCGTCTAGCTGCTCGACTAGGTAATGAAGATGAAAAAGCAGAACCAGAAGGATCAGCCTGTTCATAAGGAGCTAATGGATTACGAGTACGAATATCAACATTAGGTGCCGATCTGCGAGGTAAAGTACGCCCCGGTGAGATCTCTTGAATACCTAATCTTTCAGCTTCATTAGTAACGTCGCGCATCGTCTGGACAGGAACTCGTCCAGTAGCATCACCAATTACATCACCATAACCATAGAATGTACGACCAGAAGGTAGACCTTTACGCTCAGGTCTAGACCATACAGGATTAGCGTGTTCAGCCCTTCTAGTTGGACCTTCATCAACTAAATCTTGAATAGAAGCTCGTCTAACTGCCTTAGCTCTAATAGCATCTTCTGCTGCTTGTTGAATAGCTGCTTGAGTTGCATTAGCATGTCCACCTTCAGTAGCAGCATTAATCTTACCAGCCCTACCAGCAGTATTAAAACCATGAGTAGACAGGATAGCTTCAAGCGCACCAGTACCTAGTTTATGCCATTCAATATTACCTTCATCATCACCACCTAAAGCATCAGCAACATTATAAGCACCGCGACTACCAGTAAGAGCATTACCTACTTTAGCAGCAGTTGTAGCTCGTTTAGCATACTTAGCCGCAGCAGCTATTTCTTCTGCTCCTTTTAACCCTCTAACAGCAGACCTAAATCCTTTAGCTCCAGTAGTAACAGCTTTGCTAGAACCAGCAGATAAGAGTGTAGCAGCTAGATCAACAGGATTAGTTAAGTCATCGGCTAAGTCACCGACTCCTTCAGTTGCACCACCTAAAAAACCAAGAGCAGGATTGATTATATTCTTACGATTCCAGGTTTCAAGTTTACCAGCTATTGAATCTTTATCATAGATATGATCATCAAGTTGTTCAAGTCCTGTCTGAGTAATTCGGTTGCTCAACTTATGAGCAGTAGGCGATGCCCATCTGATTAAAGGTTGAGTAGCTCTATCAAATAAAGACTGCTCAGGAGGTGGCGCAGATGCTCGTCTTTGTACATTAATTAATTCTTCGATCTCATTTTCATCAGGGTCGCGACTAGCATCTTTCCAAGGGATCTCGTATACCTTATCAGTATACGTATCTCTTACTCGTCTAGTAGTAGACGGTGCAGTTCTGCGTGGAGTCTGGGATGCTTGTGGCATTATTGACTCTCAAATTGATAACGTCCAGAACCACCACCACGAGTAGTATTCATTATCTTCTTAGCTTTACCTGTTAACAATTGCTTAAATTCAATGAAAGCAGGATCTGCTAATTGCTGTTGAGAAAGATTCGGATTAACTCTAATATAACCAGATTTAGGGTCCATTGTAAGGAACTTACGATACTGAGGTAAGTTCTGATGGATATCTAAAGCTGCTGAATCCATAGCATCACTCTGAGCATTAGGAGCAATATAAGAAGCGGCACCAGTTAAATCACGAGCATTACGACCAGACTCTTCTTTCTCATCCATGTAGTGATTAAACATATCATTCTGAATATTACGCTCAAATTCAGGACCAGAATCAAATTCAAATCTCTTACGAGTGGTATCTGCATTAAAGCGCGACGTTCCGGCATTAAATGAATTAATAGCAGCGTTCTGCTGACTAACACCCAACTGACCCTGATTAGTGATAGCATTCATACGAGTCGAACCAGCATTATACTGATTAGTACCAGCATTGATACGGTTAGTCTCAGCATTCTTTTGAGCAACAGTAATTAGACCAGCTTTATAAGCAGCATCGATTCTAGCTATCGCGTCTGCTCTTTCATTATCAGCATCAGTATTACTAATGTCCATATTAAGGCGACCAGTTTCATTACGATTCTGGGTACCTTGACGAGTAATAGTAGATTCAGCTAGTCTAGCTTCACGATCAGCAGTACGTCGCTTACCGATAGTATCAAGTTCTAATTTGATACCTTCCATTCGGTTCTTACGATCATCTTGTTCAAATTCAGCTTCAGTACCAATACCCTTAAGATCTTTCTCATGTTGTGCAAGTGCTCTCTGCCAAGGAGCTTCTCTTAATGATCTAGCTACAGCAACACCTTTAGCTGGATCTTGATAGCCTGCACCAAATCCAGATAAAGCAGCACCAATCTTACCCCATTTACCTAAATCATAATCTTGTTGCTGTGGTGTATTTTGTAAAGCTTCTCGATATTTAGCTAATGCTGGTTGTTCAGATCCTAATTCATTACGATAACGATTAAGAGCATCGCCATAACCATAAGGATCTTCATCTTCTTCTTCTGGTTCAGGTACAAATCCTATTTTAGGTTTAACAGGATTAAACCTTTCGTCATTCTCATCAAAAGCAAATTTACTTTTAACTCTAGGTGAGAATTGAGAGGGTCTATAATTATCATCGCCACCAAACGAATAACGGCGATCCATTATCGTAACACTCCATAACCCTGATCACCTGGTCTAGTTCCCATTGCACGATTACGAGCCTGACCAGCAACACCACCTAATGCACCAACACCAGTCATTACACCACCAACTGCACCAGCTAATTGAGCAGCAGTACCAACACCAGATTGAATCTGACTCATTCTAGATGGATTTAAATCAGCACGCTGTTGTACATTAGCACCGACATTAGCAGCATCAGTAGAGCGAGTATTTAAGATTCTATCACTATACTGTGGCATAGCATTTTGAGAGGTATTATACATACTCTCCATACCAGCAGTACCATATCGCTTATTATCATTCTGGAAATTTAAGATATCCCATTCATTATTTAAATTACCAGCGGCAGAAGCAGCACCTCTACCAGCAGCAGCAGAATTAAGACCCTCCATACCAGCAAGTCCACGTTCACTCTCGCTGATCTTTAAATTAGTGTTATAGCGTTCATTTTCTTGCCAACCTTCAGCACCAGTTATCTTATTAGCATTACGAGCATTATATGTACCCATTTCATTACCGTAAGCAGAATTAGAACCCTGAAGGATATTGCCTGTTCTAAGTCCCTGCATTGCCATTTCAGAGTCAGACATTCCTTTAGTTCCCCATTGGCGTGCAGCAATATCTCTATCTGCAATACCCTGTTCGGAACTAGTCATTCCTTCAGCGCCCCATCTCTTACCAGATAACATCCGATCAAGAACAGCTAATTCAGCATCTCTAGATGTTTGTGCATTTTCTCTAGCAGCATCGCGACTCATACGCGACGCCATTGCTTGTGCAGCAGGTCCAGCACCACTACCTGTTACACGACCCATATTCGCAACATCTCTAGAGAAAGCATCATAAGTAGCAGGAATAGCAGCATTAATTCTATCTCTATATAAAGACTTATCCTGTTCAGTTAATCCACCTGTCTTACTGAAATCTTCATATACACCACCAGCGCGCATATTTCGGCGGTTCTCATCAGTAAGTCCACCAGTAGATTGCATGTATTCATACCCGCCATTACCACGGGCACGATTTAATGCTTCAGGATCAAAGCCTCCTGTCTTGCCTAAGTCTTTTAGATTCTGATTAACATCACCAAGAGATGCCATTTCTTCAGGTGAAAATCCACCTGTTTTCATCATCTCTTGCCAAACAGGATCAGAAGCTTGTAGTCTGCTCATGTCGAGCATTCCACCATTAGCTATATTACCGTACTGACCACCTAATTCACCTTCATATCCACCACCACCGCCACCTTGTCCTTGTCCAGCAGCACGTAATCTAGCTTCTTGTTCAGGAGTCATACCTCCTGTTTGCTGTTGTCCATAACCACCAAAAGCAGCATCATAAGTTTGACCTAATCGAGCATTCTCACCATCACGCGAACCACGATTCCACTCTAATTCAGATTGATTAATAGCTTCATCACGATTAGCAAATCTATCTAGCTGTTGGTTATTCTGTTTGCTTTTTGAGCTACTGCCCATTTATTCAATCTCCATTACTAACATGGTTCCATCTATATCTCTAAAACCATAATGCTTCCTGAGTAGCTTTTCGTACTCAGGTCTATTTTTAATAACCGCATGGAGTTGAGATAAATTATGTTCTTTGCATCCTCGTATTGCATCGAACATAAGTGCTCTAAGAGCTTGAACCTTCACACTTCGAGGTTCATTTAAATCGAGGATTAAAGTAGCCTCCGGGTTCAATTTAGCGAACCCGTAGGCTACTAGCTTATCGTCAACTTCGACTACTCGTCTTATGATTGTATGATCGAAAGAAGGAATACTAAATTCATCTTGATAATGTTCCCTCCATAATTTATCAACAATTTTAGAATCCTTATCAAAGTCATAAGCGCGAGTAATTAACATATTAGGATTTAACTACAATTTCTCCGTTAGAATCTACCATATACTGTTTAGGCTCAGCCGGTACATCAGCACTAGCTACTGCTGTAACAGGAAGTCCTAATGCAGCCTGCCATTCAGGACGACGCTTTTCTGCTGACTTCTGATAAGCTAATCGAGGTGATAAACCTTTAGTAACTACCCAAGCAATAGCATCATAAACAGTACGATTAACCCAAACAGATGAACCTGCATTCATTGGCTGCTTAGCTGTCTCATAATCAGCTTGCATAGGAATACCAATTAACTCAGTACACAATGCGTCGCCACCTAATTCCTCGTAACCCGGAAATGGTGCGACTTCATCTGGTGGCTTACTTCCACCATCAGGTAAATCTGAAGGCTGTAATAGATCATCTTCAGTATATTGAGTTTCACGGACCTGCCAAGTAGGACTAGCATCGTATGATTCAGCAGCACCAATGATATCGACTTCCATGATATCAGTGCCATCATCATAACTACGATTGTCAAATGCAATTACATCAATGGCATGACCATTATACTGAGTCTGACTACCTGACTTCTTCAGATGAGCATAGTGATGTTCATTAGTCTCATCAATCAAATAAACTAAGAATTCTTCAGTGAATTTACCACAATCTTCTTTAGACGCGAAATTGAAGCGCGACGCATTAGCATTCCAAAAATCAACGATATGATTTTGATGATTCGGTACAGACATTGTTTTCTCCTATTTAACTACCACGGATCGACTACAGTATACCAATGATATAATGGACCTTGCCTAACAATAGGTGGATCGCCATCTTGATCATTTAAGAAATCCTTATATCTTCTAGTAGCAACTACTTGACCATTAGATGGAACAGGTAGTTTTAAATCAGACCAAATCTGTGCGTCACCTATTTCAAGTGGAAGTCCTTCTCTACTGAAATAATAATTCCAGCCTCTTGATAATACAAAAGCCTTAGGACCAAAAGGTATACCTGTATTTGAATAACCTGTAAGTTGTTGTGTATCAATAATAATATAATTATGATAGAAAGGTCGTCTAAAGAAAAGAGGTACATATTCTCTTACCACAACTTGCACATTAGCAGGTTGTAAATTTCCACCATTCCATGAGATAACATGAACATTAAGATTAGTAGCTGAATTCTGATCTACTGCATATAGAGCAGATGCAAAGCCACTACTATTATTACTTGCATGTGTTATAGATAATTCTGTGTAATTAACATCAGTAGCAGCTATAGTATTATTACCTTGTACACAGGTAGCTTGTTGTACTGATTTATATATGGATGGTATATACATTAGAATATACTCCAACTATTAGTAGCAGCATCAGGTAAAATATCAATAGACATATGAGGAATATCCATGATAAAAGAAGTTCTACCTACAATAGTAGCAGTAGCATCTTGAGCATTAGCATAAACTGTAACGAGTACACCAGTCTTATTAACTATTCTTAATGGACTAGATGGAACAGCAATTCCTGCATTGTTAGGTGCAGTTAAATTAATATAAATAGGTGAACTATGATTACAGATAACTTCAGTCATCTGATTAATAATAGATGGAACAGCTTCTAATGAACTAGTAATAGGTAGTTTAGTCCATCGCGACGGATTGACTATTAATGGTGCCCAAGTTCTATCACCTCTTAAGTAATTAGCCGCTGATGGTGCGCCACTACCTAATGATGCAGCAGGAACTAAACCTTCTAATACTGGTGCATTCAACCTACTAATATTCATTCCTACGCCATAGAATCCGGCAGGATTAGTAGTCTGAATAGAACCAGCAACAGTAAGATTACCACTCATTGTATTACTAGCAGCAACACTACTGAATTGTGTCGCATTAGTAATCGCGACACCATTCATTGTACCGCCAGTAATAGCAACAGCACTGGCAGCTTGTAGAGCCATTGAGCCTAATCCTAAATTGATACGAATATCATTAGGATTAGTTGCACCAGTACCACCACCTAATACTGATAAAACTTTATTACGCCATGTCCCACCTTCATAAGCCTGAAATAAATTTAAGTTTCTTTCATACTTAAATGAATGGTCAGGAATATTAGTTGGTTCATTAAAGCATAATGTTAAAGCATCAATATCTCTTAGCTTTAGATAGGTTAGTACATCTACGTAGAGTGAACTGGCTAATGGTAAATTAAAATCAGCCATTCTTTTCCATTTCTAGATCTTGTCTAGGATCTGGCATCTTAGCTATCTTACGTTCATTTAACTTTTCTAAAGCTTCAGACAATTTAATATTGTCGCGTCGAAGGGCAAAGATTTCAAGTGCCATATCACCAATTAATTGCTTAGCTTCCTCAACATTGATCTGATAGCTCATTACATTACTCCTCTAGCTTTCCATGAAACTTCACCATTAATTCTAACACCTGTATTACTAAATAACAGAATCTTAAATCCTACAGGATCAAGCACATCTTGAAAATCATAGATAGCAACTTGTTCAGTAGTAGATAATGGAGTCAATGTAATCGAGTCAATATCTCTAAAAGCTGTAGTAAAGTTGACTTGTGTACCGCCAACATCACTAGCTAATACAGTAGCTCGACCTGAATCCATTACTCGTTTAACTTGAATAGTAACAATGATATTCGATATATTAGCTAAGTCATTATAGTCAGCACCAGTGAATTCTAATTTAAATTTGACGTATCTAAACGACGCGGCGAATATTGTACTAGCCGTGACGTAAGGAGTAAATGTAATACCATCTTCACTATGACTAAGCAAAGTTTGAACTAAGACTGTATCAGATATTAAAGCTATTTGATATGCTATGTTAATAATAACACTAGCAAACAAGGTACCAAAATCATGGACTTCTTCATAATAACCATTATTTAGATTAGGTTGTGCATAATAAGGCCAGCCTGCATCAATTTGATCTTGAGGACTATCCCATCCATTATTAACAAAATGTTCAGTCCATGTTTCAGTAGTGTTAATAATAGCAATTAATACTGGTTGAAGATTAGAATAGCAATTTAACTTAGTTCCTTGTAGATTACTAAGGTAAGTATCTTCAAGTTCAAAATCAGGTGGTTGATTGACAAATGTTTCAACAAAATCTTCTACAGATTCATTACCTGCTATGTCTACTGCTCTAACACCGTATCTATAGATACCAGCAGTATTCTCGAAATAGACAAAGAATGAAGCTGCAACGTAACCAATATCTACACCATTTCTAGTAATTCGATAGTTAACTATCTCAAATGGATGTACTGGTTCTGTCCAATCAAGTAAGACATTGTTATCAATTACTTGAGCCGTAACAGTTAACGCCGGTATCGGACTAATGCTAACATTAACATAAGCCCATTCTTCTGACGGTTCAGACGCGACGTTATAGCTCTTTAATAGAAAAGTGTACTGACCTGCAAGACGCGGGGGCAGTTCTACTCTAGTATTACCTACCCTGATTACGAAGGAAGCATCATTCCAATTATCATAATTACCCTCTCTAACTTCATAAAACAAAGCGCCAGATGCAGGCGACCAAGATAATTCAATTGCTCTAAATAATAAACGAGCTTGAAATGTTTTAGGATTCTCAGGTGGATTAACTAATCCACTTAAAGTATCTCTTGTTCTTTGTTCAGTTATATACAGATTACCTAGATTGCGAAGGATGATTTTCATCGCTTCAGACAATCTAGGATCTGTACTTTGCATCCCTTGAATTAAAGCATATGCTGAGTCTATTTCTTTATTAGACATAGCTAGAACTCTGGTCGGTCTGCAAATTCATCTATCGCATATATGACTGCTGAGTTGATTAAGAACCATTCGTTTATTGCATTAATGCTAACTTTAACTGAAGCTCTATTAGCAGAGAAATTAAACTTTCTCTGCAATGGATATTTACAGTTACTTTGTAATTGTAAGAATTTTGGTTTTATTGAATATGAGTCATCAATAGAAATGATTTCGAGGTCAAGCTCTCCTTGACCGAGAGCCTTAGTTCTAACCCCACAATAGTGTATTTGAACGTAAGACTCAGGCGGCGCAAATGAAAATCGATAAAATGACTCAATAGTTTCAAGATTATCATTTCTCCTTCCGAGTTCTTGACGGTAGAAATTATTATCAATAGAACCTAGTTGCAAATATCTCGTCTTAGTCGCGTCGTCTACATTGATAATAATAGTAGAAGGTCTATATGGAAATCTCCATATTGACCACTTCATAGCTTCAGCAGTCATTCCATTTTCATAACAACCAACTATTAGTGTATCTACTTCCGTCGCGTCATCTAGTGCGACAGCTATATAGATTAAATCATTAGTAGTATCTACAACTACTTGATCCTTATGTAAGACTTTAAAGTTAATCCTTGCCCAATAATCTTCAATTTTCCATGTTAAAGGATCATCAGGAAAGTAACCATTAAATGTCCATAAGCCTTGTTCATTACCGATTAAGAGTCTGTCATAGATAGTAGATTCAGCTAAGTTAGTGATACCTGCGATGCCATGTGCAAATGTACCTAAATCTGAGTCTATCTTATTAATACCCCAGAAAGCTATATTTGCACCATTATCAGTAGTTACGCTGCATCGTGTATTCTTAAACATGTAAAGTTGTCCGCGCAGAACTCTACAAGATTGAAGTGAGCCACCACCATCATCAGGAGTTACATTATTATAACCTTCGATTTCATTCATCACTTCTGGTTCTTGCGACGGTGAAGCGCGAATGACATTAGGATTAGTATACTCACCCCAGATTAATAGACGATCATTATAGATAGTAAGACCTACACCAGCAGGAATAGCTGCCATATTATCAAATAGATAATCAGCAGTTTCCATTAATTCTGCATCATAAAAGCTGACTTCAATCGAAGCACCGACGTTATCAGGTATTTCACCTTTAGGTACAAAATAGTAAATTTGATTTTCATAGTCACCATTAAATGTACCTAGTACTTTAGTCGCGACAATATGCTTTCTACCAGTACCCGGTGGTCCGATTGGAATATCGTTAATTAAAACTGTCTTTGCACCCGGCGAAGTTAATTGAACGAATCCACCCGGTCTAGTTAAGTAGCCAGAGGTTGTTTCATACACATAACCAAATATGTGCATTCCTGTTTCAACTCTACCATCATTAGTAGTATTTTCTGCTGTAATAGGACTTGGCGACGGTGGTATACCTGCTGCCACTCTACATAACGTACCATCATAAACATAGAGATATTCATTCTCAATACCTCTATGTCCGTCATGTGGTGAGATATACACTCTATTAAAAAGTGTAAGAGCAGAAAAATCCGTCGCTTTAGGAATAGTTAAAATAGGTGTAGTCGTTGAAACAACTGAATCATAAAAGTTTCCACCATCAGTTAAGTAAATGAGACGCGTAACTTCTTGAAATCGTTGATAAAGATATGCTCTCCTTATTGGCAGGGCTATATCTAAATCTAGATTTATTCCGTCACGCGTCTCTATCTGGTTGTTCGATAGCTTTACATTTAATAAATCTATCGCATGATCAGGTGGACAGTTATCGTTCTTACCTCTGGCGAATAACCCATTGAAAGCTGGTGCCGGTAATGGCGTATGATTTTCCATGGGTTTTACTAACTAAAGGATATAAGCGTATGAAATTTTAACTTCTAATCCCGTCGCACCTGTTAATGCACCACCAGTCTTAGCAATGTTAATTGCAGTATTGATATCGCAAGCCTGAAATGATTTAAAGAACTGAGGTAATAAAACAACACCAGTTGACTGCATCGTAACTGGTACATCTTTCTTAAGTAAAGCAACTGGGAATGTGGCTAAGTTAACCACAGCAGCAGCTTGCGTACCAGTAATCACAACAGCAGTAATACCAGCCGCATCGCCGCCTTTTGCTGTAACTGAACATGAAATCACCTTAATTTTCCAAGCAGCATTAGCAGCAACTAATACTTTACCAGCAGTTAATTCAGCAGCAGTAACAATATTAGTAGGAGCAACAGTTGGCGAAGTTGCTCCACCAAACACACCCCAATTTTGATTTTTATCAGATCCAGTATTAATATAAACTACACCTGAATCTACATCAAAATAGAATGATCCGCGACCACTAATACCAATTCCAGTCTTACCATCAACAGGTGCGCCCGGACCTGAAATGTGACAGATCTTATCGTCAGCTAAACCTTTTGCTAAAGCGAATGGATTTCTAAACATGTCATCTCATTTCGAGAAAGGTAGTTTTACCTACAGTTTACTAATGACGAGGAAAGGCTGAATTCTTCCTCATCCGGTAAGGGCGACGCCGTTGAACAATAGATTGATTCTTCTTAATACCGATAGTAGTTAATAGATCTTTAGCTGTATTATAATCACGAGCGAGATTATCTGCACGTTCTGTATTTGACCCCATATATCTAGCACATAATTCACCTGTACGAAAGGCGAGTGCATTAACGACATTGGGCATTGTGATTGATGAATCTTCATCTGCAATCTGTAAAGTAATATCTTTCCAGTATTCACAGTATACTTCGCGAGCTACATTACAAACACCGACTTCAAAGATATTCTCACGCCATACCCAGAAATCAAGAGTAGAATGATCAGCAGCTACTCGCTTCCTATCCCAAGGAAGCTCTTTCATTTTAGTCCAATCATTATCAGTCGCGCCGACTGCTCTTTCATAAAGAGTAATAGGAATAAAGATATCAGCAGGTGGTTGTACAATATGAGCACCAGCTAATACAGATAAGACTGTACTAGTTTCTTTAACAACAGGAATATTAACTGAAGTAAGTACTTGAGCTAATTCTTCCCATGCTGCTTTAAGATGAGGTAACTGGACCATGTAATCATAGGTGTTCTTATTAGGATCATTTAAGCAGACACTCGCGACGCGATCCATTACGTCAGAAGCTGATGCCATTTCTAGTCCTTCGTTTCTACTTCAGATTTTGGATCGTTAAATACTACAGCTTTAATTGCCCACATCGCTGTAGTTTCGTTTTCAGTAATAGCAATTGATTGATGACGTGAAGGCGGACAAATTTCTTTAATTAATCGTTCACCCTCACTAAAATGAGCACGAAGTTTATTAATTTTATCTAGACCCTCAGACGAAGGCTTATGATAAGCGTAAGGTTTATCAATCAAGCAAAACGCTCCTTTACTTTATTGTATTTTTCCATATCAAGTATGTAACCACATGTTCCACACTTGATACCGGAAATAGGAACCATTTCATTACAAGATGGACACCTATTTGTCGTCTTAGCAATCTCTTGAGTGATTAACCATTCACGATCAAGATCTAAAAATTCAGCAGCATACTTCTGAATATGAGTGATACTACGGTGCTGTTTAGCCATCGACCAAGTATCATCAGCTAACTTAACTAAAGATTCAAACCACTTAAGTTGGTTAGCAAAAACCTTATCTGATTGAGCTTTAAGATTCTTTTCAGTAGTTAATAAAGCCAGTGGAATATTCCCCGGTACCCAGAAGAGTCCCGGACCAACTTCTTCTTCAGTAGCAATACACGATCTAAAATAATCATAGATAATAGCACTACACAATTGCGACGCAGGTACAAGCGTCTCACTCCATCCCTGATCTTCATTCATGTACTGCCTTCGTCTAACCGAATTAAAGTGAGTAATACCCGGTACCTTACCTTTAGGATCGCCTGCATTAACATTAAAGAATTCAGGCAATAAACCTGGCTTCTGAATCTGCTCAATAGGAAAAGGATACCAGCTAACAATAGTCCCTTTAAAGTCAATATTTTCTAAATCCATTAATCCCTCTTAATCTTAGTTGAATCTATGAATACACCTGATTTATCATAGAACATCGCTAACTGTCCATGTTCTTCAAGATAAAGATAATCTCTTTCGATTTGAGCTTGTTGCTCTTTTGCTTCTTCATCTTTAAAATCTTGAGCAGTCTTATGTACTTTAGGCGATTCAAGTACTCTAATGATTGCTAAGACTGCATCTTTAGTTACTGGCGTCGGTCGCCGGTCGCCATCTTCAAAGTAATAGATAGCTTCGTAAGATCCGCTAGTCAAAGACATAGGTAATTCAGCAGATTTAAAATAGAAGAGTCGTTCAAGTACATATCTGTCTTGATTGTATGGATACTTGATAACGTATTTAGTCTCTTCTTTTTCAGCTAAAGGATTACCATGTTCATCAAATTTGACGTAGATACCGCGACGAAGTTCCTCTTGACCAGTAGTCCAAGAAAGTCTATATCTAGCTTTATAGCCTTCTTCATAGCCAAAAGTAAGCATTAGCTCTTTATTAATTTCTTCAAATTGTTCGTCAGTTAACTTCATATGTAATGGTAAAAAATAATTGGAGTGGTCCTAAAGGTAAACTCGCAAGAGGTATAGGATTCACTAATACTTGAGTAGGAAAATTTGGTGGTTGAGCAGGAGCTACCCCTACTGCAACCATACT